>BNJV01000467.1_pt1 | contig 331064 bp, 591 predicted proteins | sample 8540591 | NCBI WGS metagenome assembly BNJV01 (sample SAMD00202457, study PRJDB9452) | human saliva metagenome | host: Homo sapiens | reverse complement strand
TTGATAATTTAGCATTAGATGTTAATAAATTTATAATCGCTCGTAAAAAATTAGAAGCTATTGGTTTATTACAATCATTTTATATAAATAATTCATCAGGGAAACAGTACGTTTATAAAATAAAAAGAAGCATTAAGCTTCTTTGAATTTTTTTAACACACCTATTTTGTGTCAATTATTAGAAAATACTATAGGAAATAGTGAATATAATGAAATAAAAAAACTTATTATTCTTTTGATAAGGTTAGTTTTAACAATTTTGAAGAATTAACCGTTAAATTTTCAGATATTTATAACTTGGAGAATTTAGATAGCTATGAATCTGGTTTTACCAAAAACAGACTTAGCTTCTGGTCCGAATTTTGATGAATATTTCTTTGATTTTTCAAAGCTAAATTATTATTTAGCTAATAGTTATTTATCAGAAGTAATTGAGAAGAGTAATATTAAAAATGATATTTTAGGATTAGCTCATCTGTATAAAGTAACACCTTCAGATATGGCAAAAAGCAATAGAAAAAGTTGCTGATGTAAATGCTGGGGAGAGTACACTAAATGTAGAGAAGTTAAAAAAATTATTTAACTCAGCTTTATGTAAATGTTAGAAAAACAAGAAGTTCCAACTTTAGATAAGATGTTAAATAAAAAATTAGTAGAAGAAGAGAAAGAACAACTTACAGAAGAAGATAAATTTATAAGAGAAGTAGACAATATAGATTATATAACCTATTTAAATAAGCAAAAAGGCTTAGTTTTTATCTAATGTTGATGCAAGAAATATTACTGAGATTCAGGAAAAATATAACTTCCCAACAGGTGTTTTTAAATATTTTGTTAGAGTATTCTATAAATACTAGTAATAGTTCAGGATTACCACATAAAAATTATATAGATAAAATTGCTAGTAGTTGGCAAAGTCAACGATTATTAGGAGCGAAAAGATGCTATCGAATTTGTTAGAAAAATCACGTAATATGAGGACTGTTAGAAAAAAATGTTGAAAAACAGCATCAGTATGGAACTCAAATACTAATAGGAAAGTTTATAAGGCGCCTTTTCCCAGAATATTTAAAACAACAGATGGAGAAATATTTCTACAATAAAATCATCACAGAATCGTGTTGTTACTCAAGAAGACGAAGATGCGTATAATGAGATGATGAAAGAACTTACAAGGAAGAAGGATACATAATGAAAAAGTTATCTAGTGTTATGTCTATGAATACAGAGAATACTTATGAAAAATTTATATCTGAAAAAGTATTAAAAGATCCAGAAAATTATAAAATTTATTCAAGAAAAATAATTTCACGCGTAAACATATAGAAGAGAATTTGGAAAAATTTTTATCAATATTATATTTCAAAAGATTCCGACTTAAATATCGAACATAAACCTAAACTGATAATTGATGGAAAAAGAGTTAATATAGTATATTCGGAAACATATGAATATAAAAATAAAAAAAGCTAAGTCAGCAACTTAATAATAGAATCAAAACAGAATTTATACCTAAAAAAAGTACTTACATATACATTTCAAAAACTTATCAAAAGTAAGGAAAAAGGGCATCTTGCAACTGAAATAATAAAGACATGTAAAAATATTTTTAGATGGTCAAGCTAAAAAGGAGTATATATATATGGCCCAACAGGGATGGGGAAAAACTTATTTAATGGGCTGTATTTATAATTACCTAAAAGAACAAGGGAAAGAGCCCACTATCTTATATTATCCGGAATTTATAAGAAAGATAAAAAGTAAAAATAAGTTCTAATAATTATGATCAATATATAGATTTAGTTAGAGCGGATGAAATTTTAATCATAGATGATATAGGAGCTGAAAATATTACTGAATCTATTCGTGATGAAGTTTTTAGGCCCGATTATAAATTATAGAGAGGCAGAAAAATTTACCAACATTTTTCTCATCAAACTTAAGTCTAGATGACTTAGCTGAATTATTAGCTAACTCAAGAAATTCAGTTGATCAGACGAAAATCCTTACGAATTATACAACGTATAAAAATCTTTAAGCACTGTACACTTTTTGAATGGTGATAATGAGCGTGAATATAATAATTAATATAGATAAAAATGTCGAATAACATATAGTTATTCGACATTTTTATTTTAAGAGGAAAACTATTAAATTTAGAATATAATTATAAAGCCTTATTTAATAAGGTTTTATAATTATAAAAAGATATTTTTAAAAAATAATACAATTATTTTTCTCAAAATAGTGGAAAAAGTGGGGAAATGTGGTAAATTATAGAAGTAAGGTGGTGAGGGTAGTGTTTATAGGTCAATACAATAATAAAATGGATGCTAAAGGAAGGCTTAGTATACCAATAAAAATTCAGAGATGAATTAGGTGAAAAATTTATTATAACAAGAGGTCTGGACTCTTGTTTATTTGGCTATTCACTACAAGAGTGGCAAAAAGTGGAAAGTAAAAATAAAATCACTACCTATTACTAAGAAAAAAATGCACGTACTTTTCCAACGTTTTTCTTTTTCAGGGGCTACGGAAGTAGAGATAGATAAACAAGGAAGAATAAATATTCCTAATGCTTTAATAGAACATGCATTTTTAAATAAAGAGTGTGTAGTAAATGGTTTATCTAATAGAATAGAAAATTTGGGATAAAGCTCACTGGGAAGATCTTCTTCTTGAGAGTGAGGCTAGTGTTGAGGAAATAGCAGAAGAATTAGAAGATTTTGACTTTTAGGATGGATGAGAAATGTTTAAACATTACAGTGTATTATTAAACGAAGCTGTTGCTGGATTAAATATAAAAGAAAATGGTGTATACGTAGATTGCACTTTAGGTGGAGCAGGGCATAGTTTAGAAATTTTAAAACAATTAACTGATGGAAAGCTATATGCTTTTGATCAAGACAGCGTTGCGTTAGAAAATGCAAAAGATAAATTAAAAGATTATGCAGATAAGGTTGTCTTTATAAAATCTAATTTTAAAAATTTGAGAGAAAAGTTACTAGAGCACGGTGTTACAGAAGTAGATGGAGTGCTTTATGACTTGGGGAGTATCTTCTCCACAATTAGACACACCAGAAAGAGGTTTTAGTTATAATTATGATACAAGACTAGATATGCGTATGGACACGGATGCAAAAATAAGTGCATACGAAATTGTAAATGAATATGATTATAACGAATTGGTTAAAAATATTTTATCGTTATGGTGAAGAAAAATTTTCTAAGCAAATAGCAAGAAATGTAGAAAAGAAACGTTTAGAAAAACCAATAGAAACAACTTTTGAATTAGTGGATATAATAAAAAGAATCTATACCAGCAGCTAAAAGAAGAACTGGTGGGCATCCTGCGAAAAAGAGTTTTTCAAGCGATAAGAATAGCTGTAAATAATGAACTATCAGTTTTTGAAGATTCATTAGAGCAAGCAATAGACATTGTAGATGGAAGAATATCGGTCATTACTTTTCATTCACTAGAAGATAGAATATGCAAACAAATATTTAATTCATATGCAAAAAGAAAAGATATTCCTAAAAATCTTCCAATATTACCAGAAGAAAAGTTTAGCTAAATTAAAAAAATTATAACAAAAAACCAATTTATCCAACGGATAAAGAGTTAGAAGAAAATAATAGATCACGTAGTCAAAAATTACGTATAGCAGAAGTACAAATGAAAGAGTAGGAAAAAGGTTAATGGCAACGTTAAAAGTATATAGCAATGAATATGGAGTAAGAAAAAGTTCAGGAAAAGGTAAAATTTAATTTTTAGAAAAAGCAGGATATGGTGTTTTTGTAGGAGTTATTTTACTTGCTAACGTAGTTATGTTAAACTATAAAGGAGAACTTTATTCATTAAGAAGCGCTCAGCAAAAATGATGTAATAATTTCGGAAAAACAAAAAGATAATAATGAGCAAAAGGTTATTATAAATGATTTGTCTTCGTATGAAAGAGTTAAAAATAGCTGAGACTATGGGTATGAAAAACTCAAAAAGACAATATAAAGGTAGTGAGATAATTGAAAAAAACTTTTTAGGAAACTATTTACTTTGAAGTTTCTGGAAGACAGAAAAAGTTTAGAAAAAGATTATATTTTCAAGGGAAAGAACAAAAATAGTATTTCTTCTAATTTTTGTCTTTGTATGGGTAGTTATCATTAATATAGGCCAAAATGATGCTTATTGGCACTGTTAGAGGTCAAAAATCTGTCTGAACTTGCGGATAAGAAATATAAAAATAGATACCAGTTTACAACCCTAAAAAGAGGAAAAAAATATTTGATAGAAATGGTAATATATTGGCAGACAATATAGAATCATATAAGCTTGTTGCTGTTGTATCTGATAAGGCTACAGAAGATGAAAAAATCCTCGTCATGTAGTGGATGTAGACAAGACTGCTGACGAGCTATCTAATTTTATTAAATTAGATAAAAAGTAAGATAAAAAGAGATATTATTAAAACAGGGTGTTTACCAGGTAGAGTTTGGTACAGCTGGAAAAAGATATAAGTATAGAGAATAAGAAAAATAGAAGCACTAAATTTACCAGGAATACAGTTTATAGCAACAACAAAAGAGGTATTATCCAAATGGTAGTATGTTAGGGAACTTTTTTAGGCTTTTGCTCAAAAATTCTCCAGATAGTGATTTAATAACAGGTCGCTTAGGAATAGAGAAAAACATTTGATTACTATTTAAGAGGAAAAAGAAGGTCATATAACATATGCAAAAAGATGCATGGGGAAAAATAGTTTCTAATATTCCAAAAAGTTGAAATTAACCCAGTTGATGGTGCAGATATTTACTTAACTATAGATAAAAAAATATTCAAGGATTTATAGATAATACTTTAAAAGATATCCATGATAAATATGAGCCGGAAAGTGCATTTGCAATAGCTGTAAGTGCTAAAACAGGTGAGATTTTAGGATTAGGACAAACTCCAGCTTTTAATCCCAAATACACAAGAAAAATTTGGAAAAAGCATGGGCAAATATATTCTATAATTCTGCATATGAACCAGGGTCTCACTCTAAAGACATTTTCAATGTCATTAATGGTAGAAAAATAATATTTATAATCCCAATGCATATTACAAATCTGGTTCATATAGAGTAGAAGACGCTACTATTTATGACTGGAATAAAACAGGATGGGGAACTATTACACAACGACACGGTTTCCAACAATCATCAAATACACTTATGCTTACTTTATTGGAAGGGTTAGGTAGAGAAAAATTAAAAACAGGATTAGAAAAGTTTTGGATTTGGAAAAAGTACAAATTCTTTATATGGTAATGAGGCTACGGGTGACTTAGTATTTAATAATAAAGTATCAGCCTCAACTACGGTGTTCGGTCAAGGTAGTACGGTTACTGCTATGCAAATGGTTCAGGCAGAAACGGCTATTTTGAATGAAGGCCAAATGCTATTACCGTATTTTTTTACAAAGAGTACATGATAAAACATTAAATAAAGATGTTAATATAGGTCAAAGAACTGTTGTTGGAACACCAATTTCAAAAAACTACAGCAGAAAAAAATGAAAGAAGAACTTTATGGTGTAGTTAATGGAGAATGGGCTACAGGAGGTAAGCGATATTCTATAGAAAATTATAGTGTTTCTGGGAAAACAGGAACAGCCGAAGTCGTTGATCCAAAAACAGGAACATATTATAAGAGTCCATATAAAGTAATGCACTCATTTATAGGGTATGCACCAAGTGAAAATCCTGAAGTGATTTTTATATGTAGGAATGAAACTTCCAAATAAAAACTTGCTGAAAGTTCTGCTAATGGGGCATCAGAGATATTTAAACCTATAATGCAAAAATATATTAAATTACTTGAATGTTAAAAACAAGTAGTGATGAAAAATCTTCAAAAATTATATGATGGATAATTTCAAGGGAAAAATATTAATGAAGTTATTTCAAAATTATCTACACAAACAAAAAAATATAGTGGTTATAGGTTCGGGAGATGAAGTATTGGGACAATTTCTTCTCAAGGTAATATATTGAAGAAAGATGATAAAGTATTTTTTTATTGAGTTCAAATGAAAAATATGATATTGCCTAATTTTTTTAGGATGGTCTAAAGCGGATGTTTTTAAATTATGCTGAGTTAGCTGGGTTTAAATATAGAAACTGAAGGAAATGGTTATGTAAAACAACAATCAGTACCAGCTAGAAGAATAGTGAAAAAGGGGATAATATAAAAAAATAAAAATTTAGTTAGGAGAACGAAATGGGTAATTCAAGTATAATAATTGCTATATCGTTATTGCTAGTGGCATTTTTGCTAACTGTAGTGATGCTACCGAAATTAATAAAAATATTTACATTATCTTAAATTTGGTCAAGAAATAAGACAAGAAGGTCCACAGAGTCATATTCATAAAAAGGGTACTCCGACAATGGGAGGAATTTCATTTATCCTGGCAATTGTTGTGGCTCTTATAATAGCTATGTTTTTTTAAATAGCGAAAAATATAAAAATATTATTTATTATTCATTTATACGACAGTGTCATTTGCAATAATTGGTTATATAGATGATATGTTAATAGTTGTAAAAAAAGAAAAATGATGGTTTATCACCAAGAAAAATTATTATTGCAAATAGTATTTTCATTAATATTTTATATTTTAGTATCATTAGTATATGATAATGTCAACTTTATAGAAATACCAATAATTAATTATCAGCTAAATATTTCTTATTTATATTTGTTATTTGTTATATTTTGGCAGACAGGATTTTCGAATGCAGTTAATTTAACAGATGGGCTAGATGGTCTAGCTACAAGTGTAACGATAATAACAACCAGTACATTTGCGCTGTTGGCGTATAAAGAAAATAATTTTTCCAGTGTTAGTATTCTGTTTGGCTATTGTTGGTGCGCTATTAGGATTTTTATTATTTAACAAAAAGCCTGCAAAAATTTTTATGGGAGATACAGGTTCTCTTGCATTAGGTGGAATTTTTAGCAGCTATATCAATAATATTACACAAAGAAATAGTATTTTTATTTATTGGTTTAGTGTATATTCTAGAAACATTATCAGTAATCATTCAGGTTGCATACTTTAAAAAAACAGGAAAGAGAATTTTTAAAATGTCACCATTACACCACCATTTTTGAATTGACGGGATATGGTGAGGTGAAAACAGTATACATATTCGTGATTATTGCGGTAATATCATCTGCAATAGGATATTTTATTGGGGTACTATAAAATGATTAATTTAAAAATAAAAGAATATTAGTTTTGGGTTTTGCGCGAAGTGGATATTCAACTGTAAAAATTTTAAAGAAATTAGGGTATGATGTTAAGTTAAACTCTTATGACGATTTGAGTAATGATGAAAAAGCTCAAGAACTTCGTGAATTGGGAATAGAAATAATTGATGGTGGACACCCGCTTGAATTATTAGAGACAGTTGATTTAATAGTTAAAAATCCAGGAATAAAATATCAAATAGAGTTTTTTTACAGAAAGCTGTGGAAATGGAATAGATATTATCACAGAAATTGAATTAGCTAATACGCTATTCTCTATTGATATGGTTGCTATAACGGGAACAAATGGAAAAACAACTACAACACAAATGACTTATGATATATTAAAAAGCTAATAAAGATGTATTTTTAGCTGGAAATATCGGCTATCCAAGTATAGAAGTAGCCTATAATCATCCGAAGTCACTAATTGTTACAGAAGTCTCATCATTCCAATTAGAAGGAACTAAATATTTCAAGCCAAGCATAGCAGTGATAACTAATTTAGGGAGAAGGACATTTAGATTATCATGGGAATTTAGAAAATTATCAAAATGCTAAGAAAAATATATGTAAATCAAACCAAAGATGATTTCTTAATTATAAATATAAAAGAAAAAGAAAAAGTATAATTTAGATAAAATTAAGGCTACTATAATTTTCTATGATACAAAAAGAAAAATATAAGCGCAGATGTATATATTAAAAGAAAAATATAGTAATGTTTAGAGAAACGGAGTTATTTGATAGTACAAAACTTAAACTACCAGGTATGCATAATGTTGAAAATGCAATAAATGCAGCTATTATTTCTTATTTAAAAAGGCGCAAGTACAGATGCTATTCAACAAGTACTATATAATTTTTAGTGGAGTTAAGCATAGATTGCAATATGTAGGAGAATACAAAGGTGTAAAATATTACAATGACTCTAAAGCAACTAATCCAGTAGCAACAACAACCGCGTTATCAGGATTCGATAAAAATATTATTTTTAATATGTGGTGGTAAGGATAGAGGAATTGACTTTAAAGAGTTAATTCCATATCTAAGTAAAATAAAAGTTATGGTTGTAGTAGGAAAGTAAAGAATTATTATATAGTTTAGCGATTCAGCATAATGTGAAAATGTATTAAAGCCATAAAAAGTTGCAGATGCTACTAAGTTAGCTAGCAGTTTAGCAGAAGACGGAGATACAGTGTTACTATCACCAGCTTGTGCATCATGGGATCAATATAAGTGCTTTTGAAAGATCGTGGAGACGAATTTATTACTATGTTTGAAAAAATCAGTAGTGAGGACTAACTGTGTATGAATGAAAAATAAAAAGCTACTTTCGAAGATTAATAAAGATAAGCGAAGAAGTTCACTAGAAAAAAATAAAAAAAGAAAAAGAAGAGAATTATCTTTAATAGTATTGTTATTTTTTAACCGTAATTTTGGGTGTGGGATTCATGTTTAGTAGCTATGTGAAACTTAAAAACTATTAATGTTTCTGGTGAAAAATCAAATAACTAAAGATGAGATTTTAGCTGCTGGGAATATAAATTCTAATTTAAAAAAACATGGACTATAAAAAGATGATGAAGTAAGAAATAATATTAAAAACAAATATAGTATATTTAAAGAGGTCACTGTAAAGAGTACATTCCTGTCAAAAATTGATATAAAGTAGAAGAATATAGGTTTATTGCTAAAAATAAAAAGACTGATGGGCAAATAGAGATAATTATGGAAAATGGAAGAACGTATAGTGGTCAAGTTCGTAATAATTATAATTTACCTATATTAGAAAAACTTCAAAGAAGATGAAGAAAAATTAAAAAGAAGTTTATAAAAATCTATTAGAATTAAAAACAAGAAATTCTAATTCAAATATCAGAAATAATTAGCGAAGATGATGGAAATTTAACAATATACATGAATGATGGTCAAAAAAATAAAAGTTTCAAGAGCAAATTTTGCACAAAAACTTAATTATTATGATGAAATTTCTAAGTATATTGATGACAAAAAATACAACATTAAATTTTGATTAATGGTGCATATTTAGAAACCTCTAAAAGTGAAAAACAACGTACCCAAAAACATTAAGAACTTATTAGCTAAAAATTCAGTAGATACAAGTAATGATAAAGAAAAAAACAACTCTGAATCTCAAAATAAAGAAGATAATTCTTCAAGTGATAAAAACACAACTCAAAAACCAGTGCGATAAATTCACAAAATAATAATCAAGCGTCGACTCAAGCAAATAAAAAGAAAAAAATACTTAGTAAAAATAATAAATTAAAATCTATTCGAAATTTTCAGTCTTGGATAGATTTTTTCTAGTTAACAAGTAATTAAAAGATATAATGAAATTATATTACAATTTAAAAAATATTTTAATAAAATTTTAATTTTTAGCTTTTTCATATAATTTTTGTGATATAATTTAGTATGTGTAAATAGAATTTGTTGTGTATTTACAATTTTATTATTAAAGAAATATAAGATATTATTAAGGAAGGAGTGTTTGACTTGAGTTCACAATTATATACTTCAATAGACTTAGGATCATCAAGTATAAAAAGTGATTATAGCAGATGTAGTATATGAAAAATTGAATATACTAGGTGTAGGAATTGTGAAAACTACATCGATAAAAACGAGGAAATATAATTGATGTGGAATCGGCATCTAGGGATATTCAAAAAGCGATTGATATTGCAAAAAGTGAAGCTAATAAAGATATAAGGTCAGTATATGTAGCAGTTCCAAGTATACACACTCATATTAAGAAAAGTGTAGCGGAAATTAAGTTCGATACAAAACATGATATTGATGGTAGAGATATAGAGGAAGTAATAGAAGAAGCTAAGATTTTGCCATTACCAAGGGAAAGAGAGGTAGTACAAGTAATTCCAGACTACTATAGGTTAGATGATATTGAGAATATTAGAAAACCAAAAAGGAAATGACAGTGCATAATACTTTTGAAATTACTGGGAATAGGGTTCTTACTTCTAAAACGCACTTACATACAATATATAAGTGTATAGAGAATTTAAGACTTGATTGTAATGAAACATTTTGTACTTCTCATGCGTTAGGAGAATTACTTTTAAACGAAGAAGAGAAAGATTATGGTTCTGTTGTTATTGATATAGGAGCAGGGCTTACAACAGTAAGTTATTTTGAAGATGGAATTTTACAATTATCGCAATCTATAGAACTTGCTGGTGAAGATATAACTAGAATGATTTCTGATGTCTTAAATGTTCCTATGAAACGTGCAGAGGAAATAAAGTTAACTCAAGGTCATGCTTTTTATGATATGGCTTCACCACAGGTGATTATTGAATTAGATAACTTAGAGCCTAATGAAGAGCCCTATACGCAAAAAGAGTTAGCAGACTACATTGAAGAAATAGTTGAAGAAATAATTTTACGTTCTTTTGATGTTTTAAGAAAAGCAGGTATTAATAGAGTAAAAGGAAATGTTGTTTTAACGGGTGGAACTACTCAAATGCCAGGTGTTTTGGAATTAGCAAAAAGATATGCTAAGAAAAATGAATGTAAGAATTGGTTCCCCTAAAATAATAGGAGCTAATTCTCCAGAATTATCAGTGGTAGTAGGAGCGCTAACAAGCAGTTATAAAATGGAATCGTTACTTGGTTATCAAGTAACAGAAGATGTGCCTATCATAAAAAAACACGAATTCAACTTTTGAAAAATATTTCAACTGTAGAGGAGATAGCTATACCTACTCCAACTGCAGAGAGTCTAATTACAGACGATAAAAAAATATTGAACATGATGAAGAGAATGATTATTACGAAGAAGACGTAAATAATAAAGAAGAAAAATGAAAAAGAACAAAACTTCTTTCTAAACTTAGTAAGATGTATAATTCATTTTTGAATAATAATAGGAGGAATTAAATAATGTTTGAAGAATTTGATCAATCAGCAATAATTAAAGTAGTCGGTGTAGGTGGCGGTGGAGGAAATGCCGTTGACCGAATGAAAGAAAGTGGAATAAAAAAATGTAGAGTTTATCGCAATCAATACAGATGCTCAAGCTTTAAAACGTTCTAAAGCAGATGTAAGAATTCAAATTGGAGAGAAGCTAACAAAAGGATTGGGTGCAGGTGCTAATCCTGAAGTAGGACGTAAAGCCGCTGAAGAAACAAAAGATAAAATTGAAGCAGCTTTAGAAGGTGCAGATATGGTATTTGTAACTTCTGGTATGGGAGGAGGAACAGGTACTGGAGCAGCTCCAATCGTAGCAAGTATTGCAAAAGAATTAGGAGCATTAACAGTAGGTGTTGTCACTCGTCCGTTCAATTTCGAAGGTAAAAAGCGTCAAGTACAATCTACAGCCGGAATTAATTCACTTAAAGGTGCGGTAGATACGCTTATCGTAATCCCTAATGATAGATTATTAGACATCGTAGATAAATCTACTCCAATGATGCAAGCATTTGTTGAGGCTGATAATGTTTTACGCCAAGGTGTTCAAGGTATATCTGATTTAATTAACGTATCAGGAACAGTTAATCTTGACTTTGCAGATGTAAAAGCTATCATGGCTGATCAAGGTTCTGCATTAATGGGAATTGGTGTAGCAACTGGTGAAAACAGAGCAATTGAAGCTGCTAAAAAAAGCAATTTCATCACCATTATTAGAAACTTCTATCGTAGGAGCAAAAGGTGTATTATTAAACATTACTGGTGGCCCATCACTAAGTTTATTTGAAGCACAAGCAGCAGCAAGTATTGTTCAAGAAGCTAGTGATGATGAAGTAAACATGATTTTTGGTACAGTATTTAACGAAGATTTAGAAAAACAGATGAAATTATTGTTACAGTTATCGCTACTGGATTTGAAGAAGACGGGGTTAGTGTTGAAAGAGATATTTTAGCGCAACGTCCAGCACAACCAGAAGCTAGTTCATTTACAAGTGGGTATGGAAAAAAATGAAGTAGAACAAGAAATGTATCCACGTCCAAGAAGAAGAACTAGAAGAGAAATATAATAAATACTAAGGACGATTTCTAATATGGAAATCGTCTTTTTGTTTATAGTATTAAAATGAAAATACACATATGTTTTCTAGAAACAATTTACAAAAATAGAAAAGTCTAGTATAATCAATTATAAAATACTTTAGAAAAAGGATGTATAGAATGACAAATCAAAAAAATGGAAAGAAAATTACAAGCACGCCATATAACAATGATAGCAATTGGTGGATGTATAGGTACTGGTTTGTTTATGGCTAGTGGTGCTGTAGTTAGTAAAGCAGGTTCTTATGGTGCTGTATTTACGTATGGCTTAATCGGAGTTGTTATTTACTTTTTAATGGCTTCTATAGGAGAACTAGCTACATTTTATCCTGTTTCTGGTTCATTTGGTTCGTATGCAACAAGATTTATTGATCCAGGATTAGGTTTTTGGTATAGGTTGGTTATATTGGATATTATGGATCTTGGTATCTAGTGTAGATATTATAACTTTATCGAAAATTTTACACTACTGGGAATTTTTTTAGACAATTCTCTACATTTTATATTTGTATGTTTTTTAGTGTTATTATATATTTTAAATTTAGTAAGTGTAAAAAGTTTTTTTGGAGAGGTAGAATACTGGATAACTATAATAAAAAGTTTTAACAGTAATTGTATTTCTATAGTAGGAGCAGCAATTATTTTTTTGGAATAACTAATAATACTGATGCAGGAATAACAACTTTCATAAAAAAATGGAGAAAAAAACTTCTACTGCAGGTCTTTTAGGATTGTTTGGAATTTTCTCAACAGCGGCTTTTTCTTTTGGGGGAACTGAGATTGTTGCAGTAACAGCAGGAGAATCACCTAACCCTAAAGAGACTATGCCTAAAGCTGTAAAAGCAGGTATTTTGGAGAATTTTAATATTTTATATAGCAACTATGTTTATTATTTCATCTATAGTGTCTGCAGATGATCCTAGACTCTTAGATACTAATAATGTTACAGCGTCCCCTTTTTACAATTGTATTTCAAAAATATTGGTTTAGGAATAGCTGCTGTTATTATGAATATAGTAATATTAACTTCTGTGCTTTCAGCAGCAAATTCTGGTATGTATGTTTCTAGTAGACAGCTATTTTCATTGAGTTTGAGTAATTATGGACCAAAAATCATTTAAAAAATTAAACTCAAACTCTACTCCAACAATTGCGTTATCATTTTCAGTTATATTTATGATACTATGTTTTATTTTTTTGAAAAATATAATCCCAAAGGATATTATATGCTCCTTTTCTATGGTAGGAATTGTAGTAATGATTATTTGGATGGTATCTTTAATTTCACAAATTCGTTTGAGAAAAGCAATAGTAAAAACAAGGGAAAAAAAGCAGAAGATGTACTACCATATACAGCTAAAACAGGTGTAATTGGCTCTTATATAGCTTTTGATTTCTTTTTGGAATAATTATAATTTTACAGTTAGTGTCTGATTATTTGACAGGTGGAATTATTCAGATGTCATACAATTTAGTTTGCCCAGTAATATGTTTAATTTTATATATGTCGTTTAAATTGGTGACTAAAAAGAAAGTTTGTTAAATTGGAAGAAATGGATATTGATCCATACAGCGAGAAATAGTTAAGAAAGATAACAAGAATAAAAATTTCTTGTTATCTTTTTAAAAAGAAATAATTAGTTTATACACTTCTAATATATAGAAAAATAAGAAAAACTTTGTGATAAAATTATATTTAAGTGATTTTATGGAGATGATGATTTTGATTATAGGAATTACAGGAAGTATAGCATGTGGAAAAAGTCTAGTATCTAACTATTTGCAAGAAAAAGGGTTATACAATTATAGATGCAGATAAAATAGGGCATATGGCACTAGAGAATGATGAAGTAAAAAAACAACTTGTCAATAAATTTGGAAAAGTCAATACTAAAAGATAATGAAGTAAATAGAGTAACTTTAGGAAAAATTAGTATTCGAAAATAATGAAAATTTAAAAGAGTTAAACAATATAATTCATCCTCAAATTAGAAAAAAATATTTCAGAACAAATACAAGTGCATAAAAATGAGAAATTAGTCTTTGTAGATGTTCCTTTGTTGTTTGAAGCAAAATTTGATGATTTAGTAGAAAAATTATTGTCATATCTTTAGATGAGAAAAATTCAACTAGAAAGACTTATGAACAGAAATTCTTTATCAAAAAGAAGAGGCATTACAAAGAATAAAAAGTCAAATACCAGTCCGAGAAAAAAAGAAAAAAACTGGGGGATTATGTTGTAGATAATAGTTTCACTCAAGAAAAATACTTATAACCAAGTAGATAGAATTTTTAGAAAAAAATTAAAACTAGGAGAATAGTAAAATGACACAAGTGTTAAAAATAGAAAATCTTAGTGGTGGGTACAACCGTAAAAAGATTATAGAAAATATTAATATAGAGATTCCTAAAGGAAGTATCACTGCTTTTAATAGGTTTAAATGGAGCAGGGAAGAGTACAACGATTAAAACATATTTTAGGTTTATTACGCCCTATGGACGGAGAGATAAAGGTTAATGGAATTACAATAAGAGAAAATAATGAAAAATATAGAAAAAGTATTAGTTATATTCCAGAATCACCAGTTTTATATGATGAATTAACTTTGAAGAACACATAAATTTAACAGCTATGGCATATGGTTTAAATATAAAAAGAAGCATGGGAAAAAGCTGATGTTCTATTGAAATTATTTAAATTAAGTGATAAAAAGAAATTTTTTTCCCAGTTCATTTTTCAAAAAGGGATGAAACAGAAAGTTATGATAATTTGTTCTTTCCTTGTAGAACCTAACTTATACATAATAGATGAACCATTTTTAGGGTTAGATCCCTATAGCAATTAATGATCTAATTAATTTAATGTGCGAAAAAGAGATAATGGAGCGAGTATTTTGATGTTCACTCATATTCTAGCTACAGCAGAAAAAGTATTGCGATAATTTCATTATAATTCATGAAGGTAAAAATATTGGCTAGTGGAAAATTATCAGATTTGAGAAAAGAGTTTAATATGGCAGATGCATCTTTAGATGAAATTTATCTAGCGTTGACTACGAGAGGTCAAGATGAGTAATATAAAGAATATTTTTGATGATAGAAGAAGAAGAGAACGTGAAACAAGAGTAACATATAGTAAATATATTTTCAATTCACACTTAGTTATGTTTCTTATTATAGTGCTAGGAGCAGGGTTAATTAATTATTCACAGTGGCTAGAGAATGCTAGTAAGTTAGAGATGAAGACAGTTTTTATTGCAGCCTCAGCGATATTCAGTTATCTTTTAGTATCGTTAAAAAGTAAAGACTTTTTATAAAAAGAAGCGGATGCAATATTTTTACTCCATTAGAAAAAGTATTATGGAAAAGTAGCTATAAAAAACAGGAATAATATTAACAAGTATTCATTTATTATTCTTAGTTATATTTTTATTTTATAATTAAACCATTATTAAGTCGTATAGGTGGATTTAGTGGGTTAGAAGAGTTTACTGAATCGTAGTAGCTCAATTCTTTATGCTTATTGTAGGAGTAATGGTGAATGTTTTCTATAGATTAGCAGAAGCTATTTATTTTGAGAAAAAGTTTTTTATGAAGATTTTATTATTCTTGAATATATTTCTTCCAATATTGGTCGTATTTGGTAAATATAATTATCTAGAATATACTACTTTTTGTTACTTTAATAATTATATCAATAATTATTGTTAAAAATCATAGTAATGTGAAAAACTTTACTACTAAATAATGACATAGGTTATTCATTAAAATGGAATGAAGCAGCAGAATATGATAGACATAGAGAAGAAAAATTATCTTAAGTTTGTTAGTATGTTTGTGGATGTTCCTCTAAATGGTATTAAAGTTGCTAGAAGAAAATATTTTGATGTATTACTACCAAAAATTAACTGAACAAAACTTCACAGTAGAAAAATAGTTTTAAATATTATTATTATCGTGTATTTTTACGCCAAGAAAAATACAGTATTTTTGCACTAAGATTAATGTTAATAGCAGGTATTATAATATATAGCTTCAATAATGTATATGTGAGTTTAGTTGTAATTATATCATATAGTTATTTAACTATTATTCAACTTGTCCCATTGTATAAGCAAATAAGCAATAATATTTGGCATAGTATATTACCAGTTAATGAAGAAATAAAAATTAAAAGTTTTTAAAAATTTATTAACAGCAGTTATTTTAATAACAACATTTATATTGACATTATTAAGTATTGTAGTAAGTGGAATAGATTATTTAATAATAGGTATAAATATTTTATCATTTGTACTGGCAAATTTATTGGCAAGGGTATTTATAGCTAAAGTTAAGTAGAAGGGAGGATACTATGAAAAATATTGCAATAATTGGTGGAGATTTGTCAGGGGTAAGCTGTGCTTATTTCCTTGATAAGTTTTCAGGCGCTAATTCTAAAAAGTTCAATATTGATTTAATAGAAAAAGATTTAGAATTTGCAAATGATAAATTTGGGAAATTTCAATATGGTCAGGAAATATATGATAATGGATGGCATAATTCTATAAATGAACAGGGAGTTTTGTTTTATCTAATGGTTGAGTTGAGTTACACAGATACCTAATACAAAGTGGATCAACTAAAAAGTATTTTTACAAAAGAAGGAATAAAATATTTACCTGATAAAATGTTGTATGGTTATCCGTTAGATAAAAAGAAATACTATTATCTGATATATTTACATTTAAAAGAAAAAAATTATCTGTTTTATATAATATGCACAATACATTAGAAGATGAAAATGTAGAAAAAACTTACAGTAGAAGAATTTTTTTCAAGGCAAATATAAATGAACATATTTATATTAAATTAATAGAACCACTTCTAACTAGCCACTACGGTAGTGATGTTTCTAAGCAAAACATGGTAAGTTTAATGCCAGAGTTATCATTTTTGACTATTCAAAAAGAAGACATCAATAAAAATTTTTAGAAGACATGTATAATAGAAGAGTTATTGATAATATAACAGTAGGTAGAGAATATAGATTAAAATTCACTTTTAAAATCTTTTATAGAAACATTAGAATCTAATTTTTCAGGAAAAGTGTTTTTAGAATTTAATAGAGATGTTGAAAAAATAGAGAAAAAAAGGTGAGAAGTATTTAGTATATTCTAATGGAAGTATTTATCAATACGATTATTTGATATTAACATTAAATCAAAAAAATTTTTCTACCTTGGTTTTCTCAAGATGAAACAATAAAAGATTTTGAAGATATGGCTTATGTATCGAATATAGTTTTTAACTTTCGTTTATAGACGAGATGAATTGCATATAAATAGAGAAATAGGAGAAATTATTTTTCCAAAAGAGGAGAGCGAGTATTTAACTAAATTGGAATATATAAGTAATAAGTGGATTGATGTGAAAATGAGCGGTATTCAAATAGTTAGAGCTTATATAAATCGCCAAGAAGCAGTAAAAACTTCTTAAGAAAAACTGATAAAGAGATTCAAAATATTGTTGAAGAGGAGATCCGTACTGTACATGGATTCGTTGGTAGCCAGAGATGTTATGTGAGTAAAGTAGAAGATAATTATAGATTTTGTTGTGAAAAAGTATAATGAAAAATTAATAGTTTATCAACTTATTTAGCAGAAGAATACCCGAATTTATATATAATAGGTAAGTCCAAAAAAAGCAACTAATCTTGAAAAACACTATTTTAGAGGCAAAAGAGACTGCAAAAGAAATTGTGGAAAAAAATTAAATAAACAAGAAATATCTATGATATGAGGTGAATATGATGAAATTTAATTTTAATAAAAGCTAATGGAACGAAAGTAACGTTTATTTTTGAAGATATAGACTATACTAATGAATTATTAGCTTATACAAAAAAGAAAACTATTTAGTGGGAAATTAAACGAAGTTTATTGTAATTTACCATTTAATGGTGAAAAAGAAATTTTAGTGGGGTTTGGGAAAAAAGAAGACTTACTAGAAGACGATATAAGAAAAGTATTTTTTTCAAATTAGGGAAAAGAACTAATAAGATTTAAGGAACAAGAGGTATTATTACAACTACCAAAAACTAGATAATATAAAAAACTAGTTCCCTAGTAAAAAGCGATAGTGGAAGGATTCTTGCATTCTACATACAAATTTGATAAATATAAAAAGTGACAGAAAAGATTATCCAGAGATAACTATCAATTTAATAACTGAAGAAGACTCATCACTATTGGAATCATGCGTAAAAAGAGGCACAAGATGTTATTAATGGTATCTTCTTTGCAAGGGATTTAGTAAATGAAAGAGCAGAATATTTGTATCCAGAAAGTTTGGCAAATATAGCAAAAAAATGAATTAATTCAACTTGGGGTAGAAGTAGAGGTATATGATGAAAAACAATGTGAAGAATTAGGACTAAAAGGTCTTTTGGCAGTAGGACGAGCATCAACAAGAAAAACCTCGTTTTATTGTTATGAAGTATATAAATGATAAAACAAATGATGAAATTATTGGTCTGATAGGAAAAAGGTGTAACATATGATACTGGGGGATATTCAATAAAACAAACAGCTAATAGTATGGATATAATGCACTGTGATATGGGGGGTGCTGGAACTGTACTAGGAACAATGAAGCTAATAGCAACAAGAAAACTTAAAACAAATGTTATTGGAATTATTGGTGCATGTGAAAACATGATTTCAGGAAGTTCATATAAACCAGGTGATATAATTTCTACATTATCAGGAAAAACTGTGGAGGTATTGAACACAGATGCAGAAGGACGTATTACATTAGCTGATTCAGTTTATTACGCTACAGAGAAATTAAAAAGTAAGTAAAGTAATAGACTTGGCAACTTTAACAGGGGCATGTTTAGTAGCACTTGGGGAATTCTATACGGGAGCCGTAACTAATGATCAAAAATTTTATGATGAGTTAGTCAATGCATCGAAAAAGGCTGGAGAAAGAATATGGCAAATGCCAGTAGATGACAGTTTTAGAAAGTTAAATAATTCATCAGTAGCCGACGTAAAAAATACAGGAGGTCGTTTAGGTGGAACAATTACCGCAGGTTTATTTATAGAAAATTTTGTGGCTAATAATACACCATGGATTCACTTAGATATAGCAGGAACAGCATATCTATCTAAACCAGAAGGGTACTTACCGAAAAGGTGCAACAGGAGTTCATGTAAAAACATTGTACAATTTATTAAATAAATAAAATATTAAAAAGTTCAAGAGTATAACATATTATATTCTTGAGCTTTTTTTATAATATTGTGAATTTGCTGGTAATTATATTAAGATTTTGTAAAAAAATTCGCAAATATAAAAAGAAATATTTCAACAGTAATTGACATTGATAATTATTATTGATAAGATAAATATAAGTAGAAAAAGTAAGGAGGATATAATGATAAAGTTAAATCCATTAACGCTGGTAATATTAAACATTTTATTTCCAGTAGTTATCTTTTTAGGGAAAAGGTATAATTTATGAAACTATTTGTCTATTGATTGCAATTGTAGTTTTATCTATATACAAACGCTATTTACAAATATTAAAATTTATAATTTGGTATATATCTTTTTCAATACTAGCTTATTTAATATCAATTAGTAATATAATTTGGATTGCAGATCTATTTGGAACATTAGTTTACATTATCCTCAGAATGACACCGGTTATGATGATTGCTTATATTTTAGTAAAAGATATAAAAAAAGTAATGAATTATTATCTGCATTTGAACAAATTCATTTACCAAAAAATTATGTTATATTACAGTAGCTTTAAGATTTTTTTCCCAACATATAAATTGGAAATTAGAATGATTAGAGAATCATTAAAGATGAGAAAATATTAATTTAAAAAAATTACAGAACCGCTAAAATTTTTAGAGTATTGGCTAGTCCCAGTTCTAATGAGGATGAATCTTATTGCAGAAGAAATGACAGCAACAGCTATGACAAAAGGGGTAGAGTCACCAATGAGAAGGACATCATTTTATAATGTGAAAATGAGAATAATTGATTATATTTTCTTAATTATTGTCTTTATAATTTTTGTATTTCTATTAATAGGGGGCATTAAATAATGTTAGAATTTAGAAATGTGTCTTTTACTTATAAGAATTCAGAAGAGAAGGTGTTAAATAATGTGAGTTTTAAAAATTAATGAGGGGGAGTGTGTTTTATTAACAGGAGTATCTGGAAGTGGGAAGTCAACTATTGTTCATTTAATGAATGGGCTTATACCAGCTTTATATGAAGGAGAATTAACTGGGAAAAATATATTATAATAACACTTTCTTTAGAAAGTATAAAAACATATGATATAGCAAAAGATATTGGTTATAGTTAGCCAAGATCCAAGAGGACATTTTTTTACTACAAACACAACAAGTGAACTTGTATTTGCTATGGAAAATTTTTGGAATTTCTCTAAATGAAATGAAAAAGGTATAATGCAGTTGTTGAATTATTAGAACTGGAAGAAATTGTTGATAAGAATATTTTGTATATTTCTAGTGGGGAGCGTCAAAAATAGCGATTGGGTGTAGTTTAACATTAATACCGAGAGTAATAATATTAGATGAACCATCATCTAACTTAGATTTTCGTATGACAAAGAAATTAACAATATTAATTGAAAAACTGAAAAATAAAGGTTATACAATAATTATTGCAGAGCATAGAATACATTATATTCAAAAATTAATAGATACGGTTTTAATTGTAAATAAAGGTATGATTAAGGAAATAACAATTGATGATTTGAAAAACACCACTGATTTTCCTTTAAGAACTCTAGATGTATTTAATTTACAGCTAGAAAAATATTAGCTCAAAAAAATAATGACTTACTACTGCAGATTGATAATGTAAGTTATGGAGATATATTATTGCAAAATTTCAACATCTATAAATAAAGGTGATGTAATCGGTTTGATTGGAAGAAATGGTGCAGGGAAAACAACATTATTAAGGATGCTTACCAATATAATGAATCCAACTAAAGGAAAAATTTTAGGAAATGTTAAACCGTTTTTAGTGATGCAAGATATGGATTATCAATTTTTTACAGAATCAGTTTTAAGTGAAATACGTTTTGGAAATGAAGGAGTTGAGAATGATAAAATTAATAATCTATTAGAAGAATTGGGATTAAATAAATTTAAAGATAAAAATTCCTTTTTGAATTGTCAGGAGGGCAAAAACAAAGGTTACTTATTTCTATAGCTGCAATATCTAATGTAAATTTATTGATGTTTGATGAACCAACTAGTGGTCTAGATTATATAAATATGGAAAAAGGTTAGTAGTGTGTTAAAAAATCTATCCAAAGAAAAATGCTCTAATAATAGCTACACATGATATAGAGTTTTTTTATAAAACATGCAATAGAATAATATACTTAGATAATAAGACGATAAAAAAGATTTTTATTTAGATAATGAAAGGAAATCAGAAGTTCAGAATATTTTTATAAATATGGAGGGATAAAAATGAAATTAAAAAAACAAAAGATTATATTTTTAGGAATGGCAACAGTATTGTCATTAGTAGTTTACATGATAGCGATGGTTATCTCAAGCTTCTTAGGTGCATTTGGTCATAGCATATCACCTGGGATATGGGGATTATTAGCAGGAATAATCTTTGTATATATATGCTATAATTACAAAAAGTTTGGTATATTTACTGTTTTTATAATCATACATATGATTATATTTTCAATAATGGGAGGAGCGTATTTACCATGGTGGATATCTTCGATTACTGGTGCCTTTTTTAGCAGATTTTGTATTAAAAACATTTGGTTATAATAATGTTATTTCTCAATGTGCAGCATTAAGTTTGATAAACATAGGAAGTGCGTGTGGTGCATGGATACCGATAATATTTTTGCTGATTCATACAGAAGTGATTGGATAGCAAGAGGTCAATCAGCTGAAGCAATGGATACCTCAATAAAATATGGGTCAGGACCATGGTTAATCCTAGGTATAGTATGTATAATAACGTTAAGTTGTATAGGTGTATTGATCGCAAGAAAAAAATTTTTGAAAAATATCAAAAATAATAATTTTTCGCTTGACAAGTAAATATTAAGGGTGTAAAATAAGTATCAATAAAAATAAAAACTTTAGAAAAGAATAGTAATTTTGAAAAAATTTTTAGCGAGCTAACGATGGTGAGAGGTTGGTAATTAATTTCTTAATGAACGCACTTTTTAGTTAATTATGAAAAATAATTGGTTACTCTGCCTTAAGGAGTTCGAGTGGGTATGCTTATACCAAGAAAAAGTGGCAACGCGGATTTATATTTCGTCTTTTACAGTTCTATTAGGAATTGTAAAAAGACTTTTTATTTATCTGTAACTTTATGGTATAGAGATAAAAATCTAGGGTATAAGAATATCAAAAAGAGTGGCACTGCGAAAATTCGTCTCCTTTTTATAGTTAGATAGCAAATTTAACTATAAAGAGACTTTATTTATTATTACTATAATTATCTAAAGGAAAAATAAATAAAAAGGAGACAAAAATGAAAAAAATTATTACTATTAATAACTGCAATGGTTGCAGCAATTACGTTAACAGCTTGTTCAGGGCAAAAACAACTAAAACAAAGATGGATGAAATTAAAGAAAAAGGTAAAATTGTCCTAGGAGTTTCTCCAGACTATCCACCTTATGAGTTTACAACTACAGAAAATGGGCAAAAGAAAGTGGTTGGAGCAGATATTTATCTAGCTCAAGAAATAGCTAAAAAAACTAGGTGTAGAAGTAGAAATCCAAGAAATGGCTTTTGATTCACTAATTGCAGCAGTAAATGCTAATAAAGTTGATATGGTTATTTCTGGAGTAAATCCTACTGAAGAAAGAAAAAGCAGTAGATTTTTCTGATATATACCACACAGGTAAAGGTATTTTTTTGTTGTTAACAAAGATTCTGCTGAGATAAAATCAGTTGCAGATTTAAAAAGGGAAAAAGTTGGAGTTCAAAAAGGATCTACATATGAAAACATATGCTAAAGAACAATTAAAAATTGAAGATAAAGATTTTACAATCTTTAACAGATGTGCCAAGCTTACTACAAGATTTAAAAAAATATTGATGTAGTACTAATTCCAGATGATGTAGCAAAAATTGCAATTAATAAATACAATGACATTAAAAATTAGTGCATTTAGTGCAGAAAACTGATCCAGAAGCAACAGGTATGGCTATTGTCTTTAAAAAAAGCAAAAGATGGTAGCAACAAAACTTTATTAGAGCAAGTTAATGCCGTTATTAAAGAAATTAAAGAGAAAAATCTATTTGAAAAAGAATTAGATAATATGCAAAACTTGCTGCTGCAAGTGAATAGAAAGAGGTAAAAAAATAAAATGTTTGATTTTTCTTCCAAAGTATTATACAACTTATATAGACGCAACTGTAACAACATTAAAAGTATCACTTATTGCGTTATTAATAGGATTGTTACTAGGAATAGTAATTTGTTTAGCCAAAAATAAGTACAATAAAAGTATTGAATGTACTAGCAACAATTTATGTTGAAGTAATTAGAAATACTCCAATATTAGTGCAAATTATGATTATATACTTTGCTCTTCCAGAAGTAGGAATATCATTTACTCCATTTATGTCAGCAATAATTGCATTATCTATAAATTCAGGAGCTTATGTGAGCGAAATTTTCCGTTCGGGAATATTAGCTATAGATAAAGGTCAGATGGAGGCTGGACGCTCTTTAGGTCTTAGTTACTTCCAAACGATGAAATTTATCATTTTACCACAAGCATTAAAAAAATAGTTTACCAGCTTTAGGTAATGAGTTTATATCGCTAGTAAAAAGAATCATCAATAGTATACTTTGTCGGGGTAGCGGATATAATGTTTGCAGCCAATACTGTAAAAATGCAACTTATGAAACATTTGGTCCATATTTAATAGCTGCGGCAATATATTTTATAATTACATCAGTATTATCATTCCTAGTAAAAGACTAGAAAAAATTAGCAAAGTAGGTGAAGACGTTGTTGTTAGAAATAAAAAAATTTGCATAAAAATTCGGTAAATTAGAAGTATTAAATGGTGTGAATATTAGTGTAGAAAAAGGGGAGAAAAATCGTAATTCTAGGTTCTAGTGGTAGTGGAAAAAGTACAGCATTACGTTGTGTAAACTTATTAGAAACTCCTACTGGTGGACAAATATTATACAACGGGGAAGACATTACTAAACAAAATATCAATAAGTATAGAAAAAGTAGGAATGGTATTCCAAAAATTTTTAATCTATTTCCAAATATGAGTGTTCTAGAAAATATAACGCTAGCACCAAAAGCTTTTGGAGATGATACTGATGAAAAACATAGAGAAGAAAGCAATAGAATTATTGAAGAGAGTAGGGCTTGAAGATAAAAAAGATGTCTATCCAAATAGTCTTTCGGGCGGCCAAAAACAACGTGTTGCGATAGCACGTGCATTAGCCAACTCACCAGAAGTATTATTATTTGACGAACCTACTAGTGCTTTGGATCCAGAAATGGTAAAAAGAAGTATTAGATGTAATTAAAGAGCTGTCAGAAGAAGGATTAACTATGTTAATAGTTACTCATGAAATGAACTTTGCTAAAGAAGTTGCTGATAAAGTAATCTTTATGGATGGGGGAGTAGTTTTAGAAGAAGGAACACCGTCAGAGATATTTGACAATCCAAAAAGAAGAAAGAACTAAAGAATTCTTTTTCAAAAATTTTTATAAGTTATTAGTTAATATTTTGCAAGAAATTAAATGTAAAGTTAAAATTTAAAAGTTCGTGAAAACAACCTTGTTTATAGAAATACAAGGTTGTTTTTTTATGTTTTACAACTAAAATAACTTTTATTTAGTTGATGAGCAGTAGAGTTCCACAAAAATGAACGTTAAAATTTAATGTCTTGACATAATAAAGAAAAAGGTATATTATGGTATAGTTGGAAAAGGAAATAAAATATAAATAAGGAGAAAAATTCTAATTATGATAGAACGTCTTTTTAAATTAAGGGAAAAATAATACAAACGTTAAAAACTGAAGTAGTTTCAGGTTTGATCACATTTTTTTCTCAATGAGTTATATTTTTAGTAGTAAATCCAGCTGTATTATCAGCAGCAGGTATTCCATTAGATAGAGTGTTTACAGCAACAATTATTGCAGTTTTAGTTGGTACTTTAATTATGGCATTAGCAGCAAATTATCCAATAGTAGTTGCACCTGGTATGGGAATAAACTCGTATTTTGCAACATTAGCTGCTACATCAGGTTATAACTATAAAAACTTTATTAGCAACGTGTTTTTTTAGGTGCTGTTATTTTTGTAATATTATCAGCAACAAAATTCCGCGAAATTTTAATCGATTCAATTCCCTAATAATTTAAGATATGGAATTTCGGCTGCAATTGGGTTATTTATCGCATTTTTAGGACTTAAAAACTCTGCATTAATCGTAGCAAAACCCACATACGATTCTTTCATTAGGTGATTTAAAAATCCAGTTGCTTATATGACAATTTTAGGTATCTTTTATAATCCTTGTTCTATTAGCTTTAGAGGTGAAAGGTGCTATCTTCATAGGTATGGTGGTAGTCGCTATTATTTCATACTTTACAGGAATGTTAAAAGTTGATAAAATTTTTGGTATTCCTCATATGGATTTAAGCTTATTATATAATCCAGTTAGTGAGAGTATTAACGCATTACAATTAGGGTTATATGGAATAGTTTTTACATTTTTAATGGTAACACTATTTGATACTACGGGTACAATGGTCGCGGTAACTACACAAGCAGGTTTAGTAAAAAAATGGAAAAATGGAAAAAGTAAAAAGAAGCATTATTAGCTGATTCATTTGCATCACTAGCAGGATCATTATTCGGAAGTACACCAACTTCAGCATATATAGAATCTTCTGCAGGAGTTGCAAACGGAGGACGTACAGGACTTACAGCATTGACGACAAGTTTCTTTGTAGTAATCTCAATTTTTATTCCCATTAGCAAGTAGCTTAGCTTCAGTACCAGCAATTACATCTCCTGCATTAATTATTATTGGATCATTTATGATGGAAAGTATTGCAAAAATAGATTGGGCTGATATCACGGAAGCTTTTCCCAGCATTTGTTACAATTGTGGGTATTCCACTTACGGGCTCAATCAATGATGGTATTGCATTTGGATTTATATTCTACGTTATTCTAAAAAGTATCAAAAAGACAATGGAAAAGATATTCATCCATTGATGTATATTTTTGCAATATTATTTGTTATCCAATTATTATGGTTACATATGTAATATCAGTAAGACTCACTTTTTCAAGTGAGTTTTATTTTTTAATCATAGAATAGTTTATTAATTTTATTTACTATATAAACTGTAATTTAAATATATTTTTTTGATTATTCAGAGAAAAATTAAGATTTAATGGTATTTAAATCAAAAATATTGATATTGTAAACCGAAATATAGTAATATAGTAAGCATAATTATTTTATATGAGAGGAAAATATTTTATATGAAAAAAAGGTTTACTAACCGGATTGTTATTATTTGGTATATTTTTTTGGCGCAGGTAATTTTAATTTTTCCACCAGCGCTAGGAGTAAATTCTGGTGAAAATTTTTGGCCAGCAATTTTAGGATTTGTTGTTTCAGGAGTTGGAATTGCAATTGTAACACTAATCGTCGGGACTCTAAATCCAAAAAGGATATGGAGCAGAATTAGACGAAAAAGATTTCGCCACTATATTCAACTACATATTTAGTATTGTTGTATTTATCTATTGGTCCATTATTCGCAATTCCGAGAACTGCAGCGACATCATTTGATATTGGAGTAGCATCCATTAGTAAAAGGAAGTAGTTTACCATGGTTATTAATTTTTCACAGTTATTTATTTTGCTTGCATTTATTCTTGCGATTAATCCTAGTAAAATATTGGACCGTGTAGGGAAAAAATTTTTAACTCAATTTTTGCGTTACTAATTGTAATTTTAGTTATATTAGGAGTGTCTAAGTTTGATGCTACTAATACAGCTGCAAAAACTTATGCAACAAGTTCAGTAGCTTTCGGTACAGGATTTATTGAAGGATATAACACACTTGATGCATTAGCGTCAGTAGCTTTCTGTATTATTGCAATGAGTGCTTTTAAAACAACTTGGCTTTTTAAAGATAAAAAGAATTTTTTAGCAAGCACATGGGTTGCTGGGATTGTAACAGCAATTGATTCAGTATTCTATATAGGTCTTGGACTTTTAGGGAATAAATTTGCAGTACCAGCAGAAGTTTTAGCTGATCCAAAAGTTAATAAAGGAGCATATGTTCTTACAGAATCAGCACGTGGAGTATTTGGTAACTTTGGTGGAATCTTCTTAGGAGTTATGGTTATCCTTACATGTTTTACAACTACAGTAGGATTAATCGTAGCAACATCAGAATTCTTTAATAAAAAAATTCCCACAATTTTCTTATAAAGCATATGCTATTGTTTTCACATTAGTTGGATTTTGCTATAGCAAATATTGGACTTCAAGATGTAATTAAATTCTCAGTTCCAATGTTGCTATTCTTATACCCAATCACAGTAGCATTAGTTATTATTGTTATAGTTAACAAGTATGTAGCATTATCGAAATTAGGTATGCAACTTGCTATGGGGAGTAGTTACTCTAATTTCTATATTGTCGTAATTGGAAGCTACATTTAAAGTAGCAGCGATAGCTGAATTAATAGCTAAATTACCGTTAGCAGCCCAAAGTTTAGAGTGGTTAATACCAGCATTAGTATTTATTGCTCTAGCAGCAGTATTACCTAATAGACAAAAAGGAAAAAGTTTACGATTTTAGTGAATTGAAAAATAAAATCACCTGTTGATAAATTATATCGCAGGTGATTTTTATATGCAAAAAATAGTTAATTTCGTATTATATAATTTCGGAATTATTTTTTGAATTAATTAATTTTTACTTCATCTAGTAAGAACATCTTAATATTTAAAAGATTCTACAAAGCTCTCTAGAGACTAGTTTTTCAAAATTAATTTTATCTGTTGTTTTGTAAGCTCTAATAAGTTGATTTTTGGTGTGTTTTCTTCTGAAATAAATTCAACGATATCTGATTTATAGCCAAATACTTCTAACACCTCACTACGAATAGAATCAGTAAGAAGGGTAGAAAATTTTTTTCTTTTATAATACCATGCTTTAGCATAAATGGAATAAAGGTCGAATCTAGTTGGTTATTAAGTTCTTTTTGACAGCATGGAACAGCAAAAATATTTTTGCATTCCAACCTAGGGATTTTAGTAAGGCGATGTCTGTAGCCGTATTGCATGCATGAAGACTGATAACCATATCGATTTTATTTTTATTTTCATAGTCGATGACATCTCCATAAACAAACTCTAGGTTATTAAAATTAAGTTTTTGGAAATGTTATTACAATATTCAATGACTTCTTTTTCAAATCAATACCAATAATTTTAACATTTAGCTTAAGAATTTCTGTTAGTAATAATACGTTGAAAAAGGTCAAGTAACTCTTGCCACTACCAAAGTCCAAAATTGTAATTTGGTTTTTAGTATCAAGTTGAGTTGTCGCATGCTTAATAAATTCCAAATACTTGTTAATTTGTCTGAATTTATTAAAGCGTGCTTTTAATATTTTTCCTTCTTTATTTTGAATGCCTAATTCAATTAGAAAATCATACTTTTGTTTTTTTCATCTAGGAAGTATTCTTTACTAGTATTATGCTCAAAAGATATATCTTTTTTTCTCTGTTTTTCTTTTTATTTATACTAACTTTAAACTTTTTAGAAATTTTTATATTGATGATTTCGTCACTGGTAATAACACTAATATCTTTTGCAAGAGAAAATAATTCTTCGAGCATAATTTTTTTATTTTTATCTGCATCTGCTGTAATGATATTTTCATGTTTTATTATACGCTTATAACGATATTCAAATTGTATATTAATATTGTTTTTTTATATTAACAGGTTTTTGCAATAACTTTATCAAGTTCTAATTCTTTATTGCGTATATTAGAAAAAGTTATTTTAGCAAGATTATTATTTTTTTATATGAGATAATAATTCAGAGATTATTTCGTGATTCATAGTTTCTCCTTGAGAATGTATTAAATATTATTTATATTCCATATTACAATACTTTGTTTTAATTGGCAAATTAAAAAAATAATTAAATCAAACTCTGTTATTCTGTTGAGTATTACATTTATGCGTGGTATAATTTAGTAGTTAGAAAATATGAAAAAGGTAGATAGTATGAATATATTAGATATTATTGAAAATATAAAAAAATAAAAACCATTTATGGATCATTACCAACTAAAGTAAATAATATTTCTCAAGATTCACGAAAAAAATTACAAAAGGTGATGTCTTTGTTGCAATTAAGGGCTATACAGTAGATGGCCATAATTATATAGAAAAAGGTAATTGCACAAGGAGCTGCCTTAGTAATAGCAAGTCGTTACGAAGATTATAACGTTCAAGATTGTGCCGTTGTTGTTGTAAAAGAGCATGAAATCGAAAAAATTGCAAGTATGCTTGCAAAAAAAATAAATTCAGGGAACAAGGTTCATACTGTTGCAGTAACAGGAACGAATGGGAAAACGAGTATTTCAACATTAGTACACAATATGTTACGTGAATTAGGAGAAAGTAGTTCTTATATTGGAACAAATGGTTTTGGGAAAAAACGATGATGAGCCAATTTATTTAGGGAATACAACTCCTGATGTAGTAACTTTACATAACAAAATTGGTGAATTACATCGTGAAGATATTAAAAATTTAGCATTTGAAGCATCATCACACGCGATGGTATTAGGTAGAATTTACAATGTTGATATAGATGTTGCGATTTTTACTAATCTTACATATGAACACATGGATTTCCATGGTGATATGCAAACTTATGCTTATGATAAGAGCTTATTGTTTTCAACATTAGGAAATAATTTTTTTCTGAAGCTAAGTATGGAGTATTAAATAAAGATGATGAGTATTATAATATTATGTCAAAATGCTTATACCATCAAGAAATAAATTATTCAGTGCTGGATGAAGCAGCAGACTTTTTATGCGTATAATATAAAACAATATAGTGAAAATGGAAGATATAAAACTACATTTACCTTAAAAATCACCAGAAGGTGAATACGAGTGTCAGACAAATTATATTGGAGATTTTTATGGTAAGTAATGTCCCTAGCTGCTCTTTATAGCGGTGTGGTTAAAAAGGATATTCAGTAGAAAAAAATTGGTAAATATTTTACCGAACTTAGGAGCTTTATACGGACGTATGGAGATTTTAGGAGAAGATTTACCGATTGATATCATAAGTGATTTTGCGCATACCCAGATGGTTATAAAAATTATTGGAAGCAACTCGTGAAATTAGAAAAACAAACGTACCTTATTGCTGACAGGAATGGGCGGTGGACGTGATATTTCTAAAGGACCGTTAATTGGTGAAATTATCTCAGAAGCTGATTATGTGGTTATAACAACAGATAGTCCACGTGATGAAGATGTAGAGGTTCTTATGGGGACAATTGAAAAAGGTATGACACATAAAAACTACGAAAAGTATGGTTCAGAACGGATGCAGTAAAAAGAATTATTCAGTTGGCTGAACCAGGGATGTTGTAATACTTGCTGTCTCTGAGGTCGCGAAGATTATGAAATTCTTCAAGGTGGCAAGAAGGTTTGGCATTCTGACCCAGTAGTTGCAATAGAAGAAGCTAAAAAGAAATTTAATGTGAAGTAGGAATTTGAAAGGAAAAAGACGTGATAGAAAAGATTAGAGAACAAGTAGAAAAAGAAGAACGTTTGCGATTATCTCTCACCCTGACGCAGGGAAAACAACGCTAACAGAAAAACTGTTACTTTTTGGAGGAGCCATAAGAGAGGCGGGTACTGTGAAGGGTAAAAAGACAGGTAAATATGCAAAAAGTGACTGGATGGATATAGAAAAACAAAGAGGAATTTCGGTTACCTCTTCTGTAATGCAATTTGATTATGATAATAAAAATCATAAACATACTAGATACACCGGGACACGAGGATTTTTCTGAAGATACATATCGTACACTTATGGCGGTAGATAGTGCGGTGATGGTTATTGATGGAGCTAAAGGGATTGAGGCACAAACACTAAAAACTATTCAAAGTTTGTCGTATGCGTGGTATTCCAATCTTTACATTTATTAATAAACTTGACCGTGAGATAAAAAGATCCACTAGAGCTGTTAGAAGAAATTGAAGAGAAACTAGAAATTGAAACATATCCTGTGAATTTACCAGTTGGTATGGGGGCAAAAACTTCTTTGGGATTATGGATAGAAAAATCATTATATTGAACCATTTAAAGAAGATAGCGACTTTGTTGAATTAGATGATGAATATAATATTGTGGATGATAACCCAATCGCACAAGATGCAATGTATCAAAAGTGCGTAGAAGATATGATTTTAGTTACAGAAGCGGGTGTTGATTATGATTATGAAAAACAACTTCGTGGGGAACAAACACCAGTATTCTTCGGTTCAGCATTGTCTTCATTTGGTGTAGAAAGTTTCTTAAATTATTATGTAGATAATGCACCAACTCCAAAAAGGTCGTCGTGGCATACATGAGGAAGATATTAAACCAACTGATACTGAATTTTCAGGATTTATCTTCAAAATTCAAGCTAATATGGATCCAAAAACATCGTGATAGAATAGCGTTCTTGCGCGTGTGTTCAGGAGAATTTAATCGTGGAATGGACGTAACTCTTGCACGTACAGGGAAAAAATTAAAAATATCTCGTTCAACAAACTTTATGGCGGACGACAAAGCTACAGTAGATATTGCTTATGCTGGAGATATTATTGGATTATATGATAGTGGAAATTATCAAATAGGAGATACACTTTATCAAAATAAAAAGTTGAGTTTGAAGCATTACCATCATTCACACCAGAAATTTTTCGTAAAAGTTTCTGCGAAAAAAATGTTCTTAAACAAAAACACTTCCACAAAGGTGTGGAACAACTTGTTCAAGAAGGTGCAATTCAATATTATAAAACCTTACATACAAATCAAATAATTTTAGGAGCAGTAGGTCAGTTGCAATTTGAAGTATTTGAACATCGTATGAAAAAAATGAATATAATACAGAAGTTATAATGGAAAGAATAGGACAAAAAGACAACTCGTTGGATAGAAAAACGAAGATTCAATTAATGAAAATATGTCGAGTTCGCGTAGTATTTTAGTAAAAGATTTATACGATAATTACGTATTCCTATTCGAAAAATGACTTTGCAATGAACTGGTTTAACGACAAATATCCAGAAGTGAAATTATTTAGTAAGTTGTAAAAATATCAACAAATAGTAAAAAAAGTTAATATACCTTATAAGGAATGACTAAATAAACAGGTTTTAAGAAACTATGATTGCTAGTCATTCCTTGATTTTTATGTATAAAAATTTGAAAAAAGTTATTCTAGGTATATAATAAAGTGTTAGCAAAAATTTTAAATTTAAAGAGGATAGTATGAAAAATTTAATAAAAATGCTGGAACTCTACAAAAGAACCAAAAATATAAAAAGTGTTGTTAATTACATTTTCTTTGGAGTTTGTACAACATTAGTAAACTTTGTGACATATGCAATTTTGTATTATTATGGTATGGAAGTAATGCCAGCCAATTTAATATCGATAACACTGTCAATTTTATTCGCGTATTTTGTCAATGCAAAAATATGTCTTCAACTCAAAAGCTGTAGGATTTAAAAAAAGGTTTTTATGAACTTTCAAAAATTTTTCACAGCCAGATTAACGACTTTAGTAATTGAAGTGTTTGAGTTGAATTATTTATTTATGTAGGGAATGAATGCCTATTTGGCTAAATTTATTATTCAATTTGTAGTACTTGTTGCTAATTATGTGATTAGTAAATTTTTAGTTTTTACAAAAGGAGAAGAAATAATTTATGAAGTGGTTTATTACTGATATGGATGGAACTTTTTAAATGACAAAAAAAGAAGTTGCCCCTAACGCTCAAGATGTAGTAGTAAAATTGCAAGATAAAGGAAGTAAGTTTATCATAGCGACTGGAAGACCTGATATTGCAGTTAAACACTATTATTATAATTTGGGGATGAATGATGTAGTTATCTCCAACAATGGTAGCTTAATCAGAAACTTAAAAAAACAGGAGAGATAGTCTATCAAAAAAAGTTTTACTATAGATGAAGTTGAAAACGATATACAATATGTTTAAAGAGTTAAATGATGATGTTATAGAATTTCACGTTTATACATTAAACTATATTTATTGTAACAAGTTGTCGTTTAGTATGGCGCGTATGAAACGTTTAGAAGAAAAATATGCCTGATGAATTAAAAACACCAATGTATATTCATGATGATATTGTAGGAGAAATAAAGAAGAATAAAGAAGATTGTCAAAAAAATAATGATGATTGCAAAGCGATCATGAGAAAGTTGAAAAATTTCTATAAAAAAAGGTTACTGAAGTATTAGATGTAGATGGAACTTTTTCAGCAACTGATTTTTCGATATTATGCCAAAGGGCTGTAACAAAGGAACTGCAATAGAAAAAGTTAGCACAGTATTATAATTATCCAATAGATAAATGTGTAGTGTTTGGTGATAATTTCAACGATAAAGAAATGTTTGATGTAGCTGGATGGAGTGTTTGTCCAGATAATGCAAGTACGGCTATTCAAAAATATGTGTGATGAAGTCATTGGTAATAATAATGATTTTTTTCTGTAATAAAGTATGTGGAAGATTACTACAAAAATAAAAATAAGTACTTGCGAAGTTTGATAAAAATTTGATAAATTAGTATATAGCGTATTAATTTATACTAAAAAGTAAAGAACAAAAATTATTTATTGTCGAGTACAATGAAAAACAAAGGAGAACTTTCATGAGAGGAAGAAGAAATGAGAAGAAAAAGTCTAGTAGAATACTTGCCTTTCTGTCTTTAGTAGTTATTATTTTTAACCTCAATTGGTTTAACTACAAAAACTAATGCACAAAAAGTAAATCTAGGACTAGATCTTCAAGGGAGGATTTGAGGTACTATATCAAGTAGAACCTCTAAGAGATGGTCAAACTATAGATGAAGCGGCAGTTAAAGCAACAGCCGATACAATCAGTAGACGTATTAATATATTAGGTGTAAGCGAACCAGTTATTACAGTAGAATCTGGTAATAGAATTAGGGTAGAACTTGCAGGAGTTAAGGATCAAGAATCAGCGAGAAAAAGTTTTATCTACACAAGCTAATTTAACAATTCGTGATGTAGATGATAAGATACTTTTTAGATGGTTCTGATCTTCAAGAAAAATGGAGCTTCTCAAGGTTTTGATCAAAATAATAAAACCAGATGTCAATTTAAAATTAAAAAGATGGTGAAAAAAATTCGGAAATATTACTTCTGAAATTAGTAAACGTGGTGCAGGTAAAAACTTAATGGTAATTTGGATGGACTTTAACGAAGGTGATTCGTTTAAAAGCAGAATCTGCTAAAAGTAATCCTAAGTACATTTCAGCACCACAAGTAAGTCAAACTATTAACTCAAAAGATGTTCAAATCACAGGAAACTTTACAGTAAAAGAAGCTAAAGAAATGGCAGCATTACTTAACTCCGGTGCTTTACCAGTTAAACTTACTGAGATTTATTCAAACTCAGTTGGAGCTCAATTTGGAGCAGATGCATTAAGTCAAACAGTATTAGCAGGGGCTATCGCACTTGGTATTATTTGTTTATTTATGCTAATAGTTTACCGTGTACCTGGATTTGTAGCTAGTGTAATGATGGTAGCCTATGTTTATATTACAGTTGTGTTCTTTAACATGATTTCAGGTGTTCTTACGTTACCAGGTATTGCAGCTTTAATTCTTGGGGTGGGTATGGCAGTTGATGCTAATATTATTATGTACGAGAGAATTAAAGAAGAAGTTCGTGCAGGATATCCACTTAAGAAAGCATATCTGGATGGAGCGCGTCAATCACTTTGGACTATTTTTGATTCTCAATTTACTACAGTAATAGCAGCTATAGTACTGTTTATCTTTGGTACAAGTAGTGTTAAAGGTTTTGCAACAATGTTATTACTATCAATTCTAGTCAGCTTTATAACTTCAGTATTTGGTACAAGATTACTATTAAGTTTATTAGTAAATTCTAATATCTTTAATAATAGACCAGAATATTTTTGGAGTTAATAAAAAAATCAATTCATGAATCTAAATTTGGAATTAATTCATTAAAATTAAATACAAAATTTGAATGGTTAAGTTTCACAAAAAAATATGAAGAAATTCTTCGCATTTAGTATAGCAATTATGATTGCAGGGACAATCTCGTTAGGAATGTTTAAACTTAACTTAGGAATTGATTTTTTTCTAGTGGTACACGTATTGACGTAGCATCAAATACAGAACTTACAACTGAACAAGTAAAACAAGACTTATCATCGCTTGGAGTGAAAGACGAAAAAAATTGTTTTAACACCAGATAAAAACAAGCAACTGTTCATTCTAAAGATAGTTTTGCACAAGATAAATCTATTGAAATAAAAAGAGTACTTCTCTAAAAATACAATAAAGATGCTAATCTAAGCGTTGTATCACCAGTAATAGGTAAAGAACTTGCAAAAATGCATTGTTCGCATTGATGTATGCTTCAATCGGTATTATTCTTTTATGTTGCATTCCGATTCGAATGGAGAATGGGACTTACGAGTGTAATAGCTCTTTACACGATGTAGCGGTAATTATATTTATAACAAGTATTTTACGTTTAGAAGTTGACATTACGTTTATTGCTGCAGTTCTTACAATTGTCGGGTATTCTATTAATGATACAATCGTTACATTTGATAGGATTAGAGAACATATGCGTCATGAAAAGTATTGACATCAAAAGAGCAAATTTACAAACTTGTTGATGTATCATTACGTCAAACATTGACTCGTTCTATTAATACTGTATTAACTGTTATTATTACAGTTGTCGTTATGTTATTAGTAGGAAGTAGCTCAATTTATACATTTAATGTAGCACTACTTATTGGGCTTATATTTGGTCTTTACTCATCTCTATTCATCGCCGCACAACTATGGGCAGTGTTGAAAGTTAGAGAGTTAAATAAAAAGGGAAAAATAGAAGTATCAGTTCGTAAATTCCAAAAAGAGAGAAAAGAAAAATGATAAAGTATTAGTTTAAGGCCCTATGTCAAATATGGGGTATGAGAAAGTAACACTATAAAATGCTAAGCAGCTTCAAGCTGCTTGGCATTTTTACTATGCTTACCAACTCTTTCATTATTCTTATATTTAGAAACAAATAACCTAGACATAATCAAAATGCGTAACCTAAAATTATCAAAAACTATTATAACCATAAGAAACTCTTTTAACTAACGTAATCTTATTATTAAAACCCTCTAACGGACCATTAGAATACTCATACTTAACACTATTAATCATGCATTCTCTATATCTTTTCATCGTCTTAATTGCTTTAGCCATACCTCTAGGTAAGCTAGTTGTATCCATATCCATTATGGATTTATACTAAAAAAGTAGACACAAAAATAAACAATATAATATAATAAAATAGACACAAGAAAGGAAGTATTTAAATGGCGAAAAAATGTCTATGATGAAGACTTTAAAAGATTAATCGTTAGCCTATATCAAAATGGTAAAAACACAAACTCAACTAAGTAAAGATTATGGTATTTCTTTAAGTGCTATTAATAAATGGGTGAAACAGTATTCTGAGATTAAAACTGAAGATAGCGATAGTGAGTTTGACGTATAATAAATCCGGAGCATGGTTTTTCCATGCCCCGGATTTATTATACAGCCTTAATTTTTAAAGCTAGTTGTGGAATGAATGCTTTTGAAACAAAACTATCCGCTATGTGGAAACGAGGTAATAGTCAAACAGTTAAAAATATCCTTTCTCAATAAAAATAAGACTAGTTTAAGCTCTATAAAACAAAGAAATGAGGTTTTATATTGGGAAATAAATATAACAGTTTGAGACATACAAAGTATAGTGTAAATCAAGAGCTAGACGATTTGACAAATAAATCAAGCATATTTCAATAATACTAGAGTAAAAAGACAAAATTGAAATTATTTGGAGATTTGAAGAGTATAACGGAAAATAAGGAAAAAAATATGAGATGATACCTGTAAACCAAGAGTTCCTTTGTAGGAAAAAAATATATTCTTATGAGATATAAAGTCATGCTTGACTTTTGCACGGACATAGATTTATGAATATGAGAATAAATATTTTAACAAATAGTTCAAGAGTGATATTGAGAAGTCTGGAAGTGAAAAATTTTATTGTTCAACTAATAACTCAAGAAGGTGAATAACGCGCAAGGAGAAATTCTTCACTTTGCACCTAGGTAACGGACAGGGGAGTAATATTAAAAAAACAATCATTATGTTTTTATAGAGTATAGAAAGAAAAATGAAAAAATTTTTATTGATAGCGTATAAGGAAGATGAAGAAAAATCTTAAGTTGTTTTACTTTTGAGAGGTAATGGAGAAAGGATATCATACCTTGGAATATGTATAGGATAAGTATTTATTGTAAGAATTTTAAAAAGCATGTATCCTATACCCTAATACGTGGATGAATTTATAATTTGAGAGGGATACTGAAAGAAAAATCAGATAATATGAGATTTCAGCAATGGGGACTCATTTAAGAAATCGTGAAATCAAATAATCAGATTTGAAAAGATGATTTTATGTGATATTAAAAATATTTCAAGAAGACATATCATCTTCCGGCGGAAAGTAAAAAAATTGTTTGCATTTTATGCTTTTTGATTCGTGTAGGGTTTACTTGCTTATCCTGATGTGTGTATTTGTGATTATAGGTTTGTTCTTCAGGCTGTATAATACAAAAAGAAACAATAGAAGCACTTATCATAAAAACCAATATAAAAAATTTCATAACAAAGGGTTATCAAAAGAGATAAAAATTACCATTCTTTTTCTGAGCCATAGTTAAGAGAATAGATATAAATTTTTCCGCTAAAAGAGTTGAAAAGCGTTATAACGTATGTTATACTATAAACTATTGAAGGTGTGTCTTCAATATGTTAGGAGATATTATAAAAAAATATGTAACCAGCTTGGGGTACCCAAGAGCAACTCGATCATGAGTTAGATATTGGTCTTTCAAAGATTGATAGGTGGGAAAATGGATATGTACACCTAGTAAATTGGTAAAAAGGTGTCTTTTAGAGTTTTATAAAATAGCAATGTAGATATTACGATAATCTCCTAGTTAGAAGAATTGTAGCTACCTATTGCTAACTCTAATTAGATTCAAGTTGAAAGGAGAAACACTAATGGCCAGAGCAGATTTACTAAAAATTGTTTAGTAGTTTTAAACATGATGATAGAGAATTGTTTTACAAAATTGCTAACGAAATTATAGAAGATGAGCGAAAAGAAAAACCATGGTATATTAGCAGATGATTTAAAATTAATTTTAAATGGTAGTTTCAATCTCCCCGTACTGTATCATCATTTGCTATTAATACACCCAAAGATTCGGACAAAGATGCTCCGCTTGTTGAAGTGATTTATCCAGATAAATACTTCGCTGATTTGATTACAACTGATGAAAAAATTGCACAACTAGAAGAAGTAGTTAAAGAATTCAATAATTGGGATGTGTTGGTGAGTAACGGTGTATTTCCAACTAGACGAGTACTGTTTTATGGACCACCAGGATGTGGGAAAAAACGCTTGCAGCTCAAACGTTAGCTGCTGAAATAGGTATTCCTGTGCTTTATGTAAAATTTGATGCATTGATTTCATCATATCTTGGTGAGACGTCTAGTAATATAAGAAAGGTGTTTGAATATGCTAAAAATGATAGTTGGGTAATTTTTGATGAATTTGATGCAATTGGGAGAAGTAGGAGCGATGCATCGGAACATGGAGAAATCAAAAGGGTGGTTAATGCTTTTTGCAACAGATAGATAATTATAAGGGAAGGTCTCTTATTGTTTGCGGCTACGAATTATGAACAGTCATTGGATTACGCAATTTGGAGCGTTTTGATGAAACGATTCGGTTTGATATGCCAACAAAATGAGGAAAAACTAAAGTTGTTTTCTTTAAAAATTAAAAATTCAAGGGACCAGTTCATACATTTTGAACAATATCTAAATAATATGAAACAGTTTTTCTCATGCAGATATTGAGAAAACTTCAAATTATTATGAAGCAATGTATATTAAAGGGTAAAAATCTACTCAAAGAAAGATATAGAATATGCAGTAAAGAAACAGGAAAGTATAGTTTCTTTAAGGAAAAACAAGATATTAAGTAAAATTAGGAGGAATTAGAGTATGTCTAAATATAATCATATAGAAATAGTGCGAGAGGATATTGTTAAACGATATAAATTTCCTTCGAATAGAAATGCTCCACGCCTCCAGTTCGAAATAACGCAGAACATGGACAGAAACTAAAAATCAGAAATAAAAGATTCGCTGATAGATATACAGTCAAGAAGAAGAGACATTGGAATTCAGTCTGAAAAATTTGATGGTTTTGGAATTCATTAGTGAAGCAATGTCTCTTGATATACTTGAAAATATGCTGCGAAAAATTTAATTTGTATCTAGTTGAGGAAACAACGACTCGAACAACAAACCATTCAAGATTGTTAATCCAATTTGAGAATATAGATGCACTAAATTCTTTTTAATAGAGAGAGAGTTATGGGAAACTAATAGTGAAAAACAGGGAACTCTAACAAATTCACAAAGAAATAAGTTGTTTAGTTGTATTGAGAACATAAGGAATGTTTCAAGAGATGATCGTATTGGCGTTAGATTGAGAAAAATATATTGATGAGACTAAAAGTGACACCAGAGGATTTTTGTTGTAGAACATAGATGTATGGTTTAATGGAGATGCAAGTACTGTATTTGAGTTGGAAAAATCAGATTAAGCAGGCATTAGGAACAACAGGAAGTGAATTGCTAGGTGACTTATTTAAAATACCAAGTTTACTTCTTGGGCGTGCCTCAGTAAATGAATATTCATTAAATGCCTTATTGGATTTGGATATTATGGCAACAGTTGAGCTCCCTTTTAGTCCAGTTTCTGCTGAACCATATAAATTGTTTAAATTAGATTTTACTCCTGTAATACAAGATAACTTGAATGACAGAGCTCCTTTGGCAGCAGTATTAGATTCAGGTGTGTTCACTGGAAATCCTTTATTAAAAAAATGTTGTAGTAGCAGAAGAAGAATTTGATACAACTGAACATACTACAACTGATATGAATGGACATGGCACTGCAGTTGCAGGTATAGTCGTTTATGGTGATTTTGATAGCTGTTTGAAAAATAGAGTATTTAAACCGTTGGTGAGAATTTGCAATGGGAAAAATTATGCATAATGAGAGTGGTCCTTTTGGGGATACACCGTGTTTTCCTGATGATAAAAGACCAGAGCAAATTGTAAAAGAAGCAATTGAATATTTCAATAAAGAATATGGATGTAGAATTTTCAATCTGTCTGCTGGTGATAGTGAACACCTATATACTGGTGGTAGGCAATTTGCTTGGGCAGAAATGTTGGATCAATTATCATGGCAATTAGATGTTGTGATAGTAATAAGTGCAGGAAATGTATCAAATCCACAAATTAATAGTTTCTCGTCAAGAGAAGATTTAATGGAAAAATGTAGAAATCAACTTTTTCATCCTGAGCATAGATTGATAGATCCAGCAACATCTGCACTTAGCATAACGGTTGGCTCTATAACGAGGTTTGATGAACCAGAAGCTATTCCTAGTAGGGCTGGTAGACTTTCAGTTGGAAAGAAGGATTATTTGTCTGTTTTTACCCGTATTGGTAAGGGTGTTAATAAATCAATAAAGCCAGAATTTGTAGATTATGGTGGTAACTACGGTGTGCAACAAAATAGGTCGTGATAATACAAGATGGATTACTTCAGATAGAAAGTTAGTTGAGCCTACACTTCACAACCTAAATGATCAGATATTTAAAGGATATTGTGGTACAAGTTTTTCCGCACCCCATGTCACGCATATTGCTGCTAGAATAGAACGTGCGTTAGAGGAACAAATTAAAACTCCACCATCTGCAAACTTAATAAGAGCAGTATTGGCAAATTCTGCGAAATATACCGATGAAATGAAGGAATGGGCAGAAGCGTCGAAAGACGAGCTATATACTGGGAAATCTAATCCTAAACAAGAACGTCGACTTAGGCTTATGGGATTTGGCAAAGTTGATGCAAGTTTACTTTATTCTTCTGACAATACAGTTACTCTATTTGCTGATGATAGCCTTGATTTGCGTTCATTCCATTTGTATAAAATTCCGGTTCCAGAGGAATTTTTGAAGGTTAAAAGCAGATAAATCTATTTCTATAAGTCTTGCCTACAAACCCCATTACAAGAATGAGTAGGAAAGATTACTTGACAAATAATTTGTGGTTTGAAGTGTTTAGAAAAATAGATGAAAAAACACTGCTGCAATATAAAGCTAAAAAGGAATCTGGGAAAGACGAAGATGAAGATTTTTTAAAAATGTCAGGGCAAATATAAAGCTGATTTTTCACCAGGATATACTGAAATAATGAAGGGGACATTGCAGCAGAGAGTTTGAAGAAGAAAGCAAAAGGTGGAAAATGATTTGCTTTTCGGATGAGAATGAGAATGAACCGTATATATATATTTTGGTTACTGGGAAAGAGCGTTTTCAGTATCCCGAGCAGGAACGACCTCAAGATTATGCATTAGCAATCACATTCTCTTTTGAAGGAAAAGATGATATCAAGTTATATAATAATTTGAGAGATAAAGTTAGAAAAGAGAACGCAGTAGACAGAGAGAAAGAAGTCGTACACAAATTTAGTAGCTGTAAAATAAATCTAGGGTCGAGAAAAAACATGTCCTAGATATGATATTATCTGTGAAAAATCTGAAGTTAGAAAAATTCTCTAGCTTCAGATGTTTTGTTTAAAAGTATTTATTAGTTAAATATGTTAGAGTAGATAAGAAAAATTAAATATGATATAATTTAAAAGTAATTTTAATAAGGAGAATAGTTTATAAATGGAAATGTTATTTAAACTATTGACTGAACATGTATATTTGATATTGTTTATATCAATGATTTTTAGAATTTGCAGCTTTGCTGCTTCCAGGTGAAACAATGATGCTTCTTGCTGGTATTATGGCTTATGGAGGACATGCAAGTTATTTAGGAATGATATTAGCAAGTGCATTAGGGACAATAATAGGAATGCAGCTATCTTACGAAGTGGGACGTCGATTAGGAGTTAAAGCTATAGAAAAATATGGTTCATATATAGGGCTTACGCCTTACAGAATGACAAAAGCGTCTGAATTCTTTAATAAATATGGGTAATATAGTAATCATAATTGCATATTATCTACCTGGAGTTCGTCATATATTAGGATATTTTTCTGGGATAACAAAAGTGGATGCAAAAAGATTCCATATCTATTCTACCTTTGGAGGAATTGCTTGGGTAGGAACATTTACTACTTTAGGTTACGTTTTAGGGCCTAGTGCCAAACCTGTATTCCATTTAATGCACAAATATGGAACATTAGCAATGCTATTTTGGATTAGCTGATTATTTATATATTTAATTTATAAAAAATTGGGTACTAGAGAATTTACGACATTTATTAAAAAGAGTATTAATTTTTATTCTGCCTATTATTTTTCAATAGTAGTATTAATTTATAAATTTTCGACTACACCAATGCTTCACCCAAAATTTATTACGGATGTTTTATTTTACTTTGGCAATAATATTATTAGTGATTTCATTTTATGTTATTTAAGAATTACATTGAAAAATAATACTACAAAAATTGTTAGTGGTAGTAGATTATCAAAAAGATTTTGTTGATGGCTCACTAACAGTCGAGCGTGCAAGCGAATTAGAAAAAGTTATTGTTGCTAAAAATAGAAAAATATAGGACAAGATAACCAAGATATAATGTTTACAAAAGATACTCATTATACCAATTATTTAACTACAAGAGAAGTCGATATATTCCAATAGAACATTGTATAATTGATACAGAAGGGCATGGATTATATGGTGAAGTAGCAAAAATATGAAAAAGCATGCTAAAAAGTTTTCAATAAAACATCTTTTGGTAGCATTGATTTAGCAAAACATATAAGTCGCAGTGATTATGAGGAAGTTGAGTTTTGCGGTGTTGTATCGAATATTTGCGTATTAAGTAATATCATTATGACTCAAACATATAATGAAAAAGTAGAAATTAAAGTAGATCTAAATGCAACTAAAGGTATGGATGATGAAATTGATAGTACACTTAAAAATATTTAGAACAACTTACAGTAAGAGTAAAAGAATAGGCTTTGGATTATTCCAAAGCCTTTTAATATACGTTTTTCAGGAAAATGTATAGAAAAATTTAACTTTTATGATAGAATAATAACAAAATTAGAAGGGTAGGGTGAAAAAAATTATGAATTATTTATTAGTATCTCCGAACTTTCCAATAAGTCAAGAGTTCTTTTGCGAAAGAATTAAAAGAAAAAGGTATTAATGTATTAGGGGTAGGGATCAGAAAGCTATGATGCATTAAGTCAAACATTAAAGGATAACTTGGTAGAATACTTTTAGAGTTAATGATTTAGAAGATTATGAAGAAGTCTTTCGAGCAGTTGCATTTTTAATATACAAGCATGGAAAAATAGATAGAATAGAATCTAACAATGAATATTGGCTTGAACTAGATGCTAGGTTACGCGAAGATTTTAATGTTTATGGAGTTAAACCTAAACAGTTAGAATTTACGAAATATAAATCAAAAATGAAGACTATGTTTAAAGAAGCAGGGGCGAGAGTAGCCAAGGGTTATGCTGCTAACAATAAAGAAGAATTAAATGGTATTCTGAAAAAAATTGAATTGCCACTTATTGCTAAACCAGATAATGGTGTAGGTTCTGCCAATACATACAAATTATTAACTCAAAGAGATGTAGAAGAGTTTATTAATGAATGGAATGAAAAAGGTAAGCTATTTTTGAAGAATTTGTGGAAAATGGCGTTCTTTGTACATATGATGGGTTAATCAATCAACATGGAGATATTGTATTTGAGACAAGTTTTGATTTATACACAACCTACACTTGACTTGGTCAATAATGGATTGATTATGCAAATATTATTGAACCAAATATTGATCCAAAGTTAAAAGAATTAGGTCAACGGATAGTTTATAAATTTGGTATGAGAGAAAGATTTTTCCATATAGAGTTCTTTTTAGACTTCCGGACAGTGAGTATATTGCTCTTGAATATAATAATCGTATTGCTGGTGGAACATGTGTAGATTTATACAATTATTCTTATAATATTTCTTTATATGATATTTATGCTGATATAGTGTTGGATAATGAAGTTCTTCAAAAATTTAACAAATAAGTATACAATAGCGCTGTCTCAGACGTAATAAATATAACTATATTCACTCTCTTGAAGATATACGAAATAAATATACACACGAGCTACGTATGATTTCTTATGTTCCAGAAGCTTTTTCAACAGCGATGGGTGATATTATAATAATTATATCAGTTGATAATAAAAATCAAATTAATGAAGTTATGGACTATGTTCAAAAAATATAAAAATAAACTGCGATAGTCTATAAGAAAGGAGAAAAGGTGAATAAAAAGTTCAAAATCTTATTATATATTGTTATTATTGGATTAGGATATGGGTGTAGGAAATTTAATCGGATACTATGCAGGGGAAACAACTTTCATCACAAGAAGCACCAAATATTTATTTAATAATTGTAACATTATTATTTGGCATTATTTTACAAATTATAATTCATGAAGCAGGTCACTTGTTTTTGGATTATTAAGTGAGTTATAAATTTATAAGTTTTAAGGTATTTAATTTTGCAATAGTTAAAGATGAAGAAAATAAAAATAAAAATTCAAAAATAATTCAGGGAACAAAGGGAACAGCGGACAATGTTTAATGGAACTGCCAAAAACTAGAAAATGGGACATTTCCCTATAAACTATATTTAGCTGGTGGTGTGCTATTTAATATAATATTTTCGTTGTTAGGGTGGATTATAGTACCTAGTGTAATATATGTTGATATTTACTTTAATCGGATTAGTTTTTGCAATTACTAATGCAATTCCTATGGGATTTAATGATGGAATGAGTTTTTAAACTTTGCTTGAGAAGTGAAATAAATAGGTATGCAATTCATTTGAGTTTAGTTAGTACAGCTTATGCAATACTTGGAAAATCTTATGTGGTAGAACATCCAGAAGTATTAGAAAAAAATAAAAAAACTTAAGAGTAAAGGAAGCGACACATATAACAGATTACTTTAAAGTTTTTTTAGAAATAGAATATAATCAAGATAAATTTCGAATTAAAAAGTTTATGATGGCTTATTAAAAACTTTATTTAGAAAATCCAGATTTAATATTGCCATATAAAATAGAGGTAATGAGAAGTTTAGTGATGTTTGCGAGTTTATTTGAGCCTGAATCAGAAATTATAGAAAAACTGATTAAGGATAAACACGTTAGTGCGCGTCTTAAAAGCAAAAAGAACCTCAAAAATAAAAACTATTTTGGCAGTATACGAATGGCGCGTAAAAATAATTCTCAAAAGGCATTAGTTATTTTTAGAAGATGGTAGAAAAGATTTTTACATAGAAGTCCTCATTTATATGCAAAAATTATAGATGAAAAGTATATTAACTATATTGAGAGTTTAATAACATCTGAAATGGAGCAAAAATAGAAAAATAAGAACCAAGATTGAGCTAGTCAAACTTGGTTCTATTTTGTTTTGTTAGAAATTAAGGCGCTGAAATCTAAGTCATCATATTTTCGAATCACTTATATCTGTTAATGAATCAAAGTCTGTATCTGGAAATAGTCGATCAAAAATCATCAATATTTAAATCGTTGGATGAGGCAGGTTTGTTAGAAATAAGCGCTGAAATATCTAGATTGTTATATTTATCCTCATGATTGTCTTTTTATCTTCAAAATTGTATTGTATATCTAACTCTTCTATGTTATTCTCTTCATTTTGATTATAAAATAAAAACACCATACTCATCTAAAAAGTTCTTCTTTTGAGTAATTTTTCAAGTGAGTCTTCAATAGGAGATATAGTATTTTTCATATATTTTCTTTACAGTATCCTCACTTGTCTCAATATTATTTTGTTTTGGTTGCCATGAATTTATTAAACTGTCAATAATATCTAGTTGGTTATCGTTAAGCAACGTTAATTTATTTTTAATTTTTCTACTTTATTCATAAAAATCACCTATACGATGTTGTGAACAGGATGTTTTTCATTTTCTTTTAAATAATTAATATAATCTTTCACCCCAGTTCTCAAGTTCATTGAGAACGCCTTTGAATCCGATATCTGTAAGGCTATATTCGACCTTTTGGTGGAATTTTGGGCATAAACTTTTCTATTTATAAGTCCATCTTGTTCTAGTTGCTTTAACTGTTTTTGTTAGAGTAGCTTGTGTAATATTTCCTAATTCACGTTGAAGTTCATTAAATCTTTTTCGCCATTATCCAAAAATGTGTAGTATTAAAATTGTCCATTTTCCTGTTAATAGTTTTTGTGTAGTAAAAAGGACATGCACCAAATAATTCTTTGATCTTTCATATTCTAACTCCTAAAAATTTTTTTATATTAATAAAATAGTTGATATAATCCATTACTATCTAAAAAGATACTAACTATTATACGTACTTGTTTATTTTGATATACATTATTATAATTAGATATATAAATTATAAAACAAAAAGAAATATTTAGCAAGAGGCTAAATAATCTGGAGGAATAAAAATGACAGAAGCGAAAAAAATTTATATCAGAACAGACGTAGTGTATATGCATTAGGAAAAATTTACCGATTTCTGAACAAGAGGTAATAGAAATAATTGATAACGCAGTGAAATATTCACCAAGTGCATTCAATTCAAATACTGCTCACGCAGTAGTTTTATTAGGTGATAATCATCAAAAACTTTGGGATATTACTTATGCTGAATTAGCAAAGCTGTTACCAACTGATGAAGCTGAAGCTACAACGAAAGGGAAAATTGATAATTTTGCAGCAGCATATGGAACAATTTTATTCTTTGAAGACCATAATGTTGTAAAAGGACTACAAGAACAATTTCCATCATATGCTGATAACTTCCCAATATGGTCTGAACAATCAACAGGTATTGCATCATTTGCAGTATGGAATGCGTTAGCAGAAGCTGGAGTAGGAGCAAATATACAGCACTACAATCCACTAATTGACGAAAAAAAGTAGCAAAAGAATGGAATATTCCTTCTAACTTAGTTTTACGAGCACAAATGCCATTTGGCGAAATAGTTGGAGCAGCAGCACCTATAGAAAGAAAAACTCGTGTAAGAATAGTAAAATAATATAAAAATATAACTTCCCTTAAAGTCAAAAATACTACTTTGGAAGTTTCTTTATGTTACTTAAATAAATATTTTAGATAGTGGTTTTATGCTTAGCATATTGGAATAAGTCTTTAAATGTGTTATTATAATAGATGTTATTAATAAATAAATTTTTGAAAGGTCTAAAATTTTAAATCCCATGTTAAATATAGTAATTAAAAAAATTTAGAAGACACTAAAAAAATTAGCAAAAATTAGTTGCTGATTCGATTGAAAATAATAAGTTGCTTTTAATGTTAAATGGTGATTTAGCAGCAGGGAAAAACGACTTTTACAAAAATATTTGGCTGAATATTTAGGGAGTAAAAGCTGTTGTAAATTCTCCGACATTTAACATTATGAAAGAATATAAGTTTCCGGCTGGTCGCTTTGTATCATATTGACGCATATCGTTTAGAAGACAGTGATGAAGATTTAGGTTTTGACGACATTTTTATGAAGACAATGTATGTGTAATAGAATGGGGAGAATTTATTGAAGAATTTCTACCACTAGAAAAATTAGTTTTCAATATTCAACTTAATGGTGAAGAACGTAATATAGAGATAATCGCAACTGAGAAATATAGAAAAATAGAGGAAAGGATTGGTGAAAAATTGGTAAGTATAGTAGTAGAAGCATCAAATGGTTTTTGTTCGATTGCATGTCTAGAGAATAATAAGGTACTGTCACAACGAAATATGGAATGCAGCAACAATTTATCAACGATAATTTTACAAGAAATTGATAATTGTTTAAATGATGCAGGAAAAAGCAAAAAGATTTAACAGAAATAATTGCAAGTAATGGTCCAGGCTCATATACTGCCATTCGTGTTGTTGCAGCTATATGTAAGACATTAGCTTATACTTTAAAAATTGCCACTGAAAAGTTGTTTCAAGTTTAAAAACTTCAAGCACTTTTTGGAGTTTGAAAGTAATAAATTAATCGTACCACTTATTGATGCACGTCGTAATAATGTTTTTGCAGCAGTATATAAAGTTGAAAAATAAAAATTAATAGAAGTTTTGCAAGAAGATTATTATTCTTTAGAAGAATTAAATAACTTTTAAAAAAACAAGGATGAACAATTTGTTTATGGGGACGTGATATAAAACTAAAAAGAAAAACTATTGTTGGCAGAAAAATAACAAGAATGAAGTAGTGCAGCAAATGTTGTCAAAATTTATGATAGTTTAGAAAATTGTTGATAGTTATAATATGAAACCACAATATTTAAGGAAAACAGAAGCAGAGAGGGAACTAGAAAATGATAAAAATAAATAAAGTAGATGTTAATGATTTGGAAGTACTTTCAAAAATTGATATTGATAATTTTGAAGATGCATGGACAAAGGAAATGTTTAAAAGTGAATTAGAACATCCAAATGCAGAATATTATGGATTATTTAACGATGAAGAAATGATAGGTTTTTGTGGTGGATGGTTAGTGTCGGATGAATATCAAATTAATAAAATTGTCATTGACAAACCTCATCAAAATAAAAACTTGGTCAGATATTTTTTTCACTTATATAATGCAGGTGCTAAAATTAAAAGGTGTGAAAAAGCCTTAGTAGAAGTGCGTGTGAGTAATATGCCGGCAATAACTGTTTATGAAAAATCAGGATTTGCTACAATTGATATTAGAAAAAAATTATTACAAAAATAATGGTGAAAATGCCTATGTAATGGTAAGGGATTTTAGTAATGAACAATTTTAAAGAAAAAGATAAATATATTGGCGATAGAAACGAGCTGTGATGAAACGTCGGTTGCTGTCGTTAAAAATGGTAAAGAAGTATTATCGAATATTGTAAGTAGCCAAATTGAAACTCATAAACAATTTGGTGGAGTTGTCCCTGAAATTGCTAGCCGTCAGCATATAGAAGTAGTTATTCAAATTGTTGAAGAAGCACTTGAAGAAGCTAAGACTTCACTTTCTGAAATAGATGCATTGTGCGTAACGCAAGGTCCGGGGTTAATAGGGTCGTTGTTAGTAGGTGTAAATGTTGCTAAGGCATTAAGTTATGCTCTTGATAAACCATTAATTGCAGCACATCATATTGCAGGGCATATTTATGCCAGTAATATAGATAATGATATAGTTTATCCATCGTTGGCTCTAGTAGTCAGTGGTGGGCATACTGAACTTGTTTATTTAAAAGATGAACTTAATTTCGAAATTATTGGTTCTACTCATGATGATGCGATAGGTGAAGCATATGATAAGGTAGCAAGGCAATTAAATCTAGAATATCCTGGTGGACCTAAAGTTGACAAACTTGCAAAACTAGGGGAGGATAAATACAAATTTCCACGTGCTATGATTGATAGTAATGATTATAATTTTAGTTTTTCAGGAATGAAGTCTGTGGTTATCAACTTTGTACACAATGCTAATCAACGAGGTGAAGAAATAGTACCAGAAGATTTGGCATGTAGTTTCCAAACGGCAGTAGTGGAAGTTTTAATTACAAAAACTAAAAAGGCCATAATTAATTTAGGAGTCAAGCAGTTGATACTAGCTGGAGGTGTGGCAGGTAATAGTGAGCTTCGTAAGCAAGTACTAGAACTTGAACAAGAATTAGGGAATAGAAGTGTTAATTCCAAAAATGAGTTATTGCAGTGATAATGCGGCGATGATGGGAGCGGTAGGATATTATTACTATAAAAAAATAATATTTTTGCAAATCCATTAACGTTAAATGCGAAGTCAACATTAGACTTGGAAGAAATTAATAAATAGTTTATTTTCTATGTGATGTAGATTGTAAGTTTAAACATAGTTTAAATATATTAGTTAATAAGAAATTATTTATAGATATTGAATAATTAAGGATATAGAGAGGTAGTAAGTGAATTATAGTATTAATGATAAAAACAGTTGTAGCAAAAAGAAAATAACAAGGAAGCAATGTTATTAGTAAAAAAGAATTAAATAGTAACATAAAATGATTTAAAAATGGAAAGAACTTTCTAAAATAGTTACTAAAGATCCTGACATGAATGATGATTTTTAAGTGGAATTATGTGAGCTTGATTTTACAAAAATCCAATTTTTCCGATAAGATCATTATTAGCTGGGATATTAAAAATAAAAGAGATGTTTCAAATATTTCAAGAATATATGATTACATAGTTTTAGAAAATAAGATATATTTTGATAACTATGAGCAAAGAATAAGAAGGAATACTCCAGCAACCTTAATAATTTATTTTGGTGGATTTTTGGGGTGGGATTTTTGCTATAGCTAATTTTCATTTTATTATTTTTTACTCCATTAAATTATCGAGAAGTACTTTTTAATTTGATTGCAGGATGTTTTATAAGTGCTCTTTTAGCTGAAATATCAGATAGGCAGTATCTTTTTGAGTGGAAAAATACCTTATTTTGAAAAATGGTAAATTTCTAGCATATGTGTGGGTGTATATACCGATAATAGTTTTATATTTGTACATGAATATTACGTTATTGTATACACAAGGATTTGACTATAGTATTGAAAATCAATTTAAACTTACTATTGGGATTTATATTGTAATTTTAATTATAATTAACACTTTTGTTTAAAATTGAAAAATTCCATAGAGTTTATTTATAAGACATATTTTTGTAATATTTAAATTAATAAGTTTTCTAAGTTTGATATATATTATTACAATGTATTTTGTAGGAGAAATATATATTTCTGTTTTGTTTATCATAGTAACGATTATAATCGGTGTTTGTCTTAGTGTAATGAAAAAGTCTCTTGTTGATAGAATTGTAAGACTCACTGTTTTATCCAATGACATTTTTCTATTTGACATATCTTAGATTGATTTTTGATAATTATAATATAGTAGGATTGTTTAATGAATTATTGTATGCTGCAGGAGTTTTAGCAGGATTAATAACACATCGACCAAGACTAGAATAAAAAACTAAATAGATACAGAATAATCCCTTTCGATAATAAGAAGAAAGGGATTAATATTTTTTTAATTGTATAGTAATAAAAAACATCTTTAGTTGATATAAAGCGATATTGATTTTATTCGGCTATTATTTATGTTAAAATATAATATGATTAATATTAGAGGCGATGTTATGTGAATATATATTTAGACTATGCAGCAACATCAAGAAAAACACTTTGATATTATTGGAGAAAAGTTTGAATATACTGAAGGAAGTTTATGCTAATCCTAGCAGTAGCCACACTTTTAGAAAAAAGAATGAAAAAGCTTTTTAGAGAAGCACGTGAAAAATTGCCAAATCAATCTGTGCAAAAACCTGAAGAAATTATATTTACTTCTGGTGGAACAGAAAGTACAATACAGTTTTCAACCATGTACTAAATCGTTTTGTTGGTGGAGAAATTATTATTTCGTCTATAGAACATCCATCAGTTAAATCAAGCGTTAAACATTTAGAAAAAATATGGATTTATTGTTCATGAATTAAGTGTAGATAAAACAGGAATAATTGATTTAGAGGAATTAAGACAGAAAAATAAATGATAAGACAGTTTTGGTTTCTATTATGCTTGCTAATAATGAAACAGGGATGATAAATCCGCTTAAAGAAATTTCAGAAATAATTAAAGGTAAGAATATTTTATTACATAGTGATATTGTTCAAGCATTTGGAAAGGTAGAGATAGATGTTTCGACTTAAATTTAGATTTTGCATCAGTTTCCGCACATAAAATTGGCGCTCTTAACAATTTTGGTTTTTTATATGCAAAAAATGGTGAGGTAGAACCGTTTATTTTGGGTGGAGGACAAGAACATGGACTTCGTTCAGGAACAAGTGATTTACTTGGAACATTAGTTCTTGCTGATTGTGTAGATGAAACATTAAAAATCAATCTCAAAAACTTCGTGAATTGAAAAAAATTATTTTCTTTGATAAACTAGAGGAAAACCAAGTAGAGTTTGAAATTAATGGCTTAAAGGATAATTCACTTCCTAATATAATGAATATATATTTTTAAGAAGATTGAATCACAACGACTTATTACGTATTTAGATTCATTGAATATTTATATATCTGGAGGTTCTGCTTTGTAGTTCTGGGAATATAAAAGGTAGTCGAATTATTACAGAGATGTGTGATATAGAGCGAGCTAGTCATTCAGTTAGAATAAGTATTGGCTTTTGATATTACAAAGAAGATTTAAATTTTGTTATTGATAAAATTGTAAGATTAGAAAAATAGAGTGAAAGAAAGGGATAATTAATGAGTAATGGTAAAAAGTAGTAGTTGGTATGAGCGGAGGAGTAGACCATCAGTAACAGCATATCTTTTAAAACAACAAGGGTATGATGTTATAGGTGTTTTTATGAAAAACTGGGAAGAAAAAGACGATCGTGGAGTTTGTGTTGTTGAAAAAGACTATGAAGATGTGATTAAGGTTTAGGAGCAACTAGATATTCCATATTATTCAATAAATTTTGAAAAAAAGAATATTGGAATAAAGTCTTCACATACTTTTTAGATGAATATAAAAAGGTCGTACGCCAAACCCAGATATTATGTGTAACAAAGAAATTAAGTTTAAAGTTTTCTAGAGTATGCGGAAGATTTAGGGGCTGACTATGTGGCAACTGGTCACTATGCTCGTGTAAAAGATGAAGATAATCAAAGATTACTTTTACGTGGTGTGGACAACAACAAAGATCAAACATACTTTTTTTATCACAATTAAAACAACATCAAATTAAAAATATTTTATTTCCTGTAGGAGAACTTGAGAAAAAGGATGTAAGAAGAATAGGAAGAAGCAGGTCTTGCGACTGCGAAGAAAAAGATTCAACGGGAATATGTTTTATTGGTGAGAAAAAAATTTCAGAGAATTTTTATCTCAATATTTACCAGCAAAAAGAGGAAAAATGGTAGACCTTGATGGTAATATTCGTGGCGAGCATGTAGGACTTATGCACTACACTATAGGACAACGTCATGGGCTAGGAATTGGTGGAACAAAAGATACAGATGGTGAAGCATGGTTTGCTTGTGGTAAGGATTTAGAAAAATATTCTATATGTTTGTCAAGGATTCCATAATGAGAAATTATATTCTGATAGTCTTTTAGCAAGCTCGCTTTCATTTACAACTAAAGCGATCCACAACCTAATAAATTTACTTGTACAGCAAAATTCAGATATCGTCAACCAGATACTGAAGTAGATGTAGAAATATTAGAGTATGATAAAGTAAAAGTTGTTTATAAAAACCCAGTTCGTGCGGTAACCCCAGGACAAGCCGTTGTCTTTTATGACGGAGATGTTTGTTTAGGCGGAGCCATAATTGATGAAGTTTATAAAGACGGGGAAAAATTGCAAGAGTAAATAATAAAAAGATAATTGCGAAAAATCGTAGTTATCTTTTTGTTATGGTATTAGTCTAAGAAATAAATTTTATTCTCTTAAATCTAGTACCACTTTTTATTGTTTTGGTGTTATAATATAAGAGACTGGGGGAATAATTGTGAAAATTTAATAAAGAAGAAATAATTTTTGTTTTTAAAACAAAAATTTTTAAAATTATAGCAGCTGCATTTTTATGTAGTGTGTTATTTGTAGCGGCAGGGTTTTATTATTTCAGTAGTTCATCATCGGGTAATAATAATATAAACTTTAATGTTCAAAAATCCTCAGAAGATAATCAAAATGGGGAGCAAAAAGAGGATGAAAACAAAAATTTTTGTTGATGTAAAAGGTGCTGTAAAAAAATCCAGGTGTTTATGAGACTACAAAAAGAAAAAGAGAGTCAAGGATATAATTGAAGAGGCTGGAGGATTATTAGAAGATGCTGATACATCTAATATAAATCTTAGCCAAAAAGTTACGAGATCAGATGGTCATTTACATTTTGAAAAAGGGAGAGAAGCCAAAGCAAATTGGGGAAAGCTTCTAGTGTAGGTAACTCAAATGATGCGATTATAAATATAAATACAGCAAGTAAAGAACAACTTATGAAAAATATCTGGAATAGGAAAAACTAAAGCTGAGGCTATACTTGCCTATCGAGAAAAATGGGGAATTCAAAAAGGAAAAGAAGATATAACAAAAGTACGAGGTATAGGAAAGCTACTTTTGATAAAATTAAAGATAAAATAGAGGTATAATTATGCAAAGAATTAGTTGGGATGAATATTTTATGGCACAAAGCCACTTATTATCATTAAGATCTACATGTAGTAGATTATCGGTAGGAGCGACCATCGTTAAAGATAAAAGGATAGTATCTGGAGGATACAATGGATCAATAAAAAGGAGATGAGCATTGTATCGATGTTGGTTGTAAAGTTGTTGAGGGACATTGTGTGAGAACAATACACGCTGAAATTAATGCGATACTTCAATGTTCAAGATTTGGAGTAGGGACAGAAGGTGCTACAATATATGTAACACATTTTCCTTTGTTTGAACTGTACAAAAATCAATAATTCAAGCTGGGATAAAAGAAATTTGCTATGCAAAATGATTATAGAAATAATGAATATGCTCGAGAGTTATTAGAAAAATCTGGGATTATAGTAAGAAAAAGTAGACTATGATGTCAATTCTGTAGTAGAAAGGCTTTTTGGATAATAAGTAATGTATTACTTACAATTAGCAATACTAGCATTAGGGCGGTATTATTAAATTATAATTTTTTTAATATCTATGCTATGTATAATTATTTTTCTACTAATAACTTGAAAAATAAAAACCTTAATGCTAGGAAAACTATTATTTGTATAATAGTTTTCTTGGCATTTTTATTCGGGGAGCATATGAACAGAAAACAAATACCACATATATCTCGATGAAAAATATAGATATAATCTTAACAATAGATGATAGAATTCAAGTGAATGGCAATTATTTAAAAGGTATTGCGAAATTAAATAAGGAAAAAGTTCTATTCACTTATATTCTTAAAGATGAAAAAGAAAAACATTTTTAAAGAACACTTTCAGGGTGGAATGCTAAAAGTAAACGCTGATATAGAAGATATTGGTGAAAAGAAAAAATTTTTATTCCTTTGATTATAAAAAAATATAATGAAAATAAGGGTATTTTTAAAAACGTAAAAAGTCAATGATATTAAAGAATTTTTGAAGAAAAATAAAGGAATTATTTCGAAAAATAAAAAAATATGGAGAATTAGTCTAGGGAATAAAAATTCATAAAAGAGATTAGTTTTGATAAAAGTGGCTATATAGAAGCACTTATTTTTTGGGGATAAAAGCATATTTAGAAAAAGATGAGATTATTAACTATAAAAATTTAGGAACGAGTCATTTACTAGCAATTTCTGGCTTGCATCTAGGGGTATTGATTTCGCTGATTTATTTCATTTTTGTTAAGGTTACGATTTAGTGTAGAAATAATAGAGAAAAATAGTATTTTTAGTTATCCCATTTTATATGTTAATAAGTGGTTTTAGTCCATCTGTTTTACGTGCAGGGGGCATGATTATGCTTTTATATTATTTTCCGAAAAGAAGGATATGACAAAAACTGGAGGCATTACTGACAACGTTTATCTTAATGTTGTTTATTAATCCATTATTTAATATTTGATATAGGATTTGAGTTATCATTTTTAATAACGTTTTGTTTGCTTATGTCGGATGATTTTTAAGTGGATCAAAAAATATCTTTACTTCAGGGCTTTAAAATTAGTCTAGTTTTCATCTTTAGCTAGTTTGCCAATTTTAGTCATGAATTTTTATACCTTTTTCTTATATTTCAATAATAAGTAATATATTCTTAGTTCCAATATTTAGTTTAGTAATTTTTCCGTTAGTTCTTATAAGTTATGTTGTATTTTTTTATTTAGTTCAACAATGTTTAATGTAATTTTCAAACCAATCTTGAATATTTCCTTTAGTTTTTGATAAAATCCAGGATTTATTTTTAAATTTTTCACCGAGTGGTAATAGGTAGACATAGTAATTATGTTGGAGTTATAATTTTTATTTTTTTATCTTGGGTATATTAATTTATCTTAATAAAAAAATAAATTTTTACTAGCAACTTTAGGAGTACTATTACTATTCTTTACGCTTTTTAGGTTTTAGCTATATAGGAGAAGATAAAATAGAAGAGGTGAAAAATTGGTAAAGGTGAAATTTATTATGTAAGAGGGGAAGGTATAATTTATTAGTTAATACCTCTAATAATATACAAAATTTTTTTATAATGATTTTCGAAAAAGACGTAGAATATGATATAATAAACGAATATAATAAAAATGTTGAATTATGAAGGGAAGAGAAAAATTGATTATCTTGTTTTAACGAGTTTTAAAAGAGATAAGGTAGGGTATGCAAGTGAACTTGTGGGAAAAGATATGGTTAACGAAGTAATAGTCCTAGATAAAAATAAACACAAGCTCAAAGAAATAATCAAACTTGCAAAAATTTAATGGTATAAAGGTTATTGAAATAAAAAGAAAATACAGGTTTTGATTTAGGAACAATAAAATTTTTATTACGGTGAACGACAGTTTAGTATAAAAAGGAAAAATATAGAGAATTTAAAATAGAGGTAGATTATTGATGAAAAATGTTTATGTGATTTACGGTGAAAAATTTTGAAGCGGTAAATGACTATGAAAAAAAGAAATTACTAAAAAGTTATTTAAAAAGAAGTAGACGAGTTTAATCGTGTAAAAATTAAATATGAATGACCATACGCTAGAAACATTAGTTTATGAATGTAGAAGTAGTGGTTTATTCGGTAATGAGAAAGTAGTAGTAGCTGAAAAACTGTAATTTCTTACTGGCAAAACCTAAAAACTTAAAGTTGAACTATAACGTAGACGTTTTGACCACATATTTAGAGAATATAAATGATGAAGTTATTTTAATTCTGAAAAATTCTGAAAAAATTGATAGTCGAAAAAAATAGTTAAACAATTAAAAAGAAATTGGTGAAGTAAAAGAATTTTTCTAATTTTAAAGAACATCAACTTATTGATTACATAGTAAAAACAAGTGGAAGAATTGGGATTAGAAATATCAAAAAGATAATGCTCAATTTTTTTAGTAGACTACACACAGTTGGATTTAGCTAATATAAAAAGAATTAGAAAAACTTGTTCTTTATTGCGAGGGAATAGGCCGAATTTCTAAAAAGAGATATAGAGTTGTTATGTACGCGAAGTTTAGATTATGATGTCTTTAGTTTAACAAATGAACTTTTTGGGAAAAAAATTACAAAAATTACGTGAAGTATATAATTCGCTAGTTTTGAAGAGAGAAGAACCGATATTTTTACTTTCATTAATTAGCGGGCAACTTAGACTCTATTATAAGGTAAAAGTATTTCTAAACGAGCATTATTCTCAAAAAGAAATTGCAAAAGAATTGGGTATTCATCCATACAGAGTTCAGTTAGCAGCACAAACGGTTTCTCATTATGATTTAGAAAAATTATGAGAAGCATAATTATTGCTGCAGATTATGATAAGTTATTAAAATCATCTTATATGGATAAGTATTTGATTTTAGATTTTTTTATAAATAAATTAATAGATGGATTGGAATAGAAAAGCTCAAGTTACAAAGAAACATAACTTAAGAAACAGAATTTAGGTTTAATTCTGCAATTAAATCTGAATTCTATTTTTCTTAAAAATTTCTAAAAAGGTTGCAAAAATTCTGAAAAATCTATTTATTATATTTTTTTATAAAAATGTTATAATTAAGAAAAATTATAAGGAAAAGGAATGTTTAATTTATGAAGAAAAATAGAAACTAAATTAGCTCAGTTGGGCAATAGAAAAAGATAATGTAACGGGAGCAATCGTTACTCCAATTTATTTATCTACAGCTTATGCACATCCTGGATTAGGAGAAAGTACAGGTTATGATTATACGAGAACAAAAAATCCTACTCGTACTATTTTAGAGGAGGGGCTTTGCGACCTTGAAGAAGGATGTTGTGCTGTTGCGACAAGTTCTGGAATGAGCGCTATTCAATTGATTTTTGAACTTTTTGACTTGAATAGTGAATTTCTAGTATCACGAGATTTATATGGTGGTAGCTTTAGATATTTTGATGAATTGGAACGTAAAGGTGCCCAAAAATTTATTTATTTCACCGATGAAGAGGATTTGAAAAATAAAATAACTGATAAAACAGAGGCAGTTTATGTAGAAACACCAACTAATCCTTTAATGCAGGAAGTGAATATAGAGCAAGTAGCAAAAATCGCAAAGCAGAAAGGAGCACTGTTAATAGTTGATAATACACTGTTAACACCATTAAGACAAAAACCTTTAATTTTGGGTGCGGATATTGTTATTCACTCAGCTACAAAATATTTAACTGGCCATAATGATATATTAGCTGGAGCTGTAATTACAAATAACGAAAAATTGGCGAAAGATTATTATGGCTTTCAAATACAACAGGTGCGGTGTTGTCTTCATTTGATAGTTGGTTGTTTATTAGAAGTTTAAAGACTTTACCATTACGCTTTAGTAAACAAGAAAACAATGCAATCAAATTAGCTGAGGAATTAGAAAAACATCCAAATGTTAAAGAAGTATTATATCCTAAAAGAGGAGCTATGTTAAGTTTTAGACTAAAATGATGAGACAAAAATTGATAAGTTTTTACGTTCTCTTAAAAGTAGCGACATTTGCTGAAAGTTTGGGAGGAGTTGAAACTTTTGTTACATATCCAACTACACAAACTCATTTTGATATACCAGAAGAGTTACGTTTATCATATGGTTTAACACCAGACTTGTTAAGAGTTTCTGTAGGGATAGAGGATATTGATGATTTGTTAGAGGATTTTTTAAGAGCTTTAGAGGTTTAGGGGGAGTTGAATAATGAGTATAGTAGAAGAATTTGTAAAAAAACTATTATGTAGAAAGAAGAAATACTAATAGTTTAAAAATGGGATGCATTAGAAGAGAGATTTGGAGATGAAAATCTACTAGCTTTTATGGGTTGCAGATATGGAATTTAAAAACACCAGAATGCATTAGAGAAGATTTAAATAAAAAAGGATTGAGCATGGAGTCTTTGGCTATACAAAACTCCCAGAAAGTTATTGTGATGCTTATAAAAAATGGCATAAAGATAAGTATGATTATGAAGTGAATAAAGATTGGATTAGATTTGCACCAGGTATTGTACAAGCAATATTATGGGTGATTCACGCTTATACTAAAGAAAATGAAGCTATTATAATAATGCCACCAGTTTATTATCCTTTTGCTAATTCTATACGAAATAGTAAGCGAAAATTGGTTGAATCGCCGTTAGTAGAAAAAGATGGTACTTTTTAAAATTGATTTTGAAAAAAATTTGAAAAATGAAATTGCTAATAACGATGTGAAATTATACATCCATTGCTCACCGCATAATCCAGTAGGGAGGGTTTGGACACTAGAAGAACAAAAACGAGTATTTGAAATCTGTGAGAAGCATAATGTTCTTGTGTTATCTGATGAAATTCATCAAGATTTCACCTATGATAAAAATAAACAAATTTCTGCACTTTCATTGGAAAATGGAAAGTATAATAATAGATTAATAGTTGCTAATTCTGGTTCTAAAACTTTTAATTTAGCCTCATTAGTACATGCGACACTTTTAATCCCAGATAGTAAAAATTCGTGAACAATTTGATAAATATAGTAAAAACTTAGGAGCGGAGCCGAGTTTATTGGGACAAATAGCACTTGAAGCGGGATATAGAGAGGGGGATAATTGGTTAAATGGATTAAAAAAGAAACAGTTATTTTCAATTATAATTTATTACATGATACATTAGCACAGAAGGTTCCTGAAATTATAGTATATCCGTTAGAAGGAACATATTTAGCATTTGTTAATATTGAGAAAGTTTTAAATGGAAAAACAACAAAAGCAATTTATACAAGATGAGTGTGGATTAGCAATAGATTTTGGTCACTGGTTTGGGGAAGGCTATAACAATTATATTAGAATTAATCTTGCTACAAGTCCAGATAATATGAAAGAGGCTGTTTCAAGGATTGTTGAAAAACTGTAAATAAGTATGATGAATATTAATAAAAAAACTACTCAGTTTACTGAGTAGTTTTTTTATTATTTAGCTAGGGTTTGATTTGTATCTCAGCAGCTGCATTTTTGTGAATTAAATTAGTTTTAGCAGCTTTATCGATTTTTGTAAGCAAGGTTTACTAACTCTGCAGCGTTAGCAGCACCTTCAGATTTAGCTAATTTAGCTTTTTTTAATAGCTGTACGCATTTCAGACTTTTTAGCTGTGTTAGCTGCGTTAGTTTTAGCATCTTTTCTTACGCTCAATACTGATGATTTAATGTTTGGCATTCGATTCACCTCCTGATTATTAGTGATATTACTAAGAAATATTAATTAATATTCTTAATTACAATGAATTAAGTGTTGTTAAATACAACTATCTCATTTTATCATAATGAAAATGTAAATGCAAGGAGTTTTTAATTTTTATATTGGATTAGCAAAATTTCACTACAAAAATTAATATTTTTATTGACATTAGATTTAAGAATATGATAGTATATAAGACGTTGATATTTAATTTTACATAAGTAAGGTTATTTGTCTTCTGACTTTATTATAAATAAAAGATGTTTGAGAGATCCATCTATAAAAAAACTGCGAAATGCTGATTTCTCATATCAGTGTTTTTGTTCTCTTAAACAAGATAAGGAGATATATAATGAGAAATAATACAGTTAAGGTTTTAACTATTCAAGCATTATTAGCTGCAATCTACGTTGTATTAACAGTTGCTATTGCTCCATTTTCATACGGAGCAATTCAATTTCGCATAAGTGAGTCTTTATCACAATTAGTAGTATTTAGCAAAAAGTATTGGTTCCCAATTACTCTTGGGGTAGCGATTGCTAATATTTTTAGCCCCTTAGGAATTGTTGATGTGTTTTTGGAACACTAGGAACAGGTCTTGCACTTGCAATTAGTATTTTTTGTTTTTAAATTTATAAAAACAGAATAGTAAGGCACGTCATTAACATTATTTTATATTTAATTATTTGTATGCCAATAATTGCATATGAGATAACAATATTTAGTGGTGAAAATTTCTGCAAGAGTTCCATTTGATTTTGGAGCATTTACTACGATTTATGGCTCATTGCTATTATCGCAAGCGATTGTTATGGTTATTGGTATTGTAATTACAGAAGCGCTAAATAAAGCAGTGGATTTGAAAGAAAGTTTTTGAAGCCTAATTAAATTGTCTTCAATATAATATTATAGAAGAAATCAATCCTAAATTTTAAGGATTGGTTTTTTTCTTTTTCTCTTGACTATAACGTATTGTAATAGTTTATAATGATATTATCACCAGTAGATAAATACAAAATTGGGAGAGGAAAATGAAAATTAATGAAGTTGCCAAAGTAAGTGGGGTTAGTTCTAGGACTTTGCATTATTATGATAAAATTGGTTTGCTAAAACTAACAAAACTAGAAAATGGGTATAGAGGCTATACAACAAATGATTTAGATAAGTTGTAACAAATACTATTTTATAAATTTTTAGGGTTTTAAATTAAGTAAGATTGCTGAAATTTTAAATAATAAAAAGTAATCATCTCGAAATTTTAGAAGAACAACGTCAATTAATATTAAAGGAAAAAGAGTCGTTACGAGCAAATATTAAATATAATAGAGAATACAATAAAAAAAGTCATAAAGGGAGAAGGAAATATGTCAATTGAAGGAAAAATTCTCTGGTTTTTAAACTAGAGGTGTAAAAATATGAGCAATCTGCAAAAAGAAAAATATGGAGAAGAAGTAATAGAAGAAGCTAAAGAACGTCAAAAAAAGGAAAAAGAAGATATTGTCAATGAAAAAAATTTAATAGTGTTTTTCGAGACCCCTGAATTTAAAAATTAGGATTAGAGCATTTTAATGAAAAAGTCCAGAATCAAGTTGATAGATTGTATGATTATTTTTCGAAAATATGGATTTGATTGCACAATAGAGGTATTTTCTTATATCGGGAAAAGGATATTCAGCTAATCTTGAATTTAAAAATAATATTGATAAATTTGGTGAGAGGGGCGCTGAGTATATAAGTGAAGCAATAGAGTATTATGTTAATAGACATAAATAATGTTATTATTTAAAACAATATCAATAAAAAAATAAAAACTATTGACAAAAAGAAATATATACTAAAAATATATAAGTCAGTTGAAAAATGTACCGTAGACAGTAGGGGAGAAAATCCTTAATTAGCCTACCGAGGACAAAAATTCGAAAAAGAAGCTTTATGTGCCTTTTTGTATGTTCTCGCATGCAAAAAGGTTTTTTTATTGGTACTGAAATTGATAAATCTACTTAGGAGGAAGTTCAATGTCTAAAAGCTATTGAGAGAAAAAACAAGAGTTAGTAAATCAAATCGCAGAAGAAATTAAAGCAAGTTCTTCAGTTGTTATTGCTGACTCACCGTGGTTTAAACGTTGCGGAAGTAACAGAATTACGTAACAACATGCGTAACGAAGGTTTAACTTTTAAAGTTTATAAAAACTCATTAGTTCGTCGTGCGATGGAGCAAGCAGGAATTGAAGGATTAGAGGAAGTTCTAACTGGACCAAATGCTTTTGCTTTTTCAACAGACGATGCTGTAGCTCCTGCTAGAGTTTTAAACGATTTCGCTAAAGAACACGAAAACTTAGAACTAAAAGCTGGTGTTATAGAAGGAAAAGTTGCAGATCAAGTTGAAATTAAAGCTATCGCTACATTACCAAGTCGCGAAGGATTACTTTCAATGTTACTATCTGTATTAACAGCGCCAATGCGCAACACTGCTTTTAGCTGTTAAAGCTGTAGCAGACCAAAAAGCTGAACAAGAAGCTTAATAAATAAAAAAATCATAAAAAAATATAATTTAAAATCGGAGGAAATTTATAATGACTAAAGAACAAATTTTAGACGCTATCAAAGAAATGTCAGTTTTAGAATTAAACGACTTAGTAAAAGCAATTGAAGAAGAATTCGGAGTAACTGCTGCTGCACCTGTAGCTGTAGTTGGTGGAGCTGCTGCTGGAGCTGCTGAAGAAAAAAACTGAATTTGACGTAGTATTAGCATCTGCTGGTGAGTCAAAAAAATCAAAGTAATCAAAGTTGTTCGTGAAAATCACTGGAGACGGACTAAAAAGAAGCTAAAGAAAAAGTAGACGGAGCGCCTGCAACAATTAAAGAAGGTGTTTCTAAAGAAGAAGCTGAAGAAATCAAAGCTAAATTAGAAGAAGTTGGAGCTTCTGTAGAAGTTAAATAATTTCTAATCTAAGTAGATAAAAAAGATAGATGTAAATAAACATTAATATTCTATTTGAGAATATTTGATACGATGATAATAACAAAAAAATAGTATATCTCAAGTGTCTAACTGGGGATATACTATTTTTTTCTTCTATTATAAGAGGTGTCTTTATTATGGAAACATTATTATACAAATAATCCGACAACGAAAAAGTTGTGAACAAATTATAAACTCTAAAAATATCCGGAGAAGATTTTAAATTTTATACTGATAATGGAGTTTTTTTCAAAAGATGGGAGTTGATTTTGGGACTAAGGTGTTATTAGAAAAATTTTAGTAGTCAAAAAAAGAAGTTGCTAATGTAGCAGATATAGGCTGTGGATATGGGGTTATATCAATAGTCTTAGCTAAGCAAAATCCAGGTTATAGTTTTACTATGGTTGACGTTAATAACAGAAGTCTTGAATTAACTAAAAAAATATTGAACTTAATAGAATTGAAAAATAAAGTAGAAATAATTGAAAGTAGTTCTTTTGATAATGTAAAAGGTGACTTTGATATAGTATTAACAAATCCACCTATAAGAGCAGGGAAAAATTGTCCATCAAATAATGATAGATAGTTTTAATCATCTTAGTGAGTCAGGAGAACTATGGGTTGTTATTCAGAAAAACAAGGGATGGCAAGTTGTAAAAAAACTTCTGAAGAAACTTTTTCTTCTGTGGAAGTTATCGTAAAAACAAAGGATACTATATTTTGAAAGCCTCAAAATAATTGACAACTTGCTATAACTATGATAAAATGATAAATTGCAAGTAATTCTATTTTCTAGTAAAATGGAATTACAAAAATTATATAGTAATTAAGAGAAAATAGTATATTTTTCTTTTTAGTTTTATAAGAGAAAAAGCTGAGAGGTGACACAGTTGCAAAAAAAGTTAAATTTGGTAAGCACAGACAAAGACGTAGCTATGCTAGAATATCAGAGGTAATTGATTTACCGGACTTAATTGAGATTCAGACATTATCTTATGAAAAAAATTTTTAGAAACTGGTATAAAAAGAAGTTTTTAGAGATGTTTCACCAATTGAAGGTAATAATGATAAATTAAGCTTAGAATTCATTGATTATAAATTAGGAACGCCTAAATACAGTGTTGATGAATCTAAGGAACGTGATGCTACATATTCAGCACCTTTAAGAGTGCGAGTACGTTTGATTAATAAAGAACGTGACGAAATTAAAGAACAAGAAGTATTTATGGGTGAGTTACCATTGATGACAGAAACTGGAACGTTTATTATCAATGGAGCAGAGCTGTAATTGTATCTCAATTAGTGCGTTCACCTTCTGTTTACTTTACAGAAGACGATAAATTAAAAATTAAAAAAATATTCCTAATGCTTATAAAACAACTGTTATTCCTAACAGGGGTGCTTGGTTAGAGTTTGAGAAAGATATAAAAGGTCTAGCATACGCTCGTATAGATAGAACTAGAAAAATACCTTTGACAACGCTTATTAGAGCACTAGGGTTTTTGAATCTGATGAAGCAATAGTTAAATTGTTTGGTGAGGATACAGAACTTCTAAATACTTTGGAAAAAGATGAAAACTTAGACACAGGGAACAGCATTAAAAAGTTATTTACGATAAACTACGTCCAGGAGAGCCTGCAAACGTAGAGACAGCGAAAGCTACATTACATGGTCGTTTCTTTTGACCCAAGAAGATACGATTTAGCTAAAGTAGGGCGCTATAAATTAAATAATAAACTTCATGTTGGAGAAAGATTAGAAAACCAAATTCTAGTAGAACCAATCGTTGATACAGAAACAGGTGAAATTTTAGTAGAAAAAGGAACTAAATTAACTCGTGAAATTATTGATGGTATCTATGAGGAACTGGGAACTACTGCTAACGTTGTAGAGTTTGATATGAATGAATCATTAGATGGTACTGATAGTTTGAAATTGCAACTTTTTAAAGTTGTAAATCAAGTTAAAGTTGGTAATGAGTTTAACATAGATGAACTTACTAATGATCAAATCCTTCATGTTATCGGTAATGGTGCGCCAAACAAAGATATATTAACATTAACAATCGCAGATATCGTTGCAAGTATCAACTACTATTTATTATTAATTAGAAATAGAAGGAATAGTGATGGATTCGAATATGAATTAATCGGCCGTGTTGATGATATTGACCATCTTGGTAATCGTCGTCTTCGTTGTATTGGTGAGTTGTTACAAAATCAAATTCGTGTTGGTATTTCTCGTATGGAGCGTGTTGTACGTGAGCGCATGAGTATTCAAGATACTAATGAAATTACACCTCAACAATTGATTAATGTTCGTCCAGTAACGGCAATTATTAAAGAATTCTTTGGAAGTTCTCAACTTTCACAATTCATGGATCAAACTAACCCATTAAGTGAGCTTACTCACAAACGCCGTTTATCAGCGCTTGGACCTGGTGGTTTAACGAGAGAACGTGCAGGAATGGAAGTGCGTGACGTTCACTATTCACACTATGGTCGTATGTGTCCAATTGAAACGCCAGAGGGTCCTAATATCGGATTGATTAACTCACTGTCATCATTTGCCCGTATTAATGAATTTGGATTTATAATGACTCCATATAGAAAAGTAGAAGTTGATAAAGATGGGCGTCCATATGTAACAGAAAAATGTTCAGTATTTAACAGCTGATCAAGAAGATAAATACGTAGTAGCACAATCAAATTCAAATATAGATAAGAATGGATATTTCTTAGACGATGAAGTAGTTTGTCGTTTTAGAGGAGACAACACAGTTAAACCAAAAGAAATGATGAATTATATGGATGTTTCTCCAAAACAAGTAGTATCGGCTGCAACAGCATGTATACCCTTCTTAGAAAATGACGACTCTAACCGTGCGCTAATGGGAGCGAACATGCAACGTCAAGCAGTGCCTTTAATGTTAACAGAGGCACCATTTGTTGGAACAGGAATGGAGCATCTTGCAGCACGAGACTCGGGAGCTGCAGTAATTGCTAAGTATCCTGGTATTGTAGAGTATGTAGACGGAGCTAAAATTAAAGTTCGTCGAATTGAAACTTTAGATGGAAAAGAAATACAAGGTGATTTAGATACTTATGTAGTTCATAAATTTGTTCGTTCTAATCACAGTACATCATACAACCAAAAACCAATTGTAAAAGTTGGTGATAGAGTAGAACCTAAAGATATTCTTGCTGATGGTCCTTCTATGGATAAAGGTGAATTAGCCTTAGGTAAAAACTTAGTTGTAGCATTCGTAAACTGGGATGGATATAACTATGAGGATGCTGTTATTATGAGTGAACGTCTTGTAAAAGATGATGTTTATACTTCTATTCACGTGGAAGAATATGAAACAGATGCGCGAGATACAAAATTAGGACCAGAAGAAATTACAAGAGAAATTCCTAATGTAGGGGAAAATCGCATTAAGAAATCTTGATGCACGTGGTATTATTCGTATTGGTGCTGAAGTTAAAGATGGAGATATCTTAGTTGGGAAAGTAACTCCAAAAGGATTAACTGAACAGACTCCAGAAGAAAAATTATTATATGCCATTTTTGGTGCGAAGTCTAAAGAAGTACGTGATACTTCATTACGTGTACCACACGGAGCAGACGGAGTAGTAGCAGATGTTAAAATTTTCAAACGTGAAGACGGAGCAGAATTAGCTAACGGCGTAAATGAACTTGTTCGAGTATTTATCGTTCAAAAACGTAAGATTCGTGTTGGGGATAAAATGGCCGGTCGTCATGGTAACAAAGGGGTTATCTCTAATATCTTACCTGAAGAAGACATGCCGTATTTACCAGATGGAACACCTGTAGATGTTATGTTAAACCCACTAGGGGTACCGTCTCGTATGAATATTGGACAAGTATTAGAGCTTCACTTAGGAATGGCTGCTAAACAGTTGGGTATTCATGTTGCTACTCCAGTATTTGACGGGGCTAATGATGATGATGTTTGGGCAACTATCGCAGAAGCAGGAATGGCTAAAGATGCCAAGACTGTTCTTTATGATGGACGCACAGGTGAACCATTTGATAGCCGTGTATCTGTTGGTGTAATGTACATGATTAAACTTGCACACATGGTTGATGATAAACTTCACGCACGTTCAATTGGACCATACTCGTTAGTTACTCAACAACCATTAGGTGGTAAAGCACAATTTGGTGGACAAAGATTTGGTGAGATGGAGGTATGGGCATTAGAAGCTTATGGTGCCGCTTATACTCTTCAAGAGATTTTAACATATAAATCAGATGATACTAACGGTCGAGTGAAAACATATGAAGCTATCGTTAAAGGTGAAAATATTCCAAGACCTGGAGTGCCTGAATCATTCCGTGTTCTTATGAAAGAACTTCAAGCTTTAGGTATGGACTTTAGAGTAATGGATAAAGATGATAACGAAGTGGATATGGGTGATATTGATTTAGGAGATACTATAGAATATCATGGTTCTCATGAGAATAAAGAAAAACGATAAGGGAAAAATGATGTGCAAGAAGAATCAAAAAAACTGAAAGCGATGAGACTTCAGGTTATGAAAAATTTAGCTAACTTATTATTATCAGATACAGATGAGTATGATGATGTAGAAGAAGATAGTGAGCCAAGCGAAGAATCTTCAGGTTATGCGGCTTTAGCTGATATATTACTATCAGATATAGATGAATATGCCGATGTAGAAGATACTGATGAAGAATAATATGAATTTTTACAATTAATCACAAAGAACTATTCAAGGCTATTATACAAAAATAAAGGAGGTATGCTCCTTGATAGACGTAAATAATTTTTGCATATATGAAAAATTAGTTTAGCTTCTCCTGAAAAGATTAGAAGTTGGTCTTATGGAGAGGTTAAAAAACCAGAAACTATTAACTATAGAACTTTTAAAACCAGAAAAATGATGGGCTATTCTGGAAAGAATATTTGGTCCTACAAAAGACTGGGAATGTGCTTGTGGAAAGTATAAGAGAGTAAGATATAAAAATATAAATGTGATAAATGTGGTGTAGATGTTACTTTGGGCAAAAGTACGTCGTGAAAGAATGGGGGCACTTAGAGTTAGCTGCCCCAGTCAGCCATATTTGGTATTTTAAAGGTATTCCAAGTAGAATGGGACTATTATTAGATCTTAGTCCAAGACAACTTGAAGAAGTTATCTATTTTGCTTCCTATATCGTAATTGATCCAGGCGAAACTGACTTTATGAAGAAACAAATTGTTTCTGAACGTGAAGTTCGCGAAGCGCGTAGCACTTTTGGAGCTAACTCATTCGTAGCAAAAATGGGAGCAGAAGCAATCCATGACCTGTTAACTGAGTTAGATATCGAAAAAAAGAACTAAAAGACTTAAAAAAATGAACTTAAAGAATTAAGTGAAAGTAATTATAAATCAGGACAAAAAAGTTGTTAAAATTATTAAACGTGTGGAAGTATTTGAAGTGTTCAAAGAATTCTGGGAATAAACCAGAATGGATGATCATGACAGTACTACCAGTTATTCCACCAGAACTTAGACCAATGGTTCAATTAGATGGTGGTAGATTTGCAACAAGTGATCTTAATGATTTATACAGACGTGTAATTAACCGTACAATCGTTTGAAAAACTTATTGAGCTTAAAGCTCCGGGATTAATTGTACAAAATGAAAAACGTATGTTACAAGAAGCAGTTGATGCTTTTAATTGATAATGGACGTCGTGGTCGTCCAGTAACAGGGCCAGGTAATAGAACACTTAAATCACTATCTAATATGTTAAAAAGGTAAACATGGGCGTTTCCGTCAAAACTTATTAGGTAAACGTGTTGACTACTCTGGGCGTTCTGTAATAGTAGTTGGTCCAAACTTAAAAATGTACCAATGTGGATTACCAAAAGAAATGGCGCTTGAATTATTTAAACCATTTGTAATGCGTGAATTAGTTAAAACGCGAATTAGCAAAACAACATTAAAAAAATGCAAAAATCAAATCGAAAAAATGGAAGATCATGTTTGGGATATTCTAGAAGATATTATAAAAGAGCACCCAGTACTACTTAACCGTGCTCCGACTCTTCACAGACTTGGTATCCAAGCGTTTGAACCAATTTTAGTTGAAGGACGTGCAATTCGTCTTCACCCTCTTGTTACAACAGCATTCAACGCTGACTTTGATGGTGACCAAATGGCTGTACACGTACCTTTATCAAAAGAAGCGCAAGCAGAAGCGCGTATGTTAATGTTAGCAGCTCAAAACATTCTTAACCCTAAAGATGGGAAACCAGTTGTTACACCATCTCAGGATATGGTACTTGCTAACTACTACCTAACACTAGAAAGACCAGGTGCAGTTGGGGAAGGTATGATTTTTAAAGATGCAGATGAAGCAAGAATGGCATATCAAAATGGATATATCCACTTGCATACACGTGTAGGTATTATGGCTAAGTCATTTGAAAAATCCTACATTCACAGAAGAACAAAATAAAAAAATTACTTATTACAACTATTGGTAAAGTAATTTTCAACGATATTCTTCCTGAAGGATTCCCTATATTTAAATGAACCTACTAAAGAAAAACTTAGAAACTGCAACACCAGATAAATACTTTGTAGCTCCATCTGAACTAACAGAAAGTGGCTTAAAAAGGATATATTGAAGAAAAAGAACCTGTAACACCATTCAAAAAGGTTTCTTATCAAAAATTATCTCTGAAATATTTAATAGATTCCACATTACTGAAACATCAATGATGTTAGACAGAATGAAAGATTTAGGATTTAAATATTCTTCAAGAGCAGGTATTACAGTAGGGGGTTAGTGATGTATTTGTCCTACCTAACAAATATGAAATATTAGCTGAATCACAAGAAAATGTTGATAAGATTACTAATCTGTTTAGACGTGGATTATTAACAGAAGAGGAGCGATATCAAAACGTTATTGCACAATGGGCAAAAAGCAAAAAGATATCATTCAAGATCAACTTATGGACTCTCTTCCAGCTACAAACCCAATTTATATGATGAGTGATTCTGGAGCTCGTGGTAATGCATCAAACTTTACACAGCTTGCTGGAATGCGTGGATTGATGGCTTCACCATCAGGGCGTATTATGGAAATGCCAGTTCGTTCATCATTTAAAGAAGGATTAACAGTATTAGAATACTTTATTTCTTCACACGGAGCACGTAAAGGTCTTGCAGATACAGCTCTTAAAACAGCCGATTCAGGGTACTTAACTCGTCGTCTAGTTGATGTTGCACAAGATGTTATCGTTCGTGAAAATGACTGTGGAACTTCTCGTGGTTTACGTGTAACAGCACTGAAAAATGGTACAGATGAAATCGAGAGCTTACAAGAACGTCTTGAAGGTAGATACAGTAAAAGAAACTGTTGTTCATCCAGAAACAGGTAAAGTACTTGTTGAAGATGGAGAATTAATTACATTAGATACAGCAAAAAGCAATCGAGGCAGCAGGTGTTGAAAAGTGTTGTCATCCGTTCAGCATTCACATGTAATAGCCGTCACGGTGTTTGTGAAAAATGTTATGGTAAAAACTTAGCAACAGGTGAAAAAGTTGAAGTTGGAGAAGCAGTAGGTACTATTGCAGCTCAATCAATTGGAGAACCTGGTACACAGCTTACAATGCGTACATTCCATACAGGAGGGTTGCTGGTGCCGATATTACCCAAGGGTTACCCTCGTATTCAAGAGTTATTTGAAGCACGTAATCCAAAAAGGTAAGGCACTAATCTCAGAAGTTGATGGAACAGTTACTAAAGTAGAAGTAGATACTAACCATGTTCGTAGAATCTATGTTCTAAGTGAAATTGGTGAAGAAAGAGAATACCAAGACTATGGTGCAAGCCGTATGTTAGTAAAAACAAGATGATAAAGTTAAACGTGGACAAGATTAACGGAAGGTTCTATTGAACCAAAAAGAATTATTAGCTATTGCAGGGCTAGAAGCTGTACAAAGTTATTTATTAACTGAGGTACAAAAAGTTTACCGTATGCAGGGGTAGAAATCAGTGACAAGCACGTAGAGGTTATGGTTCGTCAAATGTTAAGAAAAGTACGCGTAATCAATGCGGGAGATACTGATTTACTTCCAGGTTCACTAGTAGATATTCACAAAGTTTACTGATGAGAACAAACGAATCCTTTGAAAAAACGTGGGAATATGGCTACAGCTAAACCAGTTATTCTAGGTATTACAAAAGCATCTCTTGAAACAGAAAGCTTTTTATCAGCGGCGTCATTCCAAGAAACAACACGTGTTCTTACAGATGCAGCAGTCAAAGGAAAAGTTGATAAACTTATGGGGCTTAAAGAGAATGTTATTATAGGTAAACTAATTCCAGCAGGAACAGGTATGACCAGATATAATAATATTGATATAGAATCAGAAGAAGATTTAAATAAACCAATTGAAGAAGAATTACAAGAAGAATTAGATGCAATTTAGCAAAGTGTAGAGTCAATAGAAATATATCAAAAATGATATATTTCTATTGACAAAAACTAGAAAAATAAATGTAAAATGAATAATGTTGAATACAAAAGTAGAAGCACCTGTTTCTCACCTGCCAATTTTGATTGTTCAGGTCTATGTAGATGAAATGTAGACTTTTATGCTGGGTGTTTTGCACCCAGTTTTTTAGTACTTTTTAGTATTTAATGAATTTATAAATAGGAGGTGCTGATCATTAGTAAAGATACTGCACAAGTAAATGAAGGTATTAAAAGCGAAAGAGTTTCTTTTAATTAGTCAAAATGGAGAACAATTAGAGTTAAAACAAAAAGCAGAAGCAATGCAGATAGCAGAGCGTCTGAGTTTGGATGTAGTCTTAGTAGCTCCAAATGTAAAAACACCTGTTGCGAAAAATTATGAATTATGGTAAATTCAAATTTGAACAACAAAAAAGAAAGAAAAAGAAGCACGTAAGAAACAAAAAATCGTGACAACAAAAGAGATAAGATTATCTCCAACGATTGAAAAACATGATTTTGAAACTAAGTTGAAAAATGCACGTAAATTCTTAGCAAAAGAAGACAAAGTTAAAGTTTCTATTCGTTTTAAAGGGAGAGCAATCACCCATAAAGAAATTGGACAGAAAGTTTTAGAGAACTTTTCTAACGAAGCTAGCGATATAGCTACTGTCGAACAAAAGCCTAAAATGGAAGGTCGCAGTATGTTCTTAGTTCTAGCACCAAAAAAAGAGAAATAAAGGTTTAATATAGGAGGAATTTGATAATGCCAAAAATGAAATCTCACCGTGGTTTAGCAAAACGTGTGAAAAAAACAGCTAACGGTAAATTAAAACGTAGCCGTGCTTATACTTCTCACTGGTTTTCAAGAAAAACTACTAAACAAAAACGTCACTTACGTAAAGCTTCATTAGTATCTCGTGGTGATTACAAACGTATTAGAACTTTATTAGTTAAATAATATTAAAGAAGATTAATTATAGCGTAAATACTTATTTAAGTTATACATAAGGAGGAATTTGATATGCCACGTGTTAAAGGTGGAACTGTGACTCGTCGTCGCCGTAAAAAGTTTTAAAACTAGCTAAAAGGATATTTTGGTTCAAAACATACATTATTCAAAAGTTGCTAAGCAACAAGTTATGAAATCTGGTATGTATGCGTTTAGAGACCGTCGTCAAACTAAACGTAATTTCAGAAGATTATGGATCGTTCGTATTAATGCAGCTGCAAGATTAAATGGATTATCTTACAGTCGTCTAATGAATGGACTTAAAGTTGCTGGTATCGATATTAACAGAAAAAAATGTTATCAGAAATCGCTATCCACGATGCAGCAGCATTCACAAGTATTTGTGAACAAGCTAAAGCAGCTTTTAGCTAAACTACTAATTTAAAGCTAACTACATAATTGTGTAGTTAGCTTTTTATAGTTTATTTTAATATAGGTAGAAGAAGACTAATATAAATATAAAAATTTAGTGTTAAACGCTATATATATTTGTGTGTTAAGAGTGAATAACTTACAATAAATGACAAAATTTTAAGAACAAATATATAATATAAAAATCCCTATAAAAAAATACTACTCTTTAATAACTAAATATTTAAATAAATTATTAAAAATGTAATTAAAAAAATATAATATATTTATCTAAAAAAATTCATAGTAATAATAGATTGACAAAACATGCTCTTTTCTCAATAGACAATATATCTAAAGTATTATTTCTGTTGCCAGTTTCTTTGAAAAAGCTGTTTTCTGATATAATTATAAGGTATAAAAATATATTTATATACATAAAGTTTCATTTCAAATCAATTTGAGGTGTAAAATGAAAAAAAGTTTTTTTATTAATAGTGAATATATTACACTGTCTCAATTTTTTTAAAAACTAGAGGGTTTTTATTGCTTCAGGAGGCGAAGCTAAATATTTTTAAAAAGAAGTAGAAGTAGAGTTAAATAATGCATTCGAAGACAGACGAGGTAAGAAGCTATATACTGATGATGTTATTAAAATAGATGGACAAGAGTTTATTATAGTTAATGAAAATTAGAGAGTTAAAACTATTATATTTTCGTAACTACACATCTTTAAATATAGCAACACATCCATCCCTTTAATATTTTTGGTGATAATGCTAATGGAAAGACTAATATAGTTGAATCTATTTTTTTGTTTGTCTTTGGGAAAAAGTTATCGAACAAAAAGTGATACCGAGTGTATTATGTTTGGAGAAGATGCAGCAGCAATGTCATGTGTTTTTAAATAAGAATAATAAAAAATCTCGATATTATGCTAGGGATAAGCAATAAAGGAAAAAGTGCAAAAATTGCTGGCGTAAAAATAAAGCTAACGGAGTTTGTAGGAGAATTAAATGTAGTCTTATTTTTCTCCAGAAGATTTACAAATAGTAAAAGGATCTCCATCGCTAAGAAGAGAGTTTATTAATAGAGAATTTTATCAGTTTTCTCGCATATATCATAAATATCATTTAATGTATCAACACCTTCTGAAACAGAGGAATTCTTATTTAAAAAGATATGAAAAAGAATCCTAAAGATGAAATAAGTCTTACGTATTTAGAAACACTTACCAGTCAGTTAGTAAAAAAATAGCAATGTATATTACTCGAGAACGAGTTTCGTTTGTAAAAAGATATAGCTAAGCTTGCTTATGAGAATATGCTGAATATTTCTAACGGTAATGAGATTTTTGGAAATTAAGTATAAGAGTTCGATTTTTGGATGTTTCTAGGAGTCTCTAGTGTTTCAGATGCTAAATTTAGTGAAGAAAATATTGTCGAGTTAATGATGAAAAAAATCTTTCGATGATATAATGCGTGGTAATACTAAAATCGGACCGCATCAAGATGACTTAGAGTTCTTTATAAATAATCTTGAAGCAAGAACATATGCGTCTCAAGGCCAACAACGTAGCATAGTGTTGTCACTTAAGCTTTCAGAAATACATTATTTAAAACAAAAAAACAGGAGATTATCCTATACTTTTTATTAGATGATGTATTAAGTGAGTTAGACAAAAATAGACAGTTAAAATTATTAGATGCAATTGATGAAAATGTACAAACATTTATAACAACACCATCCATAACAGATATAAAGGAAGATTTATTAGAAAAAGCAAAAGTATTCAAAATAGACAATGGTAATATTAATGCATTTTTGCCAAAAATAGTTATTAAAACAATAGATGATAAAAATGAAAGGAAAAATCATGGTAGAAAAACAAATTCAAGAATATAATGCCGATCAGATACAGGTTCTTGAGGGATTAGAAGCTGTTCGTGTAAGACCAGGTATGTATATTGGTTCGACATCAAGCAGAGGGCTACACCATTTAGTGTGGGAAATCGTAGATAACTCTATCGATGAAGCTTTAGCAGGATACTGTAATACAATTACAGTTGCTATTGAAAAAGATAATTGGATAAGAGTAGAAGATAATGGTCGTGGTATCCCAATTGATATTCAAGAACAAACAGGAAAACCTGCACTTGAGGTAATTCTTACAGTACTACATGCCGGTGGTAAATTTGGTGGAGGAGGATATAAAGTATCTGGTGGACTTCACGGAGTTGGTGCCAGCGTCGTTAATGCTTTGTCTACTAATTTAGAAGCATATGTGCATCGTGACGGTAAAATTCATTCAATGAAATTTGAACGAGGAGAAGTTGTTCAAGGAATTACAGTTATCGGTGAAACTGATAAAACGGGGACAACAGTCCGATTTAAAGCAGATCCAGAGATATTCCAAGAAACAACAGTATATGAATACGATATTTTTAAGATCACGTATTAGAGAACTTGCTTTCTTAAATAAAGGTATAACTATTGTTCTGAAAGACGAAAGAGAAAACCAAGAGAAAGAAGAAGATTTTTGTTATGAAGGTGGATTATTAGAATATAGAGATGTTAAATGAAAAATAAAGATGCTTTACACGAAGCAATTTATGTTCATGGTGAGATGGAAGGTAAGGAAGTAGAAATCTCAATGCAATATAATACCGGATATTCTAGTAATATTTTTGAGTTATGCGAATAACATTAATACACACGAAGGTGGAACACACGAAAGTGGATTTAAAAACAGCTTTTAACACGTATTATAAATGCTTATGGCAAAAGAATAAGCTAATTAAAGAAAAAAGAAACACTGACTGGTGATGATGTTCGTGAAGGTTTAGTTGCAATTATTTCTATTAAACATCCGAATCCACAGTTCGAAGGACAAACAAAGACTAAATTGGGTAACTCAGAAATGAGTACAATTACCAATAAGCTATTTTCTGAAGAATTAGATAGATTCCTATTGGAAAAATCCAAAAGTTGCAAAAAAATTATTGTAGAAAAAGGGATTACAGGCTTCTCGTGCGAGAATTGCTGCTAAAAAGGCACGTGAATCTACTCGTCGTAAAAATGCTTTAGAATTCACAAACTTACCAGGTAAGCTTGCAGATTGTTCTAGTAAAGATGCAGCTGAATGTGAATTATTCCTAGTCGAAGGGGATTCTGCGGGAGGAAGTGCGAAACTTGGACGTGATAGTAAGTTCCAAGCCATATTACCATTAAAAGGTAAAATTCTTAACGTAGAAAAAGTTAGAATTGATAAAGTTTTATCAAGTGATGAAATTAGATCTCTTATAACGGCAGTAGGTATGGGAATCGGTGAAACATTAAATATGGATAAATTACGTTATCACAAAAATCGTAATATGACCGATGCCGATGTTGACGGTAGCCATATTCGTACATTATTATTGACATTCTTCTTTAGATATATGAGAGAATTAATAGATGCGGGATATGTATATATTGCAAGACCACCACTATACGGTCTGAAAGTAGGTAAAAAGAATACTATTGTCATACAGAAGAAGAACTAAAACAACATATTGAAGAATTTGCTGGAGATAAAAAAATATGCAGTTCAACGATATAAAGGTCTTGGAGAAATGAATGCTGAAGAACTTTGGGATACAACAATGGATCCAAAACATCGTTTAATGTATCAAGTAAGTATAGGAGATGCGCGACGCAGATGCTGCTTTTGATACTCTAATGGGTGAAAAAGTTGAACCAAGACGTAAGTTTATTGAAGAAAATGCCTTAAATGTTATAAACTTAGACATTTAGTAAGAAAGGATAAAACATGGAAGATAATAAAAATAATATTACCTTGAGAAATATAACAACTGAAATTGAAAATTCATTTTTAGATTATTCAATGAGTGTTATTGTTTCACGTGCCTTGCCAGATGTAAGAGATGGGCTAAAACCAGTTCATAGAAGAATATTATATGCATTTAATGAACTAGGATTAACTCATGACAAGCCGTATAGAAAAAGTGCTGCTGTTGTAGGGGAAGTTATGGCGAAATATCACCCTCATGGTGACTCGGCAACATATGGAACAATAGTTCGTCTTGCTCAAGATTTTTAACAGTAGATATCCAATGGTAGATGGACAAGGGAACTTTGGATCTATCGATGGTGATGGAGCAGCGGCAATGCGTTATACAGAAGCTAGAATGAGTAAAATAGCTTCAGAAATGCTGAGAGACATCAACAAAGATACTGTTGATATGCAAGAAAACTACGATGGGACTAAACAAGAACCAAAAGTATTACCTGCTCGCATACCTAATTTACTAGTAAACGGTAGTAGTGGTATTGCTGTAGGTATGGCTACTAATATTCCACCACATAATCTTGGAGAAGTCATTGATGGAGTAGTGGCTCTTGCAGATAACTCTGAAATTACTATTGCAGAACTTATGACTAAAATTAAAGGACCAGATTTTCCAACTGGAGCACACTTATTAGGTCGTAGTGGAATAGTTAAAGCATATACTACAGGTCGTGGTTCTATAGTTATGCGTGGTAAAACAGAAATCGAGCAAATGAAAAATGGTAAGGAACGTATTGTGATAACAGAAATTCCTTATCAAGTTAATAAAGCAAAAATTAGTAGAAAAATTGCAGAACTAGCTCGAGATAAAAATTGAAGGTGTAACAGATTTAAGAGACGAGAGTAACCTTAAAGGGATGCGTATCGTAATCGAATTACGTCGTGATGTAAATAGTAATGTTATTTTTAAATAATCTATATAAATTAACACCACTTCAAAGTTCTTTTGGTGTTAACATGATTGCCCTTGTTAATGGGGGTTCCAAAATTACTTAACTTAAAAAGAAGCGTTATATCATTATCTAGAGCATCAAAAAGAAGTAGTTGTTCGTAGAACTAGATTCGATTTAAATAAAGCAAAAGCTCGTGCTCATATTTTAGAAGGATTAAGAATTGCTTTTAGATAACATAGATAGAATTATTAGCTTAATTCGTGGTTCACAAACTACAGAAGAAGCTAAAAACAGGCTTAATGGAACAATTTTCATTAACAGATGTTCAAGCACAAGCGATTTTAGATATGCGTCTTCAAAGACTTACTGGTTTTAGAACGCGATAAGATTGAAGAAGAATATAAAAAAACTTATGGAACTTATTGCTGATTTAGAAGATATACTTGCTAAAGCCAGAGCGCGTAATTGAGATAGTAAAAAGAAGAACTATTAGAAATTAAAGATAAATATGATGATAAACGTCGAAGTGTTATAATTGAAGGACAAATCGATCAAATCGATAATGAAGATTTAATCGAAAAAGAGCAAAATAATTATAACTTTATCACATAATCAATATATTAAACGTCTAGCAGCAAGTACTTATAAGAGTCAAGGTCGTGGTGGACGAGGTGTTAATGGTATGACTACTAATGATGAGGATAACGTAGCTTATATGCTAGTTGTTCAACTCACGATCATATTTTTATTCTTCACCGATAAAGGAAAAGTATATACTCTTAAAGGTTATGAAATTAATCAAATGAGTCGTCAGTCTAAAGGTATACCGATTATTAATCTACTTGAAATAGAAAAAGAAGAAAAAGTAAATTCTATTATTGCTATTTCTGATCTTCAAGAAGAAGACACAAGCTTAATATTCTCAACTAAATTTGGTGTTATTAAAAATCTAAACTAGGTGATTATGCTAGCATCTTGAAAAAAGGTAAAATAGCACTTAAATTGGATGATGGTGACTCATTAATTGATGTCCAAAGAATTACTGATGATCAAGACATTATGATTGTAACTGCAAATGGTCAAGCAATTAGAATTAATGCTAAAAAAAGTACGTCAAATGGGACGTGTTAGCCGTGGTGTTAAAGGTATAACACTTTCTCCAGATGATTATGTAGTAGGTATGGAAGTAGTAGATGAATCTAAGAAAATTTTAACTGTAACAGAAAAATGGTATTGGTAAAATTTCTAAATCTACAGAGTTTAATGTAATTAACCGTGGTGGTAAAGGTGTTAAAGTAGCGAAAGTTACTAAGAAAAACTGGTAAAATAGTTGCGGTTAAATCAATAACTGGAAACGAAGACTTGATGATTATGACAGATCAAGGAATAATTATTAGAATAGATATTTCTACTATTAGTACCTTTTAGGAAGAACTGCTACAGGAGTTAAAGTAATTAACTTAGTTGACGATCAAAAAAAGTAGCAACGGTGACATTAGCAGAAAAAGAAGAAAAATTATGAAGATGATTAGAAGCACCCGAAAAAGCATTTTAGCTTTTTCGGGTATTTTTCTAAAATAAGAACATTAGTAAAAGAAAAATTTATAAAAAGTTAGTAATTTAATACATAGAAAAATCTTCCAAAGCAATTGTTTTATATAGAAAAAAAGTTTTATAATGGAATATGTGATATTGTTGATAATAAAATTACAATGGTAATCTTATTATCAAAAATCAAAAGTAAGGAGTAGTTTAATGCAAAAGTAAAAGACTAGAAAGTAATGTAAATGAAAAATATTGTACATGAAGAAATAGAAATATACACAGATTTTGTTGAAAGCAACAGAGAAGATGACTTCAAAAGAGACTTTTTAATAAAATTATCGAATTAAAACGATTAGCCGATAATAAAGAGTAAGGAACAATTAAACAAAAATTATAAAAAGTTTAAATCAAGAAGAGATGGAAATAGTAGCTAACTTTTTTTCTCTACGTTACCGTTATTAATCAATATTTCAGAAGATGTTGATTTAGCTTATGAGGTAAACTACAAAAATAATTCTGGAGAAACTTATGTAGGAAAAATTATCTGATTCAATGTCTAAATTAAAAAGATGCTAATATTTTGGAAAAATATTAATGTAGTACCTGTTTTAACAGCGCATCCTACCCAAGTTCAAAGAAAAACAATTCTAGATTTAACAGAAAAACTACATAACTTATTAAGAAAAACATCGTGATGTTAAAAATGGACTAATTAATAAAAAAATAAATGGTATAATGATTTACAAAAACATATTGAAATTTTGTTACAAAGTGATATAATTCGTGAAAAAAATTAAAAAGTAGTTAACGAAATTACGAATGTATTAGAGTATTATAATTTATCGTTTATAAAAAGCTATCTCTAAACTTATGACTGAATATAAAAAAACTTGTTAAAAGAACATAATATACCATTGGAAAAATGAAGCCCCTATAACTATGGGGATGTGGATAGGTGAGATAGAGATGGAAATCTCTACGTAACAGCAGAAACACTAAAAACTGTCTGCTATGAAGCAATGTGATTTAATAACAAATTATTATTTGAATAAGTTAGATAATTTGTATCGTACATTTTCTATGTCATCTCAATTGATAGGAGAAAGTGAAGCCCTTCGTGAGCTTGCCAATAAATCTTTAGATTTATCAGAATATAGAGAAAAAGAATTTTATAGAAAAAGCTATATTTTATGTAAGATGTAAATTAGAAAATACTCGTGAATATTTATTAAAATGATACAATACACGATGATATTTACTTAAGTGCTGAGGATTTCGAAAAAGATTTAAAAATTATGGAAAAATCTCTTTAGAGAATAAAGGGGAAAATTTTAATAACTGGAGAATTTGAAGAATTATTGAATGTAGTTAAAATCTTTGGATTTTTATCTAGCAAGCTATTGATATGCGTCAAGATTCTAGTGTTCATGAGGCATGTGTAGCTGAACTTTTAAAATGTGCTAATATTGAACAAAATTATAAATCATTATCAGAAGAGGAAAAATGCAAATTACTATTGAGACAGTTAAATGAAAGATCCACGACCTCTTAGTATAGGGAGATGACAGCAAGCAATCTGAAGAATTGAAAAAGAACTTGAAATTTTCCAGACAGCAAGATATTTGAAAGATAAACTAGGAAACAATGTAATACGTCAAAATATTATATCTCATACTACAAGTATTTCAGATTTACTAGAACTTGCAATAATGTTGAAAGAAGTAGGGTTAGTAGGAAAAGATTTTGCAAGGTTACAGTTAGTACCATTATTTGAAACTATAGAAGATTTAGAAAAATTCTTATGAAATTATGGATAAGTATTTAAATCTTGGTATAGTAAAAAAATGGGTAAGTGATAATAAAAATTATCAAGAAATCATGTTAGGATATTCAGATAGTAATAAAGATGGTGGATATTTATCATCTGGATGGTCACTATATAAGGCTCAGCAAGAATTATCATCACTTGGAGAAAAGTATGGTATAAAAATTACATTCTTCCACGGACGAGGTGGGTACAGTAGGTCGTGGAGGTGGACCAAGTTATGACGCGATTATTTCTCAACCCCTAGGTAGCGTTCAAGATAGGATACGTCTACAGAACAAGGAGAGATTATTGCAGCTAAATACGGTAATAGTGATGCAGCATACTACAACTTAGAAGCGCTGTTTTCTGCGGTGATTCAAAGAATGAATGCTGATAAAGTTAACACAGATATTAGAGATATTCCAGAAATTCAAGTTATAATGGATGAAATTGTGGCGGATAGTTATGAAGCGTACCGTAAACTTGTATTTGAAAATCCGAATTTCTATAACTATTTCTTTGAAGCAACGCCAATTAAAGAAATTTCAAGTTTAAATATAGGTTCTCGCCCAGCTTCACGTAAAAAATTACAGATATTGGGGGATTAAGAGCCATACCTTGGGTATTCTCATGGTCCCAAAAGTAGAATAATGCTGCCAGGGTGGTATGGAGTAGGAACTGCATTTTCAAACTTTTATTAATAAAGATAAAGAAAAATATTGATAAACTCCGCAGTATGTATAAAAAATTGGCCGTTCTTTACATCGCTATTATCAAATGTAGATATGGTTATGTCAAAAATCAGATATGGGAATAGCAAAAAGAATATGCAAATCTTTGTAAGGATCAAAAACAAAACAGGTATATGATGAAATTTTAAAAAGAATGGCAACTAACAAAAGAGGTAGTTTTTAAAAATTTCGGAACATAAAGAATTTTTAGAAGATAATACATATCTAACTAAAAGTTTAGATAATAGGTTACAATACTTCAATACATTAAACTATTTACAAATAGAATTAATAAAACGGGCTAGAGAAGGTAAGCTTCCAGAATCACAGGTTAACACTATTCATATTACTATTAATGGAATAGCAACAGGGCTAAGAAACTGGGATAATAAAAATTTTCGCAGTTAGAATTACAAACTGCGAAAGTTTTTATTTAATTTTAACAGCTATATAACTACTTGGTGGAATTACTACACCATATGGAGTGACATATATTTTATTATTTCCAAATATTTTTCTCCATTATATTCTGTATAAAATGTGCTTTGTTATCTAGATTAATAATACAAAGAATATCATTCCTACGGTATGCGATACATTTGTCAGCAATATAACTCATTTCGAATCCAGTTATGAAGTTTTCTTTATTATTATGTCTAAAATTAGACAGCTCTATATAGTGATTTAGTAGATCAGAATCTTTTTATCATGAGCAAAAACCTAAAACGATTGTATGGATCTCTAAAGCCATACATACCAATTTCATCTCCATAGTAAATACATGGGGACACCCTAGGTAATGTAAATTGAATAAAACTGCAAAATTTTAATAGTTCTCGAGCTTTTTAGTATATTGTTCATCTGATAATTTGTATGTTGGGCGTTCATTTACTGGAATACTTTCTGGATTATCAAATGCAAGTAAAGTAAGCACACGTTCAGTATCATGACTATCTAATAGGTTCATAATGCAATCAAGAGCGGGTTGTGGATAGTTTTCTACCAGTTTTAATATTTCAACTGAGAATTTCTTGGCATCATTGTACTTAACAAAAATTAATAATTGTATCTTTCCAAGGATAATTCATAACACTATCAAGTTGTTTTCCTAAGAAATAGCGTCGACGTGTATTATAAGAAATTTTTATTCGTTGCATCTTCCCAAACTTCTCCGATAATTAAAGGCGTCTTTATCATAATATTTTCGCTGTTTCGCGAATACGATCAAGAATTCATCAGGAAACTCGTCAGCCACGTCAAGTCGCCAACCAGAGATACCTAACTTTTTTGCCAAAAATTGACTAACGCCAGTATCTTTATTATTAATAAAAGTCACTATATTCTTTATTTTCTTTTACTACAGTTGGTAAATTATCAAATCCCCACCAAGAATGATATTCATTAGGGAAAATTAATAAAGTTAAACCAAGAATAGTAGGGATTCTTTTGAATTAAAAGATCCTATGCTATCATAGTGGTTATATCTGTTAAAGTAAATACTATCAGAGCCTGTGTGACTGAAGACACCATCTAAAATTATTTCTAATATTGTCTTGTTTAAAGTTGTTTACAAAATTCTTCAAATTGATCATTTGTTCCAAAAATACGGATCCACTTTAAAAATAATCTGAAGTAGAATAACGGTGATTTTCAGGGCTTTCGACTATTGGATTTAGATAAATACTTTCTATATTTAATTTTTGAAATAATCTTTTTCTTCTTCAATACCTAGCAAATTACCCATTAGGAAAATCTTTAGCACCATAGTCTTTATGTGTTATTGATGAATGGGGGATTGCATCCCATGATTTATGTCTGATTCGAATATCTTCATTTTTGCAGCAGGTGCGACATATTTTTCGCCATCGTTTAAACCTATCAGGAAAAAATTTGGTACATTATAGAACCTTTATACCAATCAGGAGTGGTAAAGTTTTTCATCATAGACTGTCAATTGCCAATCAGGTAATTCGCTATTTTCACGTACTAATTTAGCATCTAAATTATCATTTTTCAAATAAGCGGTGAAAACTATCAAATACAACTTCAAAATGATAAAAATATAATCCTATATCAAAACCACCGAAGTCAACAAAAATATTTTGAATAATTAGATGAGTTTTTCTCAAGAAAAGTTAAGCTTTTTAGAAAATGAAATTCTGTAAATTCATTTTTTTATTACTATTCTAAAATCATTAAAGTAAAAATCATCTCTAATTAACACTTCAAATTTTAAACTTTGTTTATTTATAATTGCTCCATGAGGAAACTTGTTATAAAATGGGGTTAAAAATAATCATAATTTTATTTTTCCATTAATGTAATATTTTTGCATTAAATTTATATGGAATTTTTCAACAATATAATTGTAATATAAAAATAATATTATTGTAAATTAATTGAATGCGAAAAATATAAAAAACTTTTATATATTCTTTATTTTGTAAGTATAAAAAGCAATCATCATTTTTGTAAGAAAACATTTACAGAAATTTGGGTATGTGTTATAATATAAGTATAAAAAGCAAAAGAAATCCAATAATAAAAGTAATTAAATTTATTTATTATTTTATTTATTTATTATTTTTAATGTACAACAAAAGAAAACGTTTACTTTAATTGGGAAAAAGGGGTTATATAGTGAATAGTATGGCGGGAATATTTATTTCATGAAGGAACTAACTACCATAGTCATAAATTTTTGAGGATCATTTTTAGAAGATGGAGTTTGTACCTTTAGAGTTTGGGCACCAAAAGCCAAAAAGTTTTTGTGACAGGTGAGTTTTGTTCGTGGGATCCACATGTTTATGAAATGCAACCTTTTAATGATAAAGGAATTTATGAGGTCACAGTACCTGATGTGAAACAATTTGATTCATATAAGTATATTATTGTAACAGAAAGCGGTCAGGAACTATGGAAAGCAGATCTTATGCGGTACATGCAGAAACTAGACCTCAAACTGCATCTAAGGTTTATAGGCTTCCAAAAATATGAATGGGGAAGATGATAAGTGGATGGCTAAGCGAAAAGTTCCTTACCATGAACCTATGAATATTTATGAAGTACATTTTGGGATCTTGGAAACATAAAGAAAACGGCGATGAATTTAGTTATCGCGAGTTGGCAGATGAACTAGTTAACTATGTAAAAGAAATGAACTATACTCACATTGAATTACTTCCAGTAACTGAGTATCCATATGATAAATCTTGGGGTTATCAAGTAACAGGATATTTTTCACCTACATCAAGATATGGAACTCCAGAAGATTTTATGTATTTTGTTGATAAGTGTCATAAAAATAATATTGGTGTTATTCTTGATTGGGTGCCAGGACATTTTACAAAAAGATGCACATGGATTATATGAATTTGATGGAACACCTTGCTATGAATATTCAGATACAAGAAAAAATGGAACACGAAGGGTGGGGAACTAGAGTTTTTGACTATGGACGTAATGAAGTTAAATCATTTTTAACTTCTAGCGCAATATCTTGGATTGAAAGATTATCATATTGATGGATTAAGAGTTGATGCGGTTAGTTCAATGATATTTTTAAACTATTGTCGTGATGAAGAAAAATCGGCAGGAATATCTATGGAGGTTTTTGAAAAATTTAGAAGCGATAGATTTTCTAAAAATCTAAATCTATATGTTAAAGAAAATTATTCTGAGTTAGTATGATTGCAGAAGAATCTACAAGTTATCCTAAAGTAACGGCTGCTGTTGAGCACGGTGGACTTGGATTTGATTTCAAGTGGAACATGGGATGGATGAACGATAGTCTTGATTATTTAGAAGTAGACCCATTTTTAGAAAAGGATCACATGACAAATTCACATTCTCAATGTGCTAGTGCCTTTCAGAAAATTATATTTTACCAATATCTCATGATGAAGTAGTACATGGGAAAAAGTCACTTTTAGATAAAGCACCGTAGTATATGAAGATAAATTTTCTAATTTTAAAGCATTTTTAGGTTATATGTTTGCACATCCTGGGAAAAAATTAACATTTATGGGTGTTGACATAGCACAATTTATAGAATGGGATGAAGAAAGACAACTTGATTGGTTCTTGTTACTATACCCAAAACATAGTTTTAGCCAACGTTATGTAAAAGAATTAAATAAATATTATAAATCTACACCTGCATTATGGCAAAAATGATTGTGATTGGAACGGTTTTAGATGGCATGTAGTTGATGATAATACAAATAATGTCTTTGCTTTTTCAAGAATTGATAATAGCGGAAAAGAAGTATTAGTAGTAAGTAATTTTTTTCAGGCCAAATATTAAAAGGTTATGAAATAGGTGTGATACTTGGGGAAGCTACAAAAATATCATTAAATTCAGATGCTAAAAATATGATGGTACAGCATTACAAAAATAGAAATCTAAAAACACTAAATAAAAGAAAAACAATTTCCAATATACTTGAGTATAAATATACCACCTTATGCAACAATGTATATAGAAAAAGAAATAATAAGTTTAGAAGACGGGGACAAATTTATGGCGCGTAAAAAGAAGTAGTAGCAATGCTATTAGCAGGAGGTCAAGGAACGAGACTTCAAGTTTTAACACAAGATATGGCAAAACCAGCTGTACCGTTTGGTGGAAAATATAGAATTATAGATTTTCCACTTTCAAACTAGTGCAAACTCTGGAATCTCTACTGTAGGTGTATTAACGCAGTTTATGCCATTAGAGCTTAATTCATATATGGGAAATGGATCAACCTTGGGACTTAGATAGAATGGATGGGGATTATCAATTTTACCACCTTACACAGCAGGAAAAACAGGAGAATGGTATAAAAGGAACTGCTAATGCAATTTATCAAAATATAAAAATATATTGAACAATACTGATCCAGAGTACGTTCTTATTTTATCAGGTGATCACATTTATAAAATGAACTACAAAGAAATGTTGGATTTCCACAAACAAAAAGGTGCAGATCTAACTATTGCTCATATTAATGTACCAATTGAAGAAGCAAGTCGCTTTGGTATTCTTAATACAAACGAGGATTTAAGAGTAACTGAATTTTTAGAAAAACCAGAACATCCAATTTCAACTAAAGCGTCAATGGGAATTTATATTTTCAGTTGGCAGCAATTAAAAGACTATTTAGTACGAGATGAAGAAAATCCAGATAGTGAAAAAGATTTTGGTAAAAAAATATTATTCCTATGATGTTAAATGAAGGTAAAAATATTTATGCATATCCGTTTTATGGCTATTGGAAAGACGTAGGTACGATTGAAAGTTTATGGGAAGCTAACATGGACTTAATTAAAAATAAAGAACTTTTAATATTGATGATAAACTATGGAGAATATACTATCGTCATGCTGGGGTAATGCCACAATACTTAAGTGCGAGTGCTAATGTTAAAAATTCTATGATTTCTGATGGAACGTCTGTTTCAGGATTAGTTTCAGAATCAATAATTTCTTCAGGGGTTACTATAGAAGAGGGAGCAGAAGTAGTAGGAAGTATTATAATGCAAAAATGCTAAAATAGAGCGTGGTGCAAAAGTCTTTAATTCAATTATTGCAGAAGGTTCAGTAATCAAAGAAAATATTGAGGTAGGACACAGAGAAATTGTTTTAGGAAAAGAACAAATCACGGTAGTTGGAAAAGATGAAGTAGTTTCAGAAAATAGGAAAGTAGAGGGAAAATAATATGGTAAATGCTTTTTGTAGTATTATTCGCAGACAATTATAGAAATGATGACTTGCAAGGATTGGTAAGAAATAGAACATTATCATCATTATCAATTGCCTCAAGATATAGAATGATAGATTTTATGTTATCATCATTAGTAAAAGCTGAAGTTTCTAATATAGCAGTTGTAACTAATCACCACTACAAGTCGCTAATGGATCATTTAAGTTGGGGGAAAAGACTGGGATCTGAACAGAAAAATAGTGGTTTGAAATTTATTACACCTATGTCGAATCACTTATCAAATAGAGTTGCTCATAACAAAATAGAAGCGCTTGGTGATGCAATATCTTATTCAGATGGTTTATTAGAAGAATATTGTATTTTAGCAGATGCAAATATTGTTGGAAAACATTGATTTTAAAGAAATGGTAAAATGCCATAAAAATACAAATGCTGATGTTACTTTTTAGCTTATACATATAGAAAGCCGCAACAACGTGAATCACAAATTATATTTGATGAAAAACATAGAGTGTATGATAGTTTATATCACTATAATGGATATGATGAAGTTTGTCCAACACAAGTTAAAATTTATATTATGTCAAAATCTATGTTTAAAAGATATTGTTCAAAAAGGAACAACATTAGGTTGGGAAGATATATTATTAGATTATGTAGCTAAAAATTTCCATAAATTAAATGTTTATGCATACGAAATTAAGAGTTATAATAGAACTATAAATAGTGTTCAAGAATATTATGACTTTTAACAAAGATTTACTAAATCCAGATAAGTTAAGAGAGTTATTTTTATCTGGAACAGATATACTGACAAGAGTTCAAGATAGTGTACCAACAATGTATGGAGATGGAGCAATTGTTAAAAATTTCTATCTTAGGTGATGGATGCGAAATTAATGGAATTGTTGAAGATAGTATTTTATTCCGTGATGTAGTTGTAGAAGAAGGTGCTGTAATTAAAAATTTATAATAATGCCTAATTGCGTTGTGAAAAATCAGCTTATTTAGATTATGTAATTTCAGATAAAGCTGCAACGATAGGAGAAAAATTGAATTAAAAGGACAGAAAAATTGTCAATAATTGTAGAGAAAAATAAAGTTGTAAAATAACTAAATATTAGGGTTAGGATAATTTATGAAAAATTAAAATCTCGATTTTCTATTGGAAAAAGGAGTATAATAAGCAAAGAATCATAAAATTAATACTAACCCTTTTTATCTGAAAATAAATTTATGATGAAAACAACGAATAAGGAGATGACAAAAATGAAAAATATTATTCGTAGCGGCAGAAGCAGCACCTTTCGTTAAAGTTGAGTGGATTAGGTGATGTTATTGGCTCACTCCCTAAAAGCATTGCAAGATGAAAATGTAGAGGCAAGAGTGATATTGCCATTATATTCTTCTATTGATAGAGAGAAATATAACTTAGAATATAGACAACATATATTTTTATTAATTTAGGTTGGAGAACAGTTTATTGTGGTATATTTTGAAACTGAAATAGATGGAGTAAATATTACTTTTATAGATAATGAACAATATTTTAATAGAGATAGTGTTTATGGTCAAAGTGATGATGGTGAGATTTGCATTCTTTTCAAAAAGCAGCATTGGAGATTTTACCTCACATTGAATATAAACCAGATATTCTTAATGCTAATGATTGGCATACTGCTTTATCTATAATTTATTTAGATGATTTAAAAATCTCGTGGAGAGAATTTTTATAGTGATATTAAGAGTGTGATTTCTATTCACAATATAGAATTCCAAGGTAAGTTTAATCCATACGATATGGGTTATTTGTTCGGTTTAGACAATAAATACTTTGATGCACTTATTTATAATGGAGATTTGAATTTATTAAAAAGGTGCAATTCAGTTAGCTGATAGAATTAGTACTGTAAGTGAAACGTATGCTCATGAAATTTTGGATCCATATTTCTCATACGGATTAGACAGTATTTTAAAAATTGAGCAAGGAAACTCCATGGAATTGTGAATGGATTAGATATAGATAAATTCAACTCGAAGACAGATAAACAAATTTACCAAAATTTCGACTTGAAAAACTTTGAAAAATAAGGTTCAAAATAAACTTAAATTCCATGTCACTTGAGTTAATGAAAAATATTCCGATGATTGGGATGGTAACCCGTCTTACTCATCAAAAAGGTATAGATTTGGTACTTCATGTCGCAGATCAAATTTTAAAATCGGGAGCACAACTTATTATATTAGGAACAGGTGATAGACATTATGAAGATGCACTTCGTTCGCTAGAACATCGTCGTCATGACAAGGTACGAAGTTTAATAATGTTTTCATCAGAAATGTCATCAAAAGTGTATAGTTCATGTGATATGTTCTTAATGCCATCGAAAACAGAACCTTGTGGCTTATCACAACTAATATCTATGCGTTATGCGGCAGTACCAATTGTCCATCGAGTAGGTGGGCTGCGTGATACAGTGAGAACCATTTGATGGGAAAAAACGGGACAGGATTTACATTTGAAAGTTTTGACGCATATGATATGCTAGACGCTGTTTATCGTGCAACATATTGTTACTATCAGGAACGTCATAATTGGAATAAAATTATGAAAAATGCTATTAACCAAGATGTTAGTTGGAAAAAATCAGCATTAAAAATATATCGAGATGTACAATGAGATTGTGTAGTTAGAATGGACATATAATATTGTAACAAATAAAAAGACTCAGGAGAGAATAATGAAGAACAAAAGATTCAAAGAAAAAAATAGAGAAGTATTTAAAAAGACAATTTGGAGTAACAATTGATTCAGCAAGTAAACGTCAAGTATGAAGCTCTCATGAGCACGATAAGAGAAGATTTATCAGAAAAGAAATTTGCTTATGAACAAGAACTTAAAAACTAGACAAAAACAGTGCTTATTATATGTCAATGGAGTTTTTAGTAGGTAGAACATTAAGAAACAATTTATTTAACTTAGATTTAGAAAAAGATGTAAGAGAATATTTTTGTTGATAATGGTATTTCATTAGATGAAATTTACGATATTGAACCAGATCCAGGATTAGGGAATGGTGGACTTGGGCGTCTTGCCTCATGTTACTTAGATGCTTTAACAAGTAGTGATTATCCAGTTACAGGGTTCTCTATTTTATATGAATATGGAATTTTCAAGCAGGTAATTAATAATGGTTGGCAACAAGAATTTCCAGATTATTGGTTAGATCTTGAAAAATACGGTCTAGCTTTACCGTAATGATGAAGAAGTTGAAGTTAGATTTTACGGTCGAGTTGAGGAAAAATTAACAGAAGATAGTTTTTAAAGTTGAACATAAAGATTATACTTCAATCCAAGCCGAACCATATGACCTATTAATTTCTGGATATAAAACTGAAACTGTAAACACACTTCGTCTTTGGGAAGCAAAAAGCAAAAACTGGCTTTTAATATGAAGTTGTTTGAACGTGGAGAGTATTCAAAATCTTCTGAAGCAGAAGCTATTGCATCGTCAATCTCAAAAATTATTATATCCAGCCGACAGTACGAATGAAGGTAAAGAACTGCGTATTAAACAACAATATTTCTTCATTAGTGCATCAATTCAACAATTACTAAAAATCATTACAATGAATTTGGTACATTAGAAAATCTATTTTGAACATGTTGCATTACATATAAATGATACTCATCCAGCTATGGGAGTACCTGAGCTATGAGACTATTATTAGATGAGTATGGATATTCTTGGGATAAAGCATGGGATATTACAACAAAAACATTTATGTATACAAAACCATACAATAATGGCAGAAGCATTAGAAAAAATGGTCAGTTGAATTATTTAAACCTTTATTACCACGTATTTACTCAATTATAGAAGAAATTAATAAACGTTTCTGTCAATGGGTAATGATCAAGGTAAAGATTATACTTTAGCAGAAACAGCTATTATTTATGACAATCAAAATTAGAATGGCAAATCTTTCTATAGTAGGAAGTCATAATGTAAATGGAGTATCAAAACTTCATAGTGATATATTAGTTGATTCTACATTCAGAGCATTCCATGAACTTTATCCAACTAAGTTTGGGAATGTAACTAATGGTATTGCGCATAGAAGATGGTTAGGACAGGCTAATCCTGAACCAGCAGAATATTTAGAAGATTTGATTGGGGGATGATTTTCGTTAAAGATTTATCAAAAATTGATAAATTAAATAAATATGCTAAAAGACAAAAAAGTTGTTGAAAAAAATTACAAGAAATCAAAAAAAGTTAAGAAAGAGCAACTTGCTAAATATATCCAAGAAACAACTGGTATTACAGTAAATCCAGATTCTATTTTCGATGTACAGGTTAAACGTCTGCATGAGTATAAACGTCAATTGTTAAATGCGTTACACATTGTTTATTTATATCGTGAAATTAAATACAATGGATTGCGTCCAGTACCAAGAACATTTATCTTTGCGGCAAAAAGCTTCATCAGGTTATCAAATGGCGAAAAAAACATTATTAAATTCATTCATTCAATCTCTCAAATTAATTGAATCAGATGAATTAGTTCGAGATTATATTAAGGTTGTATTTTTACCAGATTATAAAGTAACACTTGCTGAAAAGATTATACCAGCAGCAGATATTAGTGAACAAATTTCACAAGCTGGTAAAGAGGCAAGTGGAACAGGTAATATGAAGCTTATGCTAAATGGAGCTCTAACCCTTGGTACTTTAGATGGTGCTAACGTAGAAATTCATGAAGCGGTAGGAGATGATAATATTTTCATCTTCGGATTGGGAACACCTGAAGTTGATGAACTTAATAGACATGGTTATAAACCATGGGAATACTACAATAGCTCTGCTAGAATAAAAGATACATTAGATTTCATCAGAACGATGACAGTTGGTGGAATGAACTTTAGCTTTATTGTGGACTACTTATTAACACAAGATAGTTACATGTGTTTAGCTGATTTTGAAAGTTACGTAGCGGCTCAAGAGCTTGTTGCAAAAACTTATCAAGATAAAGAAAAATGGGGCAAATGAGCCTTATTAATACAGCAAATGCCGGAATATTCTCAGCTGATCGTTCAGTAGAAGAATATGCTAAAGATATTTGGAATATCAAAAAGTAAAATAATAAAAATTACAGCTTGGGATGGTAATCTATGAGCTTAGAGATTACTAAATATATTTAATTAGATACTCTAGGAAGTTTTCATTTTGTAACTTTCGAAATCTAATGGAATCATAGGGGTGGCTCAAAAAGTTTTATTCTAGATGAATTAATAATTTTTGAGCTACTCGTTAGTATTATAGTTGATATAAAGTTAATATTATAAAAATAGAAAAATAAAAATTCTAATGGGGGTGAGGATTATTACGAAAAATTGTCTAAGTTATGCGAAAAAGAAAAATTCAAATAAAACCCAAAGTAAAGAAAAAATAAGACACAGAAAACTAGAACGATAAATAAAACAAAAATTTTAAAATCAAAACCTAAAAAGAACTAACTCAAAAAAATACAAGAGTGACAAAAAGGTTCAGAATATTGCTACTAAAACAAGAAATATAAAACAAAAGATATTGCCTACAGTAGTTGGGATATTTTTAGCTATACTGGCTGGAGTAGTCATAGTTGAATATTATGATAATACGAAGATTATTATACAGCGTCAATTAGTAGGTAGTACCAATGTAGAGCGTGCTTGGAACTTTTATCAAGAAGAAGGATTTAGTGAAGAAAGCAACTGCAGGAATATTAGAAACTTTATGAGAGAAAGTAAAATGAATCCTGCTCAGAAGAGATAGGTAATAAAATAGGATATGGTATAGCTCAATGGAGTTTTACTAGAAGAACTGATCTTGAGAAGTGGACTAAAAGAAAATAACTTTTTAGTTTTCGAGTTTGGAAGGTCAATTAAATTTTAGTATATATGAAATGCAAAAATGAAATTTGGAAAGTATTCATATGCGCAGTTTAAAAATTAAAAGATGTCAGAGAAGCTACTGAAGTATTCGAAAAACATTTTGAAAGAGCAGGAGTTGTCGCACTAGATGAACGAATAAAATATGCTCAAGAAACGTATAATCAGTATTCAAAAACAAAAGATAGAAGCAGTTAATTTATGTATAAAACTACAAAAGATTAATTTTTTTCTATCTTATTTTTTTATGAAAACATCTTAACTCATAGATAAAAATCATTAATATGATAAAATTAAGTAGATAAAGAGATTGAGCTAAGAAATATAAGCTTGATAGTTAGATAATTTAAAGAGGTAATTATGGCAAAAGAAAGAGCGGATGTCCTTTGTGTTAGTCAAGGATTATTTGAGTCAAGAGAAAAAGCTAAACGTGCTATTATGGCAGGTATAGTTTATAATGAAAAATATAAGGATAGATAAGGCTGGAGAAAAAGTAGATTCTACTGCTGAGCTTAGAATAAAAAGGGAAACAAATGCCTTATGTTAGCCGTGGAGGCTTGAAATTAGAAAAAGCAATTAATGAACTAGGTTTTTTTCAGTAAAAGATAAAGTAATGATAGATATAGGTTCTTCAACAGGGGGATTTACTGATTGTGCTTTTACAAAATGGTGCTAAATTTGTTTATGCTTTAGATGTTGGAACTAATCAATTAGTTTGGAAATTACGTAATGATGAGCGTGTAAAAAGTGATGGAACAGACTAACTTTAGACATTCTGTCAAAGAAGATTTTGATGTGTATGAGATTGATATAGCATCGATAGATGTTTCATTTATTTCGTTATCACTGATTTTTACCAAATCTCTCAGAGATTATAAAAGATGGGGGAGAGGTTTGTGCTTTAGTAAAACCTCAGTTTGAAGCTGGGAGAGACAAAGTAGGAAAAGGCGGTATAGTTCGCGATAAAAAAGTCCAACTTGAAGTTGTAGAAAAAGTGTTACTACTGGCTAATAGTGTTGGCTTTAGTATGACAAATCTATCATATTCTCCAATAACAGGTGGAGAGGGGAATATCGAATTTTTTTAATGTTATTAAAATATAACACTACAAAAGAAATAGAAAACAAAGTTGTTAATATTGAACATATAGTAAATAATGCTCATAATCATTTTAAATAGGAGGACAATAGGTGTTAATACAGTTAAATATAAAACAGTTTGGAATAATAGAAAAGTGCTACTATCGAACTTAAAAAAATGGTTTGACTGTTTTGAGTGGTGAGACTGGAGCAGGTAAATCAATGATATTAGCAGCTATATCACAACTTTCAGGACAAAAGAACATCTACTTTTATATAAGATATGGGGAAGAAAAAGCAAGTGTTGAGGGAGTTTTTGATTTTCCGAAAAAAATAAAGAGGTCATTAATATATTTAAAGATCTTGATTTAGATTTTGAAGATGAAGTAATAATAATTGACGTGATATTTACAGTAGTGGGAAAAGCGTTTGTCGTATAAAATGGAACAATAGTTAATTTATCAACATTAAAAAAGTAGCTGTCTATTTATTGGATATGCATGAACAACACGATAATCAAATTCTTTTAGTAGAAAAATCATCTTAATTTAATTGATTCTTTTAACAAGGAAGAAATAAAAGAAAGTTCGAACGGAGTATAAAGAAAAAAATATAAAAGAATATAAAGTAGTCACAGAGAAAATAGAAAAATTTTAAAAACAACAGGAGAGTGATATATTTCAAAAAGTTGATTTTCTAAAATTTCAATATCAAGAACTTACACAGATGAAGTTGAAAAAAAGATGAAGATATTTCTCAGAAAAGATATAGATTATCTAGAAAAATTTTGAAAAGGTCAATACATTAGCTTATAGCATAACTGATGGAATTGATGGAGAATATGGAATTTTATCAAAAACTTGCAGGGATAAAATCAAATTTAGGTGAATTAAGTAGATATAATAGTAATTTTGAAGAAAAAAATACGAGGAAATAACAAATCTTTATTATATTTTAGATGACTTAAAAATATGAAGTGTCTAGCTACACAGATGATATTGAATATGATGAAGAAAAATTAGATCGTCTAATATTTAGAATGGATAAAAATAAAAAAACCTTGAGAAGAAATACTCACGTTCATTAAACAACTTAATAATCTTTAGAGAAGAAATTAAAGAAGAATTAGAAGAGTTAGAAAATTATGAAGAAAACTATGATAAATATATAATAGAGCAAAAGAATATATTGGCTGAGTTGAAATCTCTAGGGGATAAATTAACAACTATACGTAAAAAAACTGCTCAAAAACTAGAGAGCCTTATTCAAGAAGAATTGAAGTTCCTGTACATGGATAAAAGCACAATAAAAGTAGACTTTAAAGATAAAGAATACGCAAGTGATGGAAAAAGATGATGTAAGAATCTTAATTAGTGCTAACCTTGGGGAACCATTAAAATCATTATCAAAAGTGGCTTCTGGTGGAGAATTATCTAGAGTTATGTTAGCTTTAAAAATTATATTCTCACGCAGTATTGAAGCAACATCAATTATTTTTGATGAAATAGATACAGGAGTAAGTGGTCGTGTATCACAACGAATGGCAGAGAAAATGTATCAATTAGGTGTTGGTTCACAAATATTATGTATATCACATTTACCACAAACAACTGCTCTTGCTGATACTAATCTGCTAATTAGTAAAGAAGTAATAGATAAACGAACACTAACATCAATTAAAAGAATTAGATAGGCAACAAAAAAATAGAAGAAGTTGCACGTATGATATCAGGTGATAAGATGACAAGATTATCAGAAGAGCATGCTATAGAAATGTTAAAAATTAGCAGAAAAAGACAAAAGAAGAAATTAAAAACAAAAATTTCAATAACTATAAAAAGGTCAAAAGGAGGACTATGATAAAAGAAGGAAAAATTTTAAAAAGCACTTAGTGGTTTTTTTATTATGTACAATGCCAAGATGAGTTGATAACATGCCGAGCACGTGGTAATTTTTAGAAACGACAATATTACTCCACTTGTAGGAGATGATGTTAAAATTCAGATGAGCGATAATAATACAGGATATGTAGTGGAAATACTGGAAAGAAAAAAATGAATTATTAAGACCTAAAGTATCTAATATAGATTACAGTATTATTATTGTTTCAGTTAAAGAACCGGATTTTTCTAGTAAGCTTTTTAAAATAAATTGATATGTTTAAATGAAAATAGTCACGTTGATATTATAATTATTTTTCACAAAGTTAGACTTATTATCAAAAGAAGAGTTAGACAATATAAAAACTATAATGGATTATTATAATAAAAATAGGATATATAGTTTTAAGCAATACTAAAGAAGATATAGTTAAATTAAAAAAATTAATTTCAAGAAAAATATGTTGCAATTTCTGGTCAATCTGGAGCTGGGAAAAGTACACTCATAAACACATTAACAACAAACTTGGATATAGAAACTGGAGAAATATCTAAACATCTAGGGCGTGGGCGCACACGACAAGACATATAGAGTTTTTATCAAGTAGACGATTTTTTTATAGCAGATACACCAGGATTTTCGTCATTAGATATAACTTTTATAGAAAAAGAAGATATTCAATATTTATTTACAGAATTTAATAATTATGATTGTAAGTTCAAACCTTGCAATCATATTGAGGAAGTAAAATGTGGTGTAAAAGAGGCGGTAGCCACAGGTGATGTGTTGGAAAAGTCGTTATGAAGACTATAAGTTATTATTTAAAGAAAAAGAAACACAAAAAGAAAAAATACATAAAGGAGAAATAATTATGAAAAAAATATTACCTTCAATTTTGTCAGCAGATTTTGCTAATTTGGAACGAGATGTGAAAGAATTAGAGCAAATAGGAATAGATATGTTTCATATAGATGTAATGGATGGGAATTTTTGTTCCTAACATTTCTTTTGGATTTTCCAATTATTGAAGCTATTCGTTCAAAAACAGATAAAATTTTTGATTGTCATCTAATGATAGCACGACCAGAAGAGTATGTAGAAAGATTCTGTAACGCAGGTTGTGATATGGTATCGTTCCATATAGAAGCAACTAATCATGCTGATAGGGTAATTCAAATTATCAAAAATTCAGGGAAGAAAGCGGGGATAGTTTTAAATCCACAAACTCCAATTGAGAGTGTAAAAATACCTACTACCAAAATTAGATTATGTACTGATTATGACTGTTAATCCTGGATTTGGAGGACAAAAATTTATTTCTGAAATGTTAGAAAAATAGAAGAATTAGCGAAAATTAGAGAAGAAAAAGGGATATAGTTTTCTAATTCAAGTAGATGGTGGAGTTAATGTAGAAACATCAAAAACTTTGTCGTGATAGAGGAGCAGATTTATTAGTTTGTGGTTCTTTCTTATTTGGTACAGAAGACAAAGAAAAATATTAGGTGAATTGTTAAGATAATGAATGAACAAAGAGAAGTAAATATTATGTTGGGGGAGAATTCTCAACTGAAGTACCAACAATAGGGGTATGGTGCGGAGTAGATAAAGGGAGCTTTGTATTTAGCCGATAAAGGAATAAGACCTCTATTAAGTTGTGGAGATTTTTGATTCAATTTCTGAATCTGACAGAAAGAAAATAGAGAGTATATCAGAAAATTTTAGAATAAAAAGAAAGTCAAGACTTAACAGATGCAGATTATGCATTAGAAGAATTGGTAAGACTTTATCCAAGTATAGAAAAAAATAAATATATATGGAGCTACTGGGAAAAGGTTAGATCATTTTTTTGGTAATATTTTTCTTTTAAATAATGAGAAATATGAAAGAATTGAGCTGAGTATAATAGATGACAATAATATTATTACAATTGCTAAAAAGTGGAAAAAATGTATTTCCCCAAAAAAAGGTTATAAATATTTTTCAATTATTCCAATTTTTCAAGATACAAAAAATGACTATAGAAAACTCTAAGTATGAGGTGGAGAATTTACTTTTTGACACTAGATAGGCCTAATGCTACAAGTAATGAATTTGTGGAGAAAAGGATATAAAGTTAGAAGTTAATAAAAATGTATTAGTTATATATTCAAAAGATTAGAAAGAAGAATTTAATTATGATAGAAGTAATTCAGTTTATAATAATAGCCATTTGTGCAGGATTTCTAGGTTCTCTAGTCGGTTTAGGCGGAGGGCTTATAGTAACTCCAGCATTGACTATACTTTTTGGAATAGATATAAAATATGCTATAGGAGCAAGTATAGTAGCGGTAATTGCGACTAGTAGTGGTTCTGCTATTGCTTTTGTAAAAGACCATGTTAGCAATATGAGAGTAGGTATGTTATTAGAAATATTTACAACAGCAGGTGGTGTGATAGGAGCATTAATGGCTGGAATATTCTCATCTAAATTATTGTATATATTTTTCTCATTAATACTCTTAAACGCCTTTTATGGAATGTTAAAGAAAACGGGTTTGATTACAAAGAAAAGAGTTGAAGAAAAAAAGTTGAGAATGATAAATATGCAGAAAAGTATAAGTTAAATTCAAGTTATTATGACAAAGCAACTGGTAAAACTTTAGCTTATAATGTAACAAATGTACCCCAAGGGTCACTTGTAATGTTTTGGGGCAGGTTTTGCTAGTGGGTTGTTAGGAATAGGAAGCGGAGCGTTCAAAGTAGTTGCGTTGGATAATTATATGAAGTTACCTATAAAAAGTAAGTACTGCAACAAGTAATTTTATGATGGGGGTAACAGCAACTGCCAGTGCATTAATATATTTTTCAATGGGACAATAAATCCCGCTATAGCAGCTCCTATTGCATTAGGTACGCTTATTGGGATCGAGAACAGGTGCTAAAAGTAATGCAAAGATTGGATGCAAAATATATTAGATATATATTCTTACCGATACTTTTTATTTACTATAATAAATATGTTTTTAAAAAAGGTATGGGGGTGCTGTAAAAATGAAAGAGAAAAAAAGATATAAATGTTGTTATTTCAAATATTTTAAGATGTGGAGTTTATATTAGCTCAGCGCTAATCTTAATAGGGATATTTTTAGGATTAGTAAAAAGGAGTAGGAAGTTCTCTTACATTAGAGCGTTATAGTTTTAATCAAATGTTTAATGGATTAGTAGAGTTTGATTATTATGCATATTTAATGTTTGGAATTTTTATATTGATATTAACTCCTATTTTTAGAATCTTGGGATTGCTTTTTGTTTATCTCCAAGAAAAAAAGATTATAATTTTTGTAAGAATTTTGTTTAATAGTATTAGTCATATTGATAATAAGTCTAACTTTGGGAGTTAAACATAACTAGAAATAGAAGAAATTTTTATAAATGTGAACAAAATGTGAAGAAAAAAATGTTAAAATATAGTAAAACTGCTATAGTTTAACATTTTTTTCTTTTGCTATAAACATAACTATAGTATACAATAATTAATGTAATATTTACTTTAAAATATAATTTTAAAAATCATAAAGGAGGTATATCTATGTTGGATCCATTATTACTTGCAAGGATACAATTCGCTGCAACAACAATTTTCCATTTCTTCTTTGTTCCAATAACAATAGGGATGGTATTCTTAATTGCGATATTTGAAAGTATTTATGTTAAAACTGGAGATGAACATTACAAACGAATTACAAAATTCTTTTGGACATCTATTCTTAATTAACTTCGCAGTTGGGGTTGTTACAGGTATCTTGCAGGAGTTCCAATTTGGTATGAACTGGTCAGAATATTCTTCATTCGTAGGGGATGTTTTTGGACCATCATTAGCGATAGAGGCATTACTTGCATTCTATCTTGAATCTACGTTTATCGGTATTTGGATTTTCTCTTGGGAGAAAATTAACAAAAAATTACATGCAATGTGTATTTGGTTAGTAGGTATCGGTACAGTTATGTCAGCGTTCTGGATTTTATCAGCTAACTCATTCATGCAACATCCAGTAGGAGTTAAGTATGTTGAAAATAATGTTATTGGTAAAAAAGCAGAAATGATTGACTTCTTGGCAATTGTAAAAAATCCATATTTATGGAATCAATTCCCTCACGTATTAACTATGGCATTAACAGTAGGGATCATTTACTATTGCAGGTATTGCAGCTTGGAAAAATGTTACGTAAACATGAAGTTGCAATATTTAGAAAAGCATTTAAAGTGTCAATTATTGGTGCGCTAATTGGATCTACTGGTTTACTGTGGACAGGACATTCACAAATGCAGTATTTAGTAAGAGAGTATCCGATGAAGGTTGCTGCAGCTGAGGCGTTGTATGAAGACACAGGCAATTCGGCACCATTTTCTGTATTAGCAAAATCGATCAAAAACAACAAAAAAAGCAGAGCATTATATTGAAGTTCCTAGCATGTTAAGTTTCTAGCATATGATAAGTTTTGAAGGTAGTTTGAAGGGAATGAAAAACACTCCAAAAAGAAATGGATGAGAAGTATTATCCAGTATTTGGGAAGCACATTGATTATACCCCACATGTCCCAACAATTTATTATTCATTCAGGGTTATGTCTGGTTCAGCATTTATTTTATTCTTTGCAGCATTGCTTGGAACAATTTTCTCATTTAAGCGAATTGAAACTAAAAACGTTGGTTCCTAAAAACTTATGCCATGGATGCTATTAGTGGCAGAGGTTGCTACTGCATGTGGTTGGGTAATGGCAGAGATGGGACGTCAACCATTTTTAATCTTTGGAGTTATGATTACTGATGCTGGAGTTTCACCCTAACTCAGCAAGTTCAGTATTATTCTCACTATTAGTATTTTGTGCTTTATATACAATTTTAGGTATTGTACAGTTTATCGCATTTAGATATATGATGAATAAAAAAAGAAACAACTGTGAAGGAGGTAGCATAGTATGGATTGGTCAGTAGCTTTTACCAAATATATGGTTCTTACTTATTACAGTCTTATTCACAGGATTCTTCGTATTAGAAGGATATGACTTCGGTGTTGGAGTTCTTGCTCAAGTATTAGGTAAGACTGATGAAGATAAACGAGTTTACTTCAATACAATTGGTCCTTTCTGGGATGCTAACGAAGTTTGGTTATTAACAGGTGGTGGAGCAATGTTCGCAGCGTTTCCTATCTGGTATGGTAAAATTATTCAGTGGATACTACATTGCTTTCGTTTTAATGCTAGTAGCATTAATTCTACGAGGCGTATCATTTGAATTTAGAGGTAAATTGGGTAATAATAGAACTTGGATTAAATCATTCGATATAGCAATGTTTGTTGGTAGTTTATTACCTCCAGTATTATGGGGAGTAGCTGTAGCAAACTTTATGACGGGGGTTAACCTTGACGAAAAGAAAAATCTAGTTGATGGTTTCTTAGGACTATTATCTCCATTTACAATTCTTGGAGGAGTGATGATGTTACTTCTAATGCTAGTTCATGGAGCGCAATTCTTAGCACTAAAAACAACAGGTGAATTAAGAAACGCTGCTCGTGCAACATCTGCATTATTATTCCCATTTGCGGCAGTAGTAACATTAGTTTTTGCAATTTGGGCATTATTTAAAAACAGATATATTCACTACAAACTATTATGTAGGACTAGTTCTTGCGTTAATAGCAGTAGCACTATTTGTATTATCATTTGTCTTGAATTTCAAAGGTCGCGACCTAGGTGCTTTCTTGAGTACTTCAGGGACTCTAGCATTTTTAACTCTAAGTGTCTTTGCAGGTATGTTCCCACGTGCTATTATAAACAGTAATGATCTTAGCCAATCACTATTTATATATGATGCTGCGAGCGGAATTTACACACTAAGACTTATGACAATAGTTGCATTATTCTTATTGCCATTCGTTTTAGGGTTACCAAGTTTGGTCTTATTCTATCTTTTAGAAAACGACTATCAAAAAGAAGATGAATTGGAGTACTAGTTAATGAGGAAGAAAAATTAAGACTTCCTGTTAAAAAGAGTTTAACATTAACTTTATTACTATTATCAATATTTGAGGCAGCTTTGTATTATTATACAGGCTGCTTTTTTGGGTAAAAGCAATAGTTGGTTTATTCTATAAAAATTTTGATAATGTAGCAAGGGATAGTGTTCTTTTTAATAGGATATACATTAAGAGTTGTGTTTTTACATTTACAACAATATTTTACAGAAAAAGATGCATTGAAATTTGAAAAAGATTTACGTAAAAGACTGTTAACGAGTTATTTTTAACTTAGGACCAGATTTTACAACTCGTGAAGGTTCTGGAAGTTAGTAACCCTGTCAATTGATGGAATTGGGAAGGTTAAACAGTATTTTGAACTTAATGTTTCAAAAGAAAATCCGTGGTGAGTAATTCCAACGTTAGTAGTAATTTTTATTTTTATACTGACTATGTATCAGCATTAGTTATAATTTCTGTTATTCCAGTAATAGTTGCTTTTATGATTTTATTAGGAATAAATGCTCGAGATATGGCAAATAGACAATATAAAAATACCGTGCATTATCAAACTAACTTTATTGATACGGTGCGTGGTATAGAAACGCTTAAGTTTTTAGGAATAAGTAAAAATTACTTGCCAATTATGGAAAAGAAAAATTTGAATACCGAAAAAGTACTATGAAGACTTTAACTTTTGCCTTTCTAAACAGTTTTTATGTTAGATTTTTTTAAACTACAATAGCAATAGCCCTTTTAGCTGTAAGATTAGGGATATTACTACTTGATGGAGAAACAAGTCTATTACCATCATTAACTGTTCTATTAATTTCACCAGAGTTTTTCTTGCCGATGAAAGCAGGCTGCGACAGATTATCATGCAACTTTGATGGACAAATGGCCTATGAAGATATAGAACGCATGATTAATAATGATACAGTTAAAGAGAAAAATGTTATAACTGATGTGGATAGTATATTCCTTAAAGAAATTTCACTTATTAAAAGATGATAAAGAAATTTTTGAAAGATATCAATCTAGATATACAAAAAGGAAGTAGAATAGCATTAGTAGGGCCAAGTGGAAGTGGAAAAACTTCGTTAATTTCAATATTATCAGGTTTTTAAACAAGCAGAGTTCAGGAGAAATATTGATTAATAATGAAGTTACTTCATTAAACTCAAATTCATGGACTTCTAAGATTTCATATATTTCACAGTTCCTTATATATTCCCAGATACTATAAAAATAATATTTTGTTTTATGAAAAGATATAGTTAATGATGAAAGACTGAAGGAAGTATGTAAGCTTGTTGGCTTAGATAAATTCATAGAGGAGTTGCCAAATGGATATGATACTTTTTATTGGTGAGGCAGGGAATGAGCTTAGTGGAGGACAAGCACAACGAATTGCAATAGCGCGAGCTTTAATAAGTAATCGAGAAATTATTATATTAGATGAACCTACAAGTCATTTAGATATTGAAACGGAATTTGAAATTAAAGAAAAACTATTACAGTTATTTGAAGGTCGTACAGTAATTATTGCTACACATAGACTACATTGGTTAAATAATATGGATTATATCGTTAATTTAGAAAATGGTATGATAGCAGATTTTGAAAGAATAGTAGATTTTAAACAAAGTTTACGATATGTTAATCTAAAGAATAATTTAGTAGGGGGTAGCTATGATGAGAACTAATTCTATTATTAGAACAGAAATCATAAAAAGTATGATGACTCGTGGTTGTTCTAGGAATACTATCAACAGTTAGTGGGGCGGCACTTATGTATGTATCAGGTTTTTAATAAGTAAGTCATCATTGAGAATAGGGAAATATTCTTATGCTACAAGTCCCAACCGTATTAACAAGAACATTTTTCTTTATCACAATCTACATTTTGCTTATCTACAACGTTTAACAAGTCATAATTTGGTCTTAGGGATTATAGAGAAAATGCGTAGTCGAGTTTATAAAATTTTAGAACCGCATGCATTAAAATTGAAAAAGAATATAAGTCTGGAGACTTACTTGGATTAATAGCTGAAGATATTGAACATTTACAAAATATTTATTTGAAAACAATTTTTCCTAGTATAGTGTCATCATTAGTTCTTTATGTTATATTTGTAACATTAATGTTTGGATATGATATGAGTTATGCCATTCTAGCAACTCTGTTCGGATTATTTATAATTTTTATAGTACCTTTTGCATCACTTACATTTACACGTCGAAATTTTCAAGTAATGAAAGAAGCAAAGTATGATCTTTATAAAAATTTCATAAGTGCAATTTTTGGAATTAGCGATTGGATTTCGTCAAATAGAGTGAATGACTTTATGAATGAATATCAAGAAAAGAAACTAGATTATTAAAAAGAAACAAAGATTAAAAATTTTTGTGCATTTTAGAGAAAAATCTAGTAAACTTTATAGCAGGATTGACAGTTTTTATATGATTTATAGTTGTTGGAATATGACCCTAAATGATTCTATAGAAAAATGTATATATTGCATCGTTTTGTATGATGGCGTTATCGGTTATGAGTGTTTCTGTTATGACGAGTGAATCTGTAGCCCATATCCCAGGATATGAAGTTTCGATTAAGCGTGTTAAAGACTTCTATGCTAATGAACAAGATGATGTAGATATTGATAAAGCACTACAAAATAAAGAAGGAAATGTTATTGATATAGAAAAATGTTACATTTGCTTATGAAAATGGAAAAATGTTCTGGATGATATTTCGTTATCAATAAAAAAAGGAGAAAAAGTTGCAATATTAGGCCGTAGTGGTGTAGGGAAATCTACACTTGTTAAGCTATTGACGGGAACTTATACTGATTATACAGGAAGTATATCAGTTTTAGGAAAAGTTCCAACAGAAAAATGTTAGGAACGAAAATTTCATTATTGAATCAAAAACCTTATCTTTTGATATGACTATTCGTGAAAAATTTAAAGTTGGCATTGCTAGATAAAAAGAAGAAGTAACAGACGATGAGATTAACAGCAAGATTGAAGAAAGTTTGGAAAAATCTCAGCTTACTAGGTTAATTTCTGAACTTCCAGAAGGAATAAATACTAATGTTTTTGAGACAGGTAGTCGTTTTTCAGGAGGAGAACGTCAGAGAATTGCTTTTGCAAGAACTCTTATTCAAAAATAATGAACTTCTACTTCTGACGAGCCAACAGTTGGTCTTGATCCAAAAACAGAACATGAATTACTAAAAACAATTTTTGAGACTAACAGAGATAAAACAATAGTTTGGATAACGCACCATTTAAATTCTATAAAAATACATGGATAGAATAATTTTTATTAAAAGATGGAAAAGTAGAAATGAATGGAACTCACGAAGAATTATATAAAACAAATGAAAAATATCGTAAAATTATATGATATGGATAATGTAGAATAATAGAAAGCAGCAGGATAAGAGACGCATCTCGAAATCTTGCTGTTTTTATAATATAGAATAATAAAATAGGGTTATAATATACAAAAGAAAAACAATTTAATATTATTTTTAAATATTATTTATGATATAATAATAGAGTTAGAAAATTTGTTTCGAAAGTAAAAGTTATTAAATATAAAATAATAATTTCACAAAGTTTATATGAGGTGAAAATGCAAAAAGAATAAAATCGTTATACATAAGGAGCAAGGGAAAAATAATTTAAAAAAATATAGATTTAGAAATACCTAGGGATCAATTTGTTGTAATTACAGGACTAAGTGGAAGTGGAAAGAGTTCGCTTGCTTTTGATACTATTTATGCTGAAGGACAACGTCGCTATGTAGAAAGTCTAGCGCTTATGCTCGTCAATTTTTAGGAAATATAGAAAAGCCAGATGTTGATTTGATAGAGGGGTTATCTCCCTGCTATTTCAATAAATCAAAAACAACATCAAAAATCCTCGTTCAACAGTAGCAACGGTAACAGAAATTTACGATTATTTAAGACTTCTCTATGCACGAATTGGTGAAATTTACTGTCCAAATCATCATGTGAAGATTGAAAGTAGTTCGATAAGCCAGATTATCGATTCAATAATGGAAATGCCTGTGAGAAGTCGAATTCAGATTGTTGCACTGATGATCAAAGAGGTACCCATAAAAAAATTAATAGAAAAATTAGCTAAAGAAGGGTATATTCGTTTTAAAATAGATGGTGAAAAATTACGAAGTAGATGAAATTCTGAATTAGATAAAAAAAAAAAACATTCAATAAGTGTTATTATAGACAGAATTGTCATAAAAGAAGGAGTAGAAGGTCGTCTAGCAGATTCTTTAGAAACATCATTACATCTTTCTAATAATGATCTAGTAGAAATTGATGATGTTGGTAAGGGAGTGACTCACCCATATTCAACTAAATATAGTTGCAAATACTGTGATTTTACTTTTAGGTGATTTAGAACCAAGGATATTTTTCATTTAACAATCCCCAAGGTGCATGTCCAGCTTGTGATGGGCTAGGAATGCATGAAACAGTAGATGTTAATAAGGTTATTCTAAAAAGATATGTCAATAAATGATGGGGCAATAGTAGTTTATAATACTGCAACATCAACGTATTATCCAAGTTTAGTAAAATGTGCATGTAAACATTTTGGAATTCCAATGGATATTCCATTTAAAAAACTGACACAGGAACAACAAAATATAGTCTTGTATGGAAATGATGTTGAAGAAATTGAGCATACTTATATAAATGATGAAGGTGTAAAACGATCACGAATAATCTATTTTGAAGGTGTATGTAATAATATATTGCGTCGCTATCAAAGCGGAATGACAAAAGCAACTCGTGAAGCAATGGCGAAATATATAAAAGAAGATGAATGTCAAAGTTGCCATAGGGCAAAGGTTAAAACCAGAGATATTATCAGTATATGTTGCTGGGAAAAATATTGCGGAAATTTGTGAAATGTCAATAAGAGATAGCTATGACTTCTTTTGAAAAATATAAAACTTGAGCGAAAAAGATTATACAATAGCAAGATTAGTCTTAAAAAGAGATTAAATCAAGATTGCAATTTTTAAAATGATGTTGGTTTAGACTATTTGACTTTAAATCGTGCCTCAGGAACATTATCTGGAGGGAAGCACAAAGGATAAGGTTAGCAACCCAAATAGGTTCAAAACTTATGGGTGTTACGTACATTTTAGATGAACCTTCAATAGGTCTTCATCAGCGTGATAATGAAAAAAATTAATTAATACAATGTTATCAATGCGTGATTTGGGAAATACGGTTCTAGTAGTAGAGCATGATGAAGATACTATGATTGCTTGTGATTATATTGTAGATATAGGACCTAAAGCTGGAGAAAATGGGAGGGACAAGTAGTCGCAGTTGGGACACCAAAAAGAAATTATGGAAAATAAAAATTCCATAACTGGGAGCATACTTGTCTGGTCGAAAAATAGAAGTTCCCAAAGAGCGTCGTTCTGGGAATGGAGAGTTTATTACAATTAACAAAGCTAAAAAGAATAATTTAAAAAGATATATCAGTAAAACTACCATTAGGTAAATTTGTTGGAGTAACTGGCGTTTCAGGTAGTGGAAAAAGTACCTTTAATAAATGAAATTTTATTTAATTCTGTGAAAAATATATTAAATAAAGAAGAAATAGATACGGAGTATGTAAAATCGGTTAAAGGTGTAGAAGATAATATTGATAAAATTATAGATATAGACCAAAGCCCTATTGGAAGAACACCACGAAGTAATCCAGCTACTTATACAGGTGTGTTTGATGATATACGAGATTTATATGCAAATACCAATGAAGCAAAACTAAGAGGATATAAAAAAGGTCGTTTTAGCTTTAATGTAAAAAGGCGGGCGTTGTGGAGGCGTGTACAGGAGACGGTATCTTAAAAATAGAAATGCACTTCTTACCGGATGTCTATGTACCATGTGAGGTATGTAATGGCAAAAGATATAATAGAGAAACTCTTGAAGTCAAATACAAAGGTAAGAGCATAAGTGATGTTTTAGATATGACTATTAAAGGAAGCCTATGAGTTTTTGAAAATATACCAAAGATAAAAAAATAAGCTAGAAACAATGGTTAATGTAGGGATTGGATTATATTCGATTAGGTCAAAGTGCAACAACTCTTTCAGGAGGAGAAGCACAGAGAGTGAAACTTAGCGAGTGAGCTTTATAAAAAAATCAACTGGAAAAACTTTATATATTTTAGATGAACCAACAACAGGATTACATATTGATGATATAAGCCGTCTAATTAAGATTATTAATAAGCTTGTAGATGGAGGGAATACTGTTGTAGTTATTGAACATAATCTAGATGTTATTAAGTGCTGTGATCATTTAATTGATTTAGGACCAGAAGGTGGGGTAGGTGGAGGAACTATTCTTGATGAATGTACTCGGAAAAATTAATTGAAAATCCGCAAAGTTACACTGGAAAATTCTTGAAAAAGTTATTGTAAAAAGTATAAATTGTAATAGAATTTAATTTTACGAATATATTTATTATAAAGATATTTTCATTAATATTATAAACGATCTATTGTTTATTTAATAAAGTCAGAATAAAAATGTGATGTGATACTTGTTTACACAATTTTCTCTATTGTCTAAATATGAAAAGATGGTAAAATATAGGGTATGGAATACTAAAACATTTGTAAGACTTACCATATATTCGGGCCTAACACTTTTTAAAAGGGAACAAGAATTTTTTTATTAGTATAAAAACGCTTCTCAGAGAAGACTTTAGAAGGTAAGACTATTGTACCCACCTGATTATATCAGGACCAATTTTAGTAAGTAACTACGGTGTTTTGGTTTTTAGACTGGTATTAATTACCAGTCTTTTTAATATAATTATAACTGAAAAATCATAAAAATAAAAAAATTTAAAGGAATATAAAAATGTTACATCAATTTTCAAGAAATGAATTAATAATCGGAACAGATGGATTAGATATATTAAAAAAGTCAAGAGTAGGAATATTAGGAATAGGTGGGGTTGGCTCATTTGCTGCTGAAGCTTTAGCACGCTCTGGAATTGGAGCATTAGTACTTATGGATAAAGATGATATAGATATAACTAATATTAATCGTCAAATTCATGCAACAACGTTGACTGTGGGATGTAGTAAAGTTGAAGAAATGAAAAAAGAATTTTAGCTATTAATCCGAACTGTGAAGTTACAGCTATTCAGGATTTTTTTATACAGAAGGAACATATAAAATATTCTATGAAAAATTAGATTTTGTAATAGATGCATGTGATACAGTAACATATAAAAATTCATCTGATAAAACATTGTCTAAGAAATGATATTAAGTTTATTAGTGTTATGGGAACAGCTAACAAAATGGATCCGACGAGGTTTCAAATAACAGATATAAGAAAAACTACAGTGTGTCCTTTAGCTAAAGTAATTAGAATAAAATTAAAAAAGATAACATAAAAGGAAAGGTTCCTGTAGTGTACTCGACGGAGAGCCCAACTATAGCAAACAAAGAATATCTAGAAAAATAGGTAATCAAAAAATCAGATATAAGAAAATCTAAAAATTCCCCCAGCATCTAATGCATTTTGTCCATCTACTGCGGGATTAATTGCTGCGAATTATGTTTATACTAATCTATTAAAAAAATATAAAAATATTAACTATAGAAAAATCTAATTAAAATGTCAAAAACAACGCTTTCATAAGTGTTGTTTTTTTCTATATGTTTCAGTTAACATATCGTCTGTTGCGGTAATTTTACTGTAAACCTTACACAGAAATTGAAAATTAATTATTTTCATAATTATAAGAAAAGTTTTGAAAAATTTATAATTTAATTTGCTTTTTATAGGAAAGAAGGTATAATATAAGTAGATGAGAAAGGAGGATTACCTTGAAGAATAAAGGAACATTACTGGCACAAAATTTAAAGAAACTTCGAAAAATAAATAATTACTCTATGTCTACTGTAGCAGATAAATTAGATTTATCATCTCATGGCGTTTATGCTAACTGGGAATATGGGAGAAATGAGCCCAATGTAGCAACACTAGTATCTATTGCAAAAGCTGTACAATGTATCGATTGATGAGCTTGTAGGTTACAAAATAGAAAAAAAGTGAATGACGAAGAGTTAGCAAAAACTCACTTTGAAGTAATTGATATGATAAAAAGCGTTAGATAGTGAGGATTGTAAATTAGTAGAAGAGGTTCTGAAAAGATTTAGGGGATATTCTTTTTCTAGACACTTGAATCTATAATAAAACTCAAATTACTTAGGCTATATGAGTTATCTGTGGTTGCGTTAAATTAATAGTTTTTGATATAGACTAGGTACAAGATACTTAGTCTATATTTTTTATCTATAAAATGGGGTGATGGTTATTGATGTAAAAAGTTTGATGACTAAAATTATAGATGATGCAATTAAAAGCAAAGCTAGTGATATACACATATATCCACACATATCAGGTAATTCCTTTTATAAAACTCAGAATCAATGGTAATCTGAGTAAATATGAAAGTTATACAAATAGGGAGTTAGATGCAGTTAACTCATTACTAAAATACAACGTTGGGATAGATATTTCTCGTAATAAAGAACCACAAAGCGGACGCTTTGTTTATTCGCTATCTGAGAAAAAATTATTATTTAAGAGTATCTACTTTACCTTTGAGTGAATTATCAGAGGGTTGTGTAGTTAGGATTTTTTTATTGATGAGTTAGAGGATGTTGATTATAGTATTTTTTTGAAGAAGATAGGAGCATATTAATTCATTAAGTAAAAGATGTATGGATTAATATTGTTTTCAGGTCCCACAGGAAGTGGAAAATCAACATCAATGTATAAATTAGCGAGTTCACTTGCTAATATGGATAAACAAGTTATAACAGTTGAGGATCCTGTAGAGAAAAAAATATTGAAAATTTAATTCAAATGCAAGTAAATGAAAAAGCAGGGATTAACTATGATAATGCACTAAAATCTATTTTGAGATGTGATCCAGATGCAATGGTAATTGGAGAAATTCGAGATTTTAAAACAGCAAGTCAAGTTATTACTTCTTCATTTTCGGGGCATTTGGTTTTAAGTACAATTCATGCAGAGGATTCTGTGGGTGTTATAAATCGTTTGAAAGATTTGAATTTATCACTTGAAGATATAAAACAAACGGTCCTTTGCATCATTTCTCAAAGGTTGGTTAATTTATCAGCTGGAGGAAGAGGATTAATAACTGAAATATTAAATAAAAGAAGATATTCATAACTATATAGATAATAAAAATAACCAACAAATCCTTAGATGAAAAATTTTTGTTAGCTTATGAGGAAGGATTCATAACACAAGATGAAAAAGAAAAAAATGGGGATATTAAAAATTTTTGATAAAGAAAATAAGGTTTATTTTTATAAAACGGTTGTACGAACTTATCGAACACGGTTATATGTTAGAAGATTCTTTGGAATTTCTTTTAATTCAGTATGATGTACCTGCTGTTGAGATAGAAAAGATAAAAAGCAAACTCTCTAATGGAGAAAAAGTTATCTGATATTTTAGGGTATATTGGTTATTCAAAATTAATAGTTACAAAAATAAAAATTTGCGGAACAGTACGGTCGCATAGAAGATATGTTACTGGAAGTTGAAACATATCTGCAAATAAAAATACAAAAAGAAAAAGATAATAAAAAAACTTTACGCTATCCACTATTTTTTTAACTATGACATTAATATGCCTAATAATGGTTTTTAATACACTAGTAATTCCACAGTTTGAAAACATCTATTCTTCATCTAATATTAAGATGGACTTTCAAACTATTATTCTTATAAAAATTGTTGTATTATATTCCAAAAATTATATCTATTATTTTTGTTATCTTTTATACTTAGTTCAATATATATGTTTTATATAGCTAAGTATAAGCCTATACTATTTTTAAACACTTTACTAATTATTCCTAAAGTTAAAAATTATGCAAAACTATACTTTTCGTATAGATTTGCTATGGAACTAAAGCCTATTTTTAATGAGTGGATTTTCTCTAAAAAAACGGCGTTAGAAGTCATGATTGAAGAAAAAGTATGATTATTATCTGACATGCTTCTCAGAAGAAATTTTTAACAAAGTTAGATTCAGGGATAACATTCGAAGATGCTATAGGAGAAGTTAAATTTTTTTGATAAATCAATGAAAAATTTATTATTCATGGGAAAAAATAATGGATTAATAGACAAGGAATTGAAGTTGTTTAGTGAGTTGATGTTAGATACATTTTTAACATCATTAGACAGAAGTTTAAGAAAAGATTCAACCGATATTATTCGGTGTGCTAGCATTAGTGATAGTTGGATTATATATGGTTATACTTTTACCAATTTTTCAACATGGCTAGCTCGTTAAAAATAAAGGAGTTTATTATGGAAAAAAATTTTAAAAAAATTAAAAAAAGAAAGACGGTTTTACCCTTATAGAAATGCTTATCGTGTTATTTATAATTGCAATTTTGTTAATATTAATAATACCTAATATTACTAAAAAAATATTGACACTGCAAAAAGATAAAAGTTCGGAAGCATATGAAAAACAGTTCAATCACAAGTAACAGCATACGAAATAAATGAAAAAGATAGTAATGTTACTTTTTGAGAAATTGGTAGAAAAAAACATTATTTAGATGGACCTGTAGAAAAAAGCTAGTACCGCACCTAATGGTAAAAATTGTAATATCAAATGGAAAAGCGACATTACAAAAAAATAGTGCTGGTTATTCATTAGTTGAAATGTTAGCAGTATTGTTAATAGTCAGTATTATCATTATTATTTTATCAAAAACATCAGTAGCTAATTACAATAAATATAAAGAAAGATTAGCGTTAAATGAATTAGTATCAGATTTATATCAGTTACAAACACGAAGTTTAAATGAAGAGAATATCTATATAGATTTATTTTCAAGTGATGGAGAATATGTCATGCACTATAGTAATCAAAATTACTGGAAAAAGATTTCAAATGATGGAAAAGTACTTTTAAACAGGCCGAATGTCAGATTTAAATATAGAGAAGGGAATTTAATATCTAGGGCAAATACAGTCGATGTAAAGTTTCCTGAAAGTTTATATAGACTTATTATTCACTTAGATACTGGATATATAACCATTGATGAAATTGAATAAATCAGGGTTTACATTTGTAGAACTTATAGGGGCACTGTTTATTTGTTCATTGCTTTTCGTATTTCTAATTCCTAATATGGTTAGGCAATATGCTAATTTGAGCAAGCTTGAAAAAGAACTGGAAATGAAAGAGGTTCTTTATGAAGAAATAAGTATTAATAAACATAGTAACTTCACTAATAGGCGTGGACAATATTACATAGAAGTTAAAGATAAGAAGGCGAAAAATAGTTGATGAAGATACAGGGAAGAAGTTAGTTACTAAGAAAAAAATAGTAAAGGATTTACTTTGTTGAGCTAACAATTTCGTTATTTCTACTCCTTATTTTATCGTTATTGTTGACATTAATACTTCAAACTACAATAAAAACATCAAGGAATTTTTAGATTTTACTAATTATGAATATGCATTAGCACATAAGAAAATATTAGAAATTTACAATGATAGTAGTAAAGTCGAAAGAGAAAGTAATTTTGTAATGATGACTAATAAGGACAAAAAGAAGAGGTTAAATTAGTTTTTCAAGGAGATAGAGTGTATATAGCAAAGCAAAAGAGTAAGGATTTTTATGCTGGATATATTTTACTGTTGAAAAAAATTAAAAATCATATTCTATTGAACAAGATGAAGACATGATTCATATAACATCTAGGGATAGAGAAGATAAAGAAAGGAATCTTTATTTAAAACTTAAAACTGAAGAAAAAAATAAAAAGAATCTGAAGAAAAAAAGATACAGATAAAAAAATAATGATAAACAATCAACTAATACACGGGAAAAGTAAAAATGATTAATAAAAACTACCATGCTAAAAGATAAACAGGGTAATGCTATTATAGTATCACTACTTTGTAACTATGCTAGTTGTGGTAATGTTTAGTGTTGTAGGTATTTATATGAATAAAATGTACAGCATTAAAAATCTTAATAACTATTATGACAAAAATAATAGAGCAATTGAATAAAGGAAAAATCATCTGAATAATGTTTTATAAACTAGAACTATATTTCTATGTAAATAGTTATTTATAGTTCTAGTTTTTTTATACAAGATTATTAAATAAAGAATCTTAGTTGATATTAATCACTTTTAAAATTAATGTATTGCTTTTGTCTTAGCAAATAGTTTAAAATGATACTATATGATTTAAAAATTGAATTGATTCCAAAGGAGAAAAATAATGAATAAAAAGTATTATTTCTACTAACAGCTGGGGCTGGAGTAGTTGCAGTAAAATCATTATTAAAAACTGAAAAACTAAATAATGAAGATCGTGAAAAAGTTGAGGAATATAAAAAAATTTCTAGAAGAAAAAGGATATACAGTTAGTAAAAAATACTTATCTACCTAATAATTTAGATTTATTATCTGTTTCAGCATTACCAATGTATTATAAAGCAGCTAAAACAATAGCTAAATTTATTTTTCTAGAGCCATGTTTATTCCAGAAAAAAATTACTCATTTTACGAAGAGAATCCTAAAGGTAAATTAACAATAAAAAATTTGTAAAAGAGATGTACTATCGCATAATGTATGATGAAATATCTCTTTTATCTGCAAAATTTAAGTTATTATTTTATTTTATCTGTGTTTCCAATGCTGATAGTTGCGTTGGCATTAACACCATATTTTAAAATAGATCAACAATTTTTGCTAGCTAAGATACAAACTTTTGCCCCTGGTGCATTGGGGGATTATCTTTTTAATATGATAAGCGAAGTTTTAAATAGTAAAAATAATAATACAATTATTACTATTGGGGTAGTATTTACTTTATGGTCTGCATCTAATGGTATATATGGGATAATTATAGCATTTAACAATGCATTTAGAGTACGTGATGGACGTATTTGGATAGTAACAAAAAAATTATAAGTATAATTTTTACAGTTTTTATTCTTAATAGGTATGTTTCTAGTTTTAGCATTAGTTGTTTTTGGCAAACAACTTACATATTTGTTATTTCACAAATTTAACTTGGATGAAGGTTTTTATACAATGTGGTCGTACTTAAGTTATAGTTTTCCAATCTTGTTTTACTTTCATTGTCTTTGTATTTTTATATATACTAGGACCAAACTTAAAAATTAAAATCTATTAGTATATTACCTGGAGCAGTATTTTCAACAATTTCTTGGACATTAGTCAGTAGATTATTTGGATACTATATTGATCGTTTTTCTAGTTATATAAAAACATATGGTACTATTGGAGCGTTGATGGCGTTTATTATTTGGTTATATATTACAGGATATATACTAATAATAGGAGCAGAAATTAATGCGATTTTTCATAATTATAAGATAGAACACCGTATTTTTGAAGAAACACATACAAAGGAATAGTTTTAATATTATTAGAGCTTTGAGTTTAAGATAATTAACTCGAAGCTTATTTTTATATTATTAAGCTAGAATAATGTAAAAAGTGTATATTTTATAGTATAATAATAAATACTTAATTTCATTCGTGGAGAGGAGAATAGCGATGATTAAAGAAGTTTATTTAGCGGGTGGATGTTTCTGGGGAGTAGAGGATATTTTTCTCAACTAAACGGAGTAATCGGAACCAAAGTAGGGTATAGTAATGGAACTACTACAGAAACTAATTATCAAAAATAAAATCAACAGATCATGCAGAGGTAATATACTTAAAAATACGATAATGAGATATTATCACTAAATGATGTTCTACGTCATTATTTTTAGAATTATTGATCCAGTTAGTGTGAATAAACAAGGTGGAGATATTGGACGTCAATACAGAACAGGGATTTATTATGTTGATGAGGAAACTTATAGAAAGTAAGTGACTTTTATAACAATATTACAAAAAGAGTTTTCGAAAAAGATTGCAGTAGAAGTAGAAAAAGTTAGTAATTATGTTGATGCAGAAGAATATCATCAAAAATATTTAGAAAAATCCAACAGGATATTGTCATGTGGATTTATCATTAGCTAAAAAGAGTTTATAATAATATTAAACTAGCTATTATATTTTTGTAGATTAAAAATTAAAGAAATTTTTAAACAATAATTAATAAATATTTTTGAAAAATAGCTAGGTAGAATATAAGTAAGTATAAATTAAGGAGTTTTTAAAAATGACTAATATTTTAATTTTTGGACACAAAAATCCTGATACAGATAGTATCTGTTCAGCAATTGTTTATAATAACTTAAAAAGATTACAAGGTATGGATACTGAAGCGGTAAGACTTGGCGAATTAAATGATGAAACTAAGTATGCATTAGAATATTTCAATGTAAGCGCACCACGTCTTGTAGAGGAATTAAAAAGAAGGACAACATGTTATTTTAGTTGACCATAATGAATTTCAACAATCTGCTAATGGAATAGAAAAAAAGCTGTTATTCGTGAGGTAATTGATCATCACCGTATCGCAAACTTTGAAACAGCTGGGACCTCTATACTACCGTGCAGAACCACTAGGATGTACAGCAACAATCCTTAAAAATCTATGAAGAACAAAGTGTCCATATTGACAAGCAAATGGCAGGGACTAATGTTATCAGCACTTATTTCTGATTCATTATTACTAAAAATCACCAACATGTACATTACGAGATAAAGTAGCAGCAGAAGAACTAGCTAAAATAGCAGGTGTGAACTTAGAAGAATATGGTCTAGCTATGCTTAAAGCAGGAGCATCTACTAAAGACAAAAAGCAGAAGAGTTAATCACACTAGATGCTAAAGAATTTATTCTAGGCGATGATAAACTTATTGTTGCTCAAATTAATACAGTTGATGAAAAAGAAGTAGCAGATCGTAAAGAAGAATTAGCAAATGCTATTAACTCAGAAATTTCTGAAAAAATCTTTATCAGCATTTGTATTTGTAATTACTAATATTTTAACTTCAAATTCTGAGGTATTAGTATTAGGAGACAAAAACAAGACAAAGTTGCTGCGGCATTCGGGAAAACTCTTGCTAATGACTTTATGACATTAGAAGGTGTTGTTTCTCGTAAAAAAACAAGTAGTTCCTCAAATCACAGAAGAATTCACAAAAATAGTTTCGTTTATATTTAAAGAAGGAAAGTGAGGATAGAATTCTCACTTTCTCTTGTTATTAAAGAAAGGAGATTTTATGCAGAAAAGTAAATCAATATTATGGACGGCAGTAAAGAGTATTGTTGTCAACACGTTGATTGTTCTTGCTTTTTCAGGATTATTTAGATCAAAGCTTATTAATAGATAAACCTAGTTATGGATTTTATGGAGCAACACTAATAACATTGATGTATATGTTTATTAGACCATTACTAATGTTTATAAGTATTGTGCCAATAATTATGACTTTTTGGTATATTTATTGTTGTAATAAATGCAGGTATAATATTGTTAGTATCATATCTGTTGGCACCACATTTTTATTGTTTTCATCTTTTCGGATCGGCATTCTTTTTAGCAATTTTTATATCTATCTTTAATGCATTATTAAATACAGGAGATAGAAAATTATAATAAAAAGATTTTTAGAAGAAAGATGTACAAATATTATTTGTATAATACAAACATAAAGGAAATGAATTAATGAAAACTAACAACAAGAGATATTGTAGAAAGATTAAAACTAGAAGTAATAAGTGGAGAAGCTGGTTTAGATCGTGAGATAACGACTGAGGAGTTATCACGACCTGCTTTTGCAACTTCGGGGCTATTTTTCACATTATTCTCCACAGAGAATTCAAATATTAGGAACAAGTGAATTATCATTTTTAAATTAATAGCAGATGCTGATCTCGAACACGTATGTTATGTACGAGAATAACGCCTTGTATCATTATTTCAACAAATCATGATGTTCCAGAAGAACTAATTGCAGCATCAAATGAATATGATACACCAGTTTTAAGGAGTACTCAAGAAACTACAAAAACTTATGGGAAATATTACAAATTATATTCAAAAGAATTTGCTCCAACAACTTCTGTTCATGGAGTTTTTATTGAAGTTTATGGAATAGGGTGTATTGATTACAGGTGAAAGCGGTATTGGTAAAAGTGAAGTAGCCCTAGAACTTATTAATCGTGGGCATAGATTAGTAGCTGATGATAGAGTTGATATTAAAGAAATAGAGCGTGGATTATTAATTGGTAGTTGCGAGTCTATGCTTATTAAACACTTATTGGAAATTCGAGGACTAGGTATTATAAAATGTAATGACATTATTTGGAACAGGAGCAGTAAGAAGTGATAAACGCTTGCAACTTAATGTACATTTAGAAACTTGGAATGATAATAAGCAATATGATAGGATTGGATTGGGAAATGAATATAAAGAGATACTAAACTCAAAAATAGAGAAAAAACTATTCCTGTTCGCCCAGGGTCGAAATGTTGCAATTATTATTGAAACTGCAGCTATGAATTATCGCTTTAAATCAAATGGGTATTAAATACTGCAGAAGATTTTACTGATCGGTTTAGCGGAAGAAATAAAAAAAGAATAATATGAAAAGTGAGGAAGAATAAGGATGACTTTAGGATATTTAGATCCAATTGCCTTTTATTTATTTTCAAAAACCAATTTATTGGTATGGACTAATAATTGCAATGACAGTGCTAGTTGCATATATGATGGCAGACCATGAAGCAACAAAGCGAGGCTTAAAAAAAGAGACGATGCTAGATTTATTACTTTTTAGCATTACCGATAGCATTTATTTTTGCACGTGCGTATTATGTAGTGTTTAGATGGGATTATTATAGTACTCGAAAAAGATGAAATAATTGCAATTTGGGATGGCGGAATAGCGATATACGGCGGATTGTTGGGAGGATTTTTAGTATTATACTTCTTTGCAAGACGCCGTGGAATAAAAATTATTAAAATGCTAGATATTATAGCTCCTAGCCTTTTAGTAGGGCAAATGCTGAGGACGTTGGGGAAATTTCTTTAACCATGAGGCATATGGAGAAGTAGTTAGTCGAGAATTCTTGGAAAAAGGTTTATACCAGATTTTTATTATTGAAAATATGTATATAGATGGATGCATACCATCAACCAACTTTTTTATATGAGAGCCTTTGGTGTTTTATTGCTTTAGTTATTTTATTATTAATTCGTAAGAAATTGGCTCAAAGTGAAGTGTTTGCAATGTATATAGTTCTTTATGGTATTGAGCGCTTTGTAGTAGAAGGTATGAGAACAGACTCATTGTATATCGGTTCGTTAAGAGTATCTCAAGTTCTTTCACTGGTATTTGTTATAGGAAGTCTGATATACTTAATAATGCTTAATACAAAATATAAAGATAAAAAGTTTTTGTATATAGAATCATAAAAAGAGGGTGAAATATATGTCAGAAAAATTTACGATTTAATTATTGTTGGTGCAGGACCAGCAGGGATGACTGCTTCTATTTATGCATCACGTGCTAATATGTCAGTATTTAATGTTGGAGAGAAAATATCCCAGGTGGTCAAATGCTTTCTCAACAGAAGAAATTGAAAACTACACAGGATATGAGATGGTAACTGGACCAGAACTATCAGAGAAAATGTTTTGAACATTCTAAAAAGTTTGGAACAGAATTTGCTTTTTGGAAATATTACAAAAGTAGAGTTAAGAGATGATTGAAAATATTTGACAGCATGGTGAGAATGAATATGTAGCGAAGTCAGTAATTATTGCGACAGGTTCAGAGCATAAGTTGTTAAATATCCCTGGAGAAGAACAATTCTCAGGAAAAGGTGTAAGTTACTGTGCTGTTTGTGATGGAGCGTTCTTTAGAAATAAAGAGGTAATAGTAATTGGTGGAGGCAGACTCTGCTATTGAAGAAGCACTATACTTATCAAACTTAGTAAGTAAAGTAACTGTTATTCACCGTCGTGATGAACTGCGCGCTCAAAAAGATTTTTTACAAGATAGAGCATTTGCTAAAGAAAATATTCACTTTATTTGGGATAGTATTCCATTAGAAATTAAAGGTGAAAGAAAAAAGTTTCTTCTGTAGAAATTCGTAATGTAAAAACAGGAGAAAGAAAGTTCAGTTTCTGCAGATGGTACTTTTTATCTATGTAGGGTATGTTACCTACAAACAGAAGATTTTTAAAACACTAGGAATTACGAAATGAAGCAGGGATATATTCCAACTAACGATAGATTAGCAACAAAAGTAGCTGGTATATTTTTGCAGCAGGTGATGTTCGTGAAAAAGAAATCCGCCAAGTAATAACTGCAGACTTCTGATGGAGCTATTGCTGCACAAAGTGCATACAGCTATGTAGAAGGATTATAGAAAAGTATAAACAATTATTGAACTAGTCATCATGAAGTGATGACTAGTTTTTCTAATAAATATTAATATGTATATAGTAAACTATTTATAAATATTAATTATAAAAGTAGATATAGAAATCTCTTTCAGAAAAGTCTAATAAAGTAAATATAATCACAAGTTAATCTAAAAATATCAGTAAAATTATTTATATGGAATGTGTATTAAATATACGAAGAATATCTATTTATATAAGAATGTAGATGCTTGACTTTTAAAGGTTAAAGATGCTATAATATTTATATACGATAGTATTCGTATAAAAATAAAAATATATAAAGGAGATAATGACGATGAAAAAACATATTATCATTAGTAGTTTGCAGGGTCTAGTAGTTGAGTTTGCAGCTCCAGCAGCTTTTAGCAGAAAGGTGAATTAGGTCCAAACCGTAACAGCTAACGAATCTGGATATTGGGTTGAAAACAACGATATGCTCAGCAACTCCTGGAGAAATCAAAGCAGAAAACAGATAATCTTGGAAATAAATCTGAAAAATGGACTCATGATGCTAACAAACTTAAAAAGGTGAAGTTCTTAAAGTAGAAAAAGGTGCTAAAACACCTGCTAAAAAGTTTGACAAAAACTTCAGCTGTTAAATAATTAGCTGTCGCTATAGAAAAAGGATGTTTGTTAAGTCAAACTCCTTTTTCTTTATATTCCACATCTTATATAAAAGATGTGGTTTTTCTAATTTTATAGTATTTATTTTCTTTAATCAATTTTTCATTATGTTATAATATAGTTATTATTAATTTAGGAGTGAGATTATGTTAAAAGTGAAGTTTTGTGCAAATAGTGTAAAGGATTGTTTAATTTCCCAAAGCTTGGGGGCTCATAGAATAGAGTTGGTAAGTGCAAGTTATTTAGGAGGGCTAACACCCAATCTTAGTGTGTCTTAGATATGGTTCTTGAAAAAGGTGTAGTATTACCCATTATGGCAATGGTACGTCCGCGTGGTGGTGGTTTTTGTTATAGTGATTTAGAAAAAGAACAAATGTTTAGGGAGGCAAAAGAATTATTAAAACATGGAGCTAATGGTCTTGTTTTTGGTTTTTTAACAGAAAATAATGAAATTGATTGGCTGGCAACAGAAAATGATAGAACTTTGTGATAAATATAATGCAGAAAGTGTTTTTCATAGAGCTTTTGACTGTGCAAGTAATCCTGAATATAATATTCAACGATTAATTGGATTAGGTTGTACTAGAATATTAACAAAGTGGATTGGCTAGTAACGTAAAAGAGGGGCTAAATTAATAAAGTTATTTCAGGAAAAATATGGACAACATATTGAAATTTTAGCAGGAGCAGGGATAACAAGTGATAATATAGAGAAAAATACTTGAAAAACAGGTGTAAAACAAAGTTCATGGAACCTTTTAAAAATATATGAATAGATTCAACAACAAGTCGAGATGAAGTATCTTTTGCTTATACCGATAAAGGGGACTATGAAGAGGTGGATCCAGAAGAATTGATAAAAGTTTTTAGCTAGTACTAGAAATTATAAAGCTAATAATCTAGAAATTGAGAAAGGGATATATATGTTATTTGAGAGTATTCATCATATAGCAATAATAGGAAGAAATTATAATAAAACTGAAAAGGAGTTTTTATGTTAAAAAATTAGGTTTTAAAAATTATAAGTGAATATCATCGAGTAGATAAAAATGATATTATAATAAATGTAAAAAGAAAATGTAGTTTTAGAAATATTTATAAAAAGAAGATGCACCATTACGCCCTCCAATACCTAATCCAGAAAACACAGGACTTAGACATTTGGCGTTCAAGGTAAAGGATGTAGAAAAACACTTGAAGAATTTGATAGTTTAAAAATAGTACATCAAGGTTTAAGATATGATGATTTTTGATGGGGAAAAAGATGGCTTTTTCTTTGATCCGAGTCGGATTACCTTTAGAGATTCATGAATAGGTGAAAAATCAGTTTTATTAGAAACATAAAATAGATAGTAGATAAAAAAAGATTAGCAGCTAAAAAGTTAGTACTAATCTTTTTTTATTATATATCTATAGTTGTATGCCAATATTAAGCTTTTTCTGCTTTTTATAATTTCTGAGCCGCAAACTATGTCTAAAACAGCTGTTCCAACTGATTTTGAATATAGTAATGTCATCTTCAGAGAGTACGAGCCTAGCGAAAAAAATTTAGTAGCAATTCTCCGAGTTCTCCTTTTAAAGTCCTTTGTTTGTTATATATTGTTTATCCAATGCTGATAATATTTCACCAGCTTCGCTAAGGACGCCATCATAAGTGTCTAAATATATTTTGTTCTCTTTTGTAATTAAGTCAACAGGAATTTCTAATCATTTCTGTGAATGAACCTATTCCATTAATATGTGCTCCTTTTTAACAAGTTTATTATCAAAGGTAGGTGTTTTTGAATTCGTGACAGTTGTGATTATATCAAATTTTGCACAGCATCATTTGCATCTTTATATGCGACAATTTTAGTTTTCAAAATTAGAAAAATCATTTTTCAAAAATTTCAACAAAGTTTTTCGTCGAAATTTCTACCAACAATACGTAGCTCATCTAATTTTCTAACAGTTAGAAGAGCGTGTTGACTTGTTCATACGCTTTGCCCACCAGTACCCGATTAGTGTCGCTATATTTTGAATCTTTTCGAGCTAATAAATCAGTAGCTAAGCCTTGAAGATGCTGCGGTGCGTAGAGCAGTTAGATAAGTTCCCATCTAAAAGTCCATTAACAATTCCAGTTTTTCATCAAGTGTCAACATAGTTGCTGGAACGGCAGGTAATCTGTATTATTTGGGTAAACAGAAACTATTTTTAGCCCAAGTGATTCAGTATTAGAATTTACAGAACCTGGCATAAATAAGACTTGACCATTGTGATTGGCTACAGAAATATTTGTGCGAAGAGGTATATTTGTTTTCTTTAGTGAGTAACTTAACTATAGCACCTTTTTGCAAGTTTCAATAGTTTCTTGCATAGTAATACATTTTTATATCTTCTTTAGTTAATATAAGCATTAGAAAAACCTCCACAATTATTAGTAATATATAAATTTATTATAACAAATATTTTTAAAAGTAAAACGCTATCTATCAATAAAAATGATCGATATGTAGTTGTATTTAAGAGAAAGTAAATGGTAGAGTAGAGGTGAATAGTACAAATACCACCAAAAAAATAATTTTGGTGGTAATTTTAATCATTTGTTGAAAAATTTAACAGTAACAGTTCCAGTAGAAGAAGATGTAAACAGCGTTTTTCTTTTTATTAGAACCATTTGTGAAATTAGATTCATTATCGTTTAATTCAGCAAGAATATTGCCAGTTGAAGATTTTTAGAGAAATAGAGTTATTTTGCTGTAAGATTGAATAATGAAATATCCCCTGTATTTGTTTCTAAATTAATATTATCTGTTGATTCATTGAGTAAATTATTTAATGTTATATTTCAAGTTTATTAGATATATTGATATTTTTATAGTTGATGATGATAAATCAATATCTCCAGTATTATTATCAATATTTAGATTGCTAATACCGCTAATATTATTTAGTTTTATATTTCCAGTAGCAGTCTTTTATTTTTAGAGAATTATTTTTCACTTTTAAAATTATTAATTTTTAAGATCACCAGTTGAAAGTTTGATTTCCGTGTCTAAAGTAGAAACATTAGTTAAATAAACATTTCCTATTTTACTATTTGCTGTAAGATGTTTGATGTTTAAATCTTTAATAATTAAATTACCTATCTTATTTAAAGAATGGATATCTATACTAGAAGAAGACTTAGGTATTTTATTTTAATTTCTTGTTTTTAGAAAAAGATACTAAAAGTCTATATCAACTCCAAAAATATTTTTATTTTCTTTTATAGATAATGTCAGTGTGGGTTATAAGTATTTCGCGTTCTATACCAGTATAGTAATCTATTTCTATTTTTATCAGAAGAGGTATTTTCTTCTAAGACAATATCGGAATCAAGAATATTTAAATCCAAATCTTTTAATCTCATTAATTGAGACAGTATAATTCTTTTTATCATAATTAGCAGAGAATCTAGGTATATTACCATTATTTAAGTATGTTTTGCAAAAACCTATTAGTATGATACCAGTAATTATCAGGCTAAAAGGCGATTTTAATAAATTTATTCATTGATATACACCTCTTTTTGAAAACTTTTCACAAACATTTTTGAAACTCAACCATTTTTCCTTACTTTTTAATGATTTTAATAGATAATAAATTCCTATTAAAACCAATTCCTGTAATAATAAAACCGAAAAGCCTAAAGTATCTAAACAGTATGCTATATCATATATATAAGGTAGAAGGGTGCTTTTAATATGAGAGCAATACCTCCAACGAGCAATTACTGAAACTACTAAACTGAATATTAAAGATATAAAAACTAGAAAAGCTAGCTACTAAAAGAAAAATGGTAATCCAAATAGGGAAAAGTAGTATAGCAATAATTATATTAGCTGCTGAGGGTGTTTTTTAGTATAAATCTCCATACTAATTTTTCTGTCTTTTGATATTATGTTCATCTAAAATTTGACCAACAATATCGTCTATATTACCTAATTGCGATACAACTTGTTCTTCGCTTAATCCTTCATCACACGATCGTCAATCATTTCTTTGAAAAATTAAGAGTCTTATATACTTCTTCTGAAGATAAATATAATCTTAGTTCATTTTCCAAAAAGAGTACAAAACTGTTTTTATTCATGTTGTTCATCTCCTAAAATATATTTATGTGCATTACTAATCACTTGCCAGTCAATAAGAAATTCTTGAATTTTGTTAAGACCAATATCTGTGATTTTATAATATTTTCTTAGTCTACTATTGTGTTCTACCGAATAAGAAAGTAACACAATTATTCGCTTCTAAACGTTTTAAGATAGGATATAATGTTGATTCTGATATTGGAATTACATCTGATACATCTTTTATAATTTTATAACCATATGATTCGGAATTACGTAAAGTAGCGAGGACACAGATTTCAATAATCCTCTTTTTAATTGAGATTCCATACAAATATCTCCTTTCAGATTATACTATACATTACATAGTATAATCTGTCAAGTAGCTATATGACTAATATTTAGAAAATAGCTTATAAAAAGTGGACGCCAGCTAGAGAGATAGATTCGACAATAATATAAATTAGATGATTAAGTTTTCATAATTCATTTTGATAAAAGAGAAAACGATTTTGTCTTAGTTGCTCTTTTTGTAAATAGTAAAAAGCTCTTGACACAATCAGAGGGAAAAGAGTATAATAAATATTGTTGTTAAATATGGCGGTTGTGGCGAAGTGGTTAACGCATCGGATTGTGGTTCCGACATTCGTGGGTTCGATTCCCATCAGCCGCCCCATTTTAAAATATAATATAGTAAGGCGGCTTAGCCAAGTGGTAAGGCACGGGTCTGCAAAACCTTGATCACCGGTTCAAATCCGGTAGCCGCTCCATTTAGACATCTAATTTAGGGTGTTTTTATTTTTTTAAAATAACTTTAAAGTAAAAGTCTTTTAGAGTAATTATTCTAAAAAGACTTTTTTTAATTATATTTTCTAAAAGCGCCCAAATTAAAGTGATGTATTTATAATAAATTTTGATTAAAAAGTTAATGAAAATAAAAATCTAGCGAACATAATGAAAAATATGGTAAAATTAGGTAGAAATGAAATAGTAAGTTAATTATCCATAGGATAAGGAGGATTTGTATAGAGAAAAATAGTGATGATAATCTTTAGTTTTTATATTTATTTTTCTATTGCAGGATGTTCTTCTAAGACAGAAAATAAAAATCAGAAGAAAAAGTAATAAAAATGGGATTTGTTCCTCTTAAAAATAGTGAACAACTGATAGAGGATGTTAAACCGATTGCTGAGTATCTAAGTGAAAAGGTTGGGTGTAAAAGTAGAGGCATTTACTGCTAGTAACTATATTGGAGTAGTAGAAGGTATAGGTAGTGGAAGTGTTGATTTTGGAATTATTCCACCGTTTTTCTGCTTTATTAGCTCAAAAACAAAAGTAATGCTCAACCATTGTTGACTTCAAAAGGTACAACTGGGAAACCAGGATATACAGCAGAGTTATATGTAAGAAAAAGATTCAGGTATAAAATCTTTTACAAGATGTAAAAGGTAAAAAAGTTGCCTTTGTCGATCCTTCGTCATCATCAGGATATATTTATCCAGGTGCTATGCTGGTTAAAGCAGGAATCAATCTTGAAAAAGATATTAGTTATCAATTTAGTGATGGACATGATAAAAGTTTACAACTTTTACTGAATAGAGATGTTGATGTTATTGCTACATTTGATGGTGTACCAGAAAGATATAAAAAAGATTTTCCAAATGCAGTTAATGAAGTTGAAAAATTAGCAACAAGCGATATGATACCTGGAGTTATGGTAACAGCATCGAATAAAGATGGATAAAGAATTACAAGAAAAATTAAAAACAAGCCTTGCTTGATATAGAAAAAGATCCAAAAATTAAAAGAGTTATTTAAAAATGTTTAGTATAACTGGATTTTCAGATGTAGACCAAGATGCGTACTCTAAGGTTGAAAGCAACTGCAAAAATTATGAATGTTGATTTAGATAAAGTAAAATAGTTATTAGAAAAGAACCTAGTTGATTTGATTAGGTTCTTTTTAAAAATAATACTATAAGTTATTAAGAAATCAAATAGTCATTGATATTGACGATTTAAAAATATTCTTGCTAAATGCTTGAGATTTTCGGCGTTTAATTTTATAATAATATAATCAATTAGGAGCGTGAATTTTAATGTATGCATATATAAAAGGGAAAATTTCTGAGATTAATCCTACTAACATCGTAATAGATAATAATGGAATAGGTTAGTGAAATCACTGTTGCAAATCCATATGAATATCAATTAAATGAAGAAAAAACAAATTTATATAAGTCAACAAGTTGAGAAGATTCTAATACACTTTATGGATTTCTAACTAAAAAGAACAAAAAGGTATTTTTACTTTTATTAAAAGTAAAAGGGGTAGGACCTAAAAGTGCGTTAGCAATTTTTGGCTGGAGCAACTAGTGAGGAAATTATCTCAGCGATAGAAAAGCAAGATGTAAATTATTTAACAAAAATTCCCTGGTATAGGTAAAAATCAGCTCAGCAAATTATTTTTAGATTTACAAGGAAAATAGATTTTTAATACTGCAGCAAATAAAACAGAATCACTAGCAAATCTTTTATATTAAAGATGCATTACTTGCTTTAGAAGCCCTTGGTTATAGTACAAAAAGAATTGGCAAAAATCGAAAGCAGGCTGGCTAAGTTTGAATTTAGTGCAGTGGATGATTATGTAAAACAAGGATTTAAAAATTATTATTTGGAAATTAATGAAAGGATGAAATATGGAAGAACGAATGGTATCTGCTCATTTAAATGACGGAGAAGAAAATGAAGAACAATCGTTAAGACCTAAATTCCTAAATCAATATATAGGTCAAGAACAAATTAAAAATAATCTTAAGATTTTTATTGAAGCAGCAAAACTTCGTGCAGAAGTCTTGGATCATTGATCTTCTTTTATGGTCCTCCAGGATTAGGGAAAACAACACTTGCGACAATAATAGCTAATGAAATGGGTGTAGGGATAAAGTATACTTCAGGTCCAGCAATTGGAAAAATCAGGGTGACTTGGCCGCAATATTAACTAGTCTAGAGCCAGGAGATGTGTTATTTATTGATGAGATACATCGTATAAGTCGCTCAATAGAAGAAATTTTATATTCAGCAATGGAAGACTTTTACCTTGATATAGTTATAGGAAAAGGTGATGAATCTCGAAATATAAGAATAGAACTACCTCCTTTTACTTTGGTAGGAGCTACAACACGTGCAGGAGCATTAACGGCACCGTTAAGAGATAGATTTGGAGTTCATTGTCGTTTGGAGTTTTTATAATATAGACGAGACTTAAAAATATAATTGATAGAACATCAGATATTTTTAATTGTGAGATTGATGAACAGAGCTCTTATGAAATAGCTATGCGTTCTAGAGGAACCCCACGAATAGCCAATCGTCTGCTTAAACGAGTTCGAGATTTCGCTCAAGTGAAAAATGATGGAGTAATAACTCAAAAACTAGCAACTTCTTCACTGGATTTGCTTCAAGTAGATGGACAAGGCTTAGACAGTATAGATTATAAAAATATTAGAATGTCTAATTAAGCGTTATGATGGTCGTGCTGTTGGATTAGAAACTATTACAATAACAATTGGAGAAGAAAGTATTACAATAGAAGATGTTTATGAACCTTATTTAGTTAAAGAAGGTTTTATAGAGAGAACTCCGAGAGGTCGTCGCGCGACACCTAAAAGCATATAAACATTTAGGAATTGAATATATAGAAAAATAAGAAAGGTATAGTATGATAGATAGTAAACAGTTTATTAATACAAGGCATAAAAATCAAAAATAAACTATGATAATGTTTTAAAAAGAATTGATAAAAGAATGGAGTAAAAATAGCTTTGCCCTAAAATTTTAATTCATTCATGTTGTGCACCATGTAGCACCTATGTTTTGGAATATTTATCAGAGTTTAGTGATATCACAATATTTTTCTCAAATTCTAATATTCATCCTAAAGAAGAATATATAAAAAGAATGCTCGTTCAAAAAGATTTTTGTAGAAGAGTTTAATAGAAGAAATGACAAGAAGATAAAGTTTTTAGCTGATGAATATTCACCTAGTAAGTTTATTAGAGCGGTAAAGGTTACGAAGACGAACGCGAAGGTGGAGAAAAGATGCCATATTTGTTATGAAATGCGCCTTGATTCATCTGCTCAAAAAAGCTTTGGAATTAGGATATGATTATTTTGCTTCGGCATTGACAATTAGTCCGAAAGAAAAATGCTCAAATAATCAATGAAACAGGATATGTTCTGCAAGAACAAGTTTCGATTTATTATTTTTACCTTCTGATTTTTATAATGGCTATCGACGTTCAGTAGAAATGTGTGAAGATTATAATATTTATCGTCAGTGCTATTGCGGATGTGTTTTTGCAGCAAAAGATCAGGGAAATAGATTTTAAAGAAGTTAATAAGAATGCACGTAAATTTAATAATAATCATGAAGATTATGAAAGATTTAAGTCTATAATCAAACTCGGGGAGAAATAGTTTAGTATTATTAAAAAGTAGCTTCTTAAAGAGAATAAGTTTACTGTAAAAATTATAAAAACATAATAATTTTAAATAAAAACCTAAAAAGAATTATAAAATACTGAAGTTTAGAAAAATTTCAGTATTTTTATATTAATATCTTTATAGTATATTTTTCTGTTTTCATTTCATTTTCAACAAAATACAACAACTATTTACACACATTAAAAAGAAACGGCTTTCTTTGTTGTTTAATAGCAAGATTAGAACTTATGATTTCGACTCAAAACACTTGTAAATATTGTTTTCATGTGGTATTATTTGTTTGTAAATATAATAAAAAGGAGATAATAACTATGCTACAAAAGAATTTAAAGTAATTGACGAAACAGGAATTCACGCAAGACCAGCAACACTATTAGTACAAGTGCATCCAAAATTCCAATCTAATATTGAATTAGAATACAATGGTCGTAAAGTTAACTTAAAAATCAATCATGGGTGTTATGAGTTTAGGAGTTGGAAAAGACGCATGATATAACTATTTATGTTGATGGAGCTGATGAAGCTGAAGCACTTGCTGCTTTAGAAGAAACAATGAAGAAAGAAGGATTAGCATAATATGTTAAAATTAAAAGGTATAGCAGCATCACAAGGTATATCTTTTGCTAAAAAGCTTATGTATTTGTAGAGCCAGATTTGACAGTTAAAGAAGTGAAAATTGAAGATGTGGCAGCTGAAATTAAACGTTTTGAAGATGCTATAGAAGCATCTAAAAAGAATTAACTATTATTAAAGAAAAATGCATTAGCAAGCCTAGGTGCAGATAAAGCTGCTGTATTTGAAGCTCATCTTTTAATTTTAGATGATCCTGAATTTATGGGAACTGTTAAAACAGATATTGAATCTAAAGTTATTAATGCAGAATATGCATTTAAAGAAACTTCTGATATGTTTATATCTATGTTTGAAGCAATGGACAATGAATATATGAAAGAGCGTGCAGCTGATATTAGAGACGTTTCTAAACGTATTTTAGCACATCTTTTAGGGTGTGGATTTACCAAATCCAAGTTTAATAGATGAAGAAGTTATTGTTATCGCGGAAGACTTGACACCATCTGATACTGCTCAACTAACAAAAATATGTAAAAGGTTTTGCAACAAATATCGGTGGACGTACTTCTCACTCTGCAATTATGGCACGTTCATTAGAAATTCCAGCGGTAGTTGGAACAAGTTCAATTACAGAAGATGTGAAAAATGGCGACATTTTAATTCTTGATGGACTTGATGGTGTTGTTCTTGTAAATCCAGATGAAGCTACTACTGCTGAATATAAGGAAAAACACGCTAAGTTTGAAGCTCAAAAAGCTGAATGGGCTAAAACTTGTAACAGAAAAATCTGTAACAAAAAGATGGACATGAAGTAATTTTAGCAGCAAACATCGGAACACCAGCAGATTTAGAAGGTGTTAAAAATAATGGTGGAGAAGCTGTGGGATTATATCGTACAGAATTTCTATATATGGGACGCGAACAACTACCAACAGAAGATGAACAATTTGAAGCATATAAAGCTGTATTAGAAGGTATGGGTGATAAACCAGTAGTAGTTCGTACTCTAGACATTGGGGAGACAAAGAACTACCTTACTTAGATTTACCAAAAGAAATGAACCCATTCTTAGGATTTAGAGCAATCAGACTTTGTTTAGAAGAAAAAGATCTTTTCAGAACGCAGCTTAGAGCATTATTACGTGCATCTGTGTACGGAAAATTATGTGTAATGTTCCCTATGATTGCAACAGTGCAAGAATTTAGAGCAGCTAAAGCTTTATTCTTAGAAGAAAAAGAAAAACTTGTAGCTGAAGGTGTTGCAGTAAGTAATGATATTGAATTAGGTATCATGGTTGAGATTCCGTCAACAGCTGTTATTGCTGACATCTTTGCTAAAGAAGTTGATTTCTTCTCAATCGGTACTAACGATTTAATTCAATATACTATGGCAGCAGACCGTATGAGTGAAAAAGTATCATACTTATACCAACCATATAATCCAGCTATTTTTACGACTTGTGAAAAATGTTATTGAAGCATCTCACAAAGAAGGTAAATGGACAGGAATGTGTGGAGAAATGGCTGGAGATAGCTTAGCTATTCCATTACTACTAGGTATGGGGCTAGATGAGTTTTCAATGTCAGCTACTCAATTTTACAAGCACGTAGTCAAATTAAGAATTTAACACTTGATGAAATGAAAAGAATTAGTTGAAAAAGCTGTTATGTGTGCTACGACCGGAAGAAGTATTAGCTTTAATAGAAGAATATACGAAATAAAGAATATATAAATAAAAATCATTCTTTCTTCGAAAAAGGGAAAGAGTGATTTTTATATTAATTATAAAGGAAAAACATATTAGCTTTTTAAATAATTAAGATTAATTTGGTGTATAATAATTAGTATACTCGATAAAAAATTAATATTGAGTTAAGTTTAAGATTTTAATAATAAAATAAAAAACATATTCAAGGAGACTTTTATGGAAAAGATACATACATCAGAAAAAAATGGCTAAAAAAATATGAAGAAGTAAAGAATTTACTTACATCACCAGTAAACTATGCACAATGTTTTGAAATGAAAGAAATACAAGGTAAGGAAGTTTTTTTGTTTTAGATATGGGGAAGCGAAATTTTCCAACTGGAGAAATTTTTGGTTAGAGATCCGTTAGTATGGCTTCACAGAGATGAAAAACCTTATTTACAGTCCGTACCTGTAGGGAAAATTTAGAATAAAAACGTTAGTAGCAAAAATAGAGGAAGACCATTACAGATATGTGATGAGTAGAGTAAAATTTACAGAAGAAGAACCTGTTGTTTACTACGAAGCATTAAAGGGAGATGAAAAATCTAGATTCTCTTGAAGAGGAGAGCATCTTCGGATTTTCAGTTGATGCAGGACTTGCAACAATAGTAGATGTTGAAACTAAAAATGCATATTGTGATTTTGAAGATAGTTGGTATGAAGAAAATCCTAATAAAAATATTTATGATGATTTCTTTGCGGATATTTTTTTGAAAATGCAGTAGAAAATCCACTTTTATCAACGTGAAGGAGGAGATTGGATTAATTTCAGGATTCCTAATACCAATTTAAGTATTCCGATGATTCAAACAGGTTTTGGAGATGGAGTGTATCCTGTATATTTTGGATATGATAAGAATAAAAAATCTTTGTGACATCGTTATAGAGTATATTTATCTAGGATAAGGAGATTATTTATGTCGATAGAAAAAGTCTATGATTATTTTCATGACTATGATTCTAAGGTATATCAGATTTTTTGCTTGTATGGGGAAACGAACCATCAGAAAAAGATATATTAAATTTTGAGAAGCAGTATGATATAAGTCTTCCTGATGATTTTAGAGAGTTTTACTATGTCCTTTGGGAGGACTTTACATGGAAGTCAGAGAAGAATTATGGCCAAGAGCTAAGGTATATGATGTAGCTCCATTTTGGACATTTTGTCGAGGAATTATGGTATATGGTATTGCAAAAGGAATACCAGATTATCTAGATATTCGTGTAAAAACAAAAGAATTACATGATGAAGGCTTAGAAGACTATATTCCATTCTTTTTCAATAATCGGTGATGGAAATACAATATTTTGCTTTGATAAAAATAATAGAATTGTCGCACTTGATTGGTATTCTAAAGTTGCTTTTTGAGGAGGATGAAAGTGAACTTTTTCAGATTTCTTGCTTAGGAAAAATTAAAGAGTTGGAAGAACGTAAAACGCAAAATGATAGAGACGCTCGAAAATAGAAAAATTAGTGAATAAAACTACATAGGAATGTATAGTTACTAATACTATATGAATAGGTCTGGCATTTGTAAATTTAATGTTTGGGAGAAAATATGAAAATAATAGATAAAATCAAACAAATTGAAAAATATATATGTGAAAAAATTTTGAAGAATGGGATTTGGAAGATCCCGTAGAAGAAGAATATCTTGACGATTATCACGAAATTTCAGGAGCTTCAGAGACGGAGATTGTATCTTTTCGAGAAAAATAGGTATAACTTTGCCTAATGATGTAAAAGAAATTTACAAATATAAAAATGGGAGTAAATATTTGAGTATTTTTCCTTGTATTATTGATGAAAGAGAAATGCCATTTTGTTTAATGAGTCTGCAAGATATAGAAAAATACAAAGGAATATTTTCAAAAATAAAGATGTCTTTATTAACAGAGCTTAATGAGTATTTTTCAAAAAGATGATATAAATAAAAATGAAGGATAGCAGGGTAAAAACCGTATCTCTTTAATAAAAGGTGGATTCCTTTTGCTGAGTATTGTGATAGTTGCTTTCTAATGTTTGATTTTGATCCAGATAATGCTGGGAAAAGAAGGTCAGATTATATGTTATATTCATGATCCTGATGAAATAGTTTATGTAGCCAAAGGAATTACAGAATTGATAGATAAGATAATGGCTGAAAATTAATTAGCGTCATAATCTAACATTTTTGATGGAACTGCTAAATTAGAACTCTAATTGAACTAAAATAACATACATTAAGTTCATTAGTTATCGCGCCTTGTTTTTGGCGTATTAGTTGACATCGTGGTATTTTTATATTATTATTTTAACTATATAATTTAAAAAGCAATGATTAAGACGGTATATTGGAAGTTTTTAACAGGGAGCAGCTTTTGTAACTGAAAGAGTTGTATTAACTGAATTTATATTTTCAGCTTATGAGTAATTGTATAAGTTAGATAATGAGTACAATCGGATGGCACTCGTTAAAAAGCCAATCTAATCTAGATTAGATTTAAGGAAGTCAGTTTGACTTTAAATTTGGGTGGTACCACGATTTATTCGTCCCTTCGAAACGAGAGTTTTGAGGGACTTTTTGTTTTGGATAATTAAAGTAACTTATGCAAAAATGTCTTTATAAAAATATTAGGAGGATTTTTATGTCTTTTAGAAAATATAAAAAGAATATCTTGAATTAGTAAAAGATATTAAAAACGAAAAAGAATTGTGATGACCTAAGAGTTAAATTTTTAGGTAAAAAGGTGCACTAACAGAAATTATGAAAGGTGCTAGAGACCTTTCTCCAGAAGAGAGACCAACATTTGGGAAATTAGTTAATGAAGTGAAGACTTTTATTAATGAGAGCTTAGAAGAGCGAAAAGTAGAATTAGCAGAAAAAGCATTAGAGTTAAAAACTTGCAAGTGAAAATATTGATGTTACTTTACCTAGTAGAAAAGTAGATTTAGGTGGAATGAATCCACTAAATAAAGTCATAGAAGAAGTAGAAGAATATTCATTTCTATGGGGTATTCAGTGGCAGAAGGTCCAGAAGTTGAAACAGATAAATTTAATTTTGAAATGTTAAATCTTCCAAAAAGATCATCCAGCACGTGATATGCAAGATACATTTTATATTACTAACGAACTTCTTATGAGGACTCAAAACATCTCCTGTTCAAGCGAGAGAAATGTTAAAATCTAATGGTCAAGGTCCCGTTAAAATTCTTTTGTCCTGGTAAAGTATTCCGCCGTGATAGTGATGATGCTACTCACTCACACCAATTTGCTCAAATTGAAGGACTAGTAGTTGATAAAAAAATATTACATTTAGTGATTTAAAAGGGACATTAGAACATTTTATTAAATCTGTTTTCGGAGAGAATAAAAAAATTCGTCTTCGCCCTAGCTTTTTCCCATTTACAGAACCTTCAGTAGAAGTTGATGTATCTTGGGGAAATGAAGATGATGAAAATAATATTAAATGGTTAGAAATTTTGGTGCAGGGTATGGTACACCCTAATGTATTAGAAATGGCAGGGTTTGATCCAGAAGAATATAGTGGTTTTGCTTTTCGGTATGGGGGTAGAAACGTATCGCAAATGTTAAAATATGGAGTTAGTGATATAAGAAGTTTCTATACAAAACGATATTAGATTTCTTTACAACAATTTAATAATGTTAGAAATGATTAGTAGGAGGTAGTAATGTTAGTAAGTTATAATTGGTTAAAAACAATATACAAATGTAGAAGATAATGCTACAGATTTAGCAGAAAAAAATTACTCGTGGTGGTATTGAAATAGAAGGAGTAGATTACTTAGCTGAGGAATTGTCTAATGTAGTGATAGGCTATGTAGAATCGAAAGAAAAACATCCAGATGCAGAAAAAAATTAAGTGTATGTCAGGTAAATGTAGGAGAAGAAGAAAATCTTCAAATCGTGTGTGGTGCACCAAATGTAGATGCTGGACAATATGTTATTGTAGCAAAGGTTGGAGCAAAACTACCAGGAATCAAAATCAAAAAAGCTAAGCTTCGTGGAGTAGAATCACAAGGTATGATATGTTCACTAAAAGAGCTTGGATTAAACCAAAGTGTAATCCCTAAAAAAACTATCAAGAAGGGTATTTATATTTTTGGAGAAAAACAAGAATTAGGTGCTGATGTATCAGAAGTACTAGGTTTAAATGATTATATATTAGACCTATCAATTACACCAAATAGAGCTGATGCATTAAGTATGCGTGGTTTATCGTATGAATTAGGAGCTTTATATAATAAGGCTGTAACTTTTTAACGATAAAGAAGTAGCGGAAAAATTATGAACAGACTACTTTATCTGTAGAGGTAGAAAGTCCTTCTTGTAAAAATTATTTAGGACAAGTGATTAAAAATATAGAAGTGAAAAGATTCACCATTATGGCTACAGGTTCGTCTTATGAGTTCGGGTATTCGTCCAATTAACAATATTGTAGATATAACTAACTATGTTCTTTTAGAGTTCGGTCAGCTGATGCATGCATTTGATAAAGATTTAGTAGGAGATAAGATAGTTATACGTGATGCAAAAAGAAGGAGAAGTATTAGAAACTCTTGATGGAGTAGAACGTAAACTACAAGATACAGATTTAGTTATTACAGATGGGAAACAGCCAATAGCTTTAGGTGGAGTTATGGGTGGAAAAATACAGAAGTAAGCGAAAGTACTAAAAATATAATTTTAGAATCTGCATACTTTAATTCGTCAAGTATACGTCGTACTTCAGCTGCTCATGGATTAAGAAGTGATTCATCAGCACGTTTTGAAAAAGGAATAGATTCTAATATGCAACTTGCAGCCTTACAGCGTGCAGTAGAATTAATTTTGGAATTATGTCCAAATGCCACTGTAGAATCTTCGGTAGGTGTAGTTAATAAAGAACAAGAAAGAGAAGTAGCTATTATGACAACATACATTAATAATTATTTAGGTATTATTTTATCAACAGAGGAAATTATTTCTATTTTTAGAAAGTTTGAACTTTGGTGTAGAAGTAGCCGCTGAAGAATTAATAGTAAAAGTACCAACAAGACGTCCAGATATCATCAATTAAACAAGACTTAGTAGAAGAAGTTATTCGAATCTATGGCTATGACAATTTAGCATCCACATTACCAAAAATTTCAAGAACAACAAAAGGTGGTTTAACTTATACACAACGTGCTGTTCGTGATTTACGTAGATTGTATGTTAATGCTGGCTTTTAACGATACAATTAATTATTCATTGGTATCTGATGAAGAATCAACAAGTTTTTACTTTAGAAAATCATCATAAAGTAAAATTATTAATGCCAATGACAGAAACACATTCAACACTTCGCCAAAGTTTGATACCAGGGATTATTGAATACTAGTTGGATATAATGTAGCTCGTAAGCAAAAAGGATTTAAAACTTGTAGAAATTGGGAGAGTTTTTCTTCGGAAGCGGAGATGATAATGTTCAACCAGAAAGAAACACTTTTATCTTAGTGTGCAGCTTAACTGGAGAAGAAAGAGCTGCAAAAATGGTTAAAAAGATAGTCGAGAATTAGATTTTTATGCTGCAAAAAGGTTATTTAGAAGTAGCGTTAGAATATTTAGGCTTAGATGAAAAAGTAACATATAAAAAGTCAACAATTGATGGAATGCATCCAGGTCGTACTGCTGAAGTTTATTTAGGGCGTAGAAACGTATTGGATTAATTGGTGAAGTTCATCCATTAGTAGCTGAGAAACTTGGACTTAATAGAACTTATGTTTTTGAAATTAATTTAGATAAAGTTATTTCAGAAGAAAAAGTAAAACCTAAGTATGAAGAAGTAACTAAGTATCCGGAAATAACACGCGATATTGCAATGCTAGTTGATTTGGAAGATGAATATCAAAAATATTTATAACACAATTGAAAGTGTAAATAGTAAATTAATAACAAATGTAGAATTATTCGACTTATATGTAGGTTTAGAATTAGTGGCTGGTAAAAAATCTCTAGTATTAACAATTACGTATAGCGATAAAGAAAAAACATTAACTGATGAAGAAGTCACAGCTGTTCATGAAAAAGTTCTTGCAGCGTTGACAGAGTATGGAGCTATAATAAGATAGGAGAATATATGATTACACAAGTTTTATTGTTTTGTGCTATTGCATATTTAATAGGAGCTATCCCATTTTGCTTTAATTATTGGAAAACTATTTTTATAATACAGATATTCGTACTATGGGAAGCGGAAATTTAGGAACAACAAACACATTTAGATGTCTTGGGAAAAAGCAGGAGTTATGGTGTTTATTTTAGATATATCTAAAGGAATTGTCGCAACATTTTTACCTACGTTAAGTCTAGGAAAAAGTTGAATTTCTTTTCTATTTTTGAGCATTTGCAATGATAGGACATGTTTATCCTATCTTTGCAAACTTTAAAGGAGGAAAAGCAGTTGCAACTGGTTCAGAGTATTCATATTTCTTTATCCAGCTTTTGAGTGCACTTTTACTTGTAATATTTTTTTCTCAACACTATTTATCACAGGGTATGTTTCCTTAGGGTAGTATTTTTAATCTGTTTAACTTCTATAGTTTATTTAGCTATTTTTGAAACAGGTATTGATAAGTGGGTTATGATTGTAATGTGTATTTTTGTTATATATATGCATAAGAAAAAAATATTCAAAGATTATTGAATGGTACGGAAACCAATCTAAAGCAAAAATTGAGATTAGGAAGGAAAAATAATGACAAAAATTATAAGCGGTACTGATCTTGCTAATAAAATTACGCGCTGAGATAAAAGAAGAAGCAACAATTCTTCAACAAGAGGTATAACTCCAACGTTAGCGGTAGTTTTAGTAGGAGATAATAAGGCTTCTAAAAAGTTATGTTAATTCAAAGCATAAAGCATGTTTAGAAAATAACATTAATTCTGTTAAAATAGAATTAGATGAAAAATATTTCTACTGCTAGCCTTTTAAAATGAAATTGAGAAGTTAAATAATGATAGTGAAGTACACGGTATTTTTAGTTCAATTACCATTACCTAAACATATCGATGCAGAACAAATTTTTAAATGCGGTAAGCCCGCAAAAAGATGTTGATGGTTTTCATCCTATTAATGTAGGAAAGTTAGTTATTGGAGAAGCAAAATTAATTCCATGTACACCTCTTGGTATTTTTAGAAATGATAAAAATCTACTAGTGATGAAATTGATGGAAAGTTAGCATTAGTAATAGGAAGAAGTAATATTGTAGGAAAAACCTATATCTACATTATTGCTTCAAAAATAATGCAACTGTAATAACAGCACACTCAAAAACTAAAAAATCTTGATAGTTTATTAGAACAAGCTGATATTATTGTTAGTTGTGTGGGTTCTGCACACTTTTTAACTGGAGAAGAAAAAAGTAAAAAGAAACAGTTACTATTATTGATGTAGGAAATAACTACAAAGATGGTAAGTTAGTTGGAGATGTAAATCTTGAAAACTTTATTGGAAAGTTAGTATATATCACCCGTTCCTGGTGGGGTTTGACCATTAACAATTACTATGTTAATGAGAAAACACCTTTAGTAGCAACATATGATTTAATAAAATAAATAAGTATTTCTTGAGAGAAATAATAAATATAATTTTGTAATACAATTATTTAAATATATTTTCCTCAAGATTTTTTAAAATGTTTATTTAGCAATTTTTAAGATATATATTTGAAAAGTTTCTTAATAAATGTTACAATAATATATTGTACAAGGTACTTATTTTTTTATTTGAAATTTTATAGATTTATGAATTGTGCTATGGTATAATTTATAAAATGTACAATGAAAGAATTAAATTTGTATGAGAGGAGAATTCACTAGTGTTAAGATTTTTAAAAAGTTGTTTCAGAAATGAAAAAGTAAGTTGGCCAACATTTAACGAACTTGTTAGAAAAACTCTTATAGTTATAGTAGTTGTAGGAATATTAATGTTGTTCAGTTATGTGGTAGATTTAGGAATAACTGCTGAATTAGACATTTTAGTAAGTAAGAGAGGTTATTATGAGTGATACAGTAAAACAAAGAGTGGTACGTAATTCATACATACTCTGGTTATGAGAATAAAGTAAAAGATAATATTGAAAAAACGTGTTGAATCTTTAAATATGGAAGATAAAAATATTTAGAATTGTTGTTCCAGAAGAAAAAGAAACTATTATAACGCCAACAGGAAAAAAAGAAAAGAAGTAAATAGAAAAACTTTCCCTGGATATGTTCTAGTTGAACTTGTTATGACTGATGACTCTTGGTTTGTAGTTAGAAATACACCAGGTGTAACTGGATTTGTAGGTTCACATGGTGGGGGTTCAAAACCAAGTCCATTACTTCCAGAAGAAATCAACTTTTATTTTACAACAAATGGGGCTTTCAAGCGTTGTTGATGTAGATATCGAAGTAGGAGACCATGTTCGTGTTATTTCTGGGACATTTGTAGGTATGGAAGGTAAAGTGGTGAATATAGACCTTAATAAACTACAAAGTAGATGTAATGATTGAACTTATGGGTAGAGAAACAAAAGTTGAATTAGAACTGCTATAATATTGAAAAAAATTCTAGGAAAGGAAAAGCTATTGTAAAAATAGTAGGTATGAGTGTGGAAAAATAGCTATTGTAATGGATTCGACAGCATATTTACCAGATGAATTAACAAAAAGAATTAAATATTAGAACGGTTTATTTAAATATAGTTATTGATGGAAATTCTTATAAAGAGGTTATTGATATGCCTCTTGATAAATACTATGATTATTTAAAGGATCCTAATAATTCTTTTTCCAACAACCTCTCAACCAGCAATTGGGGAAGTTGTTTCATGCTTAGAAAAATTAAAAAGAAGAAGGTTATACAGATGTTATTGCTATAGCACTATCTAGTGGTATAAAGCGGAACATTTTCATCATACTCTGTAGCTGATCTTATGGTTGATGGTATTAATGTTTCATCCATTTGATTCTGAAGTTGCTTGTCATCCTGAAGGATATTATGCAATTAAAGCTATGCTAATTAAAAGAAGGTAAGAGTTCTAAAGAAATCATGTCGCATTAGATGAAATGAAAAAGTTTCAAAAGCGTATTTTATGGCTGATGATTTATCTCATTTACAACGCAGTGGGTCGCTTAAATGGTGCACAGGCTATAGTTGGTAACTTATTGCAAGTTAAACCTTTATTACACTTTTTGAGGATAAGGTAATCGTACCATTCCAAAAATACGTACTTATAAAAAAGTTGTATTAAGAATTTATGAATTATTTGATGAATTTTATCAACAACATAAGGATGAAAACATTTCTGTATGTATTCTTCATGTAGATGCCATAGAGAAAGGCGGAAGAGATTAAAAAAATCATATGAAAAGAAATTTATCCCTGATGTTAATGTCGAAATAGACGCAATTACTCCTGTAGTATCAACTCATCTTGGGATTGGAGCTATAGGTTTTGCGTGGACAATATTATATTTTTTTGAGGTGAGATTATGGTTCAAACTATGGCGCATACTTGTTATAGAGTTGCTGATTTAGAAAAAATCAATTAAGTTTTTATACGGAAGCATTTGATTTTAAAGTAAGTAGAGAAAGAGATTTTAAAAGAATATAAATTTACTTTAGTATATTTGACTTTACCAGGTTCTGATTATGAATTAGAGTTAACTTATAATTATGATCATGGTGCATATGATTTAGGAGATGGTTACGGTCATATTGCAATTTCAGTTTCTGATTTAGAAAGGTTTATATGAGAAACATAAAAGAGGCAGGATACGATGTTACAGATTTAAAAGGTTTACCAGGATTCCCGCCAAGTTATTACTTTATCAAAAGATCCAGATGGATATAAGATTGAAGTTATTCGTGATAAGTAAGACAAATTAATTGATTTCTCTTATTTATTGTGATACAATGTAACTACATTGAAATAAATTACCGAAAGGGTGGGAATTTTGAAAGTTCTCCACTTTTTATATATTGCAATTTTAGATTTTAGAAAGAGGTGTAATATGAGTATAGTACAAAGAGTAAAAAGCTATTGCAGATGAGCAAACAAAAAGATACAGTATATTCACTTTATGATGTAGAATATGTAAAAGAAGGTAGTGAATTCTTCTTACGCATTTACTTCGATAAAGATGGTGGTTTAACACTAGATGATTGTGTACTTTAAGTGAAAAACTAGCAGAAGAATTGATAAAGAGGATTTTCATAAGCGACAAGTACTATCTGAAGTTTCTTCACCAGGTATAGAACGTGAGTTAAGAAATCTGGAAGAAGTTATCGATTCAATAGGTAAACATGTATATATCAAAACTTATGAGAAGGTAGATAACCAGAAAGAATTTTATGGTGACATCTTAGATGTTGAAGATAAAGAAATTACTATTGAATATAAAAGATAAAGCAAGAGTAAAGAAATCAATTATTAGTTATGAAAAATTGCTAAGATTAGATTAGCTGTTAAATTTTAATTTTTAAAGGAGAAAAGAACAATGAGCAAGGATTTGCTTAAAGCTATTAAATTAATTGAACAAGAAAAAGGTATTGCAGAAGATATATTAGTAGAAGCTATTGAATTAGCTCTATTATCAGCATACAAAAAAGAATTTTAACGCTGCAAAAGAATGTAAGAGTAGATTTTTAATCGTGCTACAGGTGATTACAAATTTATCATTAGAAAAAGATGTTGTAGAAGAAGTATATGATGATAGAATTGAATTTGCTTTAGAGGATGCATTAAAAAAATAAATCCAGCGTATGAAGTTGGTGATATCTATGAGGTAGTAGATCTTCCAGATGACTTTGGTCGTAGTTGAGCTCAAGCAGCTAAACAAGCGCTATTACAAAGACTTCTGTGAAGCAGAAAAGAAATCTTATTTAAAGAATATAGTGAATATGAAGGAGAAATCCTTTCAGGTACTGTAGACAGAATTGATACACGCTATGTATATGTGAAACTTGGAAAAATTGAGGCTATTTTAGGAGAAATGAAAGAGTTCCTGGTGAAAAATTATGTACCACAAACACCTATAAAAAGTTTATATAGCTAAAGTAGATAACCCAAGTCGTGGTAGTAAGCCGCATGTTCTGGCATCTAGATCACATCCTGAATTTATTAGAAGATTATTCGAAATGGAAGTTCCTGAAATCTATAGTGGAACAGTAGAAATTAAGAGTGTGTCTCGTGAAGCTGGAGAAAGAACTAAACTTGCCGTTTTCTCTGAAGACAAAAAAATGTTGATCCAGTTGGTGCATGTGTAGGTAATAAAGGAGATCGTGTTAACTCGTATTGTTGATGAATTAAACGGTGAGAAGATTGATATCATTACATGGGATGCTGATCCTGTGAAATTTATTACTAATGCATTAGCACCTGCTAAAGTAGAAGAAATCATTATAGATGAAGAAGAAAAAAATTGCTAATGTTAAAGTTAAAGAAGATCAACTATCTCTTGCAATAGGGAAAAAAGGTCAAAACGTTCGCTTAGCAGCAAGATTAACTGGATGGAAAATTGACATTAAAAGCAGCTGAGTAGTGAGGTGTTAAGATGAAAAAAGAAAAAAATACCAACAAGAAAATGTATACTGACTAACGAGATGTTTCCGAAAAAAGATTTACTAAGAATAGTAAAAAAATAAAGAAGGAGAAATTTCGGTAGACCCAACAGGAAAAAGCTGGGCGTGGAGCATATGTTGTATCAGATTTGGAAGTAATTAATAATGCAAAAGATAAAAAAATTACTTGAGAAATTCTTTTCAACTACTCCAGAAATTATGGAGCCTATTTACAACGAAGTAATTAGATTAATATATAGAAAGTCTATTCCACAAAAATAATGTTAAAAATATATAATTTATTAGGTTTAATGCAAAGAGCAGGTAAACTTATAACAGGCGAAGATTTAATCACAAAAATTTAAAGAATAAAAAGATAAAAATTATTAGTCATAGCACAAGATTGCGGTATTAATACAAAGAAAAAAATTGATAGATAAAAGCAACGTTTTATGGTGTTAATCACATCGAATTTTCAGATATTGAAAATATAAGTAGAGCAATTGGACGAGATAATCGTGTCGCACTTGGTATGACTGATGATGGGTTTATAAAAAGTTTAAACAACTATTAGAAGAAGGAGGAAGATTGTAATGAAAAAGGTCAGAGTATATGAATATGCTAAAGAGATTGGTAAACAGTCAAAAGATATAATTAAAGTTTTTAAGAGAATCTGAAATTGAAGTGTCTAACCATATGTCAATGTTAACGGAAGAGGGGTTAGCCAAACTTGATAGCATCTTCAAAGCTAAAAAAAGAAGAACCAAAAAGCAGAAAAAGTTGCTAGTAATCAAAATCAAAGTGATACTAAAAAAACATAAAAAAGATAAAAAAGAAAAATAAAAAAATCTAATAAACAGCAGCCTGCAATTATTGAAGCACCTACAGAAGAAACAATTTCAGAAGACACTATCTTAGTAAGAGATGGCATGACTGTAGGAGAACTTTCAGAAGTACTATCAGTAAATTCAACTGAATTAATTAAAAAGTTATTTATGGAACTTAAAATCATGGCAAATATCAATCAATCTCTTACTTTAGAGCAAATTGAATTAATTGCTATGGATTATGGAAAAAGAAATTCAAGAAGAAGTAGAAAATCAATAAAGAAGATTTAGATTTATACTTTGAAGTTGAAGATGAAGAAAAAAATCTTAAAGAAAGAGCTCCAATTGTTACAATAATGGGGCATGTTGACCATGGGAAAACAACTTTATTAGATACAATTAGAAACACACGTGTAACTGCAGGAGAAGCAGGTGGTATCACTCAACATATTGGTGCTTATCAAGTTCGTACTAAAGATAAGAAAATTACATTTTTAGATACACCAGGACACGCTGCGTTTACAACTATGCGCACGTGGAGCAAAAATTACTGACGTAACAATTTTAGTAGTGGCTGCTGATGATGGGGTAATGCCTCAAACAATAGAAGCTATTAACCATGCTAAAGCAGCAGATGTTCCTATTATTGTTGCTGTTAATAAAATGGATAAACCTCAAGCAAATCCAGACCGAGTTATGAATGAACTTGTAGAATATGGACTTATTTCTGAAGAGTGGGGTGGAGATACAATCTTTGTTCCTATTTCAGCTCTGAAAGGTGAGGGATTGATGAACTATTAGAAAATATTTTATTAGTTACAGAAATGCAAGAGTTAAAAGCCAATCCAAAACCGTCTAGCACTAGGTACTGTCATTGAAGCTAAACTTGACAAAGGGCGTGGAGCAGTTGCAACATTATTAGTACAAAATGGTACTCTTAATGTAGGAGATCCGTTAGTAGTAGGTAATACATACGGACGTGTTCGTGCTATGATAAATGATCGTAGTAAAAATATCCATACTGCTAAACCATCTACACCAGTAGAAATAACTGGTCTTCAAGACGTACCAAATGCAGGAGATCGTTTTGTAGTATTCGGTGATGAAAAAACAGCACGTCAAATTGGAGAAAAACGTCAACAACAATATATTGAAACTACACGTCAAGCTAACTCAGCAGTATCACTTGATACGCTATTTGAACAAATGAAACAAGGTGAGATGAAAGATCTTAACATTATTATAAAAAGCAGATGTTCAAGGTTCAGTTGAAGCACTTGCCATGTCATTAGCTAAAAATTGATGTAGAAGGTGTTAATGTGCGTATTATACACACTGGAGTAGGAGCAATCAATGAATCTGATATTACTCTTGCTGTTGCATCTAGTGCGGTAGTAATTGGATTCAACGTCCGTCCTGATAATAACGCTAAGCAAATGGCAGCAACTGAACAAGTAGATATTCGCTTACATAGTATTATCTATAAAGTAATTGAAGAAATCGAAGCAGCTATGACAGGATTATTAGATCCAGAATTTGTAGAAAAAGTAATAGGTCTTGCAGAAGTTCGTCAAGTATATAAAGTATCAAAAATTGGAACAATCGCTGGTGCTTATGTTACAGAAGGTAAAGTTTCTCGTGATGGTAAAAGTACGTGTAATCCGTGATAGTGTTGTAATTTACGAAGGTGAAATTGATACACTAAGAAGATTTAAAGATGATGTAAAAGAAGTTCAAAGTGGTTATGAATGCGGTATGACTGTTGAAAACTTTAATGATATTAAAGAAGGAGATGTCTTTGAAGTTTACATCATGGAAGAAGTAAAAATAGGAGGAGAAACTAATGTCAGAATTAAGAGTTAATAGACTTGCAGAACAAATCAAAAAAAGAAATTACTTATGTTTTAGCAACAAAAGTTAAAAAAATCATGATTTAGGATTTGTTACTGTTACAGAAGTAACTTTGACAGGAGATTATTCTCAAGCAAAAGTGTACTACACAGTTCTAGGTGGAGAACGCGAAAAAGAAAAACTAAAGAATCGTTTAAAAAAATAAAAGGATTCGTTAAAAAGCGAAGTTGCTAAAAATAAAAGATTCGTAAGTTTCCAGAATTGATTTTTCGAATATGATAAAAACAGCTGAGTATGCTTTACATATTGAAAGTCTAATTGCAAGTGTAAGTCAAAAAAAGAAGAAGAATAAAGTATAGGGAAGCTGCCTAAGGGTGTTAGGCAGTTTGTCCTATGATTGAATAAAATTAGAGGAGAATGTAATGTTACAAGTAACAAATTTAGGTTTGCGTTTTGCAGATAGAAAACTATTTGAAGATGTAAATATAAAATTTACAAATGGTAACTGCTATGGGCTGATTGGTGCTAACGGAGCAGGTAAGACAACATTTTTAAAATTATTATCTGGTGAAATTGATTCACAACAAGGTCACGTATCATTAGGAAAAGGTGAACGACTTGCGGTACTTCGTCAAAATCACTTTGCTTATGAAGAAGATAGAGTTATTGATGTTGTAATGATGGGACATGAGCGTCTTTGGGATGTTATGAAACGCAAAAATGAAATTTATATGAAAGATCCATTCACAGAAGAAGATGGTATCATTGCAGCAGAACTTGAAGGTGAGTTCGCTGAAATGGACGGTTGGAGTGCTGAGAGTGATGCGGCTCAACTTTTAGAAGGCTTAGGTATTTCTGTAGAGTATCATGATACGCTTATGGGAGAATTAGATAATGCAATTAAGGTAAAAAGTACTTTTAGCTCAAGCGTTATTCGGAAACCCAGATGTTCTATTGCTAGATGAGCCTACCAATGGACTTGACATTGCAGCCATTAAGTGGTTTGAAGAATTTTTTTAATTAACTTTGAAAAATACAGTTATTGTAGTCAGTCACGATCGTCACTTTTTAAATAATATTTGTACACATATTTGTGATTTAGATTTTTGGAAAAATTCAACTGTACGTTGGTAACTATGATTTCTGGTATCAATCAAGCCAACTTGCACGTCGTATGATGGAAGATTCTAATAAGAAAAAAAGAAGAAAAATTAAAGAACTTCAAGAGTTTATCGCTCGTTTCTCAGCAAATGCTTCGAAATCAAAAACAAGCAACAAGTAGAAAGAAAATGCTTGATAAAAATTACGCTTGATGATATTAAACCAAGTAGTCGACGTTATCCATATGTGCGCTTTACTCCGATCGTGAAATCGGTAATGATTTATTAATCGTAGATGGTGTAAGTAAAATAATTGAAGGAAAAGAAGTTTTAAACAATGTGAGTTTTACAGTTAATCCTAACGATAAAGTTATTCTTTTAGAGATGAAGTAGCTAAAACTACACTTCTTAAAATTTTAGCAGGTGAGATTGAACCAGATAGTGGAACTGTAAAATGGGAATTACTACCTCACGTAGTTATATGCCAAAAAGATAATACAGAATATTTTTGAAGGATTGAAGCTTTCATTAGTAGAGTGGTTACGTCAATATGCTTCTCCGGAAGAAGAAAGTGAGGCATATCTACGTTCGTTCTTAGGAAGAATGTTATTCTCAGGGAGAAGAGGCACTAAAACGTGCTCATGTACTTTCTGGGGAGAAAAAAATGCGTTGTATGTTGTCTAAAATGATGTTATCTAAAGCTAACGTTATTCTTTTTAGATGAACCTACTAACCACCTTTGATTTAGAGTCAATTACTGCGGTTAATGAAGGAATTATCGCATTTAAAGGTTCAGTATTCTTTACATCTCATGACTATGAATTTATTCAAACAATTGCTAATAGAGTAATTGAACTTACTCCAGAAGGAGCAATTAATAAAGAAATGGATTATGAGAACTACCTTAAATTTAAAGGAATTATCGATTAATATTAAAAAGAGGTTTACTTCTAAAATGAAGTTAAACCTCTTTGCTATTTTAAAAATTTTATGTTTTCAAAAATTTGTTTTGTTACCTCATTGAATACCAAGACTTCTTCAGGGAAAAATCTATCAAATTCAATAGAATCAATATCAAGAAGTGCAACAACTTCATTATTTTGTATAATAGGAATTACAAGCTCACTATTAGTTGCACTATCACAAGCTATGTGTCCAGGAAATTGATGAACATCTTTTACATAAATTGCTTCTTTTGTTGTGTAGCAATGCCCACAGACTCCCTTATTGAAAGGAATACGCGTACATGCGACTTTTCCTTGAAACGGACCTAAGACTAGATTGTTTTTGTTCTTTATCTACTATGTAGAAACCAACCCAGTTAGTATTGGGCAAATATTCTTTGTATAATGCAGAAAGATTAGAAAGATTAGTAATCAAATTTTTCTCATTGGTAATAAGTGAATTTGCTTGTTTAATAAATAAAGATTTATCTGTAATAATATTCATATGAAACCTCGCTAAATTTATTTATCTTATTTTCGCATATTAGGAGAAAAATAAAGTGAAATGACTATATAAGATTTAAGGGAAGATACGAAATAAATTTTTAATAGTTCTGAAATAAAAAAATTCAAAAATTTCAAAAATGGTTGAAATACTTTTGTTTTTTTATGCTAAAAATGGTATAATTTTTGTTAGTATTTATTGTATTAATAAACGTAAAATTTAATAAAAATTTCAGGGGAAGATATATGACATATATTTTTTTATTTGTATGTGTTCTTATTCTTGGAGGAGTAGTGGCTCTATTCATCTTTAGAAATAGAAAAAACAAGATTTGTACACTCTTTTAGTTATGAAAGATGAGCTAGAAAGAGAAACATTGTCTGATGATTTGAAACAGGTAAAAGCATTAGAGATAGCAGGAAAAGCAGAAAAACTTTATACTAAGTGGGAAAGTGAATGGTATGAAATTCAAAGTATTGATATAGAAGAATTAGACGCGATCTTTATAATGCTGAAAGCTATATAGATAAATTTAATTTTAAACGTGCTGATGAAGTAATAATGAATAGCGGTGAACTAATTGCAAGTATAAAAAGATAGAATTGCAGAGATCTCGACGAGAAATTAAAGAACTTAAAGAAGTTGAACCTAAAAAATAGAGAAGTTTATGAAGAAATCGTTGTAGAGTATAAAGAGCTTAATCGTGAACTTTTAGCTAAAAAAGACATCAGTATGGAGCAGCAGCTGATCAATATGAGCAAAACATTAAAGAACTTGCTCCTCAATTAGATGACTTCAAATTATTGACATCTACAGGTAAATATATCGAAGCACAAGAAAAAAATTACAGCAATAAGAAATTTATTCTTAATTTAAAAGAAAAAAATGGATGTATTACCAGATTTACTAAAAAGAGATAGAAAAAACTTGTCCAACTCAGATACAGTCATTAAGGCTTAAAGTTGAAGAGATGGAGAAAAAGGTTTCAAACTTACACATTTAGAAATATCTAGTAAAATTGAAAGTATTGTTTGGCAATTAAATGATGCTCGTGAAAAAAGTAAAACTAGGAGATATTGATTTAATAGAAAAATATTTTTAGATGGCATTTATGATGTTATTGATGAGGTTTCTAACGACCTTAAAAAAGAGCTTGATTATAAGAGATATATAGAAGAAAAACTATCGTGAAATTACTAATAAACTTGATTTACAAGATAAATTAAATGAAGCCCTTTATAATAATATTCAGGAAATTAAAAACTAGATATCAAATCTATCAAAAAAAGATGAAGAAATGGTAGCTAATTATTATGATGAATTAAGCGAATTGTTAGATCTTAAACATGATATAGATGTCTATATTAATAATCAACCAAAATTAAATTATAAAAGATCTTAAAGATAAAGTTGAATTATTAGAGCAAGGATTAGAAAAAAATCGAAGAAGACCAAACAAATTACTCTAGATATTTAACAAGTTTACGTGAAGAAGAAAGTATTGCAAGAGAAAAAAATTAATATTTATTAATCAAGAAAAAGAAGTAATTAAACGTAAATTAGATAACTCTCGAGTTCCTGGTTTCAGTGATAGATTTATTGTTCTTTATAAAGATGTTACAGATAGTTATAGATATGCTTTGGAAGAACTGAAAAAAGAGCCTATTAATATTGATTTGTTAAAACGTGCAGTTGCAGAAGCAGAAGAGTCACTAGATATTTACTCATCTGAAGTTAATAATATACTTACAGATATAGAATTAATCGAAAAACTTATCCGTTATGCAAACAGATATAGAAAAGAAAAATATTGAATTCCATCAACAATTAACAGTTAGCTGAACAATATTATAGAGAATATCGTTACAACAAAAACATTAGAAATAATTCGTACTTCTCTAGAAAAAAAGTAGAGCCAGGAGCATACGAAAGAATAAGAAATTTGTAAAATTAAGATAAAAACCAGTCATTTGACTGGTTTTTTATCTGCGTTTTAAATTGTAATAACCAAGGCTTAGGAAATAAAAATAGTGCTTCAATAGTAGCAATATAAAAAAAGTAGTTGGTAGGGCTGTATAGTAAGACAATGTAATACCCTAACCAAGTTCCTATTAAAGCGAAGGTAATTGAAATAGCAATCATTACTCCTACTTTATTAGTTAAATATCTAGCTGCACTAGCAGGAACAGTAAAGCAATACAAACATTAATAAAGCACCTACAACTGGAACTGTAATGCTTGTTGCAACAGATAATAGCACTAGGAAGAATATTGAGATAAATTTTCCATTAAGACCAAGTGCTTTAGCACCAATTGCATCAAAAAGAATCAAATTTTATTTTTTTCTATAGAATAGTGATAGTAAAATAATTACAGCAATAGCTAGTGAAAATATTAGTTTAACATCATCACGAGTGATGGATACGACACTTCCAAATAAAATACTATTTACATAACTTGTACTTTTTGGTGTTAGTGAAAGGAATAGCAAACCTAGACCTAAGAATATCCCAAGCATAACACTTACAGTTGCTTCACGACGAAAAGCTTTTACGCTAAGATGTCCTACTAAATATGACATAGTTATTGTGAAAATAAGCAATCCATAAATCGGATTAATTCCAAGAAAAACAGCAAAAGCAGCTCCAGCAAATCCAACGTGAGATAGGGTATGGGAGATAAATGACATATTTCGTGCCATTACAAATACTCCGATATATCCAGCCATAATTGCTACAATAGTACCTGCAATAAAGGCATTTTGCATAAAATCATAATTAAGCATAATTGTTATCTCCTACATAATGTTTACATAATTTAAAAATCACTTTGTTCTTTATTAAAGTCGTTAATACTAATAAATTTATAACAATCTTCCTCTAAGTATAGAATTTTATCAATATTTTTTTCGTCAATTAACGAAAGTTCATGTGTAATACAAAGAGTAATTATATTATAGTAATATCACGAACCAAAGACATACATTCAATCTCACTACCTTTGTCAAGATTAGAAGTAAACTCATCAAGAAGAAGTAAATTAGGGATTATTAACAAGTGCCTGTGCTAGGAATACGCGTTGTTTTTTTCCCCACCTGATAATGACCTATTGACTTTTCTTTTTTTAGTTAGTGAATTAGTTGTTTCTAAGGCAATTTCAATTTGTTTTTTCTTTGACGAAAGCCAAGGAAGAATTTTTTTATGGAGAGGAAGTGCGACAAAGTCTTCAACTGATAAAGGTAGTTCTTCGTCTATTTGACGGAATTGTGGAACATAGCCAAGACGAGCTTCTTCACCAATTAATTTTATGTTTTCTGTTGTATTTAGTTTTTCTAATATATTGTTTAATAAAGTTGTTTTACCAACACCATTTTTTCCAACAACAGCTACTATATCTCCAGCAGAACAGCTGAAAGAGAGATTGTTGAGTATTAACTTATCTCCTATTGAATAGGTTAAGTTTTTTATATTAAGTTCAGTCATAATAAACTCCTAACTTATAGATTAAATTACACTTTTTAGTATAAAAAGAAGAGATACGATTTACAAATCTCTTCTTAATATTATACTACATATTTTCTAATTGTGAAAACTATTTTTTTATTAATGGTTGTGATTGTGTCCCTCATGATTATGATCTATGACCTTCATGGTCGTGATTGTGTGAGTGAGATTCTTTAGCATTTTCTGTATGATATGCTTTTTCTCCCTTACCACCGTTTAAAAATTTCTTCAAGTTTATTATATTGGTCTAACATCCACTCTATATATGTTTTTACCATCAGGTTGCGTCTCAGTAACATTTAGAATCGGAATATTATTTTTGTTCAGCAAGATTTATTAATCCTTCAACTGTTTTGTTAGTAGTCTGAACATTATTGATAATCAATGAAATTTGTTTATTCTTAATTTGTTGCTGAATATTTTTAAGGTCTTGTGGTGCTGGATCATTTCCTTCCTCTGTAGCTTGTGCTAATTTATTCACCTCGTCAGATACTTTTAGTCCAAGAGATTTAACAGCATATTCGAATACAGGTTCGGTAGTAAGAACAGATTTTCCATTAGCTTTTTTTCTTTTAGAGAATTTATTTTTTTCTGTAATTTTTGATAACTCTTTTTGTATTTATCTCTATTTTTCATAGAAATCCTTATTAGAAGAATCTTTTTCACTTAATATTTTTAGTTAACTCATCAGCGATTTTGCTCTATTACCTCAGGATTATACCAAATATGTTCATTTTCACCTTCTTTAAGACCCAATAATTTAGCACCATCTATTTTAGTTATATTCTTACTATTATTAGTAAGTTTTTCAAACCATGAATCATAGCCGCCGCCGTTTAAAAATAGCAATTTTTGAATCAGCTACAGTCTTAGCATCTTGTGCAGTTGGTTCAAAAATCGTGTGGGGTCAATAGAAGAAGAACTTATTATAGAAGAAACTTCTGCTTTGTCACCAGCAACAGCTTTGGCAACTTCTGCGTAAAAGTTAACAGATGTTACAATTTTTATTTTTCAGTTGAAGTAGGGTTTGAATTTGTTTTACTAGAACACCCAACTAGAAATAAAGTTAATGCTGTAATAATTGATAAAAATTTTTAAAAAATTTACTCATAGTAAAAATACCTCCGTTATTTCGTAATTATTACGGTCTAATAAATTATAATACTAAATTATTAAAAAAATCAAGGGATAAATCGAAATTATTTTGATTAAGAAAAAGAGAAGATTAAAAAAAGATACATACAAATCTTTAAAAATTAAAAATCTAAAAAGGTATAATTTTATTTTCTAAAGAAGAAAAATAACAAGTAATATTTTAAAAAATTTTTCAATTACATATTTGCTAAAATGCGATAAAAGCACTTGATTTTTATTGCTGAATACTATATAATTAATAAAGTTGAGTAAAAATCAACAAAAATAAAAACACGACATTTGAGTAGCTGCTCGGTGCATTAAATGTTTGCAGTAGGCTTAGAGAATGTCGGAGGAAAAACTAAGGAGGAAAAATAACTTATGGCAGTTATTTCAATGAAACAATTATTAGAAGCTGGTACACTTCGGTCACCAAACAAGAAGATGGAATCCTAAAATGGATAAATACATCTTCACAGAAAGAAATGGTATCTATATCATCGACTTACAAAAACAGTTAAAAAAAGTAGATGAAGCATATGAATTCGTTAAATCAGTTGCTCGATCAAGGCGGAAAAATGTTATTCGTAGGTACTAAAAAAACAAGCACAAGATGCTATTAAAGAAGAAGCTGAAAGAAGTGGTCAATACTACATCAATCACCGTTGGTTAGGTGGAACTTTAACTAACTACAAAAACAATCAAAGGACGTATTGATAGAATCGCTGAAATTGAAAAAATGGAAGCTGATGGAGTATTCGAAGTTCTTCCTAAAAAGAAGTTATCGAATTAAGAAAAGAATACGATAAACTTAACAAATTCTTAGGGTGGAATCAGAGAAATGAAAGGTATGCCAGATGCAATTTTCGTTGTTGACCCTAAAAAAGAACACAATGCAATAGCTGAAGCTAAAAAATTAGGAATTCCTGTAGTAGGTATCGTAGATACAAACCGCGATCCAGACGATGTTGACTATGTAATCCCTGCAAACGATGACGCTATTCGTGCAGTTAAATTATTAACAGCTAAAAATGGCAGATGCTTTTGTGGCTTACAATGAAGGGAAATATCGAAGAAAACAGCTGAAGAAGTATTCGTAGAAGAAGTAGAAGCAACAGAAGAATAATTTTATAAATAAATTTTAAAGAATATAATAACGGAGGCAATCAAAATGGCACAAATTACAGCTAGTTTGGTAAAAGAATTAAGAGAACGTACTGGTGCTGGTATGATGGACTGTAAAAAAGCACTACAACAAACTGATGGAAATATCGAAGCAGCAATCGACTATTTAAGAGAAAATGGTATCGCTAAAGCAGCTAAAAAAGCTGACAGAATCGCTGCAGAAGGTCTTTCTTATATCGAAGTTAAAGGTAACAAAGCTGTTATCTTAGAAATCAACTCAGAAACTGACTTCGTTGCTAAAAAAACGAAAAAAATTTGTTGCTTTTAGTAAAAAAATGTTGCAGATGCTATCTTAGCAGCTGAACCAAAAACTTTAGAAGAAGCACTTCAAGTAGAAGCACAAGGTGGAACTGTAGAAGCAGTTATTAATGAAGGTATCGCTACAATTGGAGAAAAACTTTCATTAAGAAGATTTGAAGTAGTATCAAAAACTGATTCAGATGCATTTGGTGCATATTCTCACATGGGTGGAAGAATTGGTGTTCTTACACTTGTTGAAGGAAGCACTGATGAAGAAGCAGCTAAAGATGTTGCAATGCACATTGCTGCTTTAGCTCCAAGATACTTAGACGAAAGTGAAGTACCAGCTGATGTACTTGAACACGAGAAAAAAAGTATTAACTGAGCAAGCATTAAACGAAGGAAAACCTGCTAATATCGTTGAAAAAAATGATCGTTGGTAGAATTAACAAATTCCTAGAAGAAATTACAGTAGTTAAACAAAAAAATTCGTTAAAGACGATAGTTTAACTGTAGAAAAAAATTTGTAGCATCAAAAGGTGGAAAACTTGCTAAATTTGTACGTTACGAAGTAGGAGAAGGTATCGAGAAAAGAGAAGATAACTTCGCTGAAGAAGTAATGAGCCAAGTTAACGCTAGCAAATAATTCTCTATTTAATATTCATTATTAGAAAGGTAAAGCACACACTTCTTGTGTGTGCTTTTTAAAAAGATTAGTATATATTTAGATATATCTGTATTTTATTAGGAGGATTAAAAATGGCTACTAGATATAAAAGAGTTTTATATAAACTTAGTGGAGAAGCACTTGCAGGTGGGAAAGGATTCGGAATTGATTCTGAGACAGTTAACAAAATAACATCTCAAATTGTTGAAGTTGTAAAGCAAGGGGTAGAAGTTGCTATTGTTGTTGGTGGTGGAAATATTTGGCGTGGTAAAACTGGAGAAGAGCTAGGTATGGAACGTGCAACAGCAGATTCAATGGGAATGTTAGCTACAGTAATGAATTCATTGGCTCTACAAGATTCATTAGAACAAAAAGGTGTGGATACTCGTGTACTTACATCAGTAGAAATGAAAGCTATGGCGGAACCATATATTAGAAGACGTGCAATTAGACATTTAGAAAAAGGACGTGTTGCGATTTTTGCAGCAGGAATTGGAAAATCCATACTTCTCAACAGATACTACGGCCAGCTCTTCGAGCTAAAGAAATTGGAGCTGAGGCGATTCTTATGGGTAAAAATGGGGTAGATGGAGTTTACTCTGCAGATCCCAAGTTAGATAGCTCAGCAACTAAGTTTGATAAATTATCATATATGGATGTAATGAATAAAGGATTAACTATTATGGATTCGACAGCTATTACGTTCTGTATGGATAATAACTCACCAATTATCGTCTTTTCTATTGATGATGCAGATAATATTGTAAAAGTTGTTACTGAAAAATTAGGAACAATTATTGAATAAATTATAAGTAGGAGTGTAAAAACTATGCCTGAGCAAATTATGAATAATTTAAATGAAAGAATGGAAAAAGCAATTGTGAGTTTACGTCGTGAGTTAGCTTCTATTCGAGCTGGGAAAGCAAGCGCGGCAGTACTTGATAGATTAACTGTTGATTACTATGGAGTTGCAACACCTATTAACCAAGTAGCTGGAGTTTCAGTACCAGAACCAAAAATGTTAGTAATATCTCCTTATGAGAAAACTTTATTAGGAGATATAGAAAGAGCAATTCAAGCATCAGATTTAGGTCTTAATCCTTCTAACGATGGATCAGTAGTTCGTATTGTATTTCCAGCGTTAACAGAAGAATGCTAAAGAATTAGCAAAATTAGTAGGTAAAGAATCTGAAGGTGCAAAAGTAGCTGTTCGTAATGTACGTCGTGATGCAATGGATGCAATGAAAAATTAGAAAAAGGCTTCTCAAATTACAGAAGATGATTTGAAAGGATATTCTGATGATATTCAAAAAGCTACTGATAAATTTGTTGCAGAAATTGATAAAGTAACAAAAAGAAAAAAACAAGATGAATTAATGAGTGTATAATAATATGGAAATGTCAGAAATTATTGCTAAGATTAATTCACTTAATGCAACAAAAAAAGAACGCGAGCTAACAGCTGTTGAAACAGAAGAGTTGGCAGAATATAGACAATTATATTTAAAAATTTTAAAGCTAATATGCGTAATATATTAGATAATACAAAAAGTAATAAATGAAAAAGGAGAAGATATTACTCCTAAAAAGAAAGGACTTTAAATTATGAGTGGACTACAATTACAATTTTAGTTGGAGCTATTTGTTTACTTGCAGGAGTAGTAGGTGGCTTTTTCCTTGCAAGACGAAACTTCATGAACTATATGGAAAAATCCTCAAATTAATGAAGATATGGTAATGGCAATGATGAGCCAAATGGGGCAAAAACCATCACGTAAAAATTAACCAAGTTATGGGGAACATGCAAAAGCTCAACAACAAGCAAAAAACAAGCTAAAAAATAATATATTTAGAGCAAATATTATGTATTATAAAGCATAGTATTTGCTCTTTAATTTTGATAGAGAGTTTCTATATAGAAAAATAATTGTAGCATACATCATATTAGTTTACAATTAGCATATTTTTCGTTAATATAATATAGTACAAAAAGGAGGAAGTAATGGATACAAGAATTATAAAAATATACTTCACAAACAACTGAAAAGAATTGATAAATTTTTGCAAAAAGAACTTTCTGAACTATCTAGAACAAATATTCAGAACTTAATTTCAGAGGGATATATTAAAAGTAGATGGGAAAAGAAATAAAAACAAATTTTTAAATTAAAAAGAAGGTAATGAAATTACTATTGAATATAGAGAACCAGAGGAATTAGATGTTGTTAAAACAAGACATTCCAATTGATATAGTTTATGAAGATAGTGATTTAATTGTAGTAAATAAAACTAAAGGAATGGTTGTTCATCCATCAGCAGGACACAGAGATGGAACACTTGTAAATGCACTGTTATTTCATAGTGAGTTATCTAGTATTAATGGAACTATACGCCCAGGTATAGTGCATAGAATAGATAAAGATACTTCAGGTCTATTAGTAGTTGCTAAAAATGATAAAGCACATGTTAAATTATCAGAAATGATTGCAAATAAAGATGTAAAAAAAGAAAATATTATGCTTTAGTGCATGGAAGTATAAAAGCATGATTATGGAACAATCGATGCTCCTATAGCGCGTAATCCAAAAAGAGCGTAAAGAAATGGCAATTATAGATGAAGGGAAAACCGTCAATAACACATTTTAAAGTAGTAGAAAGATTTGAGAAATATACTTTTGATTGAATGTGAATTAGAAACAGGACGTACTCATCAAATAAGAGTCCATATGAAATACATTAATCACCCATTAGTAGGTGATCCTGTATACGGTCCGAGAAAAACATTAAATGCAAATGGGCAGGCTTTTACACTCAAAGAGTATTGAGTTTAATCATCCTATTACAGGAGAGCACTTGTATTTTTGAGACACCAATTCCTCAATATATGATAGATATTATGGCAAAATTAGATAAATAAAACGGTTAATTGAAAAATTTTTCATAAAATAGTTTATTTTTTTATAGAAAAATATAGTATTATAGAATAAGTAAGTAGTTATTTAAGGAGGACAATAAACATGGTATTAGTGCCAGCAAAAGATATGCTTGTAAAAGCTAGAAAAAGAAGGATATGCGGTAGGGCATTTCAACATTAATAACTTAGAATGGACAAAAGCTATTTTAGCTGCTTGTGAAGAAGCGCAAAGTCCAGTTATCTTGGGTGTAAGTGAAGGAGCAGCTAAATATATGACTGGGTTCAGAACAGTTGCAGCTATGGTAGAAGCTATGGTAGAAGAAATGAAAATTACAGTTCCTGTTGCATTACACTTAGATCACGGTTCATACGAAGGAACTAAAGCAGCGATTGAAGCTGGATTTAGTTCAGTAATGTTTGATGGATCTCACTATCCATTCGAAGAAAATATCGAAAAATCAAAAGAAATGATAGCTTTAGCTCACTCTAAAAGGAATATCAATTGAGTGTGAAGCGATCAATCGGTGGAGAAGAAGATGGAGTTATCGGAAGTGGAGAATTAGCTGATCCTCAAGAATGTAAAACTATGGCTGAATTAGGAATTGATTTTCTTGCAGCTGGAATTGGTAACATTCACGGTAAATACCCAGAAAACTGGGCTGGATTAAGCTTTGAAACGCTAGAAAACATCTCAAACGTAACTGGTGGAATTCCTCTAGTATTACACGGTGGTTCTGGTATCCCAACTGAACAAATTCAAAAGCTATTTCTCTAGGAGTTTCTAAAGTTAATGTTAATACTGAATGTCAATTAGCATTCGCAGAAGCAACAAGAAAAATATATTGAAGAAGGTGGAGATCTTAAACCCAAAGGATTCGACCCTCGTAAATTATTAAATCCTGGATTCGAAGCTATTAAAGCTATGGTTCATCAAAAAAATCGATATCTTCGGTTCAAGAAACAAAGCATAATAACTACAGATTACTAAAAAGGCTCGTGCTTTGCATGGGTCTTTTTATCTATATAATAAAAAATAATTTATAACTAGGTTGAAATTATATATTGTAAATACAAAGGAGTGTTCGCATGAAAGAAACTATAAATTATATAAAAATTAATAAGTATTGACTCACCTACAGGATTTACAAGAGAAATTAGTACATATTTAATTGAAGAGATAGAAAAACTAGGATATAAAGCAATACGTGGAAACAAAGGTGGAGTTAATGTCGTTGTAGAAGGGGAAAATGATAAAAAAACATAGAATTGTTACTGCGCATGTTGATACGCTTTGAGCAATAGTTCGAGCAATTAAACCCGATGGACGCTTAAAAAATAGCTCAAATAGGAGGTTATCCTTGGAATATGATTGAAGGGGAAAAACTGTGAGGTACATGTTGCTAGTAATAATAAAAAAATTAGTGGTACTATTTTAGTACATCAGACAAGTATTCATGTTTATCGAGATGCAGGAACAGTTGAAAGAACTCAAGATAATATGGAAATACGACTTGATGTGAAAGTAAATAGTGCAGAGGATGTACGTTCTTTAGGTATAGATGTAGGAGATTTTATTAGTTTTCGATCCTAGGACGATTGTTACAGAGACAGGATTTATAAAAAGTCGTTTCTTAGATGACAAAGTAAGCGCAGCTATATTATTAGATCTTTTACGAAAATATAAAGATGAAAACATTACTCTTCCATATACAACTCATTTTATGTTTAGTGTTTTTGAAGAAGTAGGGCATGGTGCAAATTCTTCTCTTCCTAAAGAAGCTGTAGAATATTTAGCAGTAGATATGGGGAGCAATGGGAGATGATCAACAAACAGATGAGTACACAGTCTCAATTTGTGTTAAAGATGCAAGTGGTCCATATAACTATGAGTTTCGTCAACACTTAACAAATTTAGCACGAGAAAAACAAATTCCTTTTAAGTTAGATATTTATCCATACTATGGAAGCGATGCTTCGGCAGCTATGCGAGCAGGCGCAGAAGTGAAACATGCTTTACTAGGAGCAGGCATAGAATCTAGCCACTCATATGAGAGAACGCATATCGATTCAGTAGAAGCAACGCAGAATTTAGTTGATGCATATTTACAAAGTGAATTAATAAGTTAAAAAGCAGACTATAAAGTCTGCTTTTTGATAAATTATTATTCATAAAAATTTTTATACTAGAGTTTACTTCAATTTTTTATTTGTAACGGATGATTAAAAATAACTTTTAGCGCTCCAAGATACATCTTTTTCATATTTATGACCATCATTAGAATAAAAGTTTATCTCCAATAATAGGATTTCCTTTATATGCTAAAATGAACACGAATTTGATGAGTGCGACCTGTTTCTAGTGAAATGGTAGTAGCAAATTTTATTCTGCTCTATTTTTTTCGCAAGATAGTATATTTGTAATTGCATTTTTCCTTTATTAGTAACTGCCATTTTATCACGGTTATCACGTCCAATATTAGTATTAATAGTTTGAACATGAATATTATTTTTACAAGTGCTGTATAGAAGCGTTTTATGACACGATGTTCTAACATTCGATCAAGTTTGGATTTTTACAAATGGTGTTTTTGCAAAAATGACTAAACCACAAGTATCGGTATCAAGACGATGTATTGGTTCTAGATAAGGATAATCAGTAATTAAGTAATTAACTAATGTATTATTTTCATCTGTTATATCATTTGGATGAGTTTTAATTCCAAATGGTTTAGAAGCAATTAGTAAGTAGTCATCTTCGTATTCTTTTTATAATGGATAGTGAATTATTTGCAATATAATTAGAAGTTCCAAGTTCTATGTTAATCTCTAAATTATCACCCTTATTGAGTTTTGATTGTAGGTCAGCACTTTGTCCATTGATAATTATGGTATTTGTGTAATGATGAGAATGTATACGTATATTATGGATATTTTTTAGAAACTTTTAAAAATTACTAAGATACGATTCAACATTAATATAAGATGATAAAATTTTAAAAATTCATAGGTCTCCTTATGGTTTATAATACTTAATAATATGATAAATACAATTATATAATATTTTTCACTTTTGTATAAAGTAAAAAGCAAGATAAATAAGGATCTTATAAAACTTCAAAAGTTTAAAAATATTTAATTTAATCTTGATTTTAATTCAAAAGTATAGTATTATATATCTTGTGATTTAATATTACTAAACTTAAAGTTTAATTAAGTATAACTTTAATTACAAAAAGTTAGATATAGGTAAAACAAAAAGTGACAATAAGTTTAATTATAATAAACTTTGAAACTAAAAAAATTTATTATGCCTAAATATAAATTAAAAGAAATAATGGAAAGGAGAAATATGTATTCAATAGGTGAAAGATTAAAACGATTAAGAATTCAAAAATCTTACTCAAGAAGAACTTGGGGAAAGAACAGACTTTAAGTAAAGGATATATTTCACAAGTAGAACGTGATTTAGCATCACCATCTATGGAAACATTTTTTTAATATTTTGGAAGTGTTTAGGGTTGTGCTCCAAAAAGACTTTTTTGATAAAGAAAGTACAAGTCAAAAAAGTATATTATTCATTAGAAGATCAAACTAGTTATGAAGAAACTGATGAAGGATATATACTGACATGGCTTGTTCCAGAATCTAATGAGAAAAGAAATGGAATCTTTAATACTTAGACTAGAAAAACACAGTAATTATAAAGACATTTAGTCCATCGGAATCAGAAACACTATGTTATGTTTTAAAAGGTAAATGTAAATTAAAAACTAGGTGATGAAGAGTATATTGCATCATCGAATGAAAGTTTTTATTTTTTTAGCTACATCAGAGCATAGGTTATCAAATCCTTTTGACGAAGTCTGTGAAATTATTGATAGTAGCGACAAATTGTATTTATAACTAAAGAGAATGAAGGTTACTTAATTAAAGATTAAATAACATTCAAATCTCTTGCTTAATTTAATTATATTATTATATGTGAGGAGAATAAAATGGCAAATATTGTTGAGTTTAAAGATGTATCAATGTCATTTGGTAATAATAAAGTTTTTAAAAAATATAGACTTAGAAATTGAAAAAGGTAAATTTTTATACTTTACTTGGGCCTAGTGGTTGTGGTAAAAGTACTATTCTGAAAATTGATTGGTGGATTTTTAAGTCCAACGTCTGGGGATGTTTTATTAGATGAAAAAGTGGTAAATGAATTACCAGCAAATAAACGTCAGGTTAATACAGTGTTTCAGGATTATGCATTGTTCCCACATATGAATGTTTTTCGAAAATGTTGCCTTTTGGTTTAAAAAATCAAAAATGAAAAAAAGGGAAATTATTAAGAAAAAGGTAAAAAAAGCTTTAAAACAAGTAAACTTAACTGATTTTGAAAAAAACGTGATATTAGTGAGATGAGTGGTGGTCAAAAACAGCGTGTTGCTATAGCTCGAGCTATAGTTAATGAACCAGAGATTATCCTTCTTGATGAATCTTTGTCTGCTCTTGATTTAAAACTTCGTCAAGAGATGCAATATGAACTTCGTGAACTTCAACAGCAAACAGGAATTACTTTTATTTATGTTACGCACGATCAAGAAGAAGCTCTTGCAATGAGTGATTATATCTTTGTTATGAATGATGGGAAAATTGAACAAAGCGGAACGCCACTTGATATTTATGATGAGCCAGTTAACCGCTTTGTTGCTGACTTTATAGGAGAATCTAATATCGTTAATGCAGTAATGATAGATGACTATTTAGTAGAAATTTATGGAAAACAATATGAATGTGTTGATGCTGGTTTAGATAAAAATAAACGAGTAGAAGTAGTAATTAGACCAGAAGATTTAGAAATTACTTCTTCAGAAAAAGGGAAAATTAATGTGGTAGTTGATACACAACTGTTTAGAGGTGTTCATTACGAGATTTGTTGTTTAGATGATCAATATAACGAATGGATTGTACATTCAACTAGAGAAGCAAAACCTGGTTCTGCTGTCGGATTAAACTTTGATCCTGAAGCAATACATATCATGGTACCAGGAGAAACAGAAGAAGAATTTGATGCACGTTTAGAATCATATGAAGAGGAGGAATAATAATGTTTAATAAAAAAACACGCTCACTTTTTATGATTCCATATGTAATGTGGATGTTACTTTTTGTAGTATTTCCAATTTTACTGATTGTTTATTATTCTTTTAGAGATATTAATGGTAATTTTACACTTTCAAACTATCAAGTATTTTTTTAGTAGCACATATGTATTAATGACGCTTTATAGTTTTTTTGGTATGCTTTTTTTAATTACTCTAATTTGTTTAGTAATAAGTTATCCTTTAGCTTTTTATAATTAGTAAAAAGCAAATATAGCGAATTGCTACTTTTACTTATTATATTACCAACATGGATAAATATATTGTTAAAAACATACGCGTTCTTAGGACTATTTGGTGAATATGGAACAATTAATAGTTTCTTAGAATATATAGGTATAGGTACACAAAGTTTATTATTCAACTCATTCAGTTTTGTATTTGTATCTAGTTACATATTCCTACCATTTATGTTATTACCAATTTATAATTCAGTAGTTGGAATTAATAGAAACTTGATAGAAGCTTCATATGATTTAGGGGCAGATTTTAAAACTACATTTAGAAAGATTATATTTCCTTTAAGTATTAACGGAGTAAAAACAGGAATACAGGTAACATTTATTCCAGCATTATCTCTATTTATGATAACAAGACTTATTGCAGGAAATAAGATTATTAACTTGGGTACTGCTATTGAAGAACATTTTCTTGTTACACAAAACTGGGGGATTAGGATCTACAATAGCTGTATTCTTAATAGTTGTAATGGGAATTATAATGGTATTAACAAATACTAAAGATAAAGTAACTATAGGAGGAAAAATAATGAAATTAACTTCAAAAATTATATTTAATAGTTATTTTTTTGCAATATTATATATACCTCTAGTTTATTTAGCGTACTATTCATTTAACTCTGGAAAAAAACAATGATAGATTTTCGAAGGATTCTCATGGAAACACTATGTAGAATTGTTTGAAAATACTCGAATGATGGTAATTGTTATTAATACTTTTAGTAGTTGCTTTACTATGTGGATTATTTTCAGCTGTTTTAGGAACTTTAGGAGCATTAGGTATATACTCATTAAAATCTAACAAAAAGAAAAATAGTTTTTTAATTGGTAACAATATTTTAATTGTGAGTCCAGACGTAATAATTGGGTGTTCATTCTTACTTATGTTTACATTTATAGGAAAACAGTTAGGAATTGATAGTATTCAAGGTTTTTGGTCAGTTCTACTATCGCATATAGCTTTTAGTATACCGATAGTAGTATTGATGGTACTACCAAAATTATATGAGATGCCAAAATCTATAATTGATGCAGCTGTTGACCTTGGGGCAACATATCCACAAGTTTTAAGTAAAATCGTTATTCCTTATATTACTCCTGGAATTCTAGCAGGGTTCTTTATGGGACTAACATATTCACTTGATGACTTTGCGGTAACTTTCTTCGTTACTGGTAATGGATTCCAAACACTATCAGTAGAAATTTATTCAATGGCAAGACAAGGAATAAACTTACAAATCAATGCATTATCAACCGTATTAACTCTATTTGTTGTAATTGCAGCAATTATATATTATATAATTAATACAAGTAAGTTGAAAAGGGAGGTAAGATAGTATGAAAAAATTACTTATTTCTGCTTTATCAATCTTAGTTATTTGTTTAGGATTATTATACAGTAGAGATTTCATTGATAGCTCAAGTAGTGGAGAAAAACAAACTCTTACAATTTTCAACTGGGGTGAATATATTGATCCAGACTTAATTAAAAAAATTTGAAGGTGAAACTGGAATAAAAAGTTGTTTATGAAACTTTCGATTCAAAATGAGGCTATGCTAACAAAAAAATACAGTCAGGATCACACCTTATGATTTAGTTATACCTTCAGATTATATGATTAAAAAAATGAAGAAATTAGATTTATTAAAAAAACTAGATCATAGTAAACTAGAAGGTTTTGATAATATAGATAAACAATTTATAAATCTTTCCTTTTGACCCTAACAACGAATACTCTGTTCCATATTTTTGGGGGTACATTAGGAATAGTTTATAATAAGACAAAAAGTACCAAGTGATTTGAAAATTTGAAAAATGGGATGACTTATGGGACGCTCGTTTAGAAAAATAATATTCTTCTTATTGATGGCGCAAGAGAAATGATGGGGAATTGCTTTTACAATCTGAAGGTAATTCTGTAAATGATACTAATGAAGTTAATCTTAATTTAGCTGAGAAAAAAATTAGAATTATTACATAAAAATGTTAAAAGCAATAAATGCTGATGAGAAAAAATGCTAATGATTAACAATGAAGCTTGGGTTTCAGTTGTCTTTTTCAGGTGATGCATCTGCAATAATGACAGAAAATGAAAAATATGGTATATTCAGTACCTAAAGAAGGAACAAACCTTTGGTTTGATAACATAGTTATACCTAAAAACTTCAAAAAAATGAAGATGCAGCTTATAAATTTATTAACTTTATGCTTAGACCAGAAAAATGCAGCACAAAAATGCTAAATTCATAGGATACGCTACTCCAAATGAGAAAAGCTAAAGAATTATTACCAGAAGATGTTACTTCTGATGAACAGTTCTATCCTGATTTAAGTAGTATAGGAAAAAGCAGAAGTTTATGAAGATTTATCACCAGAAATGCTTCAGTTATACAATGACTTTATTCTTGAAAGTTTAAAAATAAATAATAGAAATTATTATGAATTAAGATAAAGTAGATTATTTGTAAAAAAATGAAACCTACTTTATCTTTTTATTATAGTTGAAATAGCTATTCATGCTGTTGTATAATAAATATAAATAGTAGAGAAGGGAGAATTATTTATATGAAGAAAAGTACTGGTACTATTAATTACAATATTACCAATTGGATTAATGACATTATTGTTATTTTTTTACCTGAAAGATATCTTGGAACTGGAACTATGATGATAGTATTATATTTTTGGAATAATAATGTTGGTTTTAGGAAAAATATATAAAAAGAGGTGATAATGCTCACTTGATTAATGGCATTGATATTAGTTTTGAAGAAGCAAAAATTACCAGAAAAATATTGAGAAGTATTCTAAAGATAGTAAGATTGTAGGAAATATTTGTTTTGGAATGAGTAGTATATGTTTCCTTGTTGTAATAGTATACTTTTATTGTAATTAATATTTAGTAATAAGTATAGTGAATAATTTTTTTCACTATGCTTTTTACTATAAGTAATATATAAAATGTGGTATAATTATATAGTTAAGTTTATATAGGAGGATTGTATGTTTCAGGCTTTATATAGAAAAATATCGACCACAAACATTTAAAGATATTGTAGGTCAAAAATCATATAGTTTCAGTATTGAAAAAAATGCTATGGATAAAAGAATCAAATAAGTCATGCCTATTTATTTTATGGACCTCGTGGTACTGGGGAAAACTTCTATTGCGAAAATATTTGCAAATGAAGTGAACAATAACGAAGTATATCAAAAAGAAAATGTTGATATTATAGAAATAGATGCAGCTAGTAATAATGGTGTTGATGAAGTTCGTGATATTAAAAGAAGCGATTAAGTTTTTACCGAGTGAGGGCAAATATAAAGTATACATAATTGATGAAGTTCATATGTTGACAACAGCGGCTTTTAATGCACTATTAAAAAAACATTAGAGGAACCACCAGCGCATGTTATTTTTATTTTGGCAACTACAGAGATTCATAAAATACCATCAACTATTCTTTTCTCAGTTGTCAACGATTTGAATTTAAAAACTTATCTCAACAACAACTTGTAGAAAGATTAAAATATATTTCAAAAAAACAGAAAATATAGATATTGAAGCTAAGGCGATAGAGAAAAATTGCTACCCTTGCTAAAAGGTGGCCTAAGGGATGCAATCAGTATATTGATCAAGTATCAAATTATTCAGAGAAAAATTACATTAAATAATATTTTAGAAGTAACATCGTCCATTGGAGAAAAAATGAGATATTAGAGTTTTTATAAGAAACTTATTTTTAGGAGATATAAATGGTTCTTTATTAATGTATAATAATTTTTGTAGAACAGGCAAAGGATACAAAGTTATTGCTTAACGATTTAATAAATATTACTCGTGATGTTATAGTCTATAAAAACTTAAAAAGATAGAGCATATACTGGTTATAACATTGAACAGCTTGATGATGCTATAGGAACTATATCATTTGATTACTTCTATGAAATTATAGAATACTTGTCTCAGACAGAGCAATATATTCGTTTTTCAACAGAGTATATGAGTTATATGCAAATTTGTATTGTGAAAATTTGTTCAAAAGAAAAAAATATACAACCAGAACGTCAAGAAATATTTACAAGAGAAAGTTCTGTTTATAATACCCTGAGTTCTTGAATTAGAAGAGAGAATTAAAATATTAGAAAATAAACTTGAACAATTTAACTCTAATATTAAAAACTGATAAAACTAGCGAATCAAAAATTAATAAATCAAGGCCATATTGAAAATGAAAAATGATAGTAAAAAAATATAACTTGGGATAATGATACTAAAGAAAATATTAAAGATGTAGTAATAAAAGATAAAAAAATAGAATTTTTAGATTTATTATCTACTTCTAATGATACTTTTACTAATTATGCAGCAGGTGTTTTTTTAATAAGATAATAAGAGAAAGTTTAGGTGCTAACAATAGTGAAGTTACAGCTATGAGAGAGTTATTCAAAACTTGTACTTTAGTCGCCCTCATCAAAAGTGGGAGGATTATTAATCTCTACTGAAGCAGAAAGTATGATAAAAATGACACCAAACTCGAAATATAAACAATATTTAGAGACGTTATTTGCACGTTATATAGGGGTAGAATATAAGATATACGTACTTCAAGAACATCAGTATAAACTATTATTACAGGAAATAGAAGATATTGAAGATGCGATTGAAGAAAAATTGTTAACTGAGGAGATATCAGAAGAATCAAAAACTAGAACAACTTTTTAAAGATATAATAATTGAGAATTGATAGCAAGTTAACTAAAGAAGTTACTATAGTTGCTATAAAAACAAGATATAAAATAAAGTATATAAATTATTTTAGTAAAAAAATTTTTTCATACAATCATAGTAAAAGATTTAAACATTATGACTAGGATGGAAATTATTGACAATAAACATAAATTTAAATAGAATTATATTATAAAGATACTAGGAGGATAATAAAATGCGTGGAATGGGAAATATGCAGCAAATGATGAAAAAATGCAAAAATGCAAAAAGATATGATGGCTGCACAAGAAAGTCTTAAAAGATCAAACTGTAGAAGGAACTGTATCTGGTGGTATGGTAACTGCGGTGGCTAATGGAGATGGAAAAATTTTTAGATATTAAAAATTAAAGAAGAAGTAGTCGATCCAGATGATATCGAAATGTTACAAGATATGGTCTTAACAGCAGTAAATGATGCGTTAGAAAAAAATCAAATAAACTTAAAGAAGATACAATGGGAAGATTTACTAACGGACTAAATATTCCAGGTTTGTAAGATGAACTATCCTAAAACCAATTTTAGATTTAATAGATAGTTATTCATTACTACCAGGTATTGGGAGAAAAAAACTGCAGTTCGTCTTGCTTTTTCATACATTAAAAAATGCACGATGATGACATTAAAAAAATTTTGCAGATTCTCTACAAGGTTTAAAAAGAAAAAAACTTACTAACTGCGAAATTTGTCATCGTCTTAGTGAAACACATGTTTGTGATATTTGCTCTGATAACAGTAGAGATAAGTCTACTATATGTGTGGTAGCCAATGATACGACCCTAGTTGCTATGGAGAATATGCAACAATATAGAGGACTTTATCATGTTTTAGATGGTCTTATATCGCCTATGGATGGTATCGGGCCAATGGATATTAATATCAAATCATTATTTGAAAGAGCACAAGATGCGACAGTTAAAGAAATAATTTTGGCAACAAATTCTTCGCCGGAAGGAGAAGGAACAGCAAGTTTTATTTCAAGATATTTAAAAAAATACAGATATAAAAGTTACCAGAATTGCTCAAGGTATTTCATTTGGAAGTGATATTGAGTATGTAGATGAAGTTACATTATCGCGAGCGATATCGGGTAGAATAGAATTATAATTATAATTTAGGAGGGCATTAATATGTCACAACAATCAGTAAACGCTATTAAAGGTATTAGGGTGTTGATGCTATAAACAAAAGCAAAAATCAGGGCATCCTGGGGTTGTTATGGGAGCTGCGCCAATGGCTTATTCATTATTTGCTAAACACCTTAGAGTAAATCCTAAAAAAACAGATTGGATAAATAGAGATAGGTTTGTTCTTTCTGCAGGTCATGGTTCGATGTTGCTTTATTCTTTATTACATCTATCAGGATTTGAGGATGTATCTTTAGAAGAAGTTAAAAACTTTAGACAATGGGGGTTCTAAAACTCCTGGACACCCAGAATTTGGACATACAAAAGGTGTTGATGCAACTACTGGACCATTAGGGCAAGGAATTTCTACAGCAGTAGGAATGGCGCTTGCGGAAAGATATTTAGCGGCTAAATATAATAAAGAAGGATATGAATTATTCGATCACTATACTTATGTAATTTGTGGTGATGGAGATATTATGGAAGGTGTTGCTTCTGAAGCAGCAAGTTTTGCAGCAGTACAAAAACTAAATAAACTTGTGGTTTTATATGATTCTAATGATATTTGTTTAGATGGCGAAAACAAGAGACGCTTTTAGTGAGAATGTTCGCAATAGATATGAAGCATATGGTTGGAACACTCTATTGAGTAGAAGATGGTGCTGATGTTGAAGCGGTAAATGTTGCTATAGAAAAAGCTAAACAATCAGATAAACCCACATTAATTGAAGTTAAAACAATTATTGGAGCAGGGTCTCCAAATAAACAAGGAACTAATGGTGTACACGGTGCACCGTTAGGAGATGAAGAAACAGCTTTTATTCAGAAAAAGAAATTGGTTGGAATTACGAACCATTTGAAATACCAGAAGAAGTATATGCAGACTTTAAAGTTAATGTTGCAGATCGTGGGGAAACTGCGAATAATGAATGGGAAAAAAATTATATAATGAATATAAAGAAAAATTCCCAGAGTTAGCTGCTGAATTAGAAGAAGTACTATCAAGAGAAGATATTAAACATCTTTCTAAAGAAAGCTTCAGTTTTAAAAATGTCGGAGAAGCCCAAGCTACTCGTAATTCATCTCAAGATGCAATTAACAGTATCGCGAAAGTTTTACCAACATTCTTTGGTGGTTCAGCAGATTTATCTCATTCAAACATGACATTTATAAAAGGTGAAGGTCTTCAAGATGATGCTCATCGTACTGAACGTAATATCCAATTTGGAGTTCGTGAATTTGCAATGGCGACAGTGCTTAAACGGAATGATGTTACACGGAGGAGTGCGTATTTGGAGGAACATTCTTTGTATTTTCTGACTATTTAAAAAGCTGCGTTAAGATTATCAGCGCTACAAAACTTACCTGTAACATATGTATTTACACACGATAGTATTGCTGTTGGTGAAGATGGTCCAACACACGAACCAATAGAACATCTTGCATCATTACGTACTATACCAAATACTTATGTATTCAGACCAGCAGATGCTACAGAAACTCAGGCAGCTTGGTATTTAGCACAAAAATGTTAACGATAAACCAACATCAATAGTTCTTACACGTCAAAATTTGCCAGTTTTTAGAAAAATTCATCATTTGAAAAAGTAGCAAAAAGGAGCTTATGTTGTTTATGAAACTTCAAGTGATTTTGATACAATTTTAATCGCAACTGGTTCAGAAGTAGCACTGGCAATAAGTGTTGCTCAAGAATTAGAAAAAGAAGGCATGAAAGTTCGTGTTGTTAGTATGCCTTCTATTGAATTATTTGAAGAACAAACTAGCGAATATAAGGAAGCTTTATTACCACGCAGTATACGTCGTCGTATCATTAGAAATGGGAAACACTGCTCTTTGGTATAAATACGTAGGGCTTGATGGTTTAGCAATTGGTATTAATAAGTTTGGAGCGTCAGCACCAGCAAATAAAGTTATTGAAGAATATGGATTTAGTGTTGAAAAAAGTAGTAGCGAGAATAAAAATGAGCTATAAAGAAATACAACCTGGTGATATAATTAAAGTTAAAATAACAGCAGTTAAAACCGTATGGTGCATTTTTTTGAAACACGAGACCGTCAAGTAGGTTTGATACATATTTCAGAGATAACAAATTGCTTTTATTTTTGATATAGGAAGTTACATTAAACAAGATGAAGTATTAGAAGTAAAGGTATTATCGATAAAAGATAATAAAAATAAATGCGACTCTTAACTTTAATCATAAAAAGACAACTAAGAAAGAAATTAATAGTTTAGACACGTTGAATTTCGAATATGGTTTTGATACTTTAAAACAAAATATGAAACTTTGGCAAAAAGAAAGCGTTGTTAGAAATGAGAAATTCTAAGTAAAAATCTATTGACATTTGTTTTAGAACTGTATATAATGTATCTAAATAATAAAATGAAGTTTAGGAATTAGAAGTTAGTAATATTATATTTAGAGAGAATCTAGTGGTGAAAAAGATTCATAATATAACTTTTATGCTACCTATATAGTGCTTCATCGGCAATTAGCCGTTATAAAAACTAATGAGGAGCATAGCTCAAATTAGGGTGGTAACACGATTATAGTCGTCCCTTGTGTAATATATTTACACAAGGGATTTTTAATTGAAAGGAGAAAAAATGAAACAATTAACATCAACACAAATAAGAAGAATGTATTTGGATTTCTTTGTAGAAAAAAGGTCATAAGATTGAGCCTAGTGCTTCGTTAGTGCCAGTAGATGATCCATCTTTGTTATGGATTAACTCGGGGGTAGCAACATTAAAAATATTTTGACGGACGTGAAATTCCAGAAAAATCCTAGAATTACTAACTCACAAAAAAATCAATTCGTATAAATGATATAGAAAAATGTTGGTAAGACTGCGCGTCACCATACATTTTTGAAATGTTAGGAAATTTCTCATTGGTGATTATTTTTAAACCAGAAGCTATTGCATGGGCATGGGAATTTTTAACTTCTGAAAAATGGCTAGCTTTTAGAAAAAGAAAAAGTTATCAGTAACTGTTCACCCAGAAGATACAGAAGCATATGATATTTGGAGAAAATGTTATCGGACTACCTGAAGATAGAATTATCCGTATAGAAGGAAACTTTTGGGATATAGGAGAAGGACCATCAGGACCAAATACTGAAATTTTCTATGATCGTGGGGCCAGAAGCTGATACTTGGTCTCCAAAAGAAGAAATGTACCCTGGTGGAGAAAATGATCGTTATCTTGAAGTTTGGAACGTTGTATTTAGTCAATATAATCATAATGCAGATGGAACATATACAGAACTTCCTGCAAAAAAATATAGATACAGGAATGGGACTTGAGCGTATAGTTTCAGTTCTTCAAGATGTGCCTACTAATTTTGATACAGATTTATTTATTCCAATTATTCGAGAAATTGAAAAATTATCTGGAGCAAAATATGGTGTTAGCAAAGAACAAGATGTAGCGTTTAAAGTTATCGCAGACCATATAAGAACAGTAACATTTGCAATTGCAGACGGAGCTCTTCCATCAAATGAAGGTCGTGGTTATATACTTCGTCGTTTATTACGTCGTGCAGTACGATTTGCAAAAAAATTTTTAGGGTTAAACAGTTCATTTATGTATAAACTTACTGACATAGTAGCTGAAATTATGATTGATTACTACCCAAATGTTAAGGAAAGTGTAAGCTTTGTTAAAGATGTGATTCTTAAAGAAGAGGACAGATTCCATGAAACACTTCATGAAGGAGAAGCAATCTTAACTAATATTGCGAACGAAGTAAAAGATACAACAAAGGTTATCTCTGGGGAAGATGCATTCAAACTGTATGATACATTTGGATTCCCCAATTGAATTGACAGAAGAGTATGCTGAAGAATTGGGGTTAACAGTTGATATTGATGGTTTCAATGAAGAAATGGAAAAACAAAAAGAACGTGCTCGTGCATCTCGTCATGATGATTCATCAATGCAAGTTCAGTCAGATTTATACAATAGAATTATAGGAGACAGCGAATTTGTTGGTTATACACAATTAATAGAAAAAAATCATCAAAACTACTTGCAATTGTAGATAAAGAGGATAATCTATTAGATAAGTATACAGGAGCAGATGTAGTGAAAGTTGTCTTTGAAAGAACACCATTTTATGCTGAAAGTGGTGGGCAAGTAGCGGACCGTGGAGAGATTATAGCACTAGGCTTCAAAGGAGAAGTTCTAGATGTTAAAAACTTCCTGATAAACGCCATATTCACTTTGTAAAAAGTCGTTGAAGGAGAACTTCTTGTAGGAAATGAATATGAACTTGTAGTTAATAGAAATTATAGATTAAATATTGAGAAAAATCATACTGCAACTCACTTATTAAACGAGGCTCTTCGTCAACAAGTAGGAACGCATATTAAACAAGCAGGGTTCATTAGTAACTGATGACAAATTACGATTTGATATTACACACTTTGCACCATTAACTAAAGAAGAAATCGAAAGAGTTGAACAAGAAGTTAATGAACAAATTTGGAATGCTTTAGAAATTAAAAACAGAAGAAATGCCTATAGCTGAAGCTAGAAAAACTTGGTGCTCAAGCATTATTTGGCGAAAAATACGGTGATGTAGTACGTGTTGTTTCTATAGGAGATTATTCTATAGAATTATGCGGTGGAACACATAATGCAAATAGTAGTGAGGTTGGAATTTTCAAAATTATATCAGAATCAGGAGTAGCAGCAGGAGTTCGTCGTATTGAAGCTTTAACTGGGCGCGGCATATGAATATTTAAGATCTCAAGAAGATACACTAAGTTCTGTAGAAAAAATTAACAAAAATCAAACTCTACTAATGTTATTGAAAAAGTTTCTAGTTTACAAGTAGAAATTAAAAATTGACTAAGGAAAAAGAAATTCTTCAACAAAAAAATTGCTAATGCTGAATTAAATAATTTAGTTAATGATATCAAAGAGGTAAAATGGTGTTAGTGTTTTAACAAGTGTTGTAGAATCAGAAAATATGAATCACTTAAAACAACTTGTAGATAATGCTAAATCGAAACTAGAAAATTATGTTATTGCTTTCGCATCTATTAATGAAGACAAAGTTAATTTTGTTGTAGCAGTTGATAAAGCTATTACAGATAAATATAATGCAGGAAAAACTTGTTAATGTGCTTGCAACAGTGTGTGATGGACGTGGCGGAGGACGATCCTGATATGGCTCAAGCAGGTGCTAAAAATAAAGAAAACATAAATAAAGCATTTGAAGAATTGTTAGCTAATATTTAATTTTTAGGTAGTTTCTAAGATAAATTTAAGGAAGTAAGATAATAAATTTACGTTATCTTACTCCCTTTTTCGATCGAATATGGTATAATAATAGGGATATAATCATTTTATGTTAAGCAATGCGTTTTTACATAAAAATAAACTTAGAGGAATAAGGAAATGGAAAATAAAAATTAGGAAAAAGTAGAAATAAATCCAGTGCATTAAGTGTTATTGCAAATATTGCAGCAACAGAAGTAGAAGGGGTATCAAAATTATTAGGTAAAAAAAGTATATTCACGAGGTGTAGAATTAGAATTTGTAGATAATGAATTAATTATAGACGTTTATTGTAATATGAAATCAGGTTATGGTGTAGCGAAAACAGCTCGTAAAATTCAAGAGAATGTAAAAAAATTCTATTTTTAACATGACTGAAATTACTACGAAAAGTGTCAATGTTAATGTATTAGGAATAGATTTTTAATTAGGAGGCTTTAATGAAAAGTAGACACGAATTAAGAGAAGCTATGTTTAAGATCTTTATTCCAAATAGAAAACACGGAGTTAGACTATAAGGAACTTTTTAGAACTAGAACAAGAAGAGATAGCTAATAGCAGCTATGTTAATAATACTCTAACTGAAATTATTGATAAACTTGAAGAAATTGATAATATAATTAGTAACAATTTGAAAGATTGGAAACTTGAACGTCTTTTCTAAAATGGATAGACAGATATTACGTATTTCAGCATATGAAATATTACATAGTGATATTCCATATAAGGTTTCTATCAATGAGGCGGTGGAGTTATCTAAAAAAGTATAGTGAAAAAGGACGAGAGCTATAAATTTATCAATGGTGTTTTAAAAGGTATAGTAGAAACTTCAACAAAATAAGAGGTAAAAACCTAGTGGAAGAAAAGAACATATTTAACTGTAACAGCCTTAAATAAATATATAGAAAAAATTTTTGCTAGATCCATACTTAAGTGAAATATATATAAAAAGGTGAAATTTCAAATTTGAAACTACACAATAATAACAATATGTATTTTTCTATAAAAGATGAGAATACAAGAATAAATGCTGTGTGGTTTGGGGCTAAAAATCTTGAATTTAAAGACGGCGATACAGTTTTAATAAAATCAAAAGTCAATTTTTATTATCCGAGAGGAGAGTATAATCTTCTTGTAATGGATATAAGAAAAGATCGTATAGGTGAACTGTATCAAAAGTTTTTAGAACTAAAAAGAAAAGCTTGAGAAAGAGGGGTTATTTGCACCACAGTACAAAAAAATCAATTCCCAAATTTAGCCAAAATATCGGAGTGATAACAGCCCAAACTGGTGCTGCTATTCAAGATATAACAAGGACTATTCAACGTCGTTTTTCCTATCGCTAACATAAATGTTTATTCTACACTTGTACAAGGTGAAGCATCAGTTCAAGATATTGTAAAAAAATATTAGTTGGCTGATGAGGATAATAATGATGTAATTATTTTGGGTGTGGGGGCGGTACAATTGAAGATTTGTGGAGTTTTAATACAGAAGAAGTAATTCGAGCAATTTTTAATTGTAAGACTCCGATAGTAACGGGAATAGGACATGAAACAGATACAACTTTAGCTGATTTTCGTATCAGATAAGAGGGCCTCTACACCTACAGCCGCAGCAGAGCTCGTAACACCAAATATTGAGGATATAAAAACAGATTAAATTTTAATAAAGATAAATTATATAATAGAATAAATTTTATTATACAAGGTTATAAAAAAATAGAGTGCAAAATAGTATAGAGAATCCATATTTTAAAAATTATGATAATATTTATGTTGAATACAGAAAAATATTATTGTTTGAGCGAGATTTATCAAGAGTAATTGAAAGTAACTTAAGAGATAAGAAACTTAACTTATCATATACTTGTGAAAAATAAAAATATAGATGTTTTGGTAAAAGCATAAAGAGAAATTTTCTAGAAAAGTGGAACGTTTAGAAGCAAATTCTCCTCTTAACATCTTGAAAAAAAGGGTTATTCTATTACGTTTTCAGATAATAAAAAATAGTGTCAATACACGAGGTTAATAGAAAAGATAATTTATCGATTCGATTAATAGATGGAATAGTTGAATGTGAAGTGACTGACATTATAGAAGAAGGAGTAAAAATAATGGCTAAAGAGAATTTTCGAAACTAATTTAATAAATTTAGAAAAATAGTTCTAGAATTAGAAGAAGGGAATTTATCTTTAGAAGATTCTCTTAATCGTTATAAAGAAGGTATAGAACTAATCAAAAACTGTAATATTATTATAGAAAAATGCAGAGAAGGAAGTAACAAAATTAGCTAAGGATTTCAAAAAAAGATGAATAAATTTCAAGTTTTTATAGATGAAAAATAAAGATATACTAAAACGATTTTGCAAAGAAGTATATAGAAAAACAGATATGCCAGAATTGTTAAAAATCTATTTCTTATTCTTTAGTTAATGATGGTAAGAAAATTCGTCCATTATCATTTTTATATTTATTAAAAATATTATGGAGAGGATTTTTGCTGAATACTTTGATGTGGCATTGGCAATTGAATTAGTTCATACATATTCATTAGTTCATGATGACCTTCCAGAAATGGATAACGATGATTATCGTTGGGGAAAAATTAACTAATCATAAAGTCTTTGGACAAGATGTTGCGGTACTTACAGGAGATGCTATGTTAACCTTGGCATTTGAAGTATTAAGCAATTCTAATATTAAAACCAGATTTAAAAGTAAAATTAATTTCTCAATTTGCTAATTATTCTGGGGCAATGGGAATGATTGCAGGACAAATTTACGATATTAAGCAAAAAAAGAGTATGAGGTTAATGCAGACTATCTTCGTAGAATGCATAGTTTAAAAACAGGAAAAACTAATAGAATTACCTCTTGATTTTTGCATGTCAAATTGCAGGTAAAGTAGAAGAATTATGATATAAATTCTTTTGGTAAAGAATTAGGAATAGCATATCAAATTAAAGATGATATTCTTGATTATTATGGAGATTTTGAAAAATATCGGTAAGTTACCGAGTGATGTGGATATGATAACTTATCTTAGTTTTTATGGTATTGAACAATGCGAAGAGTTATTAGAGAAACATACTACATCAGCCATAGAAATAGCGAGAAAATTAAAAATTGTGAATTAGAAGATTTTTTTCTAATTATTTATTAAAAAAAGAAATAAATAAGAAAAATGATTAGTAATCAATAAAACGATTGCTAATCATTTTATTTTTGTATTATATATTATAAAGATTAGTTTATAATATAGATATAAAAACCACGATAGTTTAGGGTAAACTTCGTGGTGCTATACAGTTTTAAATATTAAAACCTAGAGAAAGAGGGCATTAATTAGTTATAATATATTATGATATAAATGCAGCTTACTGGCACAAACATGAGGATTACTTTATTAAAAGTAGTTTGTACTGCAATGTATAATTCAAAAACTGTATTATTTCTTAACTAAGTTAAGAATAAATTTAGCCCAACTCTGAATATTATTCAAAGTTCTCTATAAAGTGCAAATCACTTTACATAATCATTATACTAAAAAAAGGACTATATTTAAAGTATTTGTGTAAATTTTATATATAAAAATTTTAGAATAAAAATTATAACGTAGAGTATTTTAAAAAAAGTATAATAGATGATAAAAATAGTTTTAGAGTATCATAATTAACATGAAAAAGAGGTGTTTAAAAATGGACATTTTAGTTGCTATTAATGAGTTTAAAGGATCTCTTTCTTCTGAAGAACTCAGGGAGATTGTTACTAAAAAATTTGCGAGATTATACCTAATGTTAATGTTAGTAGCCAAGTTATAGCAGATGGTGGAGATGGCTTTTAGCACTATTTAAAGACTTTTACTAAAGAAAGTTTTATCACAGTTAATGCTTTAGGAAAAGAAATAAGAGCGGAGTATTTAATTAACAATTACAGAAAAGAAGCAGTAATAGAAGTAGCAGAAATAATAGGATTAAAAGCATTTAACTGACGAAGAAAAAAAGATCCATATAAAACAACGACTGCTGGATTAGGAAAAACTTATAAAATATTTATTAAAACAAGGGATAAAGCATTATATAATAGGATTAGGTGGATCAGCAACTAATGATTGCGGAATAGGAATGTTAACCGAACTTGGTTATAAATTTACTGATGAAAATGGAAAATACTGTAAAACATGGAATCAGTGATTTGAAGAGAATAGTAAGCGTTGAAGAAGATATTAATAATGAATTGAAAGAAGCTAGCTTCACCATAATATGTGATGTTACTAATCCTTTACATGGTAAAAAGGGAGCTACTATGTTTATTCTAAACAAAAAGGATTAAAAAGATGATGAATTTGAAATTGTAGATAATTATGTGAAGAATTTTTCAAATATAATTAAGGAAAAAAATATTCTAAGGACTTGTCTCATATAGCAGGAAGTGGTGCTGCTGGTGGGTTAGGATATGCTTTTCTCATGTTTACTAATTCTAACCTAAAAAGGGTTCTAATTTTTATGATAGATTATCTTAATCTAGAAAAAGAAAAATATCGGAAGTTGATATTCTTATTACAGGTGAAGGTAAGTTAGACAGACAAAGTTTTATGGGGAAAGCACCTATTGAACTTGCAAAAATTGCAAAAATATAATAAAAAGTAATTTTTAGCTGGAAGTATTAGAGATGATGAAAATAGATTTACTAAGCCATGAAGAAAAACTATTATTGATGCATCATTTTCTATACAAAGGGGTATTTGTACACTAGAAAAAAGCAATGATAAAAAGAGAATGCAGCAAAAATGTAGAAAGGACTATGGAGCAGCTTTTGTGCTTTATTAGGGTTTATTTATGAAAAACAAAAATAATATTTTTAATGGGGGATTTTTTTGCATTATAATGGCAGGGGTTTGGATTTTCGCTTATGTCTTTATTTGTAAAACTTTCAGGAGATTTACCTTCTATGCAGAAGGGAATATTCAGAAAATATTATAGCAGCTATTATATCTGCAATTCCATTATTTAAACATCGTTTTAATATAACTACACCAAAGAGCAAAGAAGAATGGGCTGTTTTAGTAGGATCGCTCTATATTTGGGACTATAGGTTTTAGTTTTGAATTTTTATGCAATTACTCATATAAGCTTAGCAGATTCTTCAATAATTCAAAAAGTTATCTCCTTTTGTAATTCTAATCTTATCTTATATTTTTTTCAAAAGAAAAATGACGAATTTTTCAGATAGGAGCGGTAATAGTAGCTTTTTGGGAGTAATGTTGGTAATAAAACCTAGTGGAAGTGGATTAATAAGCACAGGTGCATTAGCCGCATTAGTCGGAGCTCTTTTTGCTGGTATGGCATATACTTGTGTAAGATACTTAGGAACACATAATATATCTGGAGAATTTATCATATTCTTTTTCATTAACATCAACATTAATGTTATTACCATATTTAATTTTTGATTATCATGTAATGACGTTTTTATCAGCTCTCAATGTTGATTTTAGCAGGTGCAAAGTGCATCTATTGGACAGTATGGAATAACTTTTTGCTTATAGATATGCGGCGGCAAAAATATAGCAGCTTTTGATTATTCATTAAGTTGTATTTTCAGGTATTTTAGGATTTTATTGTTTTAGGAGAAATACCTGATTTTCAGAGTTTTATTGGTTATGTTATTGTTATTAGTGTAGGTATAGTTTTTAGTTTTAAGATCGAAATAGAAAGGTAACATATGTATGAAGAAAGACAATATTATTAGTATAATTTGCGGAATAGTTTTTATTATCGATTATTTTATTTTTATCATAATTATAAAAACTTCTTTCAGTATGATAATAATGCTGAGACAAATGAAAGTTTAGTCAAAAAGATATGGAAAAAAATAAAAAGCGAGAGACGGAATAAGAGGACCACAACACCCAACGCCATTTATTGTAAAAAGAGAAGAAGTTGATCGAAATCTTTTTGAAAAATACGCATTATAACTTATTGGGGCAACTTATATATTTACAAAGAGACCAATTGCCTGATGCTGAAAAATTATATGCTAATAACAAAGATACCAAAGAATATATATTAGGATATTTAAATGGTCAGCAGGGGACTCCTTTTGAATATGGAGAAACTGTTGAACTGAAAAGAAAATATCCATATTATGTACAATGGGATAGACGTTGGGCATATGATGCTTTGGGCGGAACTCATGTTGCTATAGGAGGATGTGGACCCACAGTAGTTGCTATGGCATTAAGCGGTATGTTAAAAAGATGAAACTATTACACCAAAACAAATTTCAGAAATAGAAAATGCAAAATGGATACTTTACATCATTAGGGCACAAAATGGAGTTTCTTTTGATTTTATAGCAGACAAGTATAATTTAAAAATCAATAAAAACTATCATTATCAAAAGAGTCAATTAATGAGGCTATTGATAGAGGTAATCCGATAATTGCATCTGTTCATCCTGGAAAATTTACTACTGTTGGACATATCATTTTAATAGTTGGTAAAAATAACAGTGGAAATTATATAATAAATGATCCTATTAGCTATAATCGTACACTAAAGGTGTGGTCATATGATGAATTAAAAACAGAAATAATAGCGATGTGGGAGTTTTCTAAATAACAAGAGTTTTAAGTAGTAAATTCATGTAAAATATAATGCGTTATATTAAAAGAGTCTATTTAGTTGTGAATTTCTATTTGAAAAAAAGGATACAATTGAACTAAACCAATAATTTGATAATTAATATAAAAAAAGATTATAATAAAAATATGTTAATATGAGTAACAATTTAAAATTTTTAATTAAAAATTTTATCTGTTAACTAAATTTTTATAGAATATGGAGGAATAAATATGTCAGTTCTTGATATTAGAGATTTACAAGTATCAATAAATGAAAAGAATATACTAAAAAGGATTAAACTTAGAAATTAAATCTGGAGAAATTCACGCGGTTATGGGACCGAATGGAGCTGGAAAAATCAACGTTAGCATCTGCAATAATGGGGCACCCTAAGTATGAAGTAGATGGTGGAAGTATTTTACTAGATGGGGAAGAAGTTCTTGAGATGGAAGTTGATGAAAGAGCACGCGCAGGTCTTTTTCTTAGCAATGCAGTACCCATCAGAAGTTCCGGGAGTACCAACCTCTGAATTTATTAAATCAGCTATTAATGCACAACGTGATGAAAATATGCCATTGATGAAATATATTAAAAAAATTAGATCAAACAATGGAATTTTTAGAAATGGATTTAAAAATGTCTCAACGTTATGTTAATGATGGTTTTTTTCTGGTGGTGAGAAAAACGTAATGAAATCTTACAAATGATGATGATAGAACCAAAATTTGCAATTTTAGATGAAATTGATTCTGGATTAGATATCGATGCTTTGAAAAATAGTTTCTAAAGGTGTTAATAAAATGCGTGGAGAAGATTTTTGGTTGTCTAATTATTACTCACTATCAACGATTATTAGATTATATTGAACCGGATTTTGTTCATGTACTAATGGATGGCAAAATTGTAAAAACAGGTGGGCCTGAGCTTGCACTTCGCTTAGAAAAAAAGAAGGATACGATTGGTTAAAAAGAAGAGGTCAAGTAATATGGAAAATAACAAATTAAAACTTAGTATAAAAACTTTGCAAAATATTTTTTTCTAATACAGAAGAACCAACTTGGTTTTTAAAACACTAGAAAATTAGCGTTATACAGAAGTTATACATTACCATTTCTAAATTAGAGTCTATGAATTTAGATAGCTGGAATTTATTTAATATAGATTTTTTTCTACATTACGTCTAGAAGAGATGAATACACTTGATATTTCTAATTATGGTCTTGAACAAGATGATTTTGCAATAGTTCAAAAAAACAATACAGTAGTTCATGTTAGTATTCCAGAAAAATATAGAGATAAAGTAATTATTAAAGATATTTTTTTCTGCAATGAATGACGATCATATAAAAGATAGTTTTATGAGTGTGGTAGATTATGCTGAAAACAAAGTAACAGCTGTTCATTATACATTATTGAATGCGGGATTATTTATTGATGTAAAGGAAAAATATTGTTATTGAAGAACCACTTCAATATATTGTAATTTCTGACAAAGAACAAAGTTTATTTAATCATGTTACAATTAATGTAGGAGAAAAATTCAACATTCAATTTTATTGAAAATTATATTAATACTACAAAAGAGGATAAAAGCACCATTTAGCTTTGTATCAGAAGTTGTAACACATGAAGGAGCTAAAATAAACTACAGTTCTATTACAAATCAACCTAGAGAAAAACGTGGCACTATTTTTACGACGAGGATTAACATTTAAAAATTCTTTAATTAATTGGAATGTGGCTGCAATGGACGAAGCTGATGTTTATCATGATAATACTACAAATATTTTTAGGAGATGGCTCAGAAGCTAATCTTAAAATTGTGACATTAGGAGTAAAAGAGCAAAAACTTACTTTAATAGTGAGGTAGTTAACCAAGGTTTAAGTTCTAAAGGTGATATTCTTCAACATGGTGTACTTTTTAGATAAATCACATATTGTTTTTAACGGTGTAGGTTTTTATCGTGAAAGGAGCAACTGGTTCTAATGCGTATCAAAGTTCTAGAATGTTAACTTTATCATCTGATGCAAAAGCAGACGCAAATCCAATGCTGTTAATTGATGAAAATGATGTTATGGCAGGACACGGAGCTCTTTAGGGGCGTATAGATGAAGAACAATTATATTATTTACAAAGTAGAGGGTTAACTAGAAAAAGAGTCAAGCAGATTATTAGTACATGGCTTTTTATCACCTGTAATTTCGGAATTAACTGTAGATAAAATTAAGGAGTTAGTAACAATCCTTATTGACGAAAAATTAAAAATAACGAGAGTGATTAATAATGATAGATTTTATTAAATATAGAGAAGATTTTCCTATATTAAAAAGAAAGATATCCGAACATGATTTGATATTTTTCGATAATGCAGCTACGACTCAAAAACCTAACCAAGTAATTGATACAGTTGCAGATTATTATAGAAATTATAATTCAAATATTCATAGTATCTGTTTACACATTAGGTGATGAATCAGAGAAAAATATATGAGGAATCAAAAGAATTAGTAAGAAAATTTATAAATGCAAGTAGTTATGAGGAAGTTATATATACTAGCGGAACTACAGAAAGTATGAATTTTATTGCTAGAATTTTAGAACAAGATGTGTGTGAAGGTGATGAAATAATACTTACTTATATGGAACACCACGCTAATATTATTCCTTGGCAACAACTAGCTAAGCGAAAAAAATTTAGTTTTAAAAATATTTAGAGTTAGATGAAGAAGGTAGAGTAAGTCTAGACCAACTGAAAGAATTCATTACAGAAAAAGACTAAGATTGTATCAATTTGTCATGCATCTAACGTATTGGGAAATATTAATCCAGTTTATGAAATAGGGTGAAATATTAAAAGATAAAAAAATATATTTTTGTAGTTGACGCTGCTCAGTCTGTACCGCATTTAAAAATTGATGTTCAGAAAATGAATTGTGATTTTTAGCCTTTTAGTGCGCATAAAATGTGGGCCTACAGGTATAGGTGTGCTGTATGGTAAAAACATTTATTAGAAAAAAATTTCGATCCTGTTGAATTTGGGGGTGGAATGATAGGTGTTGTTGAAGACACTTCGGCAACGTGGGCAATACTCCCAGATAAGTTTGAAGCGGGTACACCACTTTTTAGCACAAGCAGCAGGATTAGGAGCAACAATTAAATATCTTGATAATATCGGTTTAGAAAACATTGAAAAGTATACAAAAAGAACTTACTGCTTATTTATACTCTGAACTATCAAAAATAGAAAACATAGAAATTTATGGAACAAAAAAATATCGAGGATAGAGTTTCATTAATTTCGTTTAACTTAGTAGGAGTCCATCCACATGACTTAACTAGCTTTTTAGATGCTAAAGGTATTTGCATAAGAGCCGGTCATCAATGTACTCAACCATTACTAACTAAATTCGGAACTTATACAGTAGCAAGGGCTAGCCTATATTTATATAATACAAAAAGAAGAAATAGATTTCTTCATTCAGACTTTAAAAAGAAACTAAGGAGTTTTTGAAAATGAGTTTTAGTGATTTAAAAATTTATATAAACAAGTAATTTTAGACCATAGTAAACATCCTAGAAATAATGGAGATATCGAAAATAGTTATAAGCTAGAAATGCTAAATCCTTCTTGTGGAGATAAAAATAACTGTAAGTGTAAAATTAGTTGATGATATTATTGATGACATTAAATTTTTCAGGTATAGGATGTTCCATCTCAATGGCTTCTGCATCAATGTTGACAGAAGAGTTAAAAAGGTTTATCAGTGCAAAAAGCAAATGAAAAAAATTCATGATTTTTCTAAATATGATTATGGGAACTGAATTCAATGAAGAAAATCTAGAAGATAGTATTGCTTTTTGCAAAAATATATCGCAACTTCCAGCTAGGGTAAAGTGTGCTACGTTAGCATGGAAAATTACAGAAAAAAATATTAGAAGATAGTAAAAAGTAGAAAAAGGAGTGATAGGATTGAATAAAAAAATGAAGAAATGTTTACCGAGTATCAGTATGGATTTCATGACAAAGATGTGTCAATATTCAAAACTGAAAAAGGACTTTACAAAAAAGAAATAGTAGAAACTATTTCTAAAAAGAAAACAAGAACCACAATGGATGTTAGAATTTCGTCTTAACGCTTTAAAAAGAATTTTATAGAATGCCAATGCCGACTTGGGGTGGAGACTTATCGGAAATAGATTTTGAAAGATCTGACATATTACGTAAAACCTTCAGAAAAGACAGAACGTTCTTGGGATGAAGTTCCAGAAGAAATCAAAAATACTTTTGAAAAACTTGGTATTCCAGAAGCTGAACAAAAATACTTGGCAGGAGTATCTGCTCAATATGAATCTGAAGTTGTTTACCATAACATGCATAAACAATTTGAAGAGCAAGGTATTATTTTTGAAGATACAGATACAGCGCTTAAAAATCATGAAGAAATTTTTTTAAACAATATTTCTCAAAAAGCGGTTGATTTTAATGACAACAAATTTGCAGCTCTAAATTCTGCAGTTTGGTCAGGTGGTTCATTTATCTATTGCCCTAAAAATGTATCGATAGAAGCACCTCTTCAAGCATATTTCAGGATTAATAGTGAAAAAAATGGGACAATTTGAGCGTACATTAATTATCATAGAAGAAAATTCTTCTCTCATTATGTAGAAGGATGTACAGCTCCTACATATTCTGCAAGTTCACTACATGCTGCTGTAGTAGAAATTTTTATTAAAGAAAAATGCTCGCTTTTAGATATACAACTATTCAAAACTGGTCAACTAATGTTTATAATTTAGTTACAAAACGTGCAATTGTTGAAAAAAATGGAACAATGGAGTGGGTTGATGGAAACCTAGGTTCTAAACTCACTATGAAATATCCAGCATGTGTATTAGTAGGTGAGGGCGCAAGCGGAAGTACATTGTCTATTGCAATGGCAAGTGAAGGACAAGTTCTTGATGCAGGTTCAAAAATGATTCATTTAGCTCCACGTACATCTTCGACAGTTGTTTCAAAAATCTATGTCACGTCGTGGTGGTAAAGTCAACTATCGCGGATGGATTCACTTTGGAAAAGATTCTGAGGGCTCTCGTTCTAATATAGAATGTGATACATTAATTTTGGATGAATATTCAACCTCTGATACGATACCGTATAATATAATTAAGAACTCTAATGTTTCACTAGAACACGAAGCCAAAGTGTCTAAAGTTTCTGAAGAGCAACTATTTTTATTTAATGAGTAGAGGACTTGATGAAGGACAAGCTACTGAAATGATTGTTATGGGATTCATTGAACCATTTACAAAAAGAACTTCCAATGGAATATGCTGTTGAATTAAACAGATTAATTTCATTTGAAATGGAAGGATCAATAGGATAAAAATAGTCTAAGAATTTTTCATAAATACTTTTGTAAAAAGAGATAAACAGACTATTATTTTTAAAAATCGATAACTAGAATAAAGTAAACGTATTCCAGTTATCGATTTTTTTATTATTTAATTTAACAAAAAGTCTTGTAATTGTATGTAATTAATGAGATAATAATAAATATAATGTAAAAAGTAAGAGGAGATATATACTTATGACAAAGATACTTGCTATTAATTCAGGAAGTTCATCATTAAAAATTTCAATTATTCGAAATGCCTGAAGAAAAGGTTATTACTAAAGGACTAGTTGAAAGAATAGGAATTGAAAATAGTATGTTTACTATTGAATACAATGGTGAAAAAAATTAAAGAAAACACTAGATATTCCTAATCATGATGTAGCAATAGAAATGTTACTTGAAAAATTAACTAAACTAGGAATAGTTAATGATGTTAAAGAAATTGAAGGAGTTGGACATCGTGTAGTTCATGGTGGGAATTTTATGATTCATCAGTATTAGTTACAGATGAAGAATTGGCAAAAGTTGATTCTATAGAGGATTTAGCGCCATTACATAATCCAGCTAATATAAAAGGAGCACGTTCATTCCAAAAAGAACTACCAGGAGTACCAAACGTATTAACATTTGATACAGCATTCCACCAAAGTATGCCAAAAGCAACATATATGTATGCAGTTCCTCGTGAATTTTACGAAAAATACGGTGTTCGTAAATATGGTGCACACGGAACAAGTCACAGATACGTTAGTGAGAAGGTGGCAGAATTATTAGGAAAAGACCCTAAAGAACTTAAAACTATCTCATGCCATATCGGTAATGGAGCTTCAATATGTGCTGTTAAATATGGAAAATCATTTGATACATCAATGGGATTCACACTCTTTCAGGGCTTGTAATGGGAACTAGAACAGGGGATATCGATCCAGCAACTATACCATATATTGCTAAAAAAACGGGATTATCTTTAGAAGAAATCGTTCGTATTTTCAACTTTGAATCAGGACTTAAAGGTATTTCAGCTTTATCATCTGATTTACGTGATATAGAAGATGTAAGAGATACAAATCCATATGCAGCAGAAGCTGTTGAGGTTTATATTAATAGAATTAAAGAATATATCGGAGCTTATGCAGCAGCAATGAATGGAGTAGATGCCATTGTATTCACAGCAGGTGTTGGAGAAAAACGCAACGTGGGTACGTGAAGAAGTATTAGAAGGTCTAACATTCTTAGGAGTAGAAGTAGATAAAGAGAAAAACAACGTTCGAGGCAAAGTTGCAGAAATTTCTACAGAAAAATTCTAAAAGTAAAAAGCATTTGTTATTCCGACTGATGAAGAGGTTATGATCGCTCGCGATACATATAACTTATCTAAATAAATTTTAAAATGATAAGGCTGGGGGATTTTCTCCAGCCTTTTTAAATTAAGAAAGGATAGTATGCAAAAATATATTTGAACAAAAAAATTTGGTAAAAGCTATAGATATTTTTAAAAAATAATTGAAAAAAATGGCTATGAAGCATATTTCGTAGGTGGATGTGTTAGAGATTATTTACTGGATGTAGACTTTTCAGATATAGATGTAACTACCAATGCATTACCCGAACAGGTAAAAGAAATATTTGGGAAAAACTATTGATACAGGCTTGCAACATGGGACTGTTACAGTAATATTCAAAGGAGAAGCTTATGAAATTACTACGTTCAGGACTGAATCTGATTATAGTAATCATCGTGTACCGGATAAAGTAGAATTTGTGAGAAATCTAAAAGAAGATTTAGATAGAAGAGATTTCACCATAAATGCTATGGCAATGGATTCTAGAGGGGTAATATATGATTTTCTCACAATGGTGTAACTGATTTGAAGAATGGAGTAATTAGAACGGTAACAACCCAAGTGAGAGATTCTATGAAGATGCGCTTCGTATGTTGCGCGCATTTTCGGTTTTCATCGAAACTAAATTTTTGAAATAGAAGAAAGTACTTTTTGCTATTAAAAAAATGCAAAGTTAATTGAATTTGTATCAGTAGAGAGAATAGTAAGCGAATTTAAAAAGTTATTAGCTGGTGTGGGATGTAAAAAAATTCTTTAGAAAAATTGATTTCAAGCGAAATACATAAGTACATTCCTTTTTTTAAAAATATAAAAAAACTTATCAAGACTTATCTCCTTATACTTTTACTCAGAGTTTATATTATTTATCTTATTTTTAACAATATTGATTCAGTTGAGCTGAAAAAAACTGAAATTATCAAATATTGAAATAAAACAAATTAAGAAATATGAAAAATATAAAAATATGCTTTAGATAGTAATACGCCTTTAGAACTTATTTTGTATAAACATGAAAAAGAAGATGTTCAATTTGTTTCAGAATTATTTAAATATTATACAACAGAATATATAGCTAATATTAGATTGAAAATACATTCTTTTTATGATGTTGAAATAACTTCAAAAAGAGATTATAGATACAATTAATTTAAAAACCAGGGCCATGGATTAAAGATATAATTAGTCAAATAGAAAAATATACTTTTAAACAAGCTGAATAATAGAAAAGAAGAAATTATAGATTTTCTTTTAAAAAATAAAGTGATAATAAATAATTAGCAAGAGAGTGTGGTGAGAGAATTGAAAGGAAAAATACTTTTGTATTGTAGATATAGAGCTGACTGAAGAAAAAGGAGATTATTCAGTTTGCTGCAAAAAGATAGATTTTAATTTTTAGAGTTATTAATAGTATAAATTATTACATAAAACCTATTCAAAGTGACATAACTAGTTTTTGTAACTGATTTAACAGGAATAACAAATGAAATATTAAGGGATAAACCTAGTTTTTAGAAAAGTTTCAAAAGTATTATATGAATATATAAAAGATGGTATTTTAGTATGTCACGGACTACAATCAGATTATTTAATACTAAAAAAACATTTTCAAGATATAGGTATTGAATATTCTCCTTCAATGTCTTTGGATACTGTAGAATTAGCTAGATTATTTTTACCAACACAATCAAGCTATAGATTATCAGATTTAGCCGCTTCTCTTAACATTTATTCTAGCGATAATTATCACAATGCAGTTATTGATGTAAAAGCTACTGCTAAATTATTAGAAACAATAGCTTTTAAAAATACCATTGATTCAGAAAAGAAAAACTATAATAAAAATTTGTAAAATTATTAAAAAAAGTAGATAGTAATATAGCTTTTGTTTTTAGAATACTACAAAAATAATAATTTAACATCAGATATTATTTGTGATAAACGGGATTATATAGTTTATGACGGTGTTAAATTTAACAAAACTTAAATTAGTAATTAAAAGAGAAAAAATAACGGTAGAATATTGTTTTCATCAATTGACGTAGATGATTATATAAGTAAGTTTAACATTGATGACTATACAGTTCTTAAGAAAAAGTGATTATATATCTTTGGACATTTTTTTCTTTATTATCTAAAAAGAAGGATTTAAATCTATACAAATTACTTGTAAAATTATATATATGGATATTAGAAACTACTAATGGAGATTTATCAGAGTTAAATTTGCTTTACCTGGAAAGACTATATTTAGAAGAGTGTAGAGAAACTTTTGGAATTATCTTCTAATTCCTATTATTTTGATGAAAAACAGTTAGCAAAAGGATCGTCTAATGTTATCGTTAATTATAATAATTTAGAATATATACTTAACAATGATGAATTTTCTAATTATACACTAATTTTGAAAAATAAAAATACTGGGAAATGAATTAGATTCAAACAATATAAAAAGAGTATCGGTATAAATCAGTAATAACTGAGTTAAATATTGCTATTTCTAAAAATCCAAGTGATAAAAAGTTGAAAGTAATTAAAGAAAATTTAGATAGTCTTATTAAGTTTTTTTACACGAAATGTATATTTCAGAAAGTTTAGTTTTTATATAATGAAAGCTTAGAGTATATTTTACAAGATATAGTAGTTCTTCAAGATAGTTTAAAAAAATATTAAAAGATATCTTCCAATTACACGTGATTTTTGTAAAACAATTAACGAATGCTTTATTAAATAATAAAAAAATAGTTATACATTTGATATTCTCTACCAAGAATCTACACTAGTATTATTGGTAATAGATGACAAAAAGTTAAAACTCTTATAAATACTATTAATAGACACGACTGTCAATATTTAGATATGCCAAACAAAGTATCTTTTGATTTATATTAAAGACGAAAAAGAATTAATGTCTTCAAAAATTTTTCGATCGGTACTTTTATGTTTTTGAGAGTACTAAGTATAAAAAAATCTCTACTTTAGTAAGAGAGAGAGAAAAACGTATGTTAAATATATTAATTTTTTTCATTAAAAAGATAGTTTTGCTCAATTATACATGGATGTTATTAAAAAAATAATAAAGTAATATGTAGGTGTTATGCCACTAGAGATATTTTAAATTATAAGTATTATCTGAAGAATCTTTTTGATACTATTGTTATTCTTAAAGATTTAGAATATTAATCAAAAAACTTAAAAACAGGACCATTTAAAAATTCTTTATTTTTGTGGTATAATTTGTGTAGTTTTGTATATAACTAATAATATTAAAATTTGTAAAAATTTCTTTTAATCAAAAATAATTTAGAAGAAATTGTAATTTAAAAAAATATTAATAATGGAGGAGGTATTCTAAGTTGAATATCAGTAACTTAAAAAGAGAAATTAGGAGAAAAAGTGACTCTTGGAGCTTGATTGCTAACAAAAGAAGTAGTGGAAAAATTGCCTTTTTCCAATTACGTTATGGAGCAGGATTTGTTCAAGCTATTGCCTTAAAAGAGAGTCTTGGAGAAGAAAAAGTATCAACAATTACGTCATTTACCACAAGAGACATCTTTTAAAAAGTGACTGGATTAGTTAAAGAAAACGATCGTGAATTATCAGGAATTGAGTTGGAAATCGAAAGTTTTGAGGTCATTTCAGAAGCTATTGATTATCCAATAACTCCAAAAGAGCATGGAGTAGAGTTTTTAGCGGATAATCGTCATATTTGGATTCGTTCTAAAACAACACGCTATTTTTGACAATAAGAAATCAAATTATAAAAGCAACATATGATTTCTTTGAGAAGGAAGGTTTTTATTAAAACAGATCCACCTATCCTTACTTCTTCAGCGCCAGAAGGAACAACAGAACTTTTAATACTAAATATTTTGATGAGGAAGCCTATCTTTCTCAATCAGGTCAACTGTATCTTGAAGCGACTGCAATGGCGTTTGGAAAAGTCTTTTCATTTGGGCCTACATTTAGAGCCGAAAAATCTAAAACACGTCGCCATTTAATTGAATTTTGGATGATTGAAGCAGAAATGGCATTCTGTAATCATGCAGAAAGTTTAGCTCTACAAGAAGCATATGTAAATTACTTATTAACAGAAGTACTTGAAAAATGTCAAGAACAACTTAAAAATTTTAGGACGTGATTTAGAGGCTCTTAACAACGCTCGTGGAGAATTCCTACGCATAAGATATAAAGATGCTATAAAAATTATTAAAAGATAATGGTTTTGATGATATAGAGTATGGAGATGATTTCGGTTCACCTCATGAAACATTTATTGCTAATAGCTATAATAAACCAGTATTTATTACTCACTGGCCACTAGATATAAAACCATTTTATATGATAGAAGATCCAGAAGAACCAGGTGTAGTATTATGTGCAGACCTTATTGCACCGGAAGGATATGGTGAAATTATTGGTGGTTCTCAACGTATAGATGATTATGATAAACTATTAGAAAATATTAAAAAACATGACCTTAATCTTGATGCATATGGATGGTATTTAGATTTACGTAAATATGGTTCTGTAGAACATGCAGGATTTGGTTTAGGTCTTGAAAGAACGGTAGCTTTGATTACTGGAAATGGTCACGTTCGCGAAACAGTACCATTCCCTCGTTTATTAAAACAGGCTGACACCATAGGAGTATCTAGCTACGATCAATATCAATACAAACGGTTTGTTAGTTGATGCTGATTTTTTTAATGAATTATAAGAATTTTTAACTTATCTGAAGAAGAGGCTATGTTCCTTCTTCAGATAAATTATTTAACAGAACAGGGAAAAACTATTTTCTGTTAATTCCTTTGTGGTCGCGTTAAATTTATCTGAACAAGATATTTTTTTGAACAAATAAATAATTTATTAAATAAAAAAAGTTATCAGATTAGCTAATGATAATAAAATAGAGTTTCTTATTTTACTAAAGATGATAAGTACTATACGTTAAGAGAACTTTTAAAATTAGTGGAAAGAGTAACAACAAAAAGTGTTAACATCAAAGGAATTAGATATAGTTACATCATGGTTTGATAAGAAATATACAAAAAGATATAGATGAGGCTCTAAGTATTTCTAGGAATATAAGCTATGTTAATGGAATTTTAAATAATAAGGTATCTCAAATTGATGATGAAAGATCAAGGAGGTAGTAAGTTAGGGTTATGACTGGTTTAACAAATAAAGAAAAAGATAAAAAGCACAACAAATTATGGAATATCTCGATAAAGTTTTTTTCCAAATGTAGATTGCGAACTAAATTTTTTTCTAATAATTTAGAACTAATTATAGCAGTTCTTTTATCTGCGCAATGTAAAGACGAATATGTAAATAGAGCTACAGTTAGTTTATTTAAGCACTATAAAACAATAGATGATTATGCGGATGCTAGAGTAGAAGATATAGAAAACACATACGAACACTGGGCCATATAAAGCTAAATCAAAAAAATATTGTGGGTATGGCTAATATGTTAAGAGATGTATATAACTATGATATTCCAAAAAAACTAGAGAAGAATTAGAAACCCTTCCTGGAGTTGGAAGAAAAACGGCAAATGTTGTACTTGCTGTTGATTTAATGTACCAGCTATAGCTGTTGATACACATGTAGAGCGTGTAGCGAAGATGTTTGGATTAGCAGACAAAAAAAGACAATCCTCTTCAAGTTGAGAAAAAGCTCATGTCAATATTTCCTATGGAAAGTTGGGGACGTATCATCATCAATTAATTCACTTGGGGTCGATATAAATTACCTGCAAGAGGTGAAAAATTATTGACCCTGAATTAGAGAAATTATTAATTTAATTATAATAAGGAGAAGTGAAATTATGCTATATATTTTTATATTCGCGCTTGCTTTTTATTTTATTCGATCAAGGAAGTAAGTACTATATTGTAGAAAAATGACTTTAGGCCAAAGTTCAGAGATTATATCTAATTTTTAGTATTACTTCTCATAGAAATAGAGGCGCTGTTTGGGGAATTTTACAAGATAGCAGATTATTTTTTTAGCGGTAACAGTACTATTTTTTTAGCAATACTTTTACTATGTGTATAATCGAAAAAAACATATTAACTAAATTTGATATTTTAACTTTTTCACTTATTATGGGTGGTGCACTCGGTAATTTTATTGATAGACTAATCCGTCATGAAGTGGTAGATTTTTAGATTTTAGAATTTTTAGTTATGATTTTCCAATATTTAATCTAGCAGATTGTTATATTTGTATTGGGGTAGTATTTTTTTATTAATAAAAAAATATATAAAGAAGAAAAATTAATTATAAGAAGTGATGTTTGTTGAAATAAGTTTCATAAAACATCATTTTTTTGATTGAAAGGAAGATATATGTATTATAAAATTTATCATAGTCCAATCGGAAAACTTTATTTAGTTTCTGATGGAGTATATTTAACAGGCTGTTATTTAGAAAAATCAGAAATATTTTCCGAATAAATTAAATTACTGGAAAGAAAAATAAGGATTTAATGATTTTCAAAAATAGCGAAGACTGGTTGAAAAATATTTTTAATAAGGAAAATCCAGATATTGATAATGTTGATATAAAATTTGAAGGAACTGATTTTAGGATATTAGTATGGGAGATATTAAGAAAAAAATACTGTATGGAAAAAACTACAACATATAAAGATATTGCAGATGAGATAGTTAAAATAAAAAGATTTGGATAATATGTCAGCTCAAGCAGTGGGAAATGCAGTTGCTCACAATCCGCTATTAATATTTATACCATGTCATAGAGTTGTAGCGAAAAATAAGTTTTTAGTAGGATTTGCAGCAGGAATTGAAAAATAAAAAATATTGTTAGATTTAGAAGGAAATAATTAGTATACATAAATGCTTTTTATTACTTCATTATTAGAAGAATAGCTTAAAAATATGGTATAATTAATTGATTATACTGTTTATAGGAGAAACAAATGGATAAGAAAAAAATAGTATTTATGGGAACTCCCAAGTTCGCTGTTCCTGTATTAGAAATGTTAATAGAAAAAAATACGGAGTAGATTTAGTAATAACTCAACCTGATAAAAAAAGTAGGAAGAAAAAGTTTTAACTGCACCACCAGTTAAGGTTATTGCTGAAGAAAAAGGTATAAAAAGTATTACAGCCCGAAAAAAATTTCGAATGATGAAAATGTTTTATCAGAATTAAAAGAATTAAATCCAGATATTATTATCACTGCAGCATATGGGCAATTAGTACCAGAGACTATATTAGAAATACCTAAATATAAATGTATAAATGTTCATGGTTCATTGCTTCCAAAATTAAGAGGGGGCACCAATTCAGTATTCAATTTTAGAAGACCATGGAAAAACAGGAATTACTATTATGTATATGGTAAAAATTAGATGCTGGAGATATGATATCTAAAGTAGAAGTAGATATATTAGATAGCGATAATTATGAAAGTCTCACATGATAAACTTTTCAATTGCAGGAAGGGATTTATTAAAAAGAAACTTTACTGAATATATTTACAGGAAATATTGCTCCAGAAAAACAAGACGATTCATTAGCAACATTTGCTCGTAATATTCTCAGAGAAGATGAGAAGATAGATTGGAATAAATCAGCAAGACAAATATTTAATCAAATTCGAGCATTGAGATCCTACACCAGGAGCATTTATATATTTGGATGAAATGTACTTAAAATTTGGAATAGTGAAGTAGTTGACTTAGAAGAAAACTTTTCATCGAAAAAAAGTAGGAACTATAATTAAAACAAGATAAAAACATATTTACCTTCTTTGGGAGAAAAATACAGTACTTAAAGTTAAAGAATTGCAAATATCAGGGAAAAACGTATGCCAGTTGTTAATTTTTATCAAATAAAAAGATTATGTTGGAACAATTTTAGGTGGAATTAATGAGTAATATAAATACAAGAAAGATTTCATATGAAATTTTTTTATGATATATTTCAAGAAGATGCCTATAGTAATATTACGTTAAATAAGTATTTTAATAAATATAAACTTGAAGAACAGGATAAACGTTTTATTAGCGAGGTAGTATACGGTACTATCAAAAATAAAATGTACTTGGAACATATATTAAAAAATTATTCAAAAAGTAGGGTTGCTTCAAGGTTAAAAATAATCATAATAATGGCTATTTATCAACTTTTATATATGGATAAAACACCTAGTTTTGCAATAATAGATGAAGCGGTGAAACTATCATATTAGGAATATAACAGGAATTTTTGTTAATGGTATTTTTGCGTAACATTGAGCGTAATTTAAATGATTTAGCATTAAAGTATAAAAATAAGGAAGAAAAAGTTTTATATAGAGAATAGTTGCCCGGAAGAGTTATACAGTATTTTGAAGCGACAATATGGGGAAAAGAAAAAGCACAGAGTATTGTAAAATCGTTTAATTCTAAGAGTAAGAATAGTATTCGTTATAATCCTTTAAAAATATCAAAAAGAGAGTTTAGTAGAAAAAAATTAGGTTCTAATGCTTTTATCTAGTGATATATGTGAGGATAGCTTATTATTAAATAAATTAGACATAAATAATAAATATTTTAAAAGAAGGATATTATATTGTTCAAGATGAGGCTAGTTCACTTGTTGCTTGTGCTATAGGAGAGAATGTTAGTACTAAATATAACATATTAGATACATGCGCTGCTCCAGGTGGAAAAAGTCTACATATTGCAAGTAAGTATTTTAATTCAAGTTTAATTTCATGTGATAAATATATACATAAATTGAAACTAATCCAAGAAAATATAAAGAAACTAGAAATAGATAATATTAAAACGTATGAGCAGGATGCAACAAAATGTAATATCGATTTTTAAATAATTTTGATATTGTTATTTGTGATGTTCCGTGTTCTGGGTATAGGTGTTATCAAAAATCAAAACCTGAAATTAAGTATAAAATTACTGATAAATACATAGAAAGCATAGTAGCTTTACAATATAAGATTTTAGAAAATAGTAAATGCTACGTAAAAAGTAGGTGGGGTTCTTGTCTACTCTACATGCACAATCGATAAGAGAGAAAATATAGAAAAATATAGAACGGTTCTTAAAATGAAAAATAAAGATTTTTAGACTAGAGAAAATAACTTTAAATAATAGTAAAGTGAAAGTTCAAGATAATGGTACGATAGAAATATTACCAGATGATTATGAATGCGATGGATTTTTCATCGCTAAATTAAGAAAAATGGAGGAAAAATGTTAATTACAGATTTTAAAGGCTATAAAAAGTCTAGATGGTTAAAAAGATTTTCGAAAAGATGTCTATATACTCTATACGCCTAGTATCAACTAGAAGAGTATTTAGTTAGCATAGGTGAGAAAAAATTCAGAGCAAAACAAATTTATGATTGGTTATATAAAAAACGTATTACTAGTTTTACAGAAATGAAGAATGTTCCAAAATCTTTACAAGAAAAACTAGCAGAAGAGTTTGAGATAACAACCCTTAATACGATTATAAAGCAAGAATCAATAGATGGTACGATGAAGTTTTTATTTGAATTGCAAGATAAGTATACTATTGAAAGTGTTCTTATGAAGAATAAATATGGAAATTTTTATGTGTTACAACGCAAGTAGGTTGTAGAATTGATGTACATTTTGCGCTTCAACGTTAGGAGGACTAAAGCGTAATTTAGAAGCGGGTGAGATAGTATCACAAGTTCTGAAAGTTCAACAAGAACTGGATAAAAGAGGAGAAAGAATTTCTAGTATAGTAATTATGGGAATTGGGGAACCTTTTGAGAATTATGATGAAATGATGGACTTTATAAAAAATTGTAAATAGTGATGAGAGTTTTAATATTGGTGCTCGCCATATCACAGTTTCTACATCAGGAATAGTTCCTAAAAATTTATGATTTTGCAAATGAAAAATTCAGATTAATTTTGCAGTTTCACTGCATGCACCAACAAATGAATTACGTAGTAAAAATAATGCCAGTTAACCGTGCTTATAATATTGACAAACTTATGGAAGCATTAAAATACTATCAAAAAAACTACAAATCGCCGTATTACATTTGAATATGGCCTTATGGGTAAAAGTAAACGATCAACGAGAACATGCGGAAAAACTATCTGAAATTATTAAAGATTTAAATTGCCATGTAAAACCTAATTCCTATAAAACTATGTTCCAGAACGTAATTATGTAAGAACGAGTAAAAATGATATTTTCGCATTTGAAAAGTATTGAAAAATAGAGTAAATGTAACTATAAGAAGAACACAAGGAGATGATATAGATGCAGCCTAGGACAGCTTAGAGCGAAAGAACGTAAAGACGAGGTAAAAGGAGGAATTCCAGATGCTACTAGTATATTCTGTATAATAGTAATAAAGGTAGAAAATTAAAAATGAAGATGCAGTAAGTGTTGTTAAAAATAAACAAGGCGAGGCACTTGCTATAATTTGTGATGGTGTTGGGAAGTCACAGCAATGCAGCATATTCAAGTAATTATATAGTTTCTACTTTGGAAAAAGATTGGCAAAACTTAACATTTGCTAATTTTAATAATATGAAAAATTGGTTGTATGACAAAATTGAAAAATTGAATAAAGAATTATTTGAAAAATCTAAATCTAAAAATAAAAATGGGTACAACAATTGTTGCAGTAGCAACTTTTGATGATCAAGTAGTGGTCTATAATATCGGAGATAGTAGAGCATATGGAATTACTAGTGACAATGAAATGAGTGTTGCTACTATCGAAGATTCATTTGTAGGTGCCTTTGATTCATGCAGGTGAATTACAGAAGAGGAAGCCAAAACTCATCCAGAAAAAGCATGTACTTACACAAGCACTAGCTACTAGGGAGAGAATAGATTTGCATACTTTCATAGATGATTTATCAAAATATGATTACTTTTTGATTTGTTCAGATGGTTTAACTAACATGTTAGATGAGGAAGAGATTAAAGAAATAATTCGCCAAGAAGAATTATCTATAGCTGTTGAAAAATTAATAAATCTTAGTGTTGAGCGCGGTGGCGTAGATAATATATCTGTAGCGATATTAAAAAAATTTAAGGGTGACAATAGTGATAAATAATATAATATGCAATAGATACAAAAATACTAGATCATCTCGGAACTGGTGGGATGGCAACGGTATGGTTAGGGTATGACACGATATTAGATCGTAAAAGTAGCTATAAAGACATTTAAAAATAGATGCTAATGATACAGATGCGGTAAAAAAAGGTTTAATAGAGAGGCTAAGGTTGTTACTAGTCTTTCACATCCTAATATTGTTTCAATTTATGATGTTGAAAATGAAGGGATTTTTATTATCTTATATTAGAATATGTTGAAGGGATGACACTAAAAAGACTATATGGCAAAAACTCTAAAATGCCTGTTGAAACTATTGTCCATATTGCAAAAACAGATTGCTGATGGACTTAGTCATGCTCATCAAAAATGGTATTATTCATAGAGATATAAAACCCTCAAAATATTTTAATGAATAATGATTTAACTTGTAAAATTACAGATTTTTGGTATTGCAAGAGCCTATGGAGATACTACTCTGACACAAACTAATCAAATGTTAGGAACTGTTTATTATTTATCTCCAGAACAGGCACGTGGGAATGTTGCAACAGCACAGAGTGATATTTATTCTTTAGGTATTTTAATTTTTGAAATGATTACTGGACAGATTCCATTTAAAGGAGAGTCTGCAGTTGCTATTGCATTAAAAACATTTACAAGAAGAATTACCTGATATTGACAGATATAGAGAGAATGTGCCTCAAAGTGTAAAAATATTGTATTAAAAGCAACTATGAAAAATCCAAAATGAACGTTACATTAGTTCTAAAAGAATTAGCAGTTGACTTGATACAGTTTTAAATCCAGAACGATTGTATGAAAAATAAATATACTGGATTTAAGATTTCAGATACTAAATATTCTAACACGCAAAATTATAACCAAACTCAGTATGTTGATGTACGTGATATCGAATCTAGTTATGCAAATACTAGTTATCAAAACCAAGAGTTTTACGATGACTATAATGATAATGAAAAACATACAGGATAGATATAATAAAAATAAGGGAGCTATAAAAATAATTATCCAGATAAAAAAAGAGAAAGAAAAGACTTCAGAGCGAAACATATTATTTTAGCAATTTTAGCTATAATAGCGATAGTTGTTGGTCTCGTTCTTTTGCGTATAATTATATTATAGGAGCAGATAGTGTGTCTGTGCCCGATGTAAAAATAAAACAGTTGAAGAAGCTAAAGTGTCGATTGTAAAAAGCAGGATTAGAAGTGGGGATATTACTGAAGTCGCAAGTGACGATGTCAAGGAAAAATACGGTAATAGAAACTGATCCTAAAAGCAGGTAAAAATAAGAAAAAGGATCTAAAGTAGATTTACGTGTTTCTTCTGGAAAGAAAAACAGTTGATATGCCAAATTATATTGGGTTGATGAAGATACAGCAAAAACGAAAATGCAGCAAAACTTGGTTTTAAAAAAATATAACAGTAGAAAAAAAGTTGAGAGCGATAAGTATGATGCAGGTAAAGTTGTTTCTCAAAATATTACAGCAGGTACAGAAATAGTTCCAAAAGATAGAGAATTAATTATTAAAAGTTTCTACAGGTAAGAAAAATAACAATGCCTAATCTAATTGGCGAGGATAGAAGCACGGTTGAGAGCTTAGTTTCTTCATATGGTTTTTGAGAAATGTATCTTATAAAAGAGGAATACTCGATCAAGAAGAAGGAACTGTTATTTCTCAAAGCATTAGAAGTGGAACTAGTATTATTCCTAGTGAGGAATCATTAGAGATAGTTGTGTCTAAAGGAAAAATAGATTGAAACCATCAAATCCTAACGATAGTAATGGAAGTGACTCTGATAATACAAAATAATAATACAGGTGGAAATAGATCAGGAAGAAATAATAATTAGTATTAATGAGTGATGACTGAAAATCACAATTTTCTCATCACTCTCTTTTTATATGGTGATTATATGAATATGACATTAAAGAAAAAAATTAGAATCTTTTACCTAGTAATCCAGGTTGTTATTTATATAAAAGATAATATCGGAGAAATTATTTTATGTAGGTAAAGCTAAAAATTTAAAAAAATAGGGTTAAAAGTTATTTTACAGGTCTCATAATAAAAAACTCAAATACTTGTTTCTAAAAATAGAGGATTTAGAGTACATTATTGTAAATTCAGAAAAGAAGCTTTTGATTCTCGAAAAATAACCTAATTAAAAAATATAGACCTTATTATAATATAAGACTAAAAAGATGATAAAAGTTATCCGTATTTAATGATTACAAAAGAAGAACATCCACGACTTGTTTTAACGAGGAAGTATAAAAACAATAAAAATATTTATTTTGGACCTTATGTTGATAGTAAGTCAGCATCTAGGGTAAAAGCAAATACTTGATAAAAATCTATCCTTTACGTCGATGCAATCCTGTAGAAAAACGTCCATGTATGTATTATCAAATAGGAGAGTGTATAGGACCATGTGCAAAAGAAATATCGCAGGAAGAATATAAAAACAAATTGCTAAAATTGAAGTTTTTAAATGGTGATACTAAAAGAAATATTAATGACCTATCTGAAAAATGAAAAAAATCATATAAATACTTTGGAATTTGAATCAGCTGCACAGATTCACAATTTTATAAAAATCAATTGAAGTATCAATAGAAAAATCAAGTTGTATCAGATAGTGGTAAAATTGATAGAGATTACATAGGTTTTTGTTATAATTCAGAATATATTTGTATACAAATATTTATTTCTAGACTCGGTAATATAATAGAGAGAAAGGTTGAATATTTTTCGCTTTATGATAAGCCAGAACAAATTATATATTCTTATTTGATGCAATATTATACAGTTAATAAGCTCCCTAAAGAGATTTATATTAATATCGAAAAATATTGATTTATTAAGTGAAGTTATTGGTGTTAAAACAATTATACCAAAAAGAGGGACTCATCGTAAAAATTTTAGATACAGTTGAAGAAAAATGCAAAAATACTCTTAAACAATAATCTTGAGACTGAAGAACTAAAAAGAAAGAAAACTTCAAGTTACACTTAATAACATAGCAGAAAAATTAGGGGTGAATTCTATCAATAGTATAGATGCTTTTGATAATTCAAATATAATGGGGGTGGATGCGGTCTCTGTTAAAAGTTAATTTTACAAATGGTAAGAAAAAAATCCCTATAAATATAGAAAAATTCAAAGTTAAAGAAACTCAAGGAATTAATGATGTTGGTACTATGAAAGAAGTTCTGTATAGAAATTATAAAAATGTGAAAACTAATACAGAATTACTTATTATAGACGGAGGAAAGAGTCATTTAAATGCTGCGATAGAAATTGTCCATGATAAATTAAAAATTATACGATGTGAAGATAATAGGATTGGTTAAAAATGATAAACATATTACAGAATATATAATAACAGATGATTATGAAATCATTGAATTCCCAAAAAGATCTGCAGAATATCTATTTTTTTAAAACAAATTCAAGATGAGGTGCATAGGTTTGCAATAACATATCATCGTGCTACAAAAACTAAAAATATGTTTACTTCTAGTTTAGATAATATTTCAGGTATAGGAAAAGCAAGGAAACAAGTGTTCCTAAAATCATTCTCATCTATTGAGGAGATAAAAGAATGCTCTGAGAGGAGAAGTTAATAGAGTTAGGTATTCCTAAAAATATTGTAAAAATTAAAAACGGAATTATAATAATAATAATAATTCCACTCATAATAAAAGTTATCTTAATTTTTCTAAAAAATATACGGATAACTTTATAAAATATTCTATAGTATTATATATAAAAATATGGTATAATAACATAAATGATAATAAAAACGAATCGAGGAGGCAACTATGAAATTTTTATCTTTCAGTTATAACGATAAGGAATTATACGGAGTAAAAGTAAAACGTGAAGAAAGTGCTTGGGATTTAATAAAAGTATTAGAAGATTTTGATAATGAAAAACATAATTCCAAAGACATTAAGAGAAGCTATAGAAGTATATGGTGTTTCTTTTTATTGAAAAAGTAAGAAAAAGTATTAAAAAGTCGTAGAAGAAAGTGGTAAAAGCAAATGATTATAAAGTACCATTTGATAAAATAATTTAGTGTTCACCTATTACAAAAACACCTAAAAATATTTTATGTGTAGGACATAATTATGAAGCTCATGTTAACGAACTAGGGGATGAACTTGCGAAAACTCCAAAAGATGTTCTCATCTTCACAAAAGCTACAACAGCATTGGCAGGAAATAATGAGGTGGTTCCTTCTCATAAAGATATCACTGATAGTTTAGATTATGGAGCAGAACTAGCTGTTGTTATTGCTAAACCAGGTAAAAATATATTAAAACCCCTTTGTCCTTGATTATATCTTTGATATACAATTATGAATGATATTACAGCTACTGATTTACAATATAAACACGGTCAATTTTTCCTAGGAAAATCGTTAGAAAAATCTGCGGTTGTAGGTCCATATTTAGTTACTAAAGATGAAGTTAGTTCTCCGGAATCAATGGGAATTGTTACAAAACTTAATGGGGAAATTAAACAAAACGCAATGACATCAGAAATGTTATTTAGAGTAGATGATGTATTAGCAGAAATTAGTAAAATTGTTCCTTTAGAAGCAGGGGATATTATTGCAACAGGTACACCAGCGGGTGTTGGTGCTGCGCAAAATCCACCTAGATTCTTAAAAGAAGGAGACGAAATAAAAATTACTGTTGAAGGTATAGGTACTTTAACAACAGTTATTGGAGAATAGAAAGGATAAATCATGGCTAAAAAAGCAAAAGATAAATTCGTTACACATATAGAAAAAGATGATATAAAAGCACGTCAAGCAGCCATTAATGAAGCTATAAAAAGTAATTGAGAAAGAGTACGGTAAAGGTGCAATAATGGATATTTTCATCTGAAAAATCCAATTAAAGTTGAAGCTGTATCTTCAGGGCTCATTGGCTATTGACTCTGCATTAGGTATTGGTGGATATCCAAAAGGGCGTATAGTAGAAGTATATGGTCCAGAATCATCAGGGAAAACAACTATAGCGTTACATGCTATAGCAGAAGTGCAAAAAACAGGAGGAATTGCAGCATTTATCGATGCTGAAAATGCTCTGGATATTGAATATGCAAAGGCTCTTGGAGTTGACTTTTACACCTGGTAAATTCTTCTTATCACAAACCAGATAGTGGTGAACAAGTTATTAGATATTGCAGAAAAAAATTAATTTTATCAGGAGCAATTGATATTATCGTAATAGACTCTGTAGCAGCATTAGTACCAAAAGCGGAAATAGACGGTGTAATGGGAGCTAATCATATAGGTCTTCAAGCAAGACTTATGTCTCAAGCACTACGTAAGTTAACAGGACAAATAAATAAAGCTAATACTATAGCATTATTTATCAACCAGCTACGTGAAAAAGTTGGTGTTATGTTTGGAAGCCCTGAAGTAACAACTGGAGGACGTCATTGAAATTTATTCTACAGTACGTATCGATGTACGTAAGGGAGAAGCGATTAAAGGCGCTGACAGTGAGATACTGTAATAGAACTAAGATTAAAAATAGTTAAAAATAAAGTGGCGCTCATTCAAGATTGCTGAAGTAGATATTATGTTCGGTGAAGGTATTTCTAAAAATCGGAGAAAACGCTTGATTTTGCTGTAGATTTAGACATTATTAATAAATCGGGTTCTTGGTTCTCTTACAATGGAGAGAGATTAGGCAAGGTCGTGAAAACATAAAAAGTATTTGAAGAGAACGAAGAATTGTATAACGAAAATCTATCATCTTGTCCGTGAAAAAAATTATGAATAAGTCTAATAAATCGGATACTGCTGATGAAAAATATTAATCATGATATAAATGAATTAGATTTAGGAACAGAAACTTTAGGGTGAGGTAGAATAGTTAGAAGATGAATAAGAGAATTTTTAAAATTGTATTGTGGATTATGATTTTTGCAATTTTAGCAAGTGGTTTTATATCAGCGATTGCAATTTTCTTATAGTGATTTAGAACATAAAAGTAAAAACTCAGATTTAATCTGAGTTTTTGTTTTGAAAATATGTTAAAAATAAAAGTATATCAAAAACTAGGAGAAATATAGTGGAATTAGTACAAAATATGAATGAAAATCAGCTAAAAGCTATTTTAAAAACTCAAGGAGCAGTTATGGTAATAGCGGGTGCTGGTAGTGGAAAAACACGCGTCTTAACTAATAGAATTGCATATTTGATAGCAGAAAAGAATGTTTTAGAAAGTAATATCCTTTGCAATTACTTTTTACAAACAAAGCTGCTAAAGAAATGAAAGAAAAGAATTTATAGTCTTGTAGGAGAAACTTCTAAATATATTTGGATAAATACATTTCACTCTATGTGTAAGAATTTTTACGTCAACATATAGATTTGTTAGGTTATAATAAAAACTTTACAATATTAGATACAAGTGAGCAAAACAATTATTAAAAATATTGTCAAAGAACTTAATTTATCAGAGGATTCTTATCAACCAAATAATATTTTTAAAAAATTATATCTAATTCAAAAAAATAGTATGATAAGTGTTAATGAAATGAAAGCACAAGCAAGATTTGGATTTATGAAAAATGTGGTTGAAATATATGAATATTATCAAAAGTATTTGAAAAATAGTGTTCTTGACTTTGATGATTTGATGTTAAAAACTATAGTTCTTTTTGAAAAACATCCAGAAGTACTGGCTATTTATCAAAATAAATTTTGAATACATCTCATGTTGACGAATATCAAGACACTAACGTTATTCAATATAAACTTATAAAAATGTTATCAGAAGTTCATAAGAATATCTGCGTTGTTGGTGATGACGATCAGAGTATTTATAGCTGGCGTGGAGCTTGTAGCGACAATATTATTAATTTCGAAAAAGATTATGAAGATGTAGAAGTTATTTTTAGACCAAAAATTATCGCTCTAATTCTACAATATTAGATGCTGCTAATGCTGTTATTAAAAAAATAATACTGATAGAAAAGATAAAGCATTGTGGTCCGAAAAATAAAAGGTGGAGACAAAAATTACAGTATATAGCAGCAAATGATAAAAGATGAAACTGATGATATTGCTAAGAAAAATTTTTAGATTTAAAAGCTCAGGATATTGATTATAAAGATATTGCTATTTTTATATCGAGCTAACTATTTATCGCGTCTCAATGGAAAAATTCATGTGTGGCATTTGGGATTCCTTATAAATTAATAGGTTCTTTAAAGTTCTTACAGCGTCAAGAAATTCGTGATTTGTTAGCCTATATGAATGTTATCGTTAATAGAAATGATGAATTTAGCTTAAGAAGAATTATAAATGTTCCAAAACGTGGAATTGGAGCGAGTTCAATGGCTAAGATAGATAATTATGCAGAACAATATGGGTTAAGTTTGTTTTGAGGCACTTAAAAAAATATTGATATGATTGGTGTTTCTAAAAATTATAACAAATATACATTTATTAACACAATTAATAGAGAAATATTCACAAACAGAACAGTATTCAATTGAAGATTTAATAGTGGGTATATATAAAGATTCTGGTTATGAAAGCATGTTAAAAGAATCAGCAGATGCGTATGCAGAAAGTAGAATTGAAAATATCTCAGAATTAGTATCTTCTGCAAAAACAATTTTTCAAGTATGAATGACAATTTAATAGATTTTATTTCAGAAATGTCATTAACATCTGATGCTGATGATGAAAAATGAAGATGATTCTGTAGTTCTTTCTACAGTACACGCAGCAAAAAAGGTCTTGAATATAGAGTTGTCTTTATTATGGGATTAGAAGAAAACTTGTTCCCATCTATTCGTGATGCAGAAAGTAGTGAAGATGAACGCAATAAAATGGAAGAGGAGCGTCGTCTAGCGTATGTTGCAATTACACGAGCAAAAGAAAAATTATTTATGTCATATGCTAATCGTCGTATGCAATTTGGTTCTATTAAAAATAATAAACGCTCTCGTTTTTTTAGACGAAGTTCGAATAAACTTATGCACTTTGAGTCTGGATTCGGTGCAACTGCAAATGATAGCGGAGAGTCTCAATTAGAAAGTGTCATAAAATTTATAAGTAGACTTAGTCCGAAAATAAAAATTGCAGATAAGCCTAAAACTGATGTTAGAACGAATTATGTAGTTGGGGATATAGTAGTTCATAAAAAATTTGGTGAAGGTAAAGTTTTAAGTATTGAGAAAGATAGTGTTAAGGTAGACTTTGAAAAAGTTGGACCGAAAATACTACTTATAGAATATGCAAATCTTACGAGAAAGGAATAATCTGAAGTGGAGCACATAAAAGAGGAAATTTTTAAACTAGTTGCACTGTTAAATAAATATTCGTATGACTATTATGTAGAAGACAATCCACAAATTAGCGATACTGAGTATGATACATTATACAAAACAACTAGAAAAATTAGAACAAGAATATCCAGAATTCATTCTAGACAATTCTCCAACACAAAGAGTGGGAGACAGAGTACTAGATGAATTTGAAAAAGTTATACATAAAGTTCCTATGTTGAGTTTATCAAATACTTTTTCGATAGAAGACTTAAGAGACTTTGATAGTAGGATAAGTAAGTTGTCTTCAGATGACAGTATAGAGTATATTTGTGAATTGAAGATAGATGGATTGGCAATTTCTAATTAATTATGAAAATGGTAAATTGGTGAGTGCCGCTACACGTGGAGATGGTATGGTTGGAGAGAATGTTACAGAAAATATTAAGACTATATTTTTCTATTCCAAAAACTCTTAAAACTAAAAAATCATTTGAAGTCTCGAGGAGAAGTATATCTCCCTAAAAAAGTCATTTGAACTTTTAATAAAGAACGTGAAGAAAAACAATGAAGTTTTATTTGCTAATCCACGTAATGCTGCAGCAGGATCGCTTAGACAATTAGATTCTAAAATAACGGCTAAAAGAAGATTATCGGCATTTATTTATTCTGTTGTTGGTGATGAAAATATTAACTCACAAAAAATGGCATTGACAGTAGCAGCTGATTTAGGTCTCACCAGTTAACCCTAATTTTAAGTTGTGTAAAACTATTGATGAAGTAGTAGATTATATTATGTATTGGGAAGAGCATAAACAAGACTTGCCATATGAAATTGATGGGATTGTTATAAAAGTAAATTCTTATTCATTACAAGAAGAGATTGAAGTACGCAAAAAGTCCGCGTTGGGCAACAGCATATAAGTTTCAGAAGAAGAACTTATGACAAAAATTACTGGATATAGAACTAAGTGTGGGAAGAACAGGAATTATAACACCAGTAGCAGTCTTAAATCCTATTAATATTTCTGGATCAACTGTATCTAAAGCTTCTCTGCATAATAAGGATATTATAGATGAATTAGATATTCATATAGAGATATGGTTGTGGTAAAAAGCAGGAGAAATTATTCCGAAAGTAGTTCGAGTAGTGGAAGAATTACGTCTTGCTAATAGCGAAAAAAATATGTTATGCCAAATATGTCCGTCTTGTAAAAGTAAAACTTTTTACAAAAGAAGGCGATCCATTTACAAGATGTTTAAATCTGGATTGCCCAGAACAAAATATTAGAAAAATTATTCACTTTGCATCACGAGAAGCATTAAATATTGAAGGTTTAGGCGATAAAGTAGTAGCAACATTGTATGAAAAAGGAATTATAAAACATACTATAGATTTATTTTTCTTTAGATCGTAATAAACTTGTCGAATTAGAACGTATGGGAGATAAATCGGTAGATAATCTTTTAAATGCAATAGAGAATTCAAAAGCAAAAGTTCACTGGATAAAGTTATTTTTATGTTAGGTATTTTAAATGTAGGTAAAAAGCAGGTAAAAATTTCTTGCGGAATATTATAAAAATTTAACTAACTTTCTAAAAGCAACAGTTGATGAATTATTAGAATTACCTGATATAGGGTTAATCACAGCGGAATCAATAGTAGATTACTTATCAAATGATAATAATCTTAGATTTATTAATGAGTTAATTGAAATTGGTATGAATCCACAATACGAGATACAAAATAAAAATACTGATAATATATTTTTCAGGGAAGACAATAGTTCTTACTGGTAAATTAGTTGAACTTACTCGTAATGAAGCCAAAGAATATTTAGAACGTTTTGGTGCTAAGGTAACAGGTAGTGTTACTTCAAAGACAGATTATGTAATTGCTGGAGAAAAAAGGGATCAAAAACTTGCTAAAGCAGAACAACTAGGTATTCAAGTGTTAAGTGAAGATGAATTTATAGATATAATGAAGGAGGTACAATAAATGGATAATAAAATTACCATATAAAGTATTTGGGATTGTAATAGCATTTGTATCTGTTGTTACATTTTTATTATGAATTATAACTCTGTTCCGGTATCATTTATATTCTTTACTTTAAAAATTACCTTTAACATTGTTATTCTTTATTTGCTTTTTATGGGGGATTGCTGCTAGTTTTTACTGGTATCAACGTTATAAATCTCTTGCAAAAATATGAACGAACTGAAAAATTATTATTTACAAAAAGAAAAATTAGAGGATGATTCAGAGGAATAGACAGGTGGTGAAATAATGGGGATTAAGTATAAAATGGCTCTATCCTAAAAATAATGAAGACTTTCTAATGCAGCTTTGAGGAGTACAATATTTCAAAAATATTGCCAAAATTCTTGATTCTAGAGGAATTCATGATATAAGTGAAGTGAAAAATTTTTTCTGATGATTACGAAGAAGGATATGATCCGTTTTTAATGCACGACATGAAACGTGCAGTTGATCGAATCAACGATGCGATAGAAAATGAAGAGAAGATTCTTGTATATGGGGACTATGATGCTGATGGAATCACCTCAACAGTATTATTAGTGGAAACATTGATATCACTTGGTGCTAATGTTTCATCATATATTCCTAATAGATTTGATGAAGGATATGGTCCTAATAAAGAGGCGTTTACAAAAAATTATTGAATCTGGTATTACATTAATTATTACAGTTGATAATGGTATTGCAGGTGTGGAAGAAGTAAACCTCGCAAACGAGCTTGGTTGTGATGTTATTATTACTGATCATCACAAAATTCAAGATGTTATCCCTAGCGCTTATGCAGTTATTCATCCAGAGCATCCAGATGGTAATTATCCATTTGGGAAACTTGCTGGAGTAGGAGTTGCATTTAAACTTGCTCATGCTTTTATTAGAAATTTTCCCGGATTTTTCTTTTTGGATTTTAGTTGCAATAGAACAATTGCAGATATGGTATCATTAACTGATGAGAATAGAATCTTTGTTAAACAAGGATTAGAATTAATTAATGAAGATCCTCGCATCGGATAAAAATGTTACTAGAATTATCAGGTATTACTTCAAAAGTTGATGAACAAACTATTGGTTTTTATATTGCACCTAAGCTGAATTCTATCGGACGTATGAGTAGCGCTAAGTTAGGTCTATCTTTTTAATGGCAGAAGATGCTTACGATGCAAAAAAATTTCTTGCGGAAAAATAGAAGAGTACAATATTCAGAGAAAAATCTGTTACAGAAGACATAGTGAAGGATATTATTTCAAAAATAGAAAAATAGTGATAAGAAAAATAAAGATGTTATTATGATTTATGGAGATTATCATGAGGGCGTTTTTAGGGTATAGTTGCTCTCAATATTGTGGAAAGATATCAAAGACCGGTTCTTATTATGACTAATAAAGATGGCATCTTAAAAGGGTCTGCGAGAAGTATTTTTGATTTTAATATTTATACTGCCGTAAACAAAATTGGAGATAAATTTATTGCTTATGGTGGACATACATTAGCCGCCGGTTTTTTTCTTTTGAAGAAAAATAATTTTTGAAACAATTGAAGAAGAACTTAATAAAGATTTTGCAGAATATAAAAATACAAACGAGTTAAAATCAACAAAAACTATTGATATAGTAACTTCATTAGAAGAAATGAGTTATCAATTTTTAAATTGTTAGATGCATTGAAGCCTTATGGTATGGACTTTGAGAAGCCAACAATTTTATTAGAGAATGCTAAGATTTTAGATAAAGCATATTTTGGTGCAGAGAAACAGTATATGAGATTAACTATTGCAGACGAAGTTGGAAGTTTAGAATGTATAAGTTTTAAAGAGAATTCGGCTTTTCAATTCTATAGAAAAAGAATGATATTATTGATTTACTCTGTACTTTAGATAAAAAACAATTTTAACGGTCGTACAAAGTTACAAGCACATATTATTGATATGGAAATTAAAGAGTTTTTATTCGAAGACTTACGTGGAATAAACTTTAATATAGATAATATTCCAAATAATTGCTTAAAACTTTCTAAGCACTTAGTAAATAAAGAGAATAATTTTTATAGTTACAAAAGATTTTAGCAGATATAGATGAGACATTTAAAAACATTTATTTATTAGATATACCACAAAAATCGAGAACAAGTAGAAAAAAATTATTGGAGTTAAAACCTAAAATACACCTAGTTTGTTCAGAAAGTAAAGTAATGTCTGATATTTATAAAATAGATAAAAAATAGATTAATAAAGCTATTTAACCTTCTTATAAACTCATCCAACAAACAAATAAATATATCTCAACATTTAGATTCTATATTAAAAGTGCTGGATACCAATGTTGATAGTCTTAAAATAATGATACAAATTTTTGAAGAGTTAAATTTAGTTACGATTGAAAATAATACAATTATTTTAAATCCTGATTATAAAAATTGTAGACTTAAAAATCTTCAAGTTTTGTTAGAATGGAAAATATTTTCGAAATGGAGAGAATTTTCCTAAAAGAAAGTATAGAGAATATTAATAAAAGTATTTTTCATAACAACAAATTATTGAACGGGAAAAACACTCCTTACATGATAACGAGGAGTGTTTTTACTTATTTAGACGTTTGTTTAACATCATAAGAGACAAAAGCTGTTTAGTAAAGAATGGATTTATATTTTTCTACTTTATTTAATATTTCATCTAAACTGAAATATCCGCTTCGTTGAATGAATAGCTTTCCTTCGATATAAACTTGGATAGTAGGGGCAGATAAAAATCCCATTTTGAGCAGCGAGTTCTATATTATCTTCAATAAGTATATAATAAACTTCGATATTAGAATTTTTCTTTTTGCCACTCAGTGAGTTTATATTTTAGTGAATGACATGGCGCGCAGGTGATACTTCCATATTGAAAAATCACAATTTTTATTATTTTCTAATATTTTATTAAAATCATTTGTTAAATTAAAATTTTTCATTTTAATCTCCTAACTTAAATAATAAATTTTTATATAAGATATATATTGAACACCAGAATAAAAATTATATTCATATATAATCTAGTTTTTACTTCTAAAAATTAAACTTATGATTCCTATAAGGATAGATCCAACTGTTCCTCCTAGTGTATTATCTATAATATCAGTTATATCAGGAAACCTATAACAAAGATGTATTGAGTAAGTTCATATACTAAACTAAGAAGAAAGGCTAAAAAGTAGTTAAAAAGTATACTGTTTTTTTATTTCTTAATAAATATATAAAATATACCTAGAGGGATAAAGAATGCAATATTTAATAGAACTTCCATGTAGTCAAAATAAGCATACGGAGTGAGATTAATAGTTTGCCATGTTGTACCTGGATGAAGCAGTAATCTAGGGTTTTCTAGCCAATTAGTATTTATGGTTTTTATTAGTGACCAATCCATTTTTGCAATTATTATCCATGTCAAAAATACTTGTGTAAACTATAAATAATAGACATGATAAAAAAATTTGCTTTTCAAAAAAACTTCTTCATGATAATTCCTTTCATTTTTTCGAACTATGTAAATAAAGACTGGGTTAATACTTACTGAAATAATTTATTATAATTTTATTATATAATAAATTGTTTAATATATCTATTTAATATACTTTTACCTATTTAAAAAGAAAGTTAAAAACACATAGTATAAATTATAAATGATTAAATAAGTTTTATTGATTAAACGTTTTGCCAAAGAGATATTTTTTGAATAATAGAATAAAAGCCTTTTTCTAGTTAAAATAATAATGATTTTCATAGGAAAATAAAATGCTGTAAAAATTGCTTATTCTAATGAATTATAGTATAATATATGAGTTAAGAAAACTTTTAGGAGATTAGAAAAATAAAATGAATTTAGAAAAATATATTTCAATTGTACCAGATTGGCCAAAAAGAAGGAATTAGTTTTCAAAGATATTACAACATTAATGGCTGATGGGGAAGCTTTATAAATATGCAACTGATCAAATTGTTAACTATGCTCGCGAAAAACAAGTTGATGTAGTTGTTGGTCCAGAAGCACGTGGATTTATTATCGGATGTCCTGTATCATACTCGCTAGGAATAGGTTTTTGTACCGGTAAGAAACCAAATAAACTACCTCGTGAAGTAATTAGTTATCAATATGATTTGGAGTATGGTAGTAATACTTTAACAATGCATAAAGACGCAATTAAACCAGGGCAACGTGTTTTTAATCACAGATGATTTACTTGCGACTGGTGGTACTATTGAAGCAACTATTAAATTAGTAGAACAACTAGGAGGGATTGTAGTAGGTATTGCATTCTTAATCGAATTAGATGGTCTAAATGGAAAAGATAAACTAAATGGTTATGATGTGCTTACATTACTAAAAATGTAATCTACTACTAAATTAAATATGACATTTGAACTAAAAAGAAACAAAAATATCTAAAAAAATATAAATACAACTGCTTATTTATATGAGCATGTTAAAAACAAAAAGCACGTCTAGTATTCTTTAAGAATGATGATATTAATAAAAGTTTTAGCATAAGTTTTAAAAACTATTCCGTATAATGACAATGGTATTTTTTTCATATCTTAGAACATTCTGTTTTATGTGGTTCAGCAGAAATATCCAGTGAAAAGAACCTTTTGTAGAATTACTTAAAGGTTCTTTTTAATACGTTTTTAAATGCAATGACATTTCCTGATAAAACCATGTATCCAGTATCATCTAAAAATGAGAAAGACTTAGAAATTTTAATGGATATTTATTTAGATGCTGTTTTTAATCCTAAACTTGTTGAAAATAAGAATATTCTTGCTCAAGAAGGTTGGCATTATCACTTAGAAAATAAAGATGACGCGCTTATTTATAAAGGTGTTGTATATAATGAGATGAAGGGTATTTATTCTTCTGTTGATGAAGTTCTTGATCAATATATATCGGAACATCTACTTAGTGAGACACCATATAAATATTCATCTGGTGGGAAAACCAGAAGCTATTCCATCAATAACTCATAAAGAATTTATTGAAACGTATGAATATAACTATCACCCAAGTAATAGCTATATTGTTCTTTATGGAGATTTGGATGTAGAAAAATATTTAGAATATATTGATAGTTATCTAGATAATTATGAGTATAAGGATTATAGTGATTATAAATTATTGCGTCAAGAAACATTTTCTAAAGAGATAGTAAAAACATACATATTTTAATGAAGATGTAAAGGATAAATCTTACGTCGCGTATAATTATAGTGCTAGATGATAGTAGTAACTTTGCTAAGATAGAAAAATATTGATATTATAGATGATATTTTTATTAGGAAGCAGTAACACAAAATTTAGAAAATACTTTTATAGATAATAATATCTGTGAAGATGTATATAGTTATCTCGCAAAAAAAGACCGCAAAGAAGCAGTATATTCAATTATTTTTAAGTATGTAAGAGATGACAAATTAACAGAGCTTGATAAATTATACAAAGAGTTATTAAGTGATATTATTGATACTGGCTTTGATTATGAACAGGTTCAAGCATCTATTAACAAAAAAAGAATTTTTCAATAAAAAGAAGAAGTTAATAAAACATCATCTCCAAAAGGTGTATCTTATGCAATAAGATTACTTCGTACTTGGTTGTATGATGAAAAAAGATATATTAAAAAGCTTTTGATTTAGAGGGTATAATTAATAGTCTGCAGAAAAATTGTGATGAAAAACTTTGAGCAATTAGCTAAGAATTTTATATTAGAAAATTATAAGCAAGCTATTGTTCATTTATTGCCGACTATCGAAAAAGGAAAAATAAGGAAAAAGATTTAATAAGCTATAAGTCAAAAACTTAGTGAAAAAGAAGTAGAAGAAATCTTAGAAGAAACTAAGAAACTTCAAGAGTGGCAAGCTAGTACAGATAAAAAGAAGATTTAGAAAAAAATTAAAAAGTGTTGATGCCCGTGAAGTAGAGTTGAAAAATCCATTTAACAAAAACTAATTTTGAGACTATAAATAATATTAAATACTGCATTTCAATACAATAACTAATGGAATTTCATATTCCAAAACTATTATTTGATATTACAGATTTTAGCGTTAAACAATTGCAATATGCATCATTACTGACATATTTACTGTTTAACTTTAATACAAAAAGAAAAAGACAGAAGCAGAAGTTGTTAAAGAGATTTCTGCAAACTTAGGTGGACTTAGTTCACATATAGATGTGTTTAGAAAGTATAAAAGTGACAAATGTGAGGTTAAATTCATTGTAGGAGCTAAGAATTTAGTAGAAAAAGCTGAAAAACTTGTTACTATAATGGAAGAGACGACGTTAAATGCCGACTTCGATAATAAAGAAGCATTATATAGCGTTCTTTTAGAAAATTAAACTAATGCTAGATAATAAATTCAAAAAACTCTGGACATGCTTTTTGTAGCCCGTAGAATTAGCAGCTACAACAGTATACATGGTAAACTAACAAGTTATTATAGTGAGTATGATTTTTTATCTGTTTATAGAAGGTTTATTAGATAGCTTTGAGCAAAATATAACTAATATACAAGATAATTTGTATGAAGTTGTAAAATTAATTTTTAATAGGTCAAGACTATTAGTAAACTTTTGTTGGTGATAATGAAGAATATATAAATTACAAAAAAATAATTTTATCATATATTAATAAATTACCAAACGATATTAATAAACAAGATGGATTTAATATAGTGTTAAAAAGAAGACAATTATTCAGAAGGCTTCTACTTTGATTCATTAGTTCAATATGTTGGAGTAGGGTATAATGTTGGGCATTATAGTGGAACGCATTTAGTATTACGCCATATATAAGTCTTGACTACTTATGGAATAATGTTCGTGAAAGAAATGGAGCATATGGCTCAGGTGCTATATTTAGTACTTTTGGTGATTTTACATTATGGTCTTATCGTGATCCAAATCTCACAGAAACACTAGATATTTATTATAATATTGCGGAGTATATTGCTAATTTTGACGCTGATAATAATGAGCTTAATAAATATATCATAGGTGCGCTTAATACATTGGATGTTCTTATGTCGCCAAGTGCTCAAGCATCATATTCGCTAGCTCAGTATTTAATAGAAAGTCCATATGAAAAAATACGATGTAATTGTATCAGAAATCAAAAATACTACAGTTACTGATTTGAAAAAATTGTGTTCAGAATTTGAAAAATAGAAGATTCTCTAGTTTTAAATGTGTTTTTAGGTACGAAAGAAAAAAGTACTGGAAAAATAAAGAATTATTTACACAAACAATAGAATTAAAATAGAAAGGAACATTAATGAGAGTTCGTATAGAGCAGACGCTAGAGAGCGTCTTGAAAATAGTCCCGTTGTATTTTTTTACAACCAAAAATACAATAAAGGAAAATGGAAAGAAATTTTTGGTAATAATAACCTGATTCACTTAGAAATAGGAAGTGGAAAAGGGAAGTTTATCCACACACTAGCAGAAAGATATCCTGATATTAATTTTATTGCGATGGAAGCTCAGCCAACAGTGTTAACTTTTTACTTGATAAAGTAGAAGAAACACATAGACAAAAATCTTAAATTAATTTCAGGAAATGCAGAAGACCTTCTTGAATACTTTCTGCCAACGGAGAAGTAACGCAGCTTTTACTTTAAACTTCTCAGATCCTTGGCCAAAAAACTCGTCATGAAAAACGTCGTTTAACGTTCCATACGTTTTTAGAAAAGTATGAGACTACTTTAAATAATAAGAAGAAAAATAGTTCAAAAACTGATAATCAAGGATTATTTGAATACAGTTTAATGAGTTATGCTAAGTATGGCTTTTACATTTAATAAATTATCGCTAGATTTAACTAATAGTATCTACGAAGAAGACAATGTTCATACTGAGTATGAGGACAAGTTTATAAAAAGGTAATAGAATTTATATGGTAGAAGCAATAAAAAGAAAAATAAGTATTATTTACATATTTTTATATTATGTAAATCAAAACTTGATTTCTTATCTAAAGTAATTAAGTTTTATCTTGATTTTATTTTTTTATTTATAATAATATTAGTATAAATTAAAGGAGAAATATAAGTAATGATATCAGTTAATGATTTTAAAACTGGTGTGACTATCGAAGTTGATGGTAACATCTGGAAAGTTATGGAATTCCAACACGTTAAACCTGGTAAAGGAGCTGCCTTTTGTACGTTCTAAATTAAGAAATATGCGTACTGGAGCTGTTAACGATAAAACTTTCAGAGCTGGAGAAAAAGTTGCTAAGGCACAAATAAATAATCAAAAAAATGTCTTATCTATATTCTACAGGTGAAGCATATGTATTTATGGACAATGCTACATATGAACAAATCGAAGTACCAGAAGCACAACTACAATATGAATTAAACTTCTTAAAAAGAAAATATGGAAGTTTCAATCTTAATGTTTGGTGATGAAATTTTTAGGAATCGATCTACCAACAACGGTAGAACTTGAGTTACTGAAACAGAACCAGGTGTTAAAGGTGATACTGCACAAGGTGCTACTAAAGCAGCTACAGTAGAAACTGGATACACATTACAAAGTACCTTTTATTCGTAAAAGAGGGAGATGTATTAGTAATTAATACTTCTGAAGGTACTTATGTTTCAAGAGCATAAGATAAAAATACATTAAAAGACTCTCTATTTTTAGTAGAGAGTTTTTCTTTTTTAAGGAGATTTAAATGAAATATGTACTTCTACTATGCGGAATAAATGTTGGTGGGAAAAATAAAGTAGCAATGAGTGATTTAAAGGATATGATTTCTAAACTAGGATACGAAAAATGTTATAACATATATTAACAGCGGGAATATAATATCTCGATGCTAATGATAATAAAGAAATTGTTAGGGTTAAGATATCGCATATGTTAGAAACTTTCCCTTTTTCTATAAATAAAGTAATACTGACACAAGAAGAATATTTGGATGAGATTTCTAATTTACCTGAATGGTGGTCAGAGGAACTTTTTAGAAGAGATGTCCTTTTTATAGTGATGAAGTCGACTATTCTGTAATGAAAGAGCGAATAAAGATGATGCCATTAAACGACGAAATGGTTCACTTTGGAAAAAGAGCTGTCTTTTGGGGTAAATATAATGAGAAAAAAATTATTTATCAACTTCGTATCATAAATTACTTATGAAAGAGAGTTTTTACAAATCTATTACTATAAGGAATGCAAAAACATTTGAAAAAATTATAGAATTACTTACTAAATATATAGAAAGAAATCCTACAACTGTAGTTGTAGGATTTCTTTCTATTTAAATTTCTTAATTGTTTTAATGTAAAGGAATATGCTGATAACTATGATAAAGATATCTATTATTGAGGAGTTACCCAAATAGCATTTAGTCCTCAAAAACATAGGGAGTATAATCATTGCAGGGAACAAAGATAACTATTTGTCTCATTATAACAAGATTACCTGCAGATTTGGCGTCTCCGATTGCTTGAAAGAAAGTTAGTGTCATAATCATAATACCATATCCTAAAAATACACTATAAAAAATTCTAAAGTATAAAATACCATTTATTAAAGCTGTATTTGATAGGCCAAATAAACTTAATAAGTTTTCTGTAAATAGCATAGCTGGTATCCAAAAAATAGCGGCTAAAAAGAATAGAGGATAGGAGGAAAAATTTTAAAAATATGTTTAACACGAATATATTCTTTTGCTCCAAAAATTAGTTCCAATAGCTGGTTGTAATCCTTGACTCATGCCCCAAAGTGGTATGAATGAAAAATGCCATAATTCTTAGAGTTGCTGCCATAATTGACCCAGCTTCATCTCCTCCATACCCTAAATGCTTTGACTATAAAGAATACTTTGCTGAATAATGGTTAAAACTTGCATAAGCATAGCTGATACACCAACAGCAAAAACCTCTTTGCTTATAGTTATTTCTTTTTAATTTTTCTATTTTTATAGTATTGCTTTTTATATTTAAAGTAGTAATATGTAACAAACGCTTGAACAATTTGAGCTAAAATGGTCGCTATTGCAGCACCTTTCAATACCTCTGTCAATATTTCTATAGCTATCATTAATAAAAGGATCCAGTATAATATTAAGTCCAGCACCTAAGGTCATTATAACCATGGCTTTTTCATGAGACCTTCACCACGTAGAAGCATATTAGCAGACTGGGCAAAAGTTTACAAATAGAGAACCTGTAAAAATAATAGTTAAATATCTATTTGCTAAATCTAGTATTGTTCCTTCAGCTCCTATAAGACTAAGTAATTTCTTAGAAAAATAACGCCTAATATAGTAATTATTAATGATAATATTAGCACCCAAAATAATAAGTTGTTCATTATCTTCTTAAAAGTATCTTTATTATTTTCTCCAATTGCACGAGATAATATGGATGACGAACCCACTCCTATTAATGTAGCGATCCCAGTATTAAAATACGTGAACGGCATTGAAACACCGATAGCAGTCATTGCATCTTGTCCTAAAAGTTGGCCAGCAAATATTCCGTCCATCAATGGATATAATCCTATAACCATCATCCCTATTATTGCTGGAACTGATAATTTAAGCATAATTTTTAAATGGAGTTTCAGTAAGTAATTCTTTTGCTATTTGTATTCATAATATTTTTTTCCCCTTAAGTTATTTTTTTATATTTTTTTCTAATAAAAATTTCAATCATTTCTTCAAGTATATTTCGCTCATTTTTAAAAATCTTTTTCTAGCTTCTAATAATTCACATCCCAAAAGAAAAAGAATTTATTATATTGGTAAGAATATCAAACATATCATCAGAATAACAGATAGATTCATCAGCTTTTGATAAAAATAGAGTTTAGTTTAATTTTTGATTCAATTTTTAATTGTTCGTTAAGAGCTCTCAAAGGCTCGTTTTCTTTTATTTGCTTTAAAAACATAATATAAAGAGAAACAAATTCATTGTCAGCCAAGATTTTATCTACAATAATAGAAGAGAGTAGTTGAAGTGTAATTTTATTATTAGTCAGTTTTTGTATTATAGCAATTTCTCTAAGAGTATTGGCTTGTGTCATGATATCATGAAATATTTCTGTTGTATTTTTATAATGATGGTATAAACCACCAATAGACATGTCTGTAGCAGTTACAATATCCTGCATTGTAGTGTTTTCAAACCCTTTTTTAAAAATACATTTTTGATATATCTTGAATTATTTTTTCTTTCTTCTTTTTAATCTTTTTAACCATAGAATTCACCTCACTAATTACCGAGTCAATCCTCGGTAATATTATAATAACATTTTTAAAAACTTTTTCAAGGTTATAAAAAGCATATAAAAATCTTAAAAATAATTTTTATTTTTGTAATATAATATAGTTTGTAAAATGAATATAAAACTAATATCTTTTACTTACTTTTATTTATCAGTGTTATAATTAATCAATAAGATTATGAGGAGAGAGTCATGAAAGTAGATAAATTATTAATTCACCTAGTTTTAATTGTATATTTTATAATAACAATTTTTAAGTATATATTCTTATAAACTTCTTATTGTATTTTTAGGAATAAGTGTTTTAATATTTTTTATTACTAAATTACGATTTGAACCATTTCTTTCAATATTGATAGTGGCATTTATTTTGGGATTATTGTTAGGATTATCTCCTACTAATTTTGATTGATTCGATAGAGAAGGGGACCGGGACATTATTAGGTCATTTATCTTTAATATTAGCTTTAGGAGCAATGTTTGGAAAAATTTTAGAAGAACTAGGGGCAGTTGATATAGCATCAAAAAATTAATTAATTTATTTGGTGTAAGTAAAAATTCAATTAGGTTTATTAGTTGCGGGTATGTGCATTAGTTTTTCATTGTTTTTGATGTAGCTTTTATTTTTGGTTATACCAATAATCTTATCTGTTGCTCGTGAATTAGAATTAAATAAACTGTATCTAGCTCTTCCGACAAGTATTGGAGTTCTTACTGTTCACGCGCTATTTCCACCACATCCAAGTCCAAGTATTATAGTAAGAACTTTTTAATTTGAATATGGGGAAGTCTTTTTATATGGTCTTATAGTAGCAATTCAACAGCGATTATTGAGGAATACTGTTAACTAATTCGAAATTAATAGATATAAAACCAAAGAAAAAACGAAATTTATAGATAAAACCTTATTCGAAATAAAAATACAGCAATTAATCCTATATCTTCAATATTATTGATTTTGCTACCAGTTATTTTTAATAACTCTACCAACGATATTGTTAAATATACCTAATGTATCACCAACACAATAGCTTTTTGACTGTTATTAGTAATCCTGTGACAGCATTGTTGATAAGTTTAGTAGTAGCAATTGCTATATTAATGAAATCTAGAGATAAAAAATCTTTGAGATAACCCCTATATTAAGTTCATCTATCAAGAATATTGCTGTGGTACTTTTGATTAACGGTGCAGCTGGTGGTTTAAAGCAAGTTTTAGTTGATTCAAAAATAACTGACGAAATTGTTGCTCTTACAAGCAATTTAAACCTATCGCCTTTAGTTATAAGTTTTTGTAATAGCTGCAGTTCTTAGAATAGCTTTAGGTAGTGCTACTGTTGCTGCTATAACGACATTAGCAATTGCAGAATCTTTTATTTCAGCTGTTCCATATTCTCCAACATTCATTATGTTAAGTATAACTGCTGGAAGTATGTTTTGCTCACATGTAAATGATCCTGGCTTTTGGCTATTTAAGCAATACTTGAATCTTGATTTTAAAACTACGTTTAAGACATGGACACTAGGTACCTCTGTGGCATCTTTAATAGCATTTTGTATTATTTTAATTATGACATCACTTATTTAAAGATTTTCTAACTTTTATTAGCTTTTTGCTTGATATTTATGTTAAGGTATGTTATATTATATCTTGTGTATGTAGTAAATGTTATGAATAAACTATTTCCAAAAGGAGGATTAATTCATGGCAAAAGTTTGTTACGTTACTGGACGTAAAAGCTCGTTCAGGAAATACTCGTTCACACGCGATGAACGCAACTAAAAGAAAAATTCAAAAGCTAATCTACAAAAAGTAACAATTTTAGTAGACGGACAACCTAAAAAGTTTGGGTCTCTGCTAGAGCTTTAAAAATCTGGAAAAGTTGAGCGTGTATAATTAAAAAGCGATGAACTTTAAAACTATCTAAGTTTTACTTAGGTAGTTTTTACTTTATCTTATGGTTTTAAATTATAAAAGTAGAGACTTTATAAATATTCTATCTAAATTTTATAAAAAATTTCTTTGAAAAAGTTATTTGAAAGTGACTAAAAATGGGTAATTTTTAGTAGAAAAATTAGACGTTTAAACGGCTTCTGAGCGTTTTATTTTGAATTTTGAATAATTATACCAAAAATTATTTTAAGCATCTTATATTTGATTTTTATGAGTTGTTTTTTCTTGATATTTTTAAAAATCTATGCTGAAAAATAAAATTTAAGTGATAAGTACTAAGTTATATAAAAAAATTTGCAAAGTGGAGTATATATATGAACGAAATACTCGATTAGAAAATTTAAAATTAACAAGTGTAGTATTAACAATTAGTTAAAATAAGTTTTCTAAAATCAATAGTTAAAAATTACGAAATTTTTAAAAAGAGGAGTTAAAAGTCAAAAATTAAATGTTATTAAATAAATTTATTTTTATTTGAAAGAGAAGCTTGTATATGATATAATATATTTGTTCGTATAATACATATTATATGTATAAATAACAAATAGAGGAGAATACTGTAATGGCGATGAATCAACGAGATTATTACAAACATAAAATAAACTTCTTCCAGAATTCCCAGAATATATTGAAGATTTTGTAGACACTCATTATGATAATTTGTCTCCATTAACATTACATAGATACTTAGAAACATATAAAAACTTTTTGACTTGGACTATTCAAGAAACAATTTCAAGTGCTGAAAAATATTAAAGATGTTAAGCTTTCTACTCTGGAAAATATAACTAAAAAGAAATGGAAAGTTATTTTAAAAATCTTTCACGAGAAGAAGTTAATGGTAAATATAGATCACAAACTACGATAAACAATTATAAAGCTGCTATGCGTTCACTATATAAATTTTTAACTGTTACTAGTGAAACTGAGCAAGGCCACGCTTATTTTTGAACGTAATGTGATGTTAAAAAAATACCTATTAATCGTGTAAAAAGAAACATTATCTTCACGTTCTAAAAATATCAGAAAAAATATTCTTTGATTCTCAAGATGAGGAGTTTTTAAACTTTGTTGAAAGTGAATATGAACAAAGTTTATCTAAACATGCCAAAAACGTTTTTTTCTTGAGAGACAAGGCTCGCGATCTTGCAATACTCACCCTCTTTTTAAAAAGTGGAATTCGAGTTAATGAACTTGCAATTTAAAAAGTAAAGGATATTGATTTTCGTAACAGTGAAATAAATGTAATTCGTAAAAGGAAACAAAGTTGATACCGTTATTATAACAAAATCTGCACTAGAGAGAATCAGTGAGTATTTTCAATCACTTCCCTTCTCATTAAAAACGCGAGGATTTTTGTCTTTGTTACCAAAAATAAAAACAGGATTATCAATTCGTGCTATTCAAAAACTTGTTATGAAGTATACAGATGCGTTTAATGTACCCTATGTCACCCCATAAATTACGTCATAGCTATGGTACAAAAACTTGCCCTTAAAAACTAATGGTAATATTCCGATTATTATGACTCAAATGGGACATTCGAACAGTGATACATCAATGCTATATATAAATGAGTCTAAGAAAATTATTAAACAGTCTATTGATAAATTAGATGATTAGAATATATAGTTTACATACTTTTAATTATGTAAACTATATATTCTTTGATTTTAATGTATTACTTTATTCTCTGTTTTTAAAATTTCATTAAAATTCATTTTTGATATTTTTGTAGAACTGTAACAAGCTTACAAATATATAAGTTGTTAGTGTTAAAAATAATAGATAATATTATTGTTTTTGTGAGATATATATAGTTCTAAATACCCTGAAAAATTTTAGCATAGAATAATACACTATTTCTTTTACTGCATATAATTCAAGTGGTATAAGAACTATTAAACTTGTTAATATTGTTATAGTTATAGGATGTATATAAATTTTTGATATTTCGGTATTAGTATATCCAAAAATTTTTAAATATGATATCTGTATTGTATTTTTTTATCGGTTATTATTTTTCATAAGGCTATATATAAAACCTGCTAAGAAAATGGTAGATAAAAAAATATAAATGTATTAATAAGAGGCCCCATAATTTCATATAATTGTTTAGAAATATTGGTTATAGAAGTTTCATTTATTGTAGTTACAATATATCTTTCATCAATATCCAACTTTTTCTTCACTGAAATATCCATTAAAGAAATCTTTTTCTTGTTCTATTTCTTCATTTAAAAATTCTTTTTACAAAAAGCAGAAAGATTAGATGATTTATTGTATATATCAACAATCTTATAAGTTTTTTTCCTTTATCTAATAATTTACTTTTTATGGTTATCTCATCCCCTATATATTTTCTAAGTTTTTGAAAGATATTCACTTATAATTATTTCATCTTTATTTTTGGGTAATTTTTGGTGTTAAAGTATTTTGAATTTTCATTAATTCCTAATAGTAGTATATCTTCATCTGTTTTTTTCTAACTTTATGATAAACACTAGCAGGTATTGTTGTGTATTTTTTTCAGCTGTTTTTACTTTCAACTTCTGTTGGAGTTTTTAATATGTATTGATAACTACAAATCAAGTTTTCTTTTAATTTATTTCCGTAATCTTCAAATGTTGGTTTTGCCGAAATTCCAAAGATGAACAATATTGAGTAATAAAGATTCAAGTACTATTGCTATATAATCACCTTTATTAGATTTTATAATTGATTTTCTAAATTTACTTAAAAATTTTTATGTGTTTTTTAAATTTTTTCGTGTTTTGTATGGTTTTTATAATGTTTTAAATTTTTTTCTCAAAAATCTAATGGAGAAAAATTTAATTTTTTTATAAATATATAAGTAATTAAAAAAATCAATATTATAGAAATGGGTATTATGGTTGTAATTATCAATGCTTCTAGATTAAAAGTAGGAGTAAAGTTTGGTAAATTAAAAGATTTATAATAAACTTCTTTGAAAAGAATTTGCAAAGTACGTGTATCCTAAAATATTTCCTAAAATTGCTGCTGAAAAAGTTATTATTATTGGATTTGCTATGTAATTAAAAACAAGTTCCGATTTTTTTATATCCATTTGAGAGAAGTATTCCAATTATTATAGATTCTTCTTGTATCTTACTTACAATAGAAAGCGCAAATATAAATCCAATTAAGATTACCATAAGGCATAACATAGCAATCATCATAGGTCTATCTCCTCCCATATCATTTATGAGATAATTTATGGAATTATTATCTTTTCTTGAAATTTGTTCCAAAGAGGGTTTTTGATTTATTTGCAGATTTTACTATGTTATTATTTTTTTCATCAATTTTTTTGTTCATTGAGATTTCTGTCATTAAATCTGTAAGAAACTTGATACTTTAATTTGCCTTCATTAAAAATATCTTTTTTTCTCCTTCGGATATCAGTCCTATACCAAAATCTATGGCATTAAACATCAAATCATTGTTTTTTTGAAATGATGAGTTATAGTCAGGTAAAGAAACAAGTCCAACTATTTTTAAATGTGTGTTCCTTTTTATCTTTAAAATAATCTTTTTCAAATGTAATTGTATCCCCTATTTTTTTAAATTGTTATTTTCTGCAAACAATTTATTTAAAGGTAATTTCATTTTTGTTTGTTGCAAGAACACCTTCATTTACAACCGGAATATTTATATTTGTTCTGTTTTTATAAATTCTAATTTCTTTGTGAGCTTTATCATTTTTACTTCTTTGATTTGGGCATCAATATAAGGTGATTTTTCAGTTTTTACATTTGTCTCTTCAATAGATTTTATAATTTCCTCTGTTGGATTAAATGCAAATAATATTTTTCCATCTTCAACGATTCCTTTAGACATAAGGTCATAATATAAAACCTTGATACTCCCTGATGAAACTAACATGCCTGAAGTTATGGAAATCATAGAAAACATAAGGATAAAGAGAAATAAATTTTTGGACCATTGAGCTTTTTAAACTACGAAAAAAATTCTTTTTATTTAAGTGTCTCATACTACCACTCCAGTTCTTGTGCATCTATTACTTCAACATTTTCAATATTTTTATATATAATACCATCTTTAAGTCTTATGATTATATTTGCCATTTTAGTTATTTCCTCATTATGTGTTGCTATTATAATGGTAGTTTCATATTTTTTTATTTATTTTTGAAGAAGGGATAAAATGTCTTTTTGAGGTTTTATAATCAAGAGCACCTGTAGGGTTCATCACAAAGTAATATTTCAGGTTTTTGATAAGTGCACGTCCTATTGCACATCTTTGCTGTTGCCCTCCTGATAATTGTCTTGGATATTTGTTTCTATGCTCCCATAAACCTAAATCTTTTATCAATTTTTCAATATCCATGGGATTGTTATGTATAAAAGAACCCACCTGAATATTTTCTATTACTGTTAAATCTGGAATTAGATTATAGAACTGAAAAAAATAAAAACCTAAATATTTTTCTTCTAAAATTTGAAAGATCTTTTTGCTTAAGATTTGAAATTTCAAATTCATTTATTACAATAGAACCACTATCAATTTTTTTCGAGTCCACCAATTGCGTTAAGCAAAGTTGATTTACCAGATCCTGATGGACCTAAAAGTGTACAAAGTGAGCCTTTTTCTAAAGAAAAAAATTTATATCTTTTTAAAAACATTAATTTTATTTTTCTTTTTGTTCCATATGCCTTGTTCAAATCTTTTACAACTAAAACATATTTACCTCCTATATATTTCGAAATAATAAACAATAACTAGTCAACAGAAAAGAATTCTCATTATCAGTATATTATAACATAAGATTACCTAAGAAATAAAATTTTTTTATAAAACAAATTCTAGGAGGTAAAAAAATATCCTTAAGTTTATTTTATAACTTATCATAAAAATTAGTGTAGATATAAATCTATCACTAACTTTTTCAAATAATTATTTAAATACATGAATTGAATTTTTTTAAAAATATTCTATTCCTGAAAGAATAGTTAATATTACTGAAATCCATAATAAAAATATAATCTAGTTCAAAATGCCACATATTAAATACTGGATTACCTAATAAAAATTAATATAATTGCAATCAATTGACTAATAGTTTTTAATTTTCCTAAAAATACCTGCAGGGATTACCTCTCCCTTTTTCTACAGCAAGTAGTCTAAGACCCTGTAACTGCAAATTCTCTTGCTATTACTATAACGACCATCCAGCTATGCATCATACCTAGTTCAACCATTACAATAAAAAGCACTTCCCACTAAAAGTTTATCAGCAAGTGGGTCTAAAAATTTGCCCATATTTGTTATTAAATTATATTTTCTTGCAAGATAGCCATCAATGAAATCAGTAACTGATGCAAAAAAATAAAAAAATAACAGCAGCTATAAATATATTTATTTTCATCGGACGACTGTTTAATATTGTTATTGTACTATCTCCCATATCAAATAATAAAAAGAAAATAAATACAGGAATTAGAATTGTTCTTAATAAGGTTATTCTATTTGGTAAATTCATTTGTAAATAAAAAAACCCTTCTATAATTTTTTTATAACTATGATACATTAATTATATCATAAAGTATGTGAGTGAACAATATAAAGTTTGGACAGAAAATGAATAGGTCTTCATTTAAGTTTTACATATTTAAAAGTATGCAAACTTAAATGTTGTCTTCAGCAAATTCTTTTTCTAGAAATACTTTTCTTGGTTTACTTCCATCCACTGGACCCTATATAGCCATCTTCTTCTAACATATCTATAATTCTAAGCACGATTGTAGCCTATTTTTGAACCTTCTTTGTAGCAGTGAAGCAGATGCTTTTTGAGTTTTAGCTATAAACAGTAAAACTTCTTTATACAATGGATCTACTTCTTCAGTTGAAAAATCCCCACTTTGTGAACTAACTTCACTTGGAGTCATATTAGGATCGTACTGTGCTTCTGATTGACTTTTTAACAAAGTCTACTACCTTTTCTACTTCCTCATCAGAAAGGAATGCACCTTGAATACGTAATGGTTTACTTGAATCTGCAGATAAATACAGCATATCTCCTTTTCCTAGTAATGTTTCCGCGCCTGATTTATCTAATATCGTTCTTGAATCTACACTTGAACTTACTGCAAATGCAATACGTGATGGAATATTTGTTTTTATTACACCAGTTATAACATCAACAGATGGTCTTTGTGTAGCTATAATCATGTGAATACCTGCTGCACGAGCTTTTTGAGCAATACGAGCAATAGATTCTTCTACCTCTTTAGAAGAGACCATCATTAAATCTGCTGAGCTCATCAATTATGACAACAATATAAGGTAATTCTTTATAATCTGGATCTTGTGCTGCAATCTTATTGAATCCTTCTATATTTCTAACTCTAGCTCGAGCAAATTCACGATATCTATTTTCCATTTCCAGTACTACTTTATGAAGAACATCAGCAGCTTTAAGAGGATCTGTAACAACGGATGTTAGTAAGTGCGGAATACCATCATATATAGAAAGTTCAACCATTTTCGGATCTATCATGATTAGTTTAACTTTATTAGGTTTATTTTTTTAAGCAAAATACTTGTTATGATTGTGTTAACACAAACAGATTTTACTGCTACCTGTAGAACCTGCAATTAGTAAGTGAGGTGTTTTATCAATTCTTGTAAAAATAGCTTCTCCTGCTACATCTTTTCCTAATGCCACAGATAATGGCGAATTATCTTTATCATTGACAAACACTTCTTTCATCGAAACAAGTTCATTTACTTTATTTGGAATTTCAATTCCAATTAGCGATTTACCAGGTATAGGAGCTTCGATTCTGACATCTTTAGCAGCAAGGTTTAATGCTATATCATTGCTTAAGTTTACTATTTTACTCACTTTGGTTCCTGGAGTTGCAATATTTGAAATTGCGTTATTGATGGACCGACTATAGCTTTTTACTATTTTTACTTCTATTCCAAAAATTATTAAATGTACTTTGTAATATTTTTGACTTTTTCCACAATGTCGCTTTTTGTTATTGTTTGTTTTTATAGGTTATTTAACAATGTTATAGGAGGTAATTTATAATTATCATAAGAAGTATCTTGACTATTATCAAATTTAGTTATTTCTTGTACATCTTTATTTATAGCTTTAGTTACTTTCTTTCTGTTTTCGCTCTTCTATAACTTCATTAGCTTCTTCTTTATAGTCTCGAATATCTACAATTAAATCTTTTTCTTTTTATATCATTGTAACGTTGTTCATTTGAATTTTTCTTCATTTTCAAAAATTTCAAATTCTTTATTATATATATTCTCTTCGTTGTCATCCTCATAAATATTTTTGTCAAAGGCATTCGTAACATGATACTTAATTTTTAATACAAAATCACGATGATTTTTATTTAAATATAAAAAAATATAAGAGTTATGATTGCTGATATAATAACTAATAGTGAACCATAATACGATAATAGATAAATTAGTAATTTCACAGGGTAATATGCAATTAATCCTCCCCCATAATTAACTACATTGTTATTATAGATGCTTGCAAAACTTATATAATCTAAATTTTTGCTACCAATCAAAAATTAATTGGAATAAAAAGTCTATAAATAATAAACAACTAGCAACTATTATTGGAGAATTTAATTTTTTTATTCATTATATAGTAAATAGGTGCAGCGATAAGCATCAAATATATAATATAACTAAAATTTCGAATAAGTACTTAAATAATGAATCAAAAATCTTCCTATAACCCCCATTTGAAGAATAGAAAAATAACAATGATGATTGCTACAACAAAAATATCGCATGATAAGCTTCTTTAGTTAATTTAGGGAAGCGATTTTTTTATTTATACTTTTTTTGTTTTTAATTTACTTTTTAGCTTTTTGTTTTTCTTTTTGTACTCAATGTGTTCTCCTTTCTACTAATCTTCTACTATAATAGCCTCAGTTGGGACAATTTTTATATGCATCTAGCACTAAACTTCTAAACTCTTCATCTATCTCTTCAGTCATTTCATTATTATCAATATGACAGTATGCTATCCCATCTTCATCATAATCATATATATCAGGACAAATTGCGTTACAATTTCCGCAAGCTATACAATTATCTCTCACTACTTTAGTTTTCATTGTCTTTGCTCTTTTAAAAAAATTTTTGCAAATTTTTCTAAAGATTTTTACGATGACTTATTGCATTTTCATCAGAAGAGATTTCAGCGAATGTTTTATTTAATTCAGGTACATAAAATATGGGATCATAACCAAAAACCATTAGTTCCACGCTTTTCAAAGATAATTTCTCCTTCACATTCACCTCTGAATGTGAATTCATCGCCTTCAGGTGTAACCATAGCGATAACCGAAACAAATTTAGCTTTTTGATTGTTCACCTGCTAATTCAGTAAGTACTTTTTTTCAATATTTTTTTCATCTGTCTGTTCTGGAGAATAACGAGCTGAATAAACACCAGGCCGACCATTTAACTTATCAACACTGAGACCACTATCATCTGCAATAGCAGCTTTCCCAGAATATTTCGCTATAGTTCGAGCTTTTGATTAGTGCATTTTCTTCAAAACTATCACCATCTTCTATAATATCTTCAGTAAAATTGACTTCTTTCAATGTTAAAATATTATAACCAGTTAAAATTTGTTTAATTTCTTTTTACTTTATGAGCATTATTTGATGCTAATATTAAATTTTTTTCATAATTCTTATTTTTACTCCTATATATCTACTACTTCAGCTTTTAATAGTATGTTTTAAACCATTTAGATGCTATATTATTAAAAATGTTCACTTTCTTTTGAAATAAAAGAATTTATGTTCAGTTTTATTTAAAGTTTTTCTGCAGTAGTTTTTGCATAACCTAATACGGTACTCACATCACGTGCCGCTTCATGTCCTGACGATATGACTTTTATATTGTTTCCATAATATTCTTCAATATCTTTTTAAAATTGGATAGTGAGTGCAACCTAATACAACTGTGTCTATATCTAATAATTTTTGTATCAAATAATACGTCTTTAAAGAAGCTTTTGTGTAGCACCTTCTACTAAATTACCTTCAGCTTCTATAAAAGGACAAAAAGTTGGGCATGCTTTATCATAAACAACTATATCAGAATTAATATTTTTATTTCTTTATCGTAAACTTTAGAATCTGCTGTAAACTGCGTTCCTAGTACTAAAACATTATTGTTTTCTGTTGCCTGTATCGCACGTCTTGCTCCTGGCTGAACAACCCCTATTATCGGCAAGTTATATCTATCTTGTAAATATTCTAAAAGCTGTTGCAGTGGCAGTATTACAAGCAAGAACAATCATTTTAACTCCTTGGTTAATTAGAAATTCAACAGCTTTTTCTGTGTTTTTATAATTTCATCTTTGGTTTTATCACCATAAGGACAGTTCTTTACATCTCCAAAATAATATATAGTTTCATTTGGAAGTTGTCGCATAATTTCTCTAGCAACGGTTAATCCCCCCACTCCACTATCGAATACGCCTATAGCATTTTTCATTTAAATCCTCTTTCTATTTAGAACTTAACACTTTCTTCAAGGTCCATTATTTTTATATGATTTAGTTTTCGATTCCTATATATTCTTTAAATAAAAAGATTAAAGAAAGAAAAAGTTTAATTAAATCTTTGTTACTTAACTCTAAACCTTCTAAAAAAATCTATATTTTTTTGTACTTATATAATAAGTTAGCTTGACAAGATTATCATTAATACCAAAAACACTATAATCGATATTAAATTTATCAACAAAACTGTTTTTAAAAACTATAACCTACATACTCATAGTCTGTCTTTTGATATTTAAATATAAAGCCGTGATCTTTTAATATTTGCATAAAAAAATAACAACATACTATTTTTTTCGCTTACATCATTATTAATTGAGGTTAAGGCAAGTTTTAATAATTTATATAAATTAAATGAGGAATCAATACCATAATTAAGACATTCTAGCATATTAGCAACATAGCTGTTTTTCAGTACATCGTAGACTATATTTTTGGTATGTGTTTTCTATTTCTAAATTAGTTATTTTATTCATACCACTTGTAGAGAAAAAGTTAATAGTAACTTCACTCGCTGTACTAACTTTTAACTTTTTGCTTTTTATGCACATTTTCATAAAAACTTTCTATTTTTCCATGTTCAGTAAGAACATGAAGTATTTCATGATAATCACGATATCTTATATGATTATACCTTTGATAAAAATTTCTATTAGTCGAAAACATCATCTCTGTAACCTAAATCACGAATTTGGTTTGGTTTAGAGCGCCAATTATCGATTACTTTTACCCAAAGTTCAAGAAATACTTTTTCTCCCAATAAGACTTCAATATCTTTTTCGTGCTCGTGTTCCAATTTCTCTAATCATCTTTTCCTTGTTTTCCGATAATCATACCTTTTTGAGATTTTCTCTCACAACAATTGTGGCTATAATATTTTTTTCTTTTTGCCATTTTGTTTTTTTCTATTTTTATCTATAATCACGGCAATAGAATGTGGTATTTCTTGACTGGTAAGTTGTAGAACTTTTTCTCTAATAAATTCAGAAATTACAAAGTACTCCGGCGAATCAGTAATAACATCATCTGGATACATTTTATAGCTTAATTGCAGGTATTTTTAGTCACATTTAATAAATTATCTACATTAATAGATTTTAACGCTGAAATAGGAACGATTTCTACGAAGTCATATAAATCTTTATAAAATGATATAATTTCAATCAATTTTTTTCTGGGCTAATTAAATCTATTTTTATTAATTAATAAAAATGTTGGCACATTCAATTCTTTAACGATATTAATTAAATGTTGATCCCCTGGACCAAATTTTTTTCCCCTGCATTGATTATTAGATAAACTATTTCTGATTCTTGAATAGCACTACTAGCAAGCTTCATCATATAATCACCTAAACGATGTTTAGGGTTTATGTATTCCTGGTGTATCAATAAAGACAATTTGTGAATCTTGGTCGGTATATACTCCATTTATTATGTTACGTGTAGTTTGAGGTTTATCAGACATTATTGCAATTTTTTTGTTTTTAAAATATTATTTAACAATGTAGACTTTCCTGCATTAGGTCTACCAATAATAGTGACAAACCCTGTTTTTATTTGTTCATCAAACATAATTATCTCCTTAATCCAAATTCTTCAAGAATTGCTTCTTGTTTTATCAAACATCTCTTTTTCATCTTCTTCATTCATATGATCATAACCTAATAAATGTAAAAAAGCCATGAACTGCTAAAAATCCAATTTCACGATCAAAGCTATGATTATATTCTTGTGCTTGTTCACGAGCAATATCAACACATATTATTATATCCCCAATAGAATTAAATTCATCTTCTAATCCTATAATATGAACTTCATCTTCTATTTCGTCGTTTAAAAGCAAATGATATAACATCTGTAGGTACATCTTTTCCTCTGTAATCACGATTTATCTCTTGAATTTCTTCTTTACTTACAAAAGATAAAGACATTTCTGGTGATTTCAGTGTTAATATTTTTCATGTTTTGCAGCACATTTTAAAAAGCTCTACCAACATATCTTTCGTAGTATCTTCAATCAAATTGTTGTCATCAATAATATCAACAAAAGTCATAATTATCTCCTTGTTTTTCAAGTTTATAGGGGATCGTCTAAATAGACTACCCTATTACTTAATTTAATTCGCTAAAAATTTTGTTGCCTAAGTGCTTCATATATTATTAAAGCAGCAGTATTAGATAAGTTAAGTGAACGAACGTTTTTCGCTCATAGGGATACGAAGAGCCTGTTCACTATATTTTTCTCTAAATTCTTTAGGTAATCCTTTAGTTTCTCTTCCAAAAATAAAAATAGATTTCTTCATCGTTTTTATTAGAAAAGTCAAAAATCAGAATAAATTTTTGTCCAAATTTAGTTATTAAATAATAGTTTTTATCGCTAGTTGCTTCCAAAAAAACTCATCAAAACTATCCCAGACTATTAGGTCTAGATGTTCCCAATAATCCAAACCAGCTCGTTTAACGTGTTTATCATCGATAGAAAAACCTAATGGCCTTATTAAATGCAACCTTGTATTTGTACCTACACAAGTACGTGCAATATTCCCTGTATTTGCAGGAATTTCTGGCTGAAATAAAACTATATTATTCATATTACATTAGAATGGAAGTTTGCCACCAAACATTCTCCCAAGACCCTTTCTCTTAGATTTATCATTCATTAAACCACCAAATTGTTTCATCATTTTACGCATTTCTTCAAACTGCTTAATAAGTTTATGAACTTCGCTAATTGGGCGTCCACTACCTGCAGCAATACGCTTACGACGTGGTACATTTATAATATCAGGATTTTGACGTTCTTCTATAGTCATAGATTTGATAATAGCTTCAACATAAACAAATTGTTTTTCATCTACAGCATCCAAATTCATGTTTTTCATTTTTCCCATTCCAGGAATCATTCCAGAATATCTTTTAAAAGCTACCTAATTTTTTTAACCTGTTCTAGTTGTGATAAAAAAATCTTCAAATGTGAAACTTTGGTTAAGTAACTTTTCTTGCATTTTTTGCTTCATCTTCATCGATATTAGCTTGGGCTTTTTCAATCAGGGTAAGAACATCGCCCATACCTAAAAATACGTGATGCCATACGTTCTGGGTGGAATAACTCAAGGTCATTCATTTTCTCACCCATACCTACTAACTCAATAGGTTTTCCAGTAATTGATTTAATAGACAATGCTGCTCCACCACGAGTATCACCATCAAGTTTTGTAAGAACAAGACCTGTAATATCCAACTGTTCATCGAATGATGTTGCGATATTGACAGCTTCTTGCCCTATCATTGCATCCACAACAAGTAGAATTTCATCTGGATTTACTGCTGATTTTTATATCTTTTAATTCATCCATAAGCAGTTCATCAATATGAAGACGCCCTGCAGTATCTATAATAACATAATTATAGTAATGTTCTCGAGCGAACTCTAAACCTTCTTTAACAATGTCAACTGGATCTTTGTCAACGTAAAAAAACTTCTATGTCTAATTGTTTTTCCAAGAGTTTTAAGTTGTTGAACAGCAGCAGGACGATAAACATCGGCTGCAATAAGAAGCGGTTTTTTCTTCATAGTTTTTTTAACTTTAAGTGCAAGTTTCCCTGCAGTAGTAGTTTTCCCTGCACCTTGAAGTCCAACCATCATAGTTGTTGTAATTTTCCCACCTTGGTTAAGTTCAACATTAGTACCACCAAGTAATTCTACCAACTCTTCATTAACAATCTTGACAATTTGTTGAGCAGGAGTTAGTGATTTCATAACTTCTGTACCTACTGCACGTTCACTTATTTTTTTAACAAAGTCTTTTACTACTTTAAAATTAACATCAGCTTCTAATAATGCAAGACGAACTTCTCGCATCATTTCTTTAACATCAGCTTCAGATACCTTTTCCTTTTTCCTGTTAATTTTTGCAATAGTATTTTTGCAATCTTTCTGATAAATTTTCAAATGCCATACAACACTCTCCTAGTTTTCTAATTTACTTAACTGCTCAATGTAATCTAATATTTTCTTCATTATCAGTTAATTTTTCTAATTTCATTTAATAAAAATAACCTTTCATTATTTAATTTAATTAAATTTAATTTTTTTCTTCAAATTGTTCTAATTCTATTATTGTTCTTTTAATATTATTAGAAACTGCTTGTTTTGATATCTCATAATTTTCCGAAATCTCTGTAAGAGATAAGTCATTAAAAAGTAATCATTCAAGTACTGTTTTTTTGTTTTTTTGACTTAATAATTCAGAGTAAAAGTCATAAAGTTGTGAAACTTTTATAATCTGTTCTATTTCCACAATCTTCCTCCAGTAAATATAAATCTATATCTTTATATTATACGATAAAACCGCGTTTTTCAAACTTTTGAGGTGTTTTATTGTGTGAAAAAGGCGAAAACTAATTTATTAGCTCGCCTTTTTATTATTCAGTTAGATATAATCTTGCGCAAAATTGTCAATAGTTATCGTTATTTTTCAGTAGAAAAACTATCTGCAAAATAATTGTTTATATATTTTAAAAAGTGGATACAGTTGTTTATACTCATCCTCTTGATATTTTACAGCTACATTATATTTATATTCATTATTTATTTTATAAAATACATTTCTATTTGGACCTAAGATATCTAAAAGTTTTTATTTTTTCTTAAAAATTATAAATAGTCTTTTGCGGCATATTCGACTCATCGTACCCTTTAATAGTAATAAAATGATATTTTTACAAAAAGGTGGATAATTTATGAGTTTCCGTCTATTTACTTCATATTTATAAAAAAATCTAAATAACTTTGCTTGATAGCGTAATCTATGATATTGCTTGATATATTAGTTTGGAAGACCACTTCTCCTTCTTTATCGCTTCTTCCTGCTCGACCTGCTGTTTTGCACTAATAATTGAAAGAGTTTTTCGTTTGCTTTAAAGCTTGGAATAGCCATAAGACCGTCAATAGATAAGACTCCTACTAAAGTAATATTAGGGAAATCTAATCCCTTAGAAATCATTTTGTGTTCCTAGTAATAAATCTGCTTTTATGTTCTTTGAAATTTGTTAGTAGTTTTTCATACGAACCTTTTCTGGTTGTTGTATCTGAATCCATACGTATTATTCTTAATTCAGGAATTTTTTTCTAGTAAGTACTCTTCTACTTTTTGGATGCCAAAATTCCCAGCAACCAGTTCTGGATTAGAGCAACATTTTTTTATATTTGAAATTTTCTCATGGTACCCACAAAAATGACAATGTAATGAATTATCGTATTTATGATAATTTAAAGCTTATATCGCAGTTAGGGCATTTGTATAGATGTCCGCATAAGTAACAACGAATAAAATTGGTATATCCACGTTTGTTAATAAGTAATAAAATTTGCTCTTTTGCGTCTAGCTTTTCACGTATTTTTTTAATAATTTTTGGAGAAATAACTTCCTCTTTGTTATCGTTATGAATAACAGAAATTTTTGGTAACTTATTATTAAATCTATGAGAAAGTGTTAGTATATTATCGACATTTTTGTTTAAAGTTGTAATACAAATCAATAGATGGAGTCGCACTAGCATAAATTACACTGCATTTATTGTATACCCCACGCTTTTTAGCTATATCTTTTGCATCATATCTAGGAGAATCTGTTTGTTTATAACTATTTTCATGTTCTTCATCAATAATAATTAAACCAAGATTTTTGAAAAAGGGGCAAAAATAGCTGAACGTGTTCTAAACAAATTTTAACTTTCCCGTCACGAATTTTTTCCACTCGTAGTATTTCTCACGTGTTGACAAACGCAGAATGTAATACGGCGATATTATCTCCGAAGATACCTCTGAATTTTTTTTCTATTTGAGGTGTTAAAATTATTTCTGGGACAAGTACTATAGCTTCTTTATTTTGCATCAAAATATTCTCAACTAATCTAATATATATCTCTGTTTTACCTGATCCAGTAACACCATGTAATAAATACTCATTAAATCCACTAAAATTTCGGGAAATTTTTATCATATACATCTTTTTGATAAATACTAAGATTGTTAGTATTATCCATTATTGAAGAATTAATATGTAATTCTTCATCTTCTTCTATTACGGTTAATGTGCTACTATCTATTAATTTTTATGACACTAGTCCCTATATTAAGCTTTTTGTTTAACATCAGATATCTTAATTTTTATTATGCACTAAAAAGATAATCGATTAGAATTTTTCTGTTTAGTAGTTAATTTCTTATTTTTAAAATCATTTTAAAACTAAATAACGTTCAGTAGTTTTTATTATTTCTTTCTTTAATTTTTACTTATTAGTCTTATTGCCTTTAATGATATTAAGTAGCCTATTTGCTCAACAGTGAAAAATTTTTCAAATTTTTTTCTTTTTCAATTAACTCTTCAGCATTGAAATATTTTTTTGTAATCCAAGAGCAAAGTTTTATTTCCATCTAATAACTCATAGTATTCAATATATTTATTTTTAAAAATAGTTGGTATCATAGTTTCCAACACTTGTATTCTAGTACAAAAAGTTCTTCTGCCATAATTTTTAGATAACAACAACATCTCTTTAGTAAAAACTGGAAAGTTATCTTTTAATTTTTTTAATATATTTAAACTTTGATAAATCTGCATTTCCTGTGTATGTTTCAAATATATTCGTTACATATCCTTGTACTATTCTTGTTCCGAACGGTACTTCAACTCGATAACCTACTATATCTTCATTTTTCAAATTCTTTTTGGAATTATAATAAAAAAACTTTGATTAACATTATGATTATTTACATCAACTATAATCTCTGCATACATTTATTATCCTCCTTTCTTAATTTGAAAATTTTATTTTTATATTGACTATATTATAGTATCCAATAATTCCTTTGCTATATTTTTCTTTGGTAGTTTTCTCTACTTTTTGATATTTCCATTTTTTTGTGATAATATAAACTTCATTATCATCACTACCAAAAACCGATGCCTTGCTTAGAAATATCATTGGCAACTATATAATCTAAATTCTTCTTCTTAATCTTTTCTTTAGCATAATCTAATAAATCGTTTGTTTCAGCAGCAAAGCCTACAACTATTTGATTTTCTTTTTATGTTCTCCGACATATTTCAAAAATATCTGGCGTACGCTTAAATTGAATTGCTAGATCATCAGTTTGTTTTTCACTTTTTTTATCAAAAACTTCTACAGGTGTGTAATCCGAAACAGCTGCGGCTTTTATTATAATATCACAGTCTTTATAATTTTTCTTTAACTACTTCATACATATCCTGTGTGCTAACAATTTTTTTAACTTTTTATGTTTTCATGACTTTCTTTTTATTCCTACTCCAGTTACTAAAATTACTTTCGCCTCCACGTTTTTGCTACTTCATTTTGCTATTGCTATTCCCATTTTTCCACTCGATGGATTAGTTAAACATCTAAATGGATCTATAAATTCTTTTTGTAGGACCAGCTGTAATTAGAACTCTTTTCCTAAAAAGCTCTTTCTTATCATTATTAAACAGCTCTGTTAGTATTTTTTCAGTTTGAGGGAATTTCCCTTGTCCAATATCTCCGCAAGCAAGCAAACCACTGTCGGGTTCTATAAAATTGAAGCCTAATTTAGAAAGCTTAGCAATATTTTCTTGAATAATCGGATTTTTCGTACATTGCTGTATTCATAGCAGGAACAATGTATACTTTGGAAAAATCTTTTACTGCCAGCATAAGTGATGTAGCTAAATCATCAGCAATACCATTTGCAAATTTAGAAAGGATATTAGCTGTCGCAGGTGCGACTATTACTTTATCAGCCCATTTCCCTAAGTCTATATGTTGGATCTCATTTTCATTTAATTCAATGAAAGTATCAGTATATACTCTATTTTTTTGTTAAAAGTTTGAAATGGCAATTCTGTTACAAATTTTTTTGTGCATTACTAGTTAAAACAACTTTTAACATTATGCCCTTTTTACTAAGGAACTAGATAAATCAATAGCTTTTATATGCAGCTATTCCCCCTGAAACGATTTGTAATATGTTCATCTTATACTATCTCCTTATAAAACGTTAATAGTTTTCATTCTCTTTATTATTTTGGACCGAACACTGCAATTTCCAATTTAGACAATCTCTTTAATATATCCAGATTTGTCACTTGGTTAGGTTTTTTTCATCCTTTGTAACATTTTTAAAGCATCAATTTTTATTTTTAGATTTTTGATTCTCTATTTCTAGCTCTTTAATACGAGGTTAATAGTTTATCTAATTTCATATAATCTTCGATAATTAAATCTAAATAATCATTAACATCGTCTTCGCTATATCCCTTTACCCTACTCTTTTTAAATTCTTTTTCATAAATATTTTTTTGCTGTTAAATTCAATTCAACACTCATGTCATAACTCCTTTATTTAAATTCACTAAAATATGATACACAACTTATGAAATACAAAGGTGCCGTTTCAGCCCTTAATATTCTTTTACCTAAGCTTATAACATCAAACTCAGATGAAGTTAAAGTATTTATTTCTTTTTCTGATAAACCACCTTCGCTGCCGAACACTGCTATAACTGATTTATTCTCTAACGGCCCATTTAAAAGTTTTTTAAATTATAGTTATCTTCATTTATTGATTCTTTTTCATAAGCTACCATTTTATAGTCTAGTGATTTAGAATATTCTATAAGTTTTTCGAAACAATCTATATATGTAATATCAGGTATAAGATTACGTTTTGATTGTTCTGCTGCCTCTTTAATTATTTTTGCCAACGATTTAATTTAGATTCAACTTTATCTTTTTAATTTTCGCAATATTTCTTTTCAGAATTAAATAATACTATGCTACTAACACCTAATTCAGTTAATTTTTGTATTAAATACTCTGTCTTATCGTTTTTTTAATGGCGGAATTGCAATTGTAATCTTTATAGGTAACTCATTACTCCCCTTACTTCTTCATAAGGCTTTAACAATAACACTTTTCTATGTTGTCGTTTATGATACTACAAATATATTTGATTTCATCATTAAAAACAACATAAATTTTATCATTTTATTTTTCTCATAATTCTAACAATATGATTACTATCGTCTTTTGGATAGGGTTGTATGTAGAGTTTATATCAAATTTATCATTAACGAAATACTGTTGCATAAAGTCTCCTAAAAATATTATTTTTCATATATAATTTTACCTTATTCTTTTTAAGTAAAGCAATAGCTAGTACTTTTGGGTAAACTAAAAGAGGTTACTTAAGTAACCTCTTTTTAAATAACTTCCGCTCGGAATATATCCTTCTATATGCTCCTTAGCTAAGTTTTCATGTTCTTCATAAGTTTTAGAAAAAAATATGCTTTCCCATCTTTTTGAAGCGTGTAAGAAATATAAATAATCTGTAGTTTCCGCGTTATTCAGTGCTTCATATGAAGCCACTCCTACTGAAGCGATAGGCCCAGGAGGTAGTCCTACTGTTGTATATGTATTATATGGTGATTGTAGAGATAGTTCTCTTTGTGTAGGTGCACCTGTTAATTTTATCGGCTGCATAATTAGCTGACGGATCAGTTTGTAGTTTCATTCCTTTTTGCTAAACGATTAAAAGAATACACTGGCGATAAGTTTATTTTTCATCTGTCTTAGTTGATTCTTTCTCTAAAAATACTTGCCATTGTAATGTAGTCATGAATAGAAATTTTTACTTTTTTTCATTATTAATTATCCATTCTCCATTATTTTTTTGAACAATGGAACGACTCTTTCATTAGTAGTTTTAACCATTTTTTGTAATTAATGATTCTACAGTTTCATTTTCTTCTATGTTGTAAATTGCTGGGTATAAATATCCTTCAAGCGCATATTTAATATCTTTTGCCATATATATCATCTGTAATAAGTTCAGGAAATTGTTTTTGTAATTTTTTTATAAATTCAGCATCATTAACTTTCTCTAAAAATTCTTTACTACTTAATTTAGTTTTTCTAGCTTTTGAGCAAGTTTCAAAAATACTATCACCTTCAATAACCGCAAAAACTATTGGCTGATTTAGCTTTGTCTTTTGAACTAAGTTCATCAATTATTTTAGCCATGCTCATGCTAGGGTTTTTAGTGAAAAGCTACCAACATAAAATGTATCTGATTTTATTCTTGTATATAGCTTAAAAGACTGCCTGATTTCGTATTAGTCCTTTATTCTTTAATTCCTCTGCAATTTTGGCACTACCATAATTTTCTTTAATCTCTATTGTTATATCATTATTATTACTTTTATCTACAGGTGTTGTCATGTAATAAAAGAATGATAATACTGAAAATAACTGCAACTAATATTACTGTTAGAAAAAAATTGGCAGTATAGGGGCTTTCCTTTGTTTTCTCTATCGCAATTCTTCTCTGCGTTTTTCTTACTTGTTCTTCGTTCATTCTTTACTCACTCTCATCATAATAAAAAGTATCTAATACTTCTGAAATCATATCATATTCTTCATCAGTTTCTACTGGTTCAAAACGAATATTATCTTCATCATCTTCTACGCATACCATAGGGAAAATGCTGATTTCCTCTTCATCAATAGTTTCTTCTTCCGCGAAAAATATAATATAGGTTACCATTAGTCGGGTTTTGTAAACTCTAAAAATTTTACGATATTCTTTCTCTTCTCCTTCTAATGTACTAAGCGTGTATACTTCCTCTGTATTATCTATGCTAATATTTTTTTAAATCTTTCTCTTGCATCTTGTTATCCTCCATAATTTTTAAAAATTTATCTAAATAAGTTTGTAATATAAGAACTGCTGCCATTTTATCAATAACATCTTTACGTTTTTCTTGAAACATTAGCTTCAAAAGTACTCTTTCCGCCCCCATTGTTGTAAGACGTTCATCTTGCAAAAATAACTTCAACACTTTTTATTTTTCTTAAGAACTTCCACAAAATATAGTGTTGCTTCTCCTCTAAACCCAATACTATTATCCATGTTTTTCGGTAAACCTACAACTATTTTGCCTATATTATATTCATTAACTAGTTCTTTTTATACGTTTTTATCTTAAAATCTTTTACCTGCTCATTAATATTAATAGTCTCTACTCCTTGTGCAGTCATTCCTAATAAATCACTAACAGCAACTCCAATAGTTTTAGAACCGTAATCTAGGCCCATTATTCTTTTTATCTAACATTTATGACTCCTGTATAAAAAAAGTATAGTAAGTATTCTAATATATCATCTATTTCTATTAATCTTATTTGTTCTCTTGCATGGTTATCGCGCGGAATATATATAGGATCGCCTGTTTTTATATATCCCATAAGTTGATTAATAGGATCATAGCCACGCTGCTTTATAGTTTCCACAACATTTTTTTAGTATGCTATGAATATCATTTTTATCATAAAAAAATTGTTATCAAATAATCTTGTTTCATCAAAATTTGTCATAATCTTATCCTCCGATTATACTAATTCTATTAAAATACCTACTGCATTTTCACCAGTATGAGTTGAAATTATTGGTGTAGTCGTAAAAATATCATTATCATTCACTGTATAATTATATTCTTCTTGCAATTCCTCTTTGATTAGTTTAATATACTCATCTGCCAAAAGTATTAGGGTAGACATATGTGTTTAATATTTTTATCACCTTTTTCATCATTAATGTGTTTTATTAATGAGTGTACTAACTTTTTCTTCCCTCTTACTTTATCTATTGCAACAAGTTCAGTTTCTTTTAATTGTGTTAAAACTTTTATATTAAGTAATCCACCAATCAATGCTGCTGACTTGCTAAGTCTTCCACCTTTTACTAAATTGTCTAGATTATCAATAGTAACAAACGTTAAAATATTCTTAGCTTTTTTTCACGTAAATTTTTCAGAAATGGTATTTATATCTAATCCAGTTTTTAATTGTTCAATACAAGAATCTAAAAGATAAACCATCCCTCTTGTTGTTGTTTTAGTATCAACAACTTCAATATTATCAAAACCAGCAGCTGCAGCTGGTGCCGTATTGTAAGTTCCGCTTAATGCTGAAGAAATAGTAAGAACAATTATTTTATACCCATTATTAGTCCATTTTTTTCAAATGCTTCTAAAAAAATTTACCGATAGCCGGTTGACTTGTAGAATATTCATTTGCAGTACGCATACGTAGTATATATTCGTCATTATCCATACTTTGATAATCATATTCTTGTCCATCTATATTAAAAAGTCAATGGGACAACTTCGACATCATATTTATTTATTTCTTCATTTGTTAAATCGCTTGATGAATCAATAATGATTTTTACTTTTTCCATATTTTTACATCTCTTTCTTTTTTTATGTAATGCATAAAAAAACATAATCGTAATCATTGTTTTTCGTCTTTTTTTAAATTCTTCACGACTAACGAGTTCCCAATTATTTTCATCGAAATTTGGAAACTTAGTATCCGCCTCCACTATGGTGTCAACTTCAGTTATGAACATTTCATCACATTTATCGAAATATTTTTCATAAATTGTACCACCACCAAAAATAAATACCTTTTGAGTAGTTGTATTTTCTAAAAATACTATCATCTGTATAAATTTCAATATCATTGTAATCTTTCAATAATTCTGGATTCTTAGTTAACACCCTATTTATTCTATTTGGAAGAGCTCGCCCTATGCTATCAAGTGTTTTTCTACCCATAATTATAGTTTTGATTCGTCGTTAGAGCTTTAACTCTTAACATATCTGCACGAAGGCGCCACGGTATAGTATTCTCATTTCCAATAGATTTATTTTTATCATATGCTACAATTAAAGATAACATAAAAATTCATCCTCCTGATTAAACTGCTATAGGAGCTTTTTATAAATGGATGGCTTTCGTAATCTATTAGCTCCACATCACTAATTTCTAAATTAAAAATACTATCAAACTCGTTTAGTCTAAGACTAGGAAGTTTAAAGGCATCTCTTGACATTTGTTCTTTTAACTTGTTCAAAATGATTTACATAAATATGAGCATCTCCTAGTGTATGAACAAATTCGCCTACTTCTAATCCACATTCCTTAGCAATTAAAATAGTAAGTAACGAGTATGAGGCAATATTAAATGGGATTCCTAAAAAAACATCTGCACTACGTTGATAAAGCTGACAACTAAAGCTTACCATCACTCACATAAAATTGGAACATAGTATGACATGGTGGAAGAGCCATAGTATCCACTTCACTTGGATTCCAAGCTGAAACAATTAGGCGACGTGATGAGGGATTTATTTTTATTTGTTCAATAACATTTTTTTAATTGATCAATACCATTAAAATTTCGCCATTGTTTACCATAAACATTTCCTAAATCGCCGAATTTTTGTAGAAAAATTGTCATCATTAAGGATATTTTCTTTAAAAATATTCATTTGTTTTTATATTCTTCTGCAAAATCTTTGTCTTTAAGTACTCTATGTCCAAAATCAGTCATGTCAGGGGCCTGTATATTCTTCACTTTCAATCCACTTTTTAAACGCCCATTCATTTCCAAAATATTATTTTTTTATTTTCTAATAAAAATTTGATGTTTGATATCACCTTTAATAAACCATAGCAATTCAGACCAAACTAAGTTAAAATTGATTTTTTTGTTGTTAATAAAGGGGAATCCTTATTTAAATCAAACTTCATTTGATATCCAAAAATACTTTTTAGTTCCTACGCCTGTTCTATCATCTTTGGTGATTCCATTTTCTAAAATAGTTTTACATAAATTTAAATATTCTTTATCTGCACGCCATTTCTCCATTATGCTTTATAATTATTTTTTAAGATAGTCCATAAGTTCTTTTATTTTTTTCAAGAGAACTTCGTCCAAAAATGGTGTTCTATACCTTCAACTTCTTCGTAGATTTTATCTTTATCTACCCCTATTAAAAAGTAAAAATTCTTCTAATAATTCATGTCTAGTAAGAGCGTATTCTCCCATTTTCCTATATCAGTTAGTGCTATCCCGCGATATTTTTCGTAGACTATGTACCCTTCAGCATCGAGTTTTTTTAGCATTTTTTTGTTACAGTTGAAGGATAAACTTCTAATTTTTCTGCTATATCCGCACTTCTTGCATAACCTTTGAGTTTTCACTAATGAATAAATAACTTCTATATAGTCTTCCATAGTTGGTGTTGCTTTGGCCATGTATGTTCCTCCTTATAGTATTTTAAATGGCGATTGTTCGACTTTAGATTTTTGTACATTTATAGACAATTCGCCTATGTATTCAAGAAGTAAGTCTTTTACAAGATGTTCTGTAAAATGTCCCACATCTATAATATTTTTTTCATTTCTAATGCATCTAAAGCTACATGATATCCTACATCACCTGTTAAGTAAATATCTACTTCAGGGTAATGTATAGATAAAATCAGCTCCACTTCCACCTAGAAGGGCTACTGTTTTTATATTATCATTATTTCCTAATACCGCCGAAATAGTCTCCAAATTGAACTTTTTCTTTTATATATGTAAATAAACTCCTTTTTGAGTAAATTCTTCTGATAACTCCCCTATTCTACCTAGTCCAGCATCTTTTATATGTTTCATGTTCAAAAAGTATGCGTATATTTTTTTCAATTCTAATTTTTCGCAGAAAATCATTTTAAACCATATGTCGCTGAATCTAGATTGTGTGAAATGAAATAACTGAAATATCATTTTTAACTAAAGATTTTTATGATATTAGATTTGAAATCAACTGTAAAAATCAAGTGATTTCAGTGGTTTAAATATTAATGGATGATGAGAAATAATTAAATCGATATTATTTGTTATTGCTTCATTAACTACTATTGTTGTATACATCTAGACAGACCAACACATTTTCTTAACTTCACTATTAAAGTCTCCTAGCATCAAACCGACATTATCCCACTTTTTCAGCGAGTTTTATATCTGCGAGTTTATTTAAATGATCAAATATATTTCTTACAGTAATCACAAACCTAATCCTCCTTTTTATCTTACCATATAATTATAACACTTTTATAAAAAATTGCCATAACGAAACTTATTTTGTAATTAAAATAAAATATCTACTTCTCTTTTAAATACTAGAAGTAGATATTTTTTATTTCAGATTATTTTTAAATTTTTATGTAGTTCAGTATAGAATAGCAATCCTATCAATGTTAAACCAATTCCTCCGAGTGCCAAATGTAATTTGAGATGTTAATGTACTAATTAAAGGTATATAAACCTCCCTAAAATAGCTATCATAGGGATAATAGGATATAACGGCACTTTATATGGGCGTTCTAAATCAGGGTCTTTCTTACGTAATATTATAACTGCAAAGAATGTTGCAGTATAGAAGAACCACATTACAAATACTAATAAATCTGTTAACATGTCAAAAGCTTCCTGTTAACATCATAATTCCAGACATTACTAAAAGTAGTAGACCTGAATTTACAGGAATTGCACTTTTATTTAATTTTGTCCAAACATGTTTAAAAGGTATTTGATCGCTCAAAGCCATAGCGTATGGAATACGAATACCAGCCATAGTGAATCCATTTATAGCTCCGTAAACACTTATTAAAATACCAATTGTTAGTATTTTACCACCTAGTCCACCAAACAATTTAGCAGCAACTTCACTGGCTACTGTTTGGTTCCCAGCAACTCTATCTAGAGGTAAACTCATTAAATATGCAATATTTATAAGAACATAGACTGCCATTACGACTGCTAGACCTAAAAAGATAGCTCTAGGTAAGTCTTTTTTAGGATTTTTCATTTCTCCTGCCATGCTTCCTACATTAGTCCAACCTTCATATGCAAACATTGCAGCAAGTAGTGCTCCACCTAAACCTCCAACAAATGAAATATCTTTTCCAGCTTCTATTGGGAATAATTGTAAAGGTTGAGAATTTTCTTGGAATAACCCAAAAATTATAATAGCTCCCAATGGTATCAATTTACAAATGGTAGCTACTGTTTGTATAATTCCCCCGTTTTCCCACCTAAGAAATTTAAAAACATAAGTGAAGCAGCTGTTATAAATGCAATAGGTATATGCCATGTTTTATCTAAATTTAATAAACTAAGAACTTGAGTAGAAAATATAACAGCTAGCGCAGCTATCATTGCAGGAAAGTAAATAATTGATTGCGCCCATCCAAGAAGAAAAGGCAGCTGTTTTTCCCGTATGTTTTTCTATCCAAACAACCATCCCTCCTACTTCAGGAATAGAAGCGGCAAGTTCTGCTACAGTAAGGCCTGCACAAATTGTAATAACTCCAGCCAATACCCATGCAAGTATCCCCTAAACTCATAGTTCCGGTAGTTTTATAAATAACAGCGGCTTTAAAAATACCCTGCCCCAATTACCGATCCAATAACCGTCATAAATGCAGGGCATAAAGCCTATAGTCTTCTTTAATTCATTCATAAAAAAATATCTCCTTTGAAATCGTTTTTATTTGTAATTACATTATATCCTATTTTTTTATAAAAAAATAAAGAGAAAAACAAAATAAATAAACTGTAACAGTTTATTATTTTTATAAGTTCATTATATTCTTGCGATTATATATAATAACAAAGTAAAAACACATATTTTTAATATATATTACAGATATTGAATATAATTGAAAATAAAAAAATGTTTATATATAATTTTTACTAAACTAGACTTTTTCAAAATTATATATTATTATTAATATAATTAAAATATGTAGGAGTTTATTATGAAGAATGTAGAAGGTTATCTAAATAAGATTATTTTTCATAACAAAGAAAAATAATTATTATATTTTATCAATTTTTTTAAATGATAATTATGAGTTTCGTAGATGGTGACTATCTTAGTGTCGTAGGGAACTTTCGATGATATTGATTTTATTGAAGATGATTTATATTCATTTAAAGGTCAGATAGTTCAACATAGAAAATATGGAACACAACTTTCAGCGATTGTTGCGGAACCTGTAATTGAAAAAGATAAAAGATGCGATTGTTTCTTATTTATCTAGTTCCATTTTTTTCAAGGTATCGGAAGAAAAACCGCAGAATTAATAGTCGATAGTTTAGGTGTAGAAGCATTAGATAAAAATTTATGATGATAAAACTACACTATACGATATTAAAGGTATTCCAACTTCAAGAAAAAGATATTATCTATAACACAATAATAGCCAACAAACAAACTCAAGATATCATTTTGAAATTAAACGAATATAATCTTAGTAATAATCTTATTTTTAAAAATCTATAACTTTTTACAAACATAATACACTACGTACAATAACAGAAAATCCATATTCTCTTATTAAAGATATAAAAGGTATTAATTTTAAAACTGTTGATAAAATAGCTGAAATTAATAATATAGAAGCTAACGATCGTGAAAAGAATATTATATGGTTTTTATTTTATACGGTAAATACATTTTGTTTTTCTACTGGAAATACATATATAATGAAAAACGCATTACTTTATAATACATTTAATGTTCTATATTCATCACGTAATATAGCAGTAGATAAAGAAGATATATTAAACGCTCTTACCTATTGTTTAGATACAGGAAAACTAGTAGCACTAGAAGAAAAAGATCTTTTCTTCCAGAAATTTACTATTCAGAATATGCAATATACAATGATATAGAACGCCGACTTGACAAACAAAAATTCTGTAGACATTAGTGATGAACTTTTAGATAAGTATATTGGCGAAATTGAAGAAGAACTTGGAATCGAATATGACATAGTACAAATAGCTGCTATTAAAAACTCTATAATTAATAACTTTTCTATATTAACCGGAGGGCCTGGAACAGGAAAAAAACAACAATTATTCTTGCAATAATAAAAGGTATTTCAAAAAACTTAACAATTATAGCCTTTCAGACCTTCAAGATGAAACCAAAAAGTATATTGACACTATGTGCTCCAACTGGTAAAGCTGCAAAACGTATGGCAGAAAGCACAGGCCTTTACGCTTCAACAATACATAAGGCTATAGGTTGGACGGTAGAAGATGAGAATATGGAAGAGTTTGTTAGTGAAAAAGGATAAAATCAGAATTAATCATAATTGATGAAACTAGTATGATTGATGTATTTTAATGTATAATTTACTTAAAATAATTCACCCTGATGCAAAAATTCTTTTTAGTTGGAGACAACGATCAATTACCATCAATTGCTCCAGGAAATGTCCTTAACGATTTAATTAACGCTCAAGTAATTCCAACTGTTAAATTAAATAAAGTTTTTAGACAAAGTGAGCATTCAAGCATAATAAATATTTCCCACTCTATTAGAAATAATATTCCTTTTGATATACTTGAAAATTTTTGATGATAAAGAATTTCTATTAGCAACTAAAAAATGAAGTACTGGATGTCATTACTACCACATATGATAGTATATTAAAAAGAATCAAAAAGGAAAAAATTCAAATATTAGCACCTATTTATAAAGGAGGTGCTGGTATCAATGAAATCAATAAAACAATTCAAAACTCTCTTTAACCAAAAATGAACTTCAAGTTGAATATGGAGATTTAATATATAAGGTGGATGATAGAGTTATGCAGCTTGTAAATCGTCCAGAAGACAATATTTTTCAACGGGGATATAGGTTATGTTTATGATATTTTTAAAGAGGCTGGAAAAAAATAAAAAAATAGTTATTGATTATGATGATAACTTTGTAACATATGAAAAACAAGAACTTAATCAAATAACCCTATCATATGCTTGTTCGATTCATAAAGCCCAAGGTTCGGAATTTGAGAATGTAATTATACCGTTTATTGATAGTTATAACTTTATGTTAAATAAAAATCTAACGTATACCGCTATAACTCGTGCTAAGAAAAATTAATTTTATGTGGGAATCCAAATGTGTTTTATAAATCAATAGAACCTACTAATACAGTAATAAGGCAAAACAGCATTATCTACTTTCTTTACTAATGAGAAAAACATAAATATAGAACTAAATGAAGACTATATTTTAACGTATAAAAACCTTAATACCATTGACCCTATGATAGGAATGAATGACATAAAACCTGAAGATTTTATTTAAAAACTTTCGAATTATTTCGAAAGTTTTTTAAATTTTAGCTAATTCACGAGCTAGTCTATCTATATCATTGATAATTAAAAATGCAGAAGCTATCGCTGAACCGTTCTTAGATGCAATTGAACTATTTACTGCATTAATAATTACTGGAGTTAATTTTTCAATTCTTGATAAACGGCTGGTTAATTCGTTGAGTTTATCATATTCAGTGTTTTCAATAGATAATGATTTAAAAGAAAGTGATATCTGAGGTTATACGTTCTTTCACTTCATTAAAGCTATTGACTTTATTCTCTAAGCCTCTTCCTTTGTTAAGATCTGTTTCAATCGTTCCTGCAAGTTCATCTAATGCTATCAAATCTTTTGTAAAATTTAATAGTTTATTTTTTTATATAGTCAACTGAATATTTTTTTGTTATCAACACTATATTTTTTTGTTATCAACACCACTAGTATTAAATGATATACTATTGCTATTTTTAGTGACTATCTCTATATTGAAATCTTTATTATCAAATTCTTTTGAATTAATTGATTTTTTTCAACAAGTTGCTTTCAGAGAAATTATTAATTTTTCAATGTTGATAATAATTTATCTAATTCTTCTTTGGTTACAACCTCTTCATTAGTAGTAATAACCAGTTTATTCTCTCCTACGTTAAATTCAGTTTTTTTCTAGCTGGTTAATCGTTACTGAATTTGTAAGATTTTTGGAGCTGTTCTGTTGAGAACTTTTCTTTAGGACTACAGCCCTGCAATAAAAAGCAAGGCTGTAATCATTATAATTAATTTTTTTCATATTCTTAATTAGAATAACTCTGGTGCTGAGATGATGTTTAAGTTTTCATCGATTTCAAATACTAATGGAGTACCTGTTGGTAAATTAAGATCTAAGATTTTTTTCGTCCGAGATATTTAATAAGTATTTGATTAACGCTCTTAAACTATTTCCATGAGCAGAAATAAGAACATTTTTACCAGCTTTTTATTTGTTTAGATATATCGCTTTCCCAATAAGGAAGCACTCTATCAATAGTAAGTTTTAAACTTTCTCCTGTTGGGATTTCTCCTTCTGGAATATCTTTGTATCTATCAATATTTCCAGGGTACATATCGCTATTTTTATCTACTTGTGGAGGTGCTACATCAAAAACTTCTTCTCCAAATGTGTACTTGCTCATCTCCATATTTTTTTCAGCAGTTTCAGCTTTATTTAATCCTTGAAGAGCTCCATAGTGTCTTTCGTTTAGTCTCCAACTTTTTATAAACAGGAATCCATAATAAATCTAATTCCTCTAAAAAAATAAGTTTAATGTTTTTAATTGCACGTTTTTGATATGAAGTATAAGCTACATCAAAAGTAAGACCCTAATTCTTTTAAAAGTTTGTCCACCTTTAATAGCTTCTTGTCTTCCTTTATCAGTGATATCAACATCAACCCATCCAGTAAATCTATTTTCAAGATTCCATTGACTTTCACCATGTCTAGTTAATACTAATTTCATTTAAGAAATCCTCCTAGTTAATTATTATATTTTTCATTATACAATAATTTTAAACAAGTGTACATACTTTTAAAAATAAAAACTATTAAGAAAACGTTATACACTTTTTGATAAAAATAAAAAAACAAATAGATATTAGTTCTATACATAACGTAATACAGTATATCTATTTATTTTTATTCTTTATTGGTATTGTTAAACTATACATAAATTTTTTTCCGTATAAAGTTTTCTTAATAAACTTTACGATTAATTTTATTTCTTTTTACAACTTTTAACTTATTAGTTTCAAAGAAAGTAAATACTTTCGCTAATAAAAATACAATAATCACCCAATATATAAACATAAAATTACCTTCTTTCTTTTTGTACGTAAATCTTAATTTATTCTCTATTAATATAATAACATACGGAAAACCGAAAAATCAAGTATAAAATTCATATTTCTTAATTTTTTATAAATATACTTGATTTTTACTACGGATTACTTTATAATTTAAGATAAGAATAAAGTGAAGATTGGATAGATTATTATGACAACTACATTTAGTATCAGATTCAAACAGTGTTTTAAAAAGAAAAATATAAAAACAAGCAGAGCTTGCCCTGCTCTACTAAAAATCACTCCTTCGTCTATTAGTGATTGGTCAAAAAGGAAAAATATGTTCCTAAAAGAGATAAACTCCTTGCTATTGCTGAGTATTTATCTGTTAATCCTGATTGGTTAGTGGGTGATTGTGATAATATGTTTGTGGAAGAACATATAACTTCCTCTTCTGATGAAGATTCAGATGAGTATATCGACAACACTTCTAAACTTCCAATACTGGGAACTATTTGTGCTGGAGATGGGGTTTATATAGAAGAAGAATATGATGAACATATTTTTATAGATCAAGGAATGGGTGCTGATTTCGCTCTTCGAGTCAAAGGAGATAGTATGATCGAGGCTGGAATTTTTGACGGAGATTTGGTTTTTATCCGTCAACAGTCTTCTGTTCGCAATGGTAAAATTGCAGCTGTTCGTTTGACTGAATGGAATGAAGCATCGTTAAAAAAGATTTTCGTTAAAAATGATAATGTAATTCTTTATCCTTGCAATCCAGATTATGAGCCTATAGTCACTCGAAATGTTGAAATCATAGGGGAATGCGTTGGGGTTTATAGAGAATTATAATAATACACTAATAATATAAAGAATACGAAGTTTGACGCTTAATTTTTAATATGGTCATACCTCGTATTTTTTTATATTTGTGATTTCAATACCGCTATTCTATCTCTACCATTTATATCTTTATAAACGACAGTTTCAAACTTATTATTTTCTCCTAAGGTAATTATTTTTTTCTTTTTGATCATAGCCTATCTCAAAAAAACATAATTCCTTTTTTCATTTTAAATATGGTCTAGATTTCTCTATTATATTTCTATAAAAGTACATTCCTTCTTCATCAGCGAATAATGCTAAATGAGGATCATAATTTAAGACATTTTTCTTTTTATAGTTTTCTTATCATCATGTGCAATATACGGGGATTAGATACTATTATATCAAACTTATCTTGTATATTAGAAAATAAATCTGATTCAGCAAAAGATATATCTACTTCCAAAAGAACTAGCATTTTCTTTTTGCGACCGTTAGTGCTCTACTACTAATATCGCTTGCTAAAATTTTGACATCAAATTCTTCTAATTCTTTTTTTAATGTAATACCTATAATTCCACTTCCAGTACAAAGATCTAATATCTTTATATTAGTTAGATTATTTTTTTCTAATATAATCAATTACTTTGTAAACAAGTTCTTCTGTTTCCATTCTTGGAGATAATATATCACTTGTTACCTTGAATTTTCTATCATAGAAATATTCAAATCCCACTAAATGACTAAGTGGAGTATCATCTTTTATGTGTTTATTAATTAATTGAAAATATTTTTTTGTTCATCTTCTTCTGTTAATTCAAGTGCTAAATTCTCATTAAATTCACGCATTTCATCTAACATATACATTAGTAAAAAAATCGTGCTAAACTCTCTTCTTTTGCTTGTCTTCTCAAAAGAAGACAAGCCTTTGTTATAGCTTGCCTTCTGTTCATTATAGTTCTTCACCTTTATTAAGTTCTGCCATTTTTTCAGCTTGTTCAGCTATACGAAGTGCTTCTAGTACCTCATCAAGTTTGCCTTCCATAATTTGGTCCAGTTTTTTTGAATTGTTAAACCAATTCTGTGGTCAGTAACACGATTTTGAGGATAGTTATATGTTCTAATGCGTTCAGAACGATCTCCTGTACCTACTTTAGATTTACGTTCCGCATCAAACTTAGCTTGTTCTTCTTGTTGATATTTATCATAAACACGTGCACGAAGTACTTTCATGGCTTTTTCTTTGTTCTTAATTTGAGAACGTTCATCTTGCATTGATACTACTACTCCTGTAGGAATATGCGTTAAACGAACAGCAGACATAGTTGTATTAACAGATTGCCCTCCTGCACCACTAGATGCAAAAAGTATCAACACGAATATCATTTTTCGTTAATATCTATTTCGATTTCTTCAGCTTCTGGAAGAACAACAACAGTTGCTGTAGAAGTATGAATACGTCCACTTGATTCAGTTGTAGGAACACGTTGAACACGGTGTGCTCCACTTTCAAATTTCATCTTAGAATATACATCCTTACCTGAAATAATAAAGATAGCTTCTTTAATTCCACCAATACCTGTTTCAGAACGTTCTAATACATCAACTTTCCATCCTTGAGATTCTGCGAATCTAGTATACATGCGAAGAAGATCGCCTGCAAATAATTGTGCTTCGTCCCTCCGGCTGCTCCACGAACCTCAACAACAACGTTTTTTTACCATCATTCGGATCTTTTTGGTAATAATAAGATTTTTAATTCTTCTTCCATAGGAGCAAGACTAGGTTCTAACTCTTTAATCTCCTCCTGCATCATTTCTTTCATTTCTTTATCTTCTTCGATTTCAAGCAGCTCTTTTGTGTCTGCTATTTGTTGGACGATATTTTTATATTCTCTAAATACCGCAACAGTTTTTTCGATAGAACGTTGTTCTTTTGAGTATTCCATAAGTTTTTTTGTATCGCTAACAACATCTGGATCACTCAATAGTTCATTAAGTTTCTCATAACGTTCTTCTACAACTTCCAGTTGTCCTAATATCTCCATCTGGTCCTCCTAATAATTTATTTTCTTATTTCATGACAGTGTCTACATCTTGCTTCGTATGATTCACTAGCCCCTATCACTACTATTGGATCATCAAAACGCGCAGGCTCACCATTAATTAATCTTTGACTACGACTTGCCTCTTGGCCGCACTTATTACAAACAGCATGTAATTTTGTAACCATTTCGCTTATCGCCATAATTTCAGGCATCGGTTGAAATGGTTCAGCTTTAAAATCCATATCTAACCCTGCGACAATTACACGAACACCACTATCAGCAAGTGTATTTATAACACTAACTATTTTGTTATCAAAAAATTGTATTTCATCAATACCTATAATATCATATTTTTATCTTTTACATAGTCATAAATTTGCTCAGCACTATCTATACTAACAGATTCATAGCTATTTCCATTATGTGTTGAGACTTTGTTTTCATCGTATCTGTTATCGATACTTGGTTTGAATAACAAGACATTTTGTTTTGCTATTACTCCTCGTTTAATCCTTCTTAATAATTCTTCTGATTTACCAGAGAACATACTTCCACAAATGCACTCTATCCAACCAAATTTTCTATTTTCTACCATAAATTATTTCTCCAAATTAGATTAGTATAAATACTTTTACTGTTTTCAGAATTTTATACGTAATATATAGAATAAAAACAGACAATCCGAAAAGATATGTCTGTTTTATTTTTCTTTACTTGATACCGTATTTTTTTGTTGAAACGTTCGATACGACCATCTGCTTGAGCGAATCTTTGACGCCCTGTGTAGAATGGGTGTGTGTCTGAACTGATCTCAACTTTTAATAATGGGTATGTATTTCCATCTTCCCACTCGATAGTTTCTTTAGATGGTTTTGTAGAACCACTTAAGAATTTGAAACCACTAGTAGTGTCCATGAATACAACTTTACGGTAATCTGGGTGAATTCCTTCTCATTATTATTGTCTCCTTCTGCCCTGAACGCTTTTAATACGAACAGAGTTATTTTTTTGAGTGATCTAATCACATACCTATTTATTATAAATAATTATTACAAAAATCAAGTAGTTTATTAAAAATGTCAAGTTTTTAGTTGACCTCTTTACAAAAATAAATACTATTTATTTTTAGAATAAGTTATACATTCTTAAATTTTTATACATTATGTTTTAATAATAAATATTGTAACTCCAAAATAAACAAAACCTCTTATTTTACTAAGAGGCTAAATAACTATTATTTATTTAATTTTGAATCGTGGAATTTTTCATAATTCCTTCTTTTGATAATAAACTTCTAACAGTGTCAGAAGGTTGAGCTCCATTACCTAACCATTTTTAATGCTAACTCTTCATCGATTTTAACTTCTGCTGGTTCTTTAACAGCATTGTAAGTACCGATAGTTTCGATAGAACGTCCATCACGTGGAGATCTTGAATCAGCAACAACGATACGGTAGAAAGGTGATTTTTTTAGCACCTAATCTTTTTTTAAACAGATTTTTACTGCCATGTTTGTACTCCTTATGTTTCAACTTTTTATTAATTTTTAATGTGTGTGTTTATGAAGTGTTTAATGAAAAAAGTTGAATCTATAACGCTAAGTTTTTCTAAGCTAGATATTATTCTAACATTAAAAATAAATATCTGTCAATACTTTTCAAAGAAAAATGTCAACTTTTTCTTGACTCTTCTAATAGCTATTGTACCAGTATATATTAATCATGTAAAGAAAAAAATATTTATAAATAATTATTCAGATAAAAGCAAAGATATACGATCTTACCTTTATCTGAATATTTTTAGTCCTCTAATACCTTTTTCGATTTCTTTTAATACTTTATCTTTTTCCTAATTTAGTAACTGATGAAAATGGAATTACCGCCATACTATTTGTTAAATCTAGTTCACGTTTTATAATAGCTGTATTTTTAGCAAGTTCATTTTTTTGAGATTTTATCTATTTTTGTTAAAACTACAACAAATGGAATTTCATAGTAATTTAAAAATTCATTCATTTCTATATCATCTTGCGATGGTTTATGACGACTATCAATAAGATGTAGAACAAAAACCTAGATTTTTTTACTAGTTGTGAAATATTCTACAATCATATCATATAATTTTTTTCTTTTTCTGACTTTTGATAATTTAGCATAACCATAACCTGGGAACATCAACTAGAACTACTTTTATCATCAATGTCAAAAATTTAATGTACGTGTCTTACCAGGTTTCGCTGAAACACGAGCATAATTTTTTTACGTTCTAGTATAGTATTAATAAATGATGATTTTCCAACATTAGAGCGTCCGCACATCGCTACTTCTGGCTTAATATGCTCTGGATATTGTTTCTTTGAAACCGCACTGATTAATAAATCTACATTATGTGTATTTAACTTTGTCATTATTTTTCTCCAAATACTATATTGAATACGTCACTTATATTATCCACAGTATAAATAGTAAGTTTTTGCCAAAAATATCTTTTGGTATATCTATTAAGTCCTTCTTATTTTTTTGTAGGAATAATAATTTTATTAATATTCATTTTTTTCTGAACTTAAAATTTTTCTCTTTAACTCCACCTATTGGTAATACTTTACCGTGAAGTGTCATCTCGCCTGTCATCGCAATATCATTATTAACTACTTTTTCTAGTTAGAGCAGAATATACTGATGTTGTTATAGTAATCCCTGCTGACGGTCCATCTTTCGGAACTGCACCTTCTGGAACATGAAGATGAATATCTATCTCAGAAAAAAATTAATTTCAGATAATCCTAAATATTCCGCATTAGAACGTAAATAAGAAATCGCCATTTGAGCTGATTCTTTCATTACATCCCCTAGTTTTCCCAGTCAAAATAATTTTTACCAGTTCCTTTGGATATACTTGTTTCTATTTCAAGTGTATCCTCCAACAACAGTGTACGCTAAACCCATTAACCAACCCTATTTCTGGTTGAGAGCTTTTTATCTTTTGAACTATATTTTTTTCAGGACCAGCAAACTCTTCTAAATTATTAACACCGATTTTAATCTTTTTCTTCACCTTTAAGTATTTTTTTAAAAGCAACCTTACGACAAATCGAGCCCAGTACACGCTCAAGATTCCTTACTCCTGCTTCATAAGTATAATCATTAATAACTTTATTAATTGCTTGTTTCGTAAAAGAAATTTGTTCTTTTTAAGCCCATTTTCTTTAATTTGACGTGGAATTAAATATTTAATTGCAATATTTTTCTTTTTCTTTTTACAGTATAAGATTCCAATTCAATAACTTCCATTCTATCACGTAATGGCGCTGGAATTAGACTTTAGATTGTTAGCTGTAGCTATAAATAATACTTTCGACAAATCAAATGGAATATCCAAATAATGATCAACAAATTCATTGTTTTTGAGCAGGATCTATTACTTCTAACATTGCAGAAGCTGGATCACCTTTAATATCAGATGCCATTTTATCTATTTCATCTAATAAAAATTACTGGGTTTTTTTGTCTTTATTTTCTTCAGTGACTGAATAATTTTTCCAGGTAAAGCTCCTAAATATGTTCTTCTATGACCTCGAATTTCCGCCTCGTCTCTTACTCCACCTAAAAGAAATACGTACAAAGCTACGCCCCATAGATCTTGCTATAGACTTAGCAAGAGAACTTTTTTTCCAACTCAGGAGGTCCAGATAAACATAAAATTGGTGATTTCATATCATCTCTAAGCTTTTTTTAACAGCAAGAAATTCCAAAAATTCTTTCTTTTTATTTTATCTAAACCATAATGATCTTCATCGAGTATTTTTCAGCTACTTTTATATCAATCTCATCTTTTTGTTAATATGTTCCAAGGTAGTGCTACAACTGTATCTAGATATGTTCGTATAATAGAATGCTCTGGACTCATGACAGGAGTTTTTTTCTAATCTATCTACTTCTTTTTAACAATAGTGTTTTATCTTCATCTGATAATCCAATTTCGATAATTGCTTTTCTAATCTTTTCTACATCATCATCTTCTGGTGAAATTTGTTTCAATTCATCTTGAACTACTTTCATTTGCTCACGTAAAAAGTATTCTTTTTTTGTTGCAAATCAAGATTTGTTCGAACTTTATCATCAATCTCACGTTTAAAAGCTATTTCCTACTAAAAATGCTTCTAGACTTCTACTTAAGAAAATCGCTTTTTCTAAATCTAATAAATACAAAAATACGTTTCTTTAATAATCTATCCAAAGGAAAGAACTTCATATTTTTTTATTAATAAATTTTTTTCCAAATTATCTGTTTTATAGTAATCTATTTCAAAAATTCTCTCTAGCAAGATATTTCTTAAATAACTCTTCTATATTGTTAAGCATGGTATTTTTTTATCAAAACCATTATCTTCTGTATTTTTTTATAGTAATATCTAAATACTCTACGTGCTTGTCATTGTACACGCCGCTTTTCACTTCGGCAACACCATAACAGTGATACTCATATTTATTAGCTTTTTTTATCTATTGTAAGTTGACCATATGTTTCCAAAGAAAACGTTGAATCCTTGGTTTATCAAACATGTCATCTTCTGAAAACTTTTCATCATATGTATCTATTGGTTTTTCTTTTTACTAGTAACAAATACAGATATTTTATCTTTCTTCAAGCCTTTTATAGTCTTTAAGAATTTTTTTGTCTGTTACATCAATATTATATGTATTAGACGGAAAGAATATATCTCTATTTTCTAATAAGTAATATTTTGTCAAAACAAACTCCTTTCGTTATATTATTATTTTTAATTTAGGTGTAGTTTTATTAACTATATTATCCTTGGTTATTGTACAAGTTTTAACACCTTTTGTACTTGGAAGTTCAAACATAACATCTAAAAGAGCTTCTTCTATAATTGAGCGTAATCCGCGCGCTCCAGTTTTTCGTTTTATAGATTCACGAGCAACTTCTTCCAATGCATCTTTTTCAAAAAACAAGATTTACTCCATCTAACTTAAATAAATATTCATATTGCTTAACAACTGAACTTTTTAGGTTCTGTTAAAACTCTTACTAAATCTTGTTCATCTAATTCTTCTAGGTGGCATATTACCGGTATACGCCCAATAAATTCGGGTATTATACCGAATTTCACCAAATCTTCATGTTTTTACTTTAGAAATAATATCAGAATCATCATTGAGTTCATCACTCTTTGAAAAAAACCTATTATTTTATCACCTAAACGACGTTTTATTATTTCTTCAATCCCTGAAAAAGCACCACCTATAATAAATAATATATCTTTAGTATTAATTTTTATCATTTCTTCGCCAGGGTGTTTACGTCCACCTTGCGGAGGTACACTGGCTATAGTTCCTTCTAGAATTTTTTTAGTAATGCCTGTTGCACCCCTTCTCCAGAAACGTCACGCGTAATTGATACATTTTCACCTTTTTTTAGCAATTTTATCTATTTCATCAATATATATAATTCCTTTTTCTGCTCTTTCTATATCATAATTAGCATTTTGAATAAGACGTAATAATATGTTCTCAACATCTTCTCCTACATATCCTGCTTCTGTAAGTGTTGTTGCATCAGAAATCGCAAAAGGTACATCTAACATTTTAGCTAAAGTTTGAGCGATTAAAGTTTTTTTCCCCGAACCTGTGCTTCCTATTAATGCTATATTACTCTTTTTGTAATTCTATAGTTTCATCATTTTGCTTAGCCATAATACGCTTATAATGATTATAAACCGCTACAGCTACTGATTTTTTTGCTTTATCTTGACTTATCACATACTCATTAAGGTAATCCATAATTTCTTGAGGTTTTAATAACTTAAATTCTGGTTCCTTTGTTATATTTCTATATTCAATCTCTTCATCTATTATATCTGAGCATAGTTCCACGCATTCATCACAGATAAATACATCGTTTCCTGCTATTAATTTAAATACTTCGTTTGGATTTTTTTACCACAAAAAGAGCATCTCATATCTTTTTTTATCATTTACCATAATTACACCTCACTTGTCTTGAACTTTATTCTATATCTTATTGTTATTTCAATATAAAGCCCAAAAAGATACATTATATTATAACATAAATAGATGTTTTCTAGTAAATGAATTTTTATAAACCTTGATATAAACACTTTTTTTAAAATCTATACACTTAGAATTTTTTTGAAAGAAAAAAAGAAAAAAATATTACCATAATTAGGAGCTACTTTTTCACAATGAAATAATAGGATTTATAATCAAATTAAAATATAAAAATGAAAAGTTAATTATAAGTATTAATTTTTACTTTTTACAGGTTGTAATTTAATGTTATAATTAAAATATAAATTTTAGGAGGAAACATTATGTCATTTTTTTCAAAATTAGGTGAAAACATTATACTTCCGCAAGATGTCCTTATTCAATCAAAAGAAACATCTATTGTCCCAAACGCTGTTAATGCTACGATAGGGATTGCAACAGATAACAAAAAAAGCATTATCACTTCCGATCAATTAATGAAGTTATAAAGGAACTAAGTACAGCAGAATATTTGCCATATTCTCCTACTCCAGGTTTATCAAAAATAAGGGAATTATGGAAAGAAAAATTCTTAAAGAAAATAGCACTATTAACTCCAAAATATTTGAGTTTACCTATGGTTACTACTGGGATTACTCAAGGGATTGATATTGTAGCAAATTTATTTAGTGAAAAAGATGATGCGTTGCTATTACCTAACCTATTTTGGCAAAAACTACGCCCAAATATTTACTATTAAATTGGGAAATAATATTTATAAATATAATCAATTTGATAACGAAAATAATTTTAATCTAGCTGATTTTTAAACATACGTTATATAATATTAAAGAAAAACAAAATTTCTATAATACTTAATTTTTCCCAACAATCCAACTGGTTATACCCCATCGACAGAAGAATTAACACAATTGGTTAGCATCATAGATGTGTTCGCAAAAGAAAATCCAAATAAAAATCTAATAATAATTTCTGATGATGCTTACTTTTGGATTATTTTTTTGAAGAAAAATCACAAAACTCCTACTTTAAGTGCAACATACAAACTTGTAGATAACAACAATTGTCTAGTAGTCAAATTAGACGGAATAACTAAAGAGTACTACGGCTGGGGGTCTTCGTGTCGGGTTTTATAACATATTACACTAGTGATGATGAATTAAGAAAAATTGCATTAGAAAAAAACTCAAGGTTACCTTAGAAGTACTACATCATCACCATCAAATCTATCTCAACAAATTGCTCTTAGGTTATTGGAAAGTTCACAAGTAAAACAAGAAAAAAACATATAATGACAGTATAATAGAAGGGCGCTATCGCATTTTAAAAAGAAGCTATAGCTAAATATAATTTAGATGATGATGTAACTATATTTCCATTTAATTCAGGATACTTTTTCACTATCAAAATGCCAGAACACATTGATGCACATAAATTCAGATTAAAAATTCCTTAATGACTATAAATATGGTGTTTACTCTATGGATGATTCTCACATAAGAATAGCTTTTTTTCATGTCTTGATAAAGAATTAATACCAGATTTAATTAAAAATTTTCAAACTTTGTATTAAAGAATTTTCTAAATAACATAAATAACTCCTAAATTAAAACTTTAGGAGTTATTTTATTAAATTCCTTTTTAATAGTTCTGCCATAAATTTATTAGCATTATACTCAACCGAATCGTCCAACTTTGGAAAAATCATATGAAGAGTATTTGTTATCTAATGCTGCTTTTATTAAATAATCTGTAACACGAGGGTTTTTAGGTAAAATAGGACCATGTAAATAAGTTCCAATTAAATTATTGTATAGTAACCCTTCCTTTTTATCATCATCGTTGTTTCCAAATCCAACAATTACATTACCTAATGTTTCATAATCATGATAAGTTCTTCCACCATGATTTTTCAAAACCAACTATGTTTCCAAATTTCTCTGATTCAAGCAAAAATATTACCAATTAAACGAGGTTTATTAGGTAAAGACTCAGTGTAAAAATCGAGAATATTTAAACCCGGTAGCTTAATTCCATCGACAGTCTTATAATATTCTCCTAAAAACTGATATCCTCCACAAATTGTTAGTGCAGGAGTCCCATTTTCTATAGCTGCTTTAAATTCATTTTTATTTTTACTAAATTGCTCTGTAGCTATACACTGTTCTCTATCTGAACCACCACCTATAAAGAACATATCGCAATCAGATAACTTTATACCTGATGTAGAGGTGATATTTTCAATTTTTAAATCTATTCCACGCCATTCACAGCGTTTTTCAAGGAAATCACATTTCCTATATCACCATACAAATTTAATTTATCTGGCATGAAAATGATACAATTTTAATTCCATATAACTATTTCTCCAATTCCTTTTTGAGTTTCAGTTAACGCTGTATAATTTGGTATAGCAATAGCATATCTCTCAGGGTATTTTTTTAATTCTAAAACTGCCTCTGTAATATTCTCATTGACTGTTATATTAGCTTTTAATATCACTATATTTCAAACGTAATGCTAATTCTTTAGCTCGCTTTCCTGAGCAAACAATATTTTTTTAATATTTTGATTAAGTAAAAATATTAAAAATCAGTATCCCAAATCCATGATATATCTAAGCCGTCAGCTCCATTATCATTTAATACTAAAAGATAATTTATATCTTCCTTAATCCCATTGCCAATTGCTAATGATGCATTAAGTCCTGCTGGATTTTTTTCGCTAAGTTAAGCAACGCTGTAGCATCTTTTGATATAATAATACTTTTGCATACGTCCATTCTTAGATGTATAACTGCTTAATCCCTGCTGAATTTCTTCCTCAGTTAGCCCTAGCTCTTTTTAATAGTGAATATGCCGCAAGTAGATTATATATATTATAGTCTCCCTCAATCTTGTCTCAATGATTTCACCATTATTAACACTAAATTTTATAAATGGTTCAACAACTGCATTGGTTACATTATATTTTGCTTCAGGGGTGTTTAAAGCTACACTGTGTACATTTATAAAAACCTAGCTGACTATAATGAATATAATCATAATCTAATTCATGCCCACAATTAGGGCAAAAATTTTTGATTCTGGAATACCATAATCAACAAAGCTATATGCATCATTATTTATTCCAAAACAAACATTATTTTTGCCATATTTTGATAATCGTGTAACAAAAGGGTCATCACTATTTAAAAATAAGCTGTATATCTTTTCCTTCTAATTGATTACCGATTGTTTCAATTAAAGTATCTATTTCTCCAAAAACGATCAATTTGATCTCTAAAAATTATTAATAACAAATTTTGTTGGTGTTATATAATTCATAACTTTTTGGAATAGAGCCCTCATCTATTTCAATGATAGCTAATTTTGTATTGTTTTTGACTGGATAGCAAACGTAGATATGATCCCATCTAACATATTAGCCCCTTCAAAAATTATTAATAAAAATTTTTATTACATACTTTTTAATGTATGTCCTATTAAATTTTGAAGTTGTTGTTTTACCGTTTGTTCCAGTTACAAAAACAATTTCATCATAATTAGTAGCTAGTTTAGAAAGCACATTATTATCAAGTTTCCTCAATACTTTTCCTGGTAAATCTGTTTCCTTTTTACCTGCTACTCTACTGGCTTTTTCTTGTCAATTTAGCCAAAAGTTTGTAAAATCCTAACATAACGTCTCCTGTTAAATCTTTTAAAAGATTATTTTTGTGATGTATCAAATTTATATCCTATTCCCCATACAGTAACAATCATTTTTCGAAACTTTTGGAGAAATTTTTATCAAATTTTTTTCCTTACTCTTTTTATGTGAGTATCTACTGTTCTAAGATCAGAGTAAAAAATCGTAATCCCACACAGCTCTAAGAATTTCATTTCTTCTAAACGCTTTATCTGGTGATTTAGCTAAAAACAATAATAAATCAAACTCCTTTTGGTGTAAGAAGGACTTCTGTATCTTCAACGATAACCTTATGTGAATTTACATCTATTATTAATCCTGGAAAAAAACTAATACATCTTTTCGTATATAATTCTGGTGTATAAAAAAACACTACGTTTAGTTCTTTGTAATATTGCATTTATTCTTAACATTAACTCTCTAGGACTAAATGGTTTTATAACGTAATCATCTGCACCCTAATTCAAATCCTTCTACACGACTTTGTTCATCAGCCTGTGCTGACATGATTATTACAGGTGTCGCTTTTGTTTTTCTAAGCTCAGCTAATATCGACTTACCATTCAGTATAGGTAAAGTGCACATCTAAAAAGAACACATGAATAATCCATATATTTTTAAACGTTCCAAGCCATCTTGGCCATTACTCAGCCTCATCAACAATATACCCTTCTTTTTCAAGGTACATTATTAATAGTTTTCTAATTCTCTCCTCATCATCTATTACTAATACTCTCTCTGCCACTAAATATCACTTCCTAATAAATTACTTATCTCCGTTTTTAGCTTTATTAATCAATCTTTTTACTTCATGAATAGTAAGTATTCTATACTCACCCTTACGTAATCCATCTAATGTTAAATCTTCTATAGACTCACGTTTTTAATTTCATTACTTCATAGCCTAGTGCTTCAAACATTCTACGTACTTGTCTATTTTTACCTTCGTGAATTGTTAGACGTACTAGTGTGTTACCACTCTTTATTTTTTTGTTTTTACAATATTAACTTCTGCAGGTGATGTTTTATAATTATCAATCCTTACACCAGAACGTAATATTTTTTTAAATGGTGCTCTTCTAGCTTCCCATTAATTTTTGCTACATAGGTTTTCTTTATTTTGTGTTTTGGATGGGTAATCAAATTTATAAATTCCCCATCATTAGACATAATTAAAGCACCAGATGTATCATAATCAAGACGCCCTACCGGTACTACTCTTTCATTCACTGCTTCAAAGAAATCCTTGACACAAACTCTATCTTTTTCATCAGACATAGATGTAATAACCTTTTTCAGGTTTATAAAATAGATAGTATTTTTTTATTTTTCTTTTTAATAAGCGTAGCCCTTCAACAATTATAACATCGCTTGGTTCAGCCTTAACACCTAATTGCTTAATGACCTCACCATTTACACTAACCTTTCCCTCTAATATTAATTGTTCAGCCTTTCTTCTAGATGTATATCCAGAAGCTGCTATTAACTTTTGCAATCTTTCCGCCATGTCATCCTCCTATTTCTCTAAAAATTTGCTTATCTCGCTTTCGCTTATATCATCTGATTTTTGGTAACTCATCTAAACTTTCTATACCGAAAACATCTAAAAAAACATTTCTGTTGTTTCGTAAAGTTTTGGTTTACCTATTGTGTCCAATGTTTTTAGTTGATACAATTAATTCTTTAGATATAAGGGAGTGTAATATAGAGTCACTACTTACACCCCTTATTTTATCTATTTGAACTTTTTGTTATCGGTTGATTATAAGCAATTATTGCTAGTGCCTCTAATGAAGCTTTTAGATAATTTAATAAGATTCTTGGAAACAATAGCTTTTTATCATTTCAGACATTTCTTCATTTAAAAAGCATTTTATAAGTCATTCCGAATTTCTTTATTATTAGAGGATTATCTCTTAAATTATATTCCTCCAAAAAAATATTAAGCATATTTTTCTGCTTCATGATACTCTACTTCCATAAAAAGTAGAAAAAAAATTCAACACTCAAGCCTTCTTCTCCTTTCATAAAAAGTAAGGCTTCAATAGTTTTTTTAATTTTATCTAATAACATAGCTTATTCCTTTAATTTATATTCCAGAATTATTTCATTTTCATTATCTATACATATCAATTCCTGATCTCTAATCATTGTTAAGATACTAACAAATACTAAAACAATTTCATTTCTTTCAGTATAATTTTTTTATTAGTCCAGAAAAAGATAATTTTTATTTTTATTGAATCTTTCAGTCAATTCTTGTTTTATATCTTCAAAATGAAATCTCACGACGATAGCTGACGAATGCTTTATCATTCTCATTATTATTAAAAAGTTTTTAAAACATTTTCCATAGCTTTCAGCAACTTTATTGAAGGTATTCTTAAAGATCCTATATTATCTTGTATATCTAAATCTATACTTTCTTTTTTTCTAGGTATTGAGCACGCTCTTTTTGCAAAAATTTCCAATTTAGTACTAAGTTCCTTATAGTTTTTATAATCCAATAACTGTTGTACTAAATCTTCTTCCTCTTCCACAACATCTTCTTCAAATTTTGGTAGTAGACTTTTACTCTTTATATGGAGTAAAGTTGCTGCCATTACTATATATTCTTCTGCAATTTCAAGAGAAAACTCTTCACTAGTATTTATATACTCTAAATAACTCTCTGTTAATTTTGCAATAGGTATATTATATATGTCTAACTCCATTTTTTTCAATTAAATGCAATAATAAATCAAGTGGTCCTTGAAAAAAATCTCTAAATTAACATTATACATTTGCTATTATTCCTTTAATTAATTGTTCTTCTTGGATGATTGATTAGAGTTCTCTTTCTGCCCTGTTTTTTTAGATTATTAAAATACAACTTTTAAACTATGAATATTTTTTTAATCCTAGAAGTTCTTGTACTTCTTCTGCTGGAACCTTATCTTCTAAAAAGATGAATAGCCAATGAGTTTCTAAAATTCATTGTATTGAGTTCTTTCTCAAGCCCTTAAATCTTGTTGACGCTTTTTAAAAATTTTTCCAAAAGCCTTGACGACTTATTCCTTCACCATCATGATTTAAAAAAATAACTTACTTTCATCCTCAATATCAGGATATTCTTTTTCAATTCTTCAATATAGTTTTTAATTGCATCCGTTGATTCTTTATTTAATGCAACTGTTCTATACCCTTCTTTTTCTTATACTTCAAGTATCCTATTGTTGTATTAACATCCTTCAATTCCAAATTAATACATTCTGTGGGTTTTTATACCTATAGAGTATGATAGTTCAAAAATAGCTTTATCTCTATAATCCATCCAATTTTTGTATCAATATCTAAAAATTTTAGCTATTTCTTGCCTTGTAAATATAATAAGATTATGTTGGTCATCTTTATCCACATGTACATCTATGTTTATCTTATTAGGAAATTAACCTTGTATTATAAAGATATTCAATAAAAAAATATGTACTGTTGAAATTGTTCTTGATAATGTCGCAGATGAATAGTCTTTTTTTCCTTTAGATACCCTAAATATCTTGTAATTAATTCCTCATTCAGCCAAGAATATTCCTCTATTGAATATCCCTATTTCAACCAAATACAGAAAGATTTTTCTCAAATCTCTATCATAAGAATTAATTGTATTCATAGAGAATTTTTTCTTGTTTTCTAAATATTCTCTAAAAATCATTCAGTAACTTTTTCACTCATAAAAATACCCCCTTAGTATTAAAAATACTCCCTAAATATTTATCTCTATAATGATTATATCATCTATAAAACTTTATGTAAATGTATTTATAGCATTTTGACACTCACAATTAAAAAAACCTTGAACAGTTTTTTTTGTAATAAACAAAAATCTCTCAAAGTTTATATTTATTAACTAAATTTATTATACTAAATTCTTTTTCCCGAATTTATTTTGGATTCCAATTACAAAAATAAATTGACTATCATTATTGCGATTGGAGCTAAGATGGCATTATGGAAATAATACTTAGACATTGCTGCTCCAAAAATAACACCAAATAAAAATACTGAAACTACTGTTAAATAAATTAAAAACGGATATCTGCTTTCACTTTTTTTAGGAAAATATATTTATATAAATGTTCACTCATAGAGCGTAAATTTCCAGTACAAAAATACACTAGCAAAAACAAGATTATTAACTTTTTCTAAATCCATCAAATTGAATAGCGCAAACAAATGAAATGACAATTGGTCGGATATCTAAGGCAAATAATGAACCTTTAAAAATATAAATGTTAATGCTATAATTTGAATAAATAATAGCATATAGATATGTTTGAAAATAGACAATTCTTTATACTTTGATTCTATATATTTACTAACTAATACCCCAACTATGAAAGATAATACCGGAATAAGATAATGTCGAACTTCATATAGGTCCCCGTTAATCAAACCTATCCCAACAAAAATTAAATTTCCTGTTTGTGCATTAGCAAAAATTCCCCCACAATTAACAAAAGTATATGCATCAAAAACCACCTACCAAGGTCAGTAGCAAACAAAACATCAATTGTTCATGTACAGGTAGGTTTTTATTAATCAACGTCTCACGAATATTCATATATTTAGCCTCTCCTACATCATTACAAGTTAATCAAAAAAATTGTTTCCCAATCATCAGGATTTTCAGAACAAGAAAAAAACACATTTCTAATTGTTTTTCTAGTGGTTCTCTGAACTGAAAGCTCTGGTAGATTATCTAAAGAAAAAGAAATCTGCAGCCAGTGTCTCAGTATTTGCTTCAAAAATCATGATTGATATATTCACAAAACAAAAAAATTTTAACCATACCAAGTGGAAAAGCTGACTGGATGATGTCTGTTATAATCCAACACCGCAATAATTTTTTTAGGTTTAATGATAGCTCCTGCTTCTTCTTTCGCTTCTTTTTATAACATTTTCCCTCACACTTTTTTTAAAAGCATCTTGATAGCCACCAGGAAGAGCCCATTTTCCCATCTAACTGTTCCTTAACTAAAAAGAATTTTTATTATCCTTGATAATAGCAGCTCTAGTTTCTACTTTAGGAGTTTGATATCCTATTTCACTGGCAAAATGCTCTTTTTATTTTTTTCTGGAGATATATCATATTTATAAAGCAAGCATTTCACAGAAATTTCTCTAATTCTTTCCGAACGTTCTCTATCAAATTTATCTTTTGCTATATGCAAGAGAGCATTGAGCTAAAAATTGCAACTCTTTTGCCCATGATTTCCAGATACCTTCCATATAAACTCTAACCACATCTTCTATTCTTCTTATAAAAAAATCGCATCTTTAACGTCTAGAAAATCATAATCATTACTCATTAAAAAAACATTAGCCAACTCAGGTCTAATATTATTTTTTTATCAGCAGTTAAATACAATACGTTATATTGAAAGAGTCGGCCCTTCTGAAAAAGTATAGTTAATATTATTATTACTAAATACTTTTTCTAAATCTTTGTTATTTTACATTCTAATTTTTTTATCTATTAATAATTTTTGGTACATAAAACTACCTCCACGCTTATCTATATATTATAACATACTTATTTTTTTATTTTTTTCTACTTAATTTTCTTATTAATTCCTAACACTTACAAAAGTTATGATTAATACAATATATTTTTTTATTAATTATTTTTATAAAACTATTATTAACGATTAAAAATTTTTCTCAAATTTCTTGTAAGTTTTGATTATTAGTTGTATAATTATTATTGTAAGTATACGGTAAGGAGGAATAGAATGAAATACATTATTTCTTTATTTTGGGCTTTCATTTTTCATTTGTAACAATATTTATAATTACATCTATTTTTAGGGAGTAACTCTGAAGTTAATACGCTTAGGGACTGCGCAATTTTATCTGTAATCTTCACAGTATTTGTTGCTCTACTTGATGCTATTGGTTTTGGATAAAAAGAAGAAGAAAAATTAATTTATAAAAAAATAAAATTTATTATTAAAAATAGGAATGGGACTTATGTTGCTTTTCCTATTTTTTTCTAAATAGGAGCACTACATATATGAATAATTTACTTGCAACTATGTGTTATATTGATAATGGTGACAGTTATCTTATGCTTAAGCGTAATAAAAAGAAAAATGATATTCATGAAGGGCTTACTATCAGTGTTGGTGGTAAGTTTGAAATTGGAGAAAGTCCCGAAGATTGCGTTATTCGAGAGTAAAAGAAGAAACGAATCTTGATATCATTAAACCCTAAACTTCGTGGCATAATCACTTTTTCCAAATTTTGATGGAAATAAAGATTGGTATACATATGTATTTACAGCAAAAGATTATACAGGTAACCTTACAAAAGATTGCAATGAAGGAGATTTAGTTTGGGATTAAAAAGAATGAAATACAAAAATATAAAAAAACTTGGGAAGGTGATTATATATTTCTTGATTGGCTAGTGCAAGATAAGCCTTTCTTTTCAGCTAAATTTAATTATAAAGACAATAAATTTATTGATTATGAAGTAACTTTTTACGACTAAAGGAGCAATATTATGAATATTGAATTAAATAAAATTTTTGAAACACACTATACTATCAAAGGTGAAAAATAGTGCTAAAAAGTATGGGGAGTGGTGATTTGGAGTATTATCTACACCTAGTCTAGTGGCTTTTATGGAAAAATTCTGCAAAAAAATTACTTAAATAATTTTCTTAATGAGGAACTAGGTAGTGTTGGTAGTAATATTAATATAAATCATCTTGCTCCAACTCTTATCGGAAAAAGTATAATTGTCAAAGGTACAATTAAAGAAATTATCAAAGAAAAGATAATTATCTTTAGTCTTGAAGCATACGAAGGTGATAAACAAATTGCAACAGCTGATCATACACGTGTAATAATTAATAATAAGAAATTTATGAAAAAAATTAATATCTAAATAAGCAAATAAAAACCTCCTATTTAGGAGGTTTTTATTTTCTAATTTTACATTTAAAATTCATTAGAAAACATTAATTCTAAAAAAATATTCTTTAAGTACTTTTATATAAGTACCTTTCATACCTAATGATTTTGACTCTATAATACCTGCACTTTCTAATTTTCTAAGTGCATTAACAATAACTGAGCGAGTAATTCCTACTCTATCTGCAATTTTACTTGCGATAAGTAGTCCTTCTGTTCCCATCTAATTCTCTGAAAAATATGTTCAATTGCTTCTTTTTCTGAATATGATAACGAATTAAGAGCCATATTCACCATATCTTTGTCCCTAGCTAGATTTTTTTCTTTATCTTGTTTTTCATGAAGAATTTCAATTCCTACTACTGTTGACGCATATTCTGCTAACACCAAATCATCATCTTGAAAGTCATTATCCATTCTTCCGATAACAAGAGTTCCAAGGCGTTCTCCCCCGCCTCTTATTGGTAAAATTACAGTATAGGTATTCCCATCAAATCTTTCTTTCTCTTCATCTGGGAAAATAGAAAGCGGATCTTGAAATGGAATATTAACCTTCGTAGCATATACTTTTAATGTTGCATCTAAATAAGCTTTAGGCACTTTCCTCGCACGAATAATTTCTTCCATACGTTCGTTAGAATAATCTACAATAGAATCATACCCAAGAATATTACCTTCTACATCTAAAATATAGACAACAGAATCTAAAATAGGACTTAAGCGCATTGCCATTGCTTCAAAATCGACATTATCATGACGTCCTTCTTGTAAAATTGTACTTATTTTTTTCTTGTTTTTTTGTAATAAACTCGCCATTTTTTTCTCCTTACAAAAAAATACTTCCTCGACTATTATACCACTATTCAAAAGGAAATTGTAAGACTTTTCAATAAAAATATTTTAATCAATTCTGAAATTTTCTAAAAATTTTTAATGATCTTTTTGCGTATTTTTCATATTTTTTTCCTTTTTATCTCTAATTTTCTCTGGAAGAGGTTTTATTATACCGAAGTTTGCATTCATAGGTTGGAAGTTTTTACTAGTATTGTCTACTATATAATTTGCCATTGCTCCAATCATAGTTTCAGTTGGGAAAAACTACTTCTTTTTCCTTCAGTGTTGTATAATGCATTTAGTGCTGCTACAATTCCAGAAAGCTGCACTTTCAACATAACCTTCAACGCCTGTCATTTGCCCTGCAAAAATAAATATTTTCCTCATCTTTTTAGACGATATGTTTTTCTAACAATTGAGGAGAGTTTAGATATGTATTTCTGTGCATAACTCCATAACGAACAATACTAGCATTTTTCTAAACCTGGAATCATATTAATAATTCGTTTTTTTGTTCACCCCATTTTAAATGTGTTTGGAATCCAACTATATTATATAGTGTTCCCTCACTATTATCTTGGCGAAGTTGCACTACAGCATAAGGGCGTTTATCAGTTTTTGGATCTTCTAGACCTACTGGTTTCATCGGCCCAAATAATAAAGTTTTTTCCCCACGTTTAGCCATTTCTTCAAAAGGCATACAACCTTCGAAATAAATTTCTTTTTCAAATTCTTTTAACGGAGCTGCTTCTGCTGTAATTAATTCATTATAAAATGCAAAAAATTCATCTTTTGTCATCGGACAATTTAGGTACGCAGCTTCGCCTTTGTCGTAACGCGATTTTAGATATACTTTATTCATATCTATAGAATCTTTTTCAATAATTGGGGCTGCCGCATCATAAAAATACAATCCATCCTGTTTTGTATATTCCTTAATGTTCTCACTCAGCGAATCAGATGTTAAAGGTCCTGTAGCAACAATAACAGGATTCTCTCCTTTAGGAATTTCTGACAACTCTTCTTCTATAACATTGATATTTGGATGGTTTTTAATAGTCTTTGTAATCATTTCTGAAAAACTTATCTCTATCAACCGCTAACGCTCCTCCAGCAGGAACTTGCGTAGCATCTGCACATTTCATGATTAAAGAATCAAGCATTCTCATTTCTTCTTTCAATAAACCTACAGCATTCGTAATATTATTAGCTCTTAATGAGTTTGAACATACTAACTCAGCAAAATTTTTGCGTTTTATGTGCTGGTGTCATCTTTTTTGGACGCATTTCATAAAGGTCTACTTTAATTCCACGCTTAGCAAGTTGCCATGCTGCTTCACTTCCGGCAAGACCAGCTCCAATTACAATTATTTTCTTTTCCATTAAATATCTCTCTTTCTATTTTATAGTAAGTCTGAAAAAAATCTTCTTTTTGTTCTTTTTTTCTCTGCGATTTCCTTCATATCTTGTTCAATTACACGACCATTTTTATCAAAAATATATGTTTCAATACTAGTTAATGTATCATCGATTAGCTCTGAATAATCATCACGAGATTCGTAAGCAACGATTTTTTTCTAATCTAGGTTTTTGTTTTTAGGAGCTTTTGGAGTGAAAAATTGTGCAGCAATCTTCAAATGGAAGATTTGAAATTTCTAATGTCTCTATATCTTTTTGCAATTTTTATAATATCTACTTTATCCATACTCAACAGTGGACGCAATATCGGCATATTTGTTACATTATTGATACAGTTCATAGATTCCAATGTTTGGCTGGCTACTTGTCCTAAAAGATTCTCCTGTGGCAAGGGCTAAAGCATCCCTCTTTTTGCTAACTTCTTCTGCAATACGTAGCATAAATCTTCTTGTAGAAGTCATTGTATAATTTGATGGAACGCATTTAACTATTTCTGTTTGTAGTTTTGTAAAATTAACCACATGTAATTTTATTTTTTTCCTACAACTTCACTAAGTTTAATAGTTAGGTCAAAAATCTTTTTGTAATGCATCAGCTGACGTAAATGGAGGCGATTGAAAATGAACCATTTCCACTTCTACACCTTTTAACCTGCAACATATGAGCTGCAACAGGAGAATCAATTCCCTCCTGATAATAGCAATAATGCTTTTGATGAAGTATTGACAGGAAAACCACCAGTCCCCTTTTATAAAGTCTGTGAAAAATAAAAATTCCTTCACTACGAACTTCTACATTAATAATAAAAATCCGGTTGTTTTACATTAACTTTTAAATTTTTATAATTAACAAGTACGTGACTACCAAAAATATTATTCAACTCATTAGTATTATGTGTGAAAATTTTTATTTGGACGTTTTGTTTGTATTTTAAACGTATACTCTTTATCTAATTTTCGTTTTTTTAATAAATTATCTACTGCTTTTTTTGCTTCTTCTATATCCAGTGGCGCTCGCAATACTGGTGAAAAATTGTGGATTCCCTGGAACACGTTTTAAGCGATTCATTATTTCTACTACATCGTCGTTATTGTCTAAATGGATATACATTCTATCATGTTTTGTTTGAACATGAAATCCTTTTTAATCCTTGAAGATTGTAACGAATATTTTTTTGTAAGTTTTTTTAAAAATTGATTTCTATTTCCAGACTTTAGAGTAAGTTCTCCATATCTGACTATTATATGACTATATTCCACTTTCAATTACCTCTTTAAATTTTTTTATAATATTCATCTTTAAATACTTCGATAAATTTTTTTAACTTCTTCTAATTTTTGTCTCATACGAGAAACTAACTCGAATACTTCCTTCAATATTTTCTTTTGATAAACCACGAGTGTATAAAGCTTCATTCAAATGAAAAGTTCTTGACGAACAAGCACTCGTCGTTGAAACCATAATTCCACGTTCATTTAATGCATTGATAATGGCTTCTCCTTTTTATTTTTCGGAAGACTAATATTAATTATTGAATCTACAAAAATCATTTTGTAACGGAGAATTAATTATTACGTGCTCTATTGCGCTTAATTCATCAACAATTAATTTCTTATATTCATAATGTTTTTCTTTAACATCATTTACTTTCTCTTGAGTTAATCTCAATGCTTTTAGCAAGACTTACTGCTCCAGGAACATTTACAGTACCACTTCGAAGACCATTTTCTTGCCCTCCTCCAAAAGTAATATTGTGCGTCGTTCTTCGTGATTTTTAAATATAATGCTCCTACACCTTTCAAGCCGTGAAACTTATGTGCAGAAATAGAATAACTATCAATCATAGTTAAATCAATTTTTTTCTTTCAGTACCCTTGAACTCCATCAACATGAAAATGAATTTTTGGATAATCTTTGAGTAGTTCTACAATTTTACCAATAGGTTGAATGGCTCCAAAAATATTATTAACATGCATTACACTAACTAGAATAGTTTCCTTTTGTTAACAATGATTTTAAATGTTCTAAGTCAATAAATCCATTTTCATCAACATTAACATAGTCTAAAAATAAAAACCACGATGTTCTAATTCTCTAAATGTTTCTAATACTGAAGGATGTTCTATCTTCGAAAACTATAATTCTATTTCCAAAAATCTTTTTGTGTTCAACACTTCCTAAAAGAGCTATATTATTACTTTCAGTTGCACAAGATGTGAAATATATTGTATCACTTTCCACACCTAATATATCAGCAACTTGCGTTCTAGCTGCATTAAGAGTTTATTCACTGTTTTTCCCATATTTATTAATACTAGCGGGATTCCCATAATAATTATTATTAACCTCAACAAAAGTTTTTCAAAACTTCATCATAAGGTTTTTGTAGTTGCACAATTATCTAAGTATATCATTTTTTTGACACCTTTCAATTACATATTTGTTGTTAACAAATCACTATAAAAGTATATAACAAATAGCTAGTTTTATCAATTGAAATCAATTTAATTTCAATTTTTCTTTAATTACTAAAATTGTATATATCTGGTTAACTTATGTCTATGTTTAATCAATAAATATAAAAACAGCTAAAAAAATAAATTACTTCCATTTATTTTTTTAGCTATTTCTTTATTCTCCATTAACTACATCTTTTAAAATCTGATCCCATTTTGGAAGATTTCTATCAATACGAACAGCTCGGTCGCTATTAGTCCCTAAAATATTATGTGATGAAGTTGCAAGTGCTACAACAACACCATCAACAGATAATTCATAAGAAAAAAATAGTTTTTATTCCATTATGTTTTTCTATCCACGTCTTAATAAACATATCTTGATTCTCAAATCTGATGTTATTTTTATAGAATATTTAACCTCTATATCAGAATAATATAGATTATAGTTAATTAGAGAATCTACATCTATCCCCAAACTATTTAGATAGTACTTTTTTTGGCTAAATTAAGCCAATCGTAAATATACTTATTATCTAAAAAGCCTGCTGAGTTAAAAAAATTTTTTTCTAATTTGAATTTTTATAGTTTTTCGTACATATTACTTCTCCTTTTGCTATTATATCAGAAATAGCTTGCATTAAGATAGCTGTAATTTCGTCATGACTTTTTCCTTCTTCTTTCAAACTAGTGGCATCTATTTCATCACCTACAACTATTTTAATTTCTGAAAAATAATCTAAAAATTTTTTTACTTGGAATTATTGCAAACGGAATGATTTTCGTTTTAGCTCTTGTTGCAATAAAAGATGCACCGTTATGTAATTGACCTAAATCTAACTCTTTTTGAATGGGAACGTGTACCCTCAGGGAAAACACCAACTACTTCTCCTTCTTTTAATAACTTAATACTAGAATTAATAGCTGCTCTATCGAAAGTTCCGCGTTTAATAGGAATTGCTCCAGTTGCTTTTAATGATTGCTTTTATGAATGGAATTTTTAAATAATTCTTCTTTTGCAATAAATCGAATTTTTTTATCAAAAACGCTGGAAACAATAATGGATCATGATTGCTCAAGTGATTTCCTGAAATAACAACACCTTTTTGCATTCTCTATTTTTTTCGCCATTAATTACTGTTACTTTATAAAAAAATTTTATAAAAACAATAATAACAACGTTTTTTTACAAAGTTATACATTCTTTTCTCCTTATCCTTCTGCCTTCTTAATTAATTCTGTCATCTTTTCTACTACTTCAGTTATAGTTAAATTAGTTGTATCTATCAACACTGCATCATCTACTTTTTACAAGTGGTGCTATATCACGGTTTTCATCTTGATAGTCACGCGCCGCTATATCTGCTTTAACCTTATCGAAATCAATATCAACTACCCCTTGTCGTTCAAAATCTAAAACACGACGTCTCGCTCTTTCTTCAACGGATGCTGTCAAGAAAATTTTTACATCCGCGTTAGGTAACACTACCGATGCTATATCTCGACCATCCATTATTATATTATTACTCATTGCAAGGTTTCTTTGGGTGTCAATTAAAAATTCGCGAACCGCAAGTGATTTAGCAAATAGTGATGTGAATTTTGACACTTCTGCAGTTCGAATTTTTTCACTAACATCTTCACCATTGACGAAAACATATTGAACCCTATCTATAAACTTCACTTCAAACTTTACTTTGCTCAATAGTAACTCTATTTTTTTTTCATCTAATTCTGTTAAATTATTTTTCAAAAAATCATATGTTAATCCACGATACATCGCACCTGTATCAACATAATTATATCCTAAATCTTTTTGCTACCATTTTAGTTATTGTGCTTTTTACCTGAACCAGCTGGTCCATCTACGGCTACTGATATGTATTTCATTATTTACCTCTCAGTCAAATTTTTTTCATGATTAATTATAGCATAAACTCATACTAAACACTAGCTTTTAAAGAGAAAAATTCCATTTATAGTAACTTGAACTATACTCTTAGATTTGTTTTTTTAACATCATAGTATAACATTAATTAAATTGTATAAAATCAAATACTTATTTTAATTTAAGTCCTAATAGTTTATCACGTAAGGCATTATTTTCCAAACTTTTCCTGCTTCATATATTTTTTTCATATCAACACGACTCGCCTTATCTTTTTATTGTTTTTATACGTTTATCTACTTCTTTTTTTGTTTTTAATGAATTTCCGCATACACATCTATAAGTAGAGTTTTCTCCACTTCCGAATAAAGTCATCTTCTTATGACAATTATCACAGCGAAGATTTGTCAAACGACTTATTACTTTTCTATTTCTACAAGTAGGAGATGAACATTTTTAACATCTTTTGTTCCTTTTTATCTACCTCAAGCATATAGCTTCCACACTCTTCACACTTTTTCCGCTAATATTATCATGTTTAAACTTATCCTGACTATCTTTTTATTTCTAAAATACATTCCCTCGTATAATCCTTAATATCTTTTAAAAACTTATCTTTTGATAGTTTGTTTTTAGCAATATTATCTAATTGTTTTTCCCACGTTGCAGTAAGCGAAGGGCTTTTTAGATTTTTCGGTACTAAGTTTAACAGTTGCTTAGCTTTTGTTTGTTGTTTTTTTATCCTACCGTTATCTAAAACCAAATAATCATTAGTAAATAATTTTTCTAGAATATCTGCACGAGTCGCTACTGTTCCGATACCATTAGTTTGTTTTAGAATTTTTTTCTTTCATTATCATCATCTACAAAACTCAAAAGGATTTTCCATCGCATAAATTAAAACTACCTTCTGTGTAATAACTCGGTGGTGTTGTTTGTTTTTTTATTATACTGCAAACTATCCAAGCTAAAATTCTTTAGTAGAAAAACTAATTTTTATCCTCAATCTCGCTTCTACTTAACTCTTTAAAACCAAGTTGAATTACTTTTTGTACTTTTTAGCGGTAAATACTTTATTATCTAATTTAAAAACTATAACTTGTCTCTTCATATTTATAATCAGGTAGAAGGTTTTCAAGGAATCTTGTTACTACTAAATTATAAATCTTAAAGCTCTGTATCAGATAAAGACATATAATTTGGCTTTTTGCTCCGTTGGAATAATTGCATGATGATCACTAACTTTAGAATTATTTATAATTCTCTTCGTGTTAAAAATCTTTTTCACGTAGCAGTTTAGCAGTTATTTCCTTATAATCACCACCAATAGCTCGTAAGCGATCAGCTAAAGTATTTTTCATATCAGTTGTCAAATATCTACTATCAGTACGAGGATATGTCAGTACTTTATGAGATTCGTATAAACGTTGAATAATATTAAGTGTCTGTTTTGGAGACAATCCAAATAATGCACTTTACTGCTTGCTGGATATCAGTTAAATTATATAGTGGTTTCGGGATAGAAGTTTTTAATCTTAACCTCTACCTTATCAAAATTAATAGTTTTATTTTTTTATTATCACTAACAAACTTTTTCAGCATTTAGTAAAATTATACTCACTTTCTCCACAGTTAAATCTAATACCATCAACTACTGCTTCAAAAAGTATAATACTCACGCGGTTTGAAATTCTTAATTTTTTTCTTCACGTTCAAACACCATCTGCAATGTTGGAGTTTGAACACGACCATAATTTAATGATGCATTATACTTCAATGTTAACGCTCTTGAAGCATTAATTCCAACTAGCCAGTCAGCGTTAGCTCGGGCAACACCAGAGTAATAAAGTCCAAGATAATCATCACCAGCTTTAAGATTTTTTTGAATCCATCTTTTTATAGCTTTATCTGTAACAGAAGAAATCCATAAACGCTTAACTTTCTTTTTGCAATTTGCTTTTTCAAGAATATAACGTGCAACAAGTTCTCCCTCACGTCCAGCATCTGTTGCTATAATAACTTCATTAACATCTTTTTCTATTAACTGCAGTTTCTATTATTTTATATTGTTTAAAAGTTTTCTTTATAATCTCTGTTTTCATATACTTTGGAATCATTGGCAAATTTTTCTAAACTTACATTGTTGAACTCCTTATATTTATCAGGAGTTTGCAACGTTACCAAATGCCCTAATGCCCAAGTAACGATGTACTTATCTCCTTCTAGACAACCATTCTTGTTATTTTTGCACCAAGATTTCTCGCTATATCACGAGCAACAGATGGTTTTTCACACAATACTACACTTTTCATTGTTATTCCTCACAAAATTTTGATAATTCAATTAAAATATTTATATTTTAGTATTTTTATATTTTCTCTATGTATATTTATTATAATGGAAATTTATTTAAATATCCAGTAGCCACCTGATTAAAAAAATTTGTATTTACTCTTATAAATATTAAAATAATTAATTTAAAATTTCATAAAACATATAATCATTATCAATATATAAAAAACTTTAATTGTAAAATTCAAATAAAAAAATATTATAATTTACTTATATTACTATTGAGGTCTTTATTTTATGAAACTTTATTTAGCTGGAGCATTATTTAATGAGGGAGAAATTTCTCAACGTTTGAAAGAAGGTCGTTTATTAAAGGAACGTTTTGGAGAAAAAGTTATCAGTTTTTAATCCAATTGAACAACCGTTTAATGAAGATAAACAAACTTTACCTACTCCACAAGAAATTTTTCGTGGAGACACAGAAGCTATACATAACTGTGATATTTTTTTAGTTGATATTACTAATGAAGATAGTGGTGTTATGGTTGAGTTAGGCTTAGCAATTGCCCTAAAAAAACGAATTATTGCCATCAATTCTGATATCCGTCTAAAATCTGCAAATAAATATGAAATTCCTAGTTATGCAATGAACCATTATGTTCTTGGTGGGATTTTTAGAACATGGAAAACTTGTATATTCTTTTTGATGAAGCATTAAAAGAATTAGAAGGACTATTTTGCTTAAGTAAATAGTCTTTCTACTGTAACAACATTATAATAAAAACATCCTTAGCGTTAGTTTTGCTATAACTAACCTTAAGGATGTTTTTATTTTAAATATCATCTTTTTCTTTATTATCTATTCTAATTTTAAATCTCATGCCGTGCTCATATGGTTTAAAGGCTATATTCTAAATCATAACTTTCTAATATTTTTTTACAATATATAACCCTAGCCCCAGTACCATTTTGTGGTTTATTAATTACTTGAGTATGATAGAAAATCTTGAATAAATTTTTGTGCTTCTTCGCTTAATGGCTTACACGGATTATCTATATATAAATATTCTTCATCGTCATATATTTGAATACTACTGTCTTCCGAAGAGTATTTAATTGCGTTACTAACAACATTAGATAATACTTTATCTAATGCCTGCTTACTCATAAGTATAGTTGTAGTATCTTTTTACACCATTATTTATCTTAATGTTTTTCACCAAATACATTTCTCTATATCTATCAATCATAATTTCAACAGCGTTCTTTATATTTAATATTTGTTTATTTTTCAGTCCATTCTTGAAACTTAGAAGATTCTAAAATCTCTCCTAATAATATACTTAGACTATCAATCTTTAAAATAGTTTCAGATAAATATTTATTATGATCTTTATAAACACCCACATTATACTTCATATTTTCTAAAATAATTCTAATTCCTGTTAAAGGTGTTTTTAGTTCATGAGAAGCCGCTCTCAAAAAAACGCAACTTTTTGTTCTTGCAATTCGATAATATTTTTTTATTCTTTATTTCTAAATCATTTATAGTAGTTAACAATTTACTGTATACTTTATTAATTTGTGAACCTACTCTCCCAATTCACCTTTATTCCCTTCGTCAAATCTAGCATCTAACTCCATATTTTGCATTTTTAGTGACTTTTGAAATATATAAAAGTGGCTCTGCCAGTCTCTTAGAATAAACATATGAAAATATAAAACTAAATATTAACGTTAATACAAGTGTATATGGAAGATACACCAATACAATGTCTATTGCCTCATCTATTAAATTAGTGCCTGAAATAAACTGTACTGATAAGTTTTTATTATCTTTTTGTTTTTAGTGTTCTTTCCTCAATAATAATATATGTAGATTCATTATTTTTATTAATGTTTAAATCCTTTACTATTTGTGAATCATCTTTAGGTGTTTCTTCCTTCAAATGTACAGAAATCCTCAAATTTTTTTGAATATGATTCCAATAATAATGGAATCTCATCCGAATTTTTCTTCCAAATACTTTTATTAAAAATATCTGCACTCTCATTTATTTTATTTCTTTGATTCTCCGCGTAAAAAAATCGGAAAAAGTAAAGTATACTATTGCATGAATAATAATTATAGCTGTACCTAAAATTCCTAATGTCTTGAAAAAAATTTCTTGAAAAAAATTCCCATATTTTTATCATAATTGCAACTTATACCCCACATTTTTTTACTGTAACTATACAATCCAGTTCTAATTTTTTCTTAAATTTTTAATATAGACATCTATTACTCTATCATATGGTACATCATCACTATTATTCCATACATAATCTAATATTTGCTCTCTACTCATTACTTGATTAGAATGCTTTCAGAAGAAATTTAAGTACATCTATCTCTTTTTGGCTTCACATCCACCTCTACATTAGCATATACAGCCTTATAACTTGTAAAAATCTACTACAGCTTCTCTATATTTCCAAATTTCATGATTACCATAATGTCTTTTTAATAAGGCGTTTACCCTTTTTGCTAATAAAGGAAGTGAAAAAAAGGTTTAGTTACATAATCATCTGCTTCTAAATCAAAATCCTTTTTAATTGAGATATTTCATCTTCCATAGCGCTTAGTATAATAACAGGAATATTACTTTGAGTTCTTATTTCTTCTAATACTTCATAGCCATTTTTTTCTGGCATCATGAGATCTAGAACAATTAAATTTATTTCAATATCATTAAAAAAATATTTATTGCTTCCACACCATTTCCAGCTGTAAAAACATTATATCCATATTCTTTTAAATATTCTTCTACTCCTGTTAGTATTGTTTTGTTCATCATCTACTACTAATATATTCATCGTTATATTTTTCCTTTGGTATTATTCTCATATTTAAGAATAACATGTTGACATATTTTTTTTCAATTTACTATTAATTAATTGCTAATCTTAGTAAACTAAAATTAGCAATTAATATGTTTTATATTGTTTTTAATTTTTATCCTGTAATTGTAATACAACGTCCGCTTCTTTTTGCTAGTTGATTACTGTGAGTTACTACAATTACACATTTATTTCTTTTCTCGCTGAATCTTTTTAATATATTAATAATATCCTCAGCCGTTTTTTTCATCTAAGTTACCAGTAGGTTCATCTGCTAATATTATTGGTGCTTCTGAAACAAGAGCTCTCGCGATAGCAACACGTTGTTGCTGTCCTCCTGAAAGTTTCATAATATTTCTTTTTATTTGTTCTTCTTCTAATCCTAATTGTAATAAAAATATCTTTATTCGCTTTTGAAGATACTAATTTTAAATTTTCTAACGGTGTTAAATAATCAATTAAGTTGTAATTTTGAAATACTAATGATATTTGGTGACTTCTATGGTAATTATATCCTTTCTCACTAATATCTTGATTATTAAACAAAAATTTCTCCACTAGTAGGTGTATCTAATCCTGCAAGTAGCGATAATAGTGTAGATTTACCTGCCCCAGATTTACCTACTATTGCATAAAAATTTTCCTTCTTCAAATTCAACATTCAAATTTCTTAAAAACTTTTTCTTTTCTGTTTTCATATGAATAACTAACATTTTTAATTTTTTTAAAATTGACATATACTTTGTTCCTCTCTTAGCTCATTTTTGATAAAATTTCTTTTGGCTTCATTCTTAATGTTATTAAAGATGTTATTACAATAGAACACACTATTATTAAGAATAATATAGCTGATACTGTTAGAACATATCCTAACTCTACTTTTTACATTTAAAAATTTGTTGGGAAATTGCTTCTGGTAAATTATCTACCCCTAGCTTATCTATAGCATTTTTTTACTCCATATTTTTAAAAATAACATTTTCTAAAAACACTAGATAAGATTATACTAAACACAGCGATATATACTAATTCTATTATCTGTTGCAATATAATTTTTGTTTTTGAAGTTCCTATAGATAATAATATCCCTATTTCGTGTAATCTTTCTCTTAGCCAAAATATTAGAACTAATGATAAAATTATCACACTTGCTATAATACTTCCTATTTTTTTACCATATCTATTATCTTTTCTATACTTTTGTAAAGAAGCGATAACTGTTTGGAAATTTTTATTAGATTTTTACTATTTCTGTATCTTCTATTGCTAGATTTTTCTGCTGATTTGGCAACATCTTCTAACTTCTCTGGATTTTTTTACAAAGTAATCTACAGACGTAACCTTTTTATCACTTTCAGAATATCCCATTAATTCTTGACTTGATTTATAATCTGTATAAACTGTGTTTTCTATGAAATCTGAACTCAATCCTTGAAATTCATTATTCTTTGTTCCTGAATAAATACCTACTACTTCATAGTCTTTTGTTAGTAGTCTTTTGTTCAGAACTATTTGCTTTTTCTAATTTTATTTTACTTCCAATATCAAGATTATTTAATTTTTGCAAATTCTTCATGAACCAGTACTTTATTACGATCTTCAGGACCTATATGTCTTCCTTTTTTTCAATTTCAATACTTCGCTTTTTAAAGTCTGAATTATCTGCAGTATTAGTATTTGCATTTAACATAACTAAATTGTTTTTATTTTTTTTCTCATCTAAAAATAAGATTATTTTTGTCCCTCAACAACCTTACTCCCTAAAAGATTAACAGGTGTTGCAAATTGATAATTTGCCCCTTTTTATATCATGTAAGTTTGTAATTTTATCCAATTTTTTTCACAGATATTTCTTTATCAGTTTTTGATAAATTTTTAACAGTAAATCCGAAATTAGAGCTCTCATATATCTTGTTTGAAATACCCTTTACAGTATGATTTAAAAATATTACTACTTAATAATACCGTTGATATAATTGTAAGTAGCATAAACATAATTATACTTCTAACCTTTTTCTAGTTATATATAGATAGGCTCTTTTAAAAAGTTGTCATAGCTATTACTCCTTTCTTTTACCATTTACTCATCTACAAAGTATAACTAGTTAATATTTTTGTAACAATTCTTTTTGGTTTTTATAAATTAATCGAATTGATGTAATACAAATCGCTATTACAATTACCGCTAATCCTATTCCTACAACACTCATCATATCTGTAAGGTTTTACACTTACATCTAATGATGTTATCATTTTACTCGCTCCTTCTACCTCTGCATTAGCTCCTAGATTTAGACCTTTTGTTTGATTAGCAACACTCTCTGTAACAGATTTTATAGATTGTGATAAAATTTGATTTCCTATACTTTGACTTACTGCTTTACCTATAAAAGTATGAAACGATAAAACTTGGAATACTGATTATAACTAACTCTAAAATAAATTGTCCTACTATTTTCGCCTTAGAAACTCCTAGAGCAAGGTTAACACCAATCTCTTTTCTTCTACCATTAATCCATAGGAATAATATTAGAGATAATATAATAATACTGAGATGCTACTGTTCCTATAAATACTCCATTAGTAATACCATATATAGAATCAAGTGATTTTTTTGTAATACTGGGAAGTTTTGATTACTTTTCACTAGTTCAAATAATTTCCAGTTAATAGGTAACTTCTTAGCTTCTGCTATAACTTTATCTACATTATCTTTACCATCTACTAAAAAAATATAGCATCTTGATAAATTTCTTTTCCATCTTCGTAATTATATAAAGTCTTAGTCGTTGTTGTATCTGCTATAAATATATTATCATACAACTCCATGTGACTAGATGTGTTTCCTTTGTTTTGACCTGTGAATATACCTACAATAGTTACTTCTGTTTCTTTATCAGATTTTTTTCTCGTTATCGGCATCATTCGGATTACCTTTTAATTTAATTTTGTCCCCTAATTTTTAAATTATTCTTTTTAGTGAAACCTTCATGTATTAAAACGCTATTTTTATCAGAATCTCGTAAATGTCTTCCTTCTTTTAATTTTAATGTTTCTGCAGAAAATCTATCATCTAGTGAAGAGTCGTTAGTTCCACTTACAATTACTGTTTTACTAAATTTCTTTTTGTTTTCTGATTTATTTTCTTCTAATCTGTGATTAGCTAATTTCAATGGTTCTAATCCAATTAAATCAGCTGACACATTCATTCTTTTTATGTATTTTTTTATACCTGGTATATTTTTAATTTGTTCAATATCCTTACCAACGAGGTTACCAGCACCCTCGCTGTTCCAGGATTTGTTCTTCTATTTATTTCCATAGAAAAACTACTTGTTATATTTTTGGAATGTTTCTTTTGATACCTTATCTGTTGATTTTTTTATAGATATTGTACTTAAAAATCATTGTAGACATACTTACTAAAATAAGAAATATGATCAATGTCTTCAATATCTTTCTTGTAATATAAAAACCATGCTTTTTTTAATATTGACATACATGTTCACCTCATAAATTATTTTACTGATTTTAATATAACAAAAGCAAAAATGAATTGTAAATGAAATAGAGAGAACAAATTAAATTTTTTTATAATTTGTTCTCTCTATAATTTATTTATACTATTTCCATAAATCTTCTAATAAGTGTGTTTGTGTTCTATCTGGTCCAGTAGAAAAAAATAGAAATCTTAACTCCAACCAACTCTTCTATTTTACTTAGATAATTACGCGCATTTTTCTGGTAATTCTTCTAAAGTAGTTACTCCTGTAATGTCTTCATCGAATCCAGGAAGTGTTTCTGTAAATTGGTTTTACATTCTTTTTATAATATTTTCACTAGCTGGATATTCTGTTAGTGTTTCACCTTTATAATCATAAGCTGTACAAATTTTAATTTCTTTTAGACCACTCAATACATCTAAACAGTTAACCGAAAGATTAGTCATACCTGATACACGCGCAGAGTGACGCATTACTACTGTATCAAACCACCCAATACGACGTGGACGTTTTGTAACAGTTCCGTATTCATGACCTACTTCACGAATAGTATCACCAATTTCATCGAATAACTCCGTTGGGAATGGGACCATCTCCTACACGAGAAGTGTAAAGCTTTTACTTATTCCTAAAACTTTAAGACCATTTGTTGGGAGAAATCCATTACCAACAGTAATTCCTCCAGCACTAGGATTTGATGATGTAACATACGGGTATGTACCATGATCAATATCTAACATAACCCTTGTGCACCTTCAAATAGTATATTTTTATTCATTTTATGTGCATCTTCTAAAAACTTTTGATGTATCTGTTACATATTCAGAAAGTTGTTTTCCATATTCAAAGTATTCATTGAATATTTCCTCAACAGTAAATCCTTCTACACCATAAATTTTTCTCAAATACTTCATTTTTCTACTAGATTTTGTTCTAATTTTTTTCTTAAATAACTCTGCATCTAATAAATCTGCTACACGGACACCACAACGTTTATACTTATCAACGTAAGTGGGTCCCTATACCTTTTTAGTAGTTCCTATCTTATTTTCTCCACGTCGTGCTTCTTCTACCTCATCAAGTTTTTAAGTGATATGGTAAAACAATGTGCGCTCTATTAGATATTCTTAATCCTTTACAAGTAACTCCGCTTTCTTTTAATCGATCAATTTCACCACATAACCATTTCGGATCAACTACTAATCCATTACCGATTATTGATAATTTATCTTCATTAAAAAAATTCCCGATGGAATTAATTGAAGTTTATATGTTTTACCGTCAAATTTAATTGTATGTCCTGCGTTATTACCTCCTTGATAACGCGCAATAACATCAGCTTTTTTTCTGCTAAGAAATCGGTAATTTTACCTTTTCCTTCATCTCCCCATTGTGATCCAACTACTACTATTGTAGACATAAATTACCCTCCTGTAAAAAGTAAGATTTATTTAATTATATTTTTATTTATTCAAGCAAAAAAATTATTATGTTTCTTTGATTATTCGGTTAAAAACACAAGTTACTTTATTATTCCTACTCAAACATATCCATTATAACATATTTTGCACTGATTTTTGTATATTTTTTTGTGTTAGAAAATTCGTAAAAAGAAGCCTTTTCGGCTTCTTTTTATAATTTTAGAATATCCCTAAAAATTGTTTCTGTTTCTTCATCAATATCGATATTTAATGCACTAGGTACTTTAGGAAGACCCGGCATCGTTAAGACTTTGTTAGCATAAGCAACTACAAAACCTGCTCCACTACGAAGTTTAACATCATTGATTGTAATTTTGAATCCTGTAGGACGCCCTTTTATTTTTGCATTATCAGTTAATGACGCTGGTGTTTTAGCCATACAAACTGGTAAACCACCAAAACCTAATTCCTCTATTCTAGCAATTTCAGTTTTAACTTCATCAGTTAGATTTACACCATCTGCTCCATACATTTCTCGACAGATTATTTCTATTTTTTCTGCAATTGGTGTTTCATCGTTATAAAGAAGTTTTAAATCTTCTTTATTGTTATCTATTGCACGAATCACTTTTTTTCTGCAAGGTCGAGTCCGCCTGCGCCACCATGTTCCCAAACTTCTGTTCTTGAAAGTTCAACACCTTGGTTAGCCGCCCACTCTTCTAAAAAAATGCTAATTCTTTTTTTCAGTATCTGTTACAAAAAAACATTTAAAGCAACTACAACTGGCAGATTATACTTTTTCATATTTTCTACATGTTTTTCTAAGTTAGCAACACCAGCTGCAAGTGCTTCTATATTCTCTTCTTTAAGATCCTTTTCTTCAATATTTACCATGAAGTTTTAAAAGCTTTTTACTGTTGCTACTACTACTGCTGCTTTTGGTTTTTAACCCAGCTTTACGGCATTTGATATTTAAGAATTTTTCTGCACCAAGGTCTGCACCAAATCCTGCTTCAGTTATAACATAATCAGCATATTTTAAAGCAGTTTTTTTGTTGCTAAAATTGAGTTGCATCCATGAGCAATATTTTGCAAATGGCCCACCATGAATGATGGCTGGATTATTTTCTAAAGTTTGAACTATATTAGGTTTAATAGCATCTTTTCAATAAAGAAGTTATAACACCTTCAATTTTTAAATCTTTCAGATAAATAGGTTCACCTTTTGAGTTATAAGCGACAAGAATATTACGAAGTTTTTCTTTTAAATCAGCTATTCCTTCTGATAAACATAGAATTGCCATGATTTCACTAGCAACCGTAATATCAAAAACCATCTTCTCGTTCTAACTCTGTTCCTGCATTTACTTTTAATGTGACGTAAATCACGTGCATTCATATCCATAACGCGATTGAACACAATTTTATCAATATCAAGTTCGTTGCCTTGGAAAACATGATTGTTTACTAATACAGCAATAGCATTATGTGCCGTTGTAATTGCATGCATATCTCCAGTAAAATGTAAATTAATTTCTTCCATAGGTACTCACTTGAGCATACCCACCACCTGCAGCACCACCTTTGCGACCAAGTACTGGGCCTAATGATGGTTCACGAAGCGCAACACATGATTTTTACCAAGTTTGTTTAGAGCATCTGATAACCCAATAGTTACTGTTGATTTCCCTCACCACTTGATGTTGGATTAATTGCAGTTACTAAAATTAATTTAGCATCTTCTTTAATACCATGTTTAATATTCTTTTGTTTGAATTTTTGCTTTATAGTTTCCATAAAGAATTAAATCTTCTTCACTTAAACCTAATTTTGCAGAAACCTCTGCAATATGTTTTTCTCACATTCATTTGAAATTTGAAAATCTGACTTCATATTTTACCTCATTGTAACGAAAGTTGCTAGGTAGCTACTATATGTCTTTCGCTTTTCTACTTTTATAATTCTCTGTATAAAAACTTTTTAATCTATAGTATCACTTATTTTAGTCTTCTAAACCTGGAATACGTTTATAAATCTTATCAATATTAACCAAATGTACTTCTAGTGCAAAGCAGCTATCTAGTACTTCTTTAGAAACAGTGTTTTTGAATAACTTCGTTTTCCTCTAAAAGTTGTCTAAATGGTATACCTTCGAACCAAGATTTCATGGCAAGTGGTTGAACTAAATCGTATGCTTCTTCACGAGAAAAAAATCATATTTTTCTATTAAATTACTCATTGTTCTTTGAGCAAAAGATAACACCATTAGTCGCATAAATATTTTTTTATCATATTATCTGTAAATACTGTTAAGTTTTTTTAACAACATTTGTAAATCTATTCAACATATAGTCTAATAATGTTGTTGCATCACTACTTAAAATACGTTCTGCACTTGAGTGAGAAATATCACGTTCATGCCAAAGTGGAATATTTTCCTATGAAGCTAACATATATCCACGCATAATTCTTGCACATCCTGCCATATTTTCACTTGAGATTGGATTTCGTTTAGTGCGGCATCGCACTAGAACCTTTTTGATTTTTGAGAAAAAATTCTTCCGCTTCACGGACTTCTGTACGCTGTAAGTGACGAATTTCCACACCAATTTTTTCAATAGAACTTGCTATTAAAGCCAACGTTGAATAATAATCGGCATGACGATCACGTTGTAATGTTTGTGTTGAAATGTTACTTGACTGAATTCCTAATTTTTCGCACACATAATCTTGAACTTCAGGTGGAGTGTTAGAGAATGTTCCAACTGCTCCAGAAATTTTACCTACTTCTATTATTTTTCTAACTGCCTTAAAGCGCTCAATATGACGGTTGAATTCATCATAATATAAAGCAAATTTTAATCCGAAACTACTGATATCAGCATGTACCCCATGAGTACGGCCGATACATGGTGTAAATTTATATTCTAAAAGCTTTTTTTCTTTTAATACCTCTTGGAATTTTAGTAAATCTTCCATGATGATATCGTTAGCTTGTTTGTATAAATAACCATATGCTGTATCAACAACATCAGTAGAAGTAAGCCCATAATGAACCCATTTTTCTTCTCCCAAATAACTAGACACATTACGAGTAAATGCGACAATATCATGTTTAGTTTCTTTTTCTAATTCTAAGATTCCTTCTAAATCAAACTTAGCATTTTCAAATAATTTTTTTACATCATTTTCTGGAACAACTCCTAGTTTACTCCATGCTTCAGTTGCAAAAAGTTCTACTTCTAAATATGCTTTAAAACGATTTTCATCACTGAAAATACTACGCATAGGTTCTCTACTATATCTTTCTATCATTAAAGTATCTCCTAGATTTCTATATTTTTACTTCATTTACTTAATATTATAATGAATGGTGACCTATATCTTTACGGAAAAAAACAAGTCATCGCATTCTATTTTTTTCCTATTTCATTATATACTTTTTCACGTGCGGCTTGCAAGTTTTCGCCACTAGCACAAACTAATAAGACGCGTCCTCCATTTATTACAATATTATCATCTACTTGTTTTTGTTCCCATGTGAAATACCGGTGTTGTTAATTTTTCTAAACCATTTATAACTGCACCTTTTTCACTTTTTCTGGATAACCTTTAGCTGCCATAACAACCCTCAATAAATGCATCTTTATTCCATTTTCAACTGAACATCCTTACCGTCGATGATATTGTTAGAAATTTCATATAAACTACTCTCTAGTTTTAATAGCAAGACTTTCACTTTCTGGATCTCGAAAACGAACATTAAACTCAATAGTTTTTCACACCATCAGCACACTTCATAAGACCAGCGTAAAGTATTCCATAAAATGGCATCCCTTCACTACTCATAGCATCAACCATCGGTTGTACTACCTTCTCAAGCCTTCATTTACATCATCTTGTGTAATCTTTTTTAAGTGGACAATATGCTCCCATTCCCCTGTGTTTAATCCTTCATCATTATCAAAAAGCACGTTTATGATCTTGAGCAATTTCCATTGGATAAACTTTTCTATCGGAAACAAAGCACATTAGAGAAAATTCTTCTCCAGAAAGAAACTCTTCAATTACAACATTAGCTCCCAGCTGCAGCGAATTTAGAATTACACATCATTTCTTTAAGTTCGTATTGAGCTTCTTCTAAAGTTTCAGCGATAATTACACCCTTTACCAGCGGCAAGACCATCAGCTTTCAAAACGATTGGAGCTTTTTGCTGAGATAAATATTCACTTGCTTTTTCATAGTCGCTAAAAACTTTCGTGTTTAGCTGTAGAATATTATATTTTTTTCCATCATCATTTTGGAAAAACACTTTACTTCCTTCTAATTGTGCTGCTTTTTACTTGGTCCAAAAGCGCGAATACCTTTTTCTTGGAGTTTATCAACCAAACCATTTTACTAACGGTACCTCAGGTCCTACAAAAACTAAATCAATACTATTTTCTAATGCATAACTTGGGATATCATCTTCTTTGATGTCAATACAAATCCCAAATTTTTCTACTGCTGGATTAATACCAGCCATATAAACTTCGTGTCCTTCTTGGTTAAACTTGTAGGCGATAGCGTGCTCTCTTCCACCAGCACCCACTACTAATACTTTAGCCATTAGTGTTTAAAGTGGCGTATTTTTGCTGAAAAGCATCGCCACACCTTTCTCATTACAAGCATCTATACTTTCCTGATCGCGTATTGAACCACCAGGTTGTACGATTGCTGCAATATTATATTCTGCTGCTAAATCAGCGCTATCTCGCATTGGGAAGAAGGCATCTGAAGCAAGAACTGCACCATCTGCAAGAGCACCAGCCTGTTCAAGAGCTATTTTACATGAACCTACTCGATTCATTTGGCCGGCTCCTATTCCTAATGTCTGACCATTTTTAACTACAACAATTGCATTTGATTTAACATGTTTAACTACTTTAAGACCAAATTCTAAATCCGACATTTGTTCTTTAGTTGGCTGCTTATCTGTAACAACTTCATAATTTTCAGCTAAAGCTGAGTTGAAATCTTGAACCAAGATTCCCCCACGAACACTCTTTTGATTTGTTGTTCATGATTATTATTTTTTCACCAAGTTTGTAAATACGTAGATCTTAGTTAGTATTTCTAGCGCTTCATCATCATAATCAACTGCTAAAATAATTTCTAAGAAAATACTATGCATTTTTCTCTGCGGTAGCTTTGTATCTACAACACCATTAACCGCAACAATTCCTCCAAAGATAGATACAGGATCCGCATCATATGCGCGTGAATATGCTTCAAAAACATCTTTTCCTATTGCAACACCACATGGGTTCATATGTTTTACAGCAACACATGCAATCTCATCAAACTCTGCAAGAATATCTAATGCAGCAGAAGCGTCTTGAATGTTATTATAAGACATTTCTTTCCCATGCAGTTGTACTGCATTTTGTAAAGCATAGCTTTCATTATTGTCTTGTACATAGTGATATGCTTTTTGATGAGGATTTTCTCCGTAGCGTAAAGTATCTTCTAACGTATAAGATAATGTTAATTTTTCAGGAATCAAGTTATCCGCTTTGTTAAAGTAATTTGCAATAGCTGCATCATAACTTGCAGTAGTATTAAACACTTTAATTGCTAATAAACGACGTGTTGCAAGAGTAATTCCACCATTTTCTAACTCATTTAATATACGGTCATAATCGCGAATATCAGTTACAACCGTTACATCATTAAAGTTTTTCGCAGCACTACGCAACATACTCGGTCCACCGATATCAATATTTTCTATAATTTCTTCTTCGCTTACTCCTTCTTTTTTAACAGTAGCTTCAAATGGATATAAATTAACACATACTAAATCAATGTATTCTATATTATTTTCTGCTACATGTTTATTATGAAGTTCATTTCCACGTTTTTGAAAGTAATCCACCATGGATTTTAGGATGAAGTGTTTTTACACGACCTTCCAAAATTTCTGGAAAGTGCGTAATATCCTCAATGCTAATACAGGCTACACCATTATTTTTCAAATAAGTAAAAGTCCCACCCGTACTGATAATTTCAAATCCATATTTTTCTAGTCCTTTTGCAAATTCTACAATATTTGTTTTATCACTTACACTTATTAAAGCTCTTTTCGTCATAGTGCCTCCTCAACTAATTTTTAAAAATAACATTTGGATAAAGTTCATGTTCTAATTCATGAATCCTTGCAGTAACTTCTTTTAGAGTTTCACCATCTTTTACAATTAATGATTTTTGAGCGATAACTTCTCCACCATCTAACTCCTCATTAACATAATGAATACTAATTCCTACTTCACGTTCCTGCGCTTTATATGCTTGTTCTATCGCATCTTTACCTTTTATATTTAGGGTAAAAGAGATGGATGAAGATTTAAGATTGTTTTTTTGTAATTTTCCAGAAAAATACGGAGAAATAATTCTCATATAACCAGCTAAGAAAATATAATCTAAATCTTTAACTTGCTCCAAAATAGCTGCTTCATAATCTTGTTTTGATGCAAAATCTTTTGTCGAAAAAACATAAGTATTTATGTTACGATCTTGCGCCTTTTTTATTACAGCTGCATTTTGGTTTATCACAAACTAGAAGTGCAATATCCATTTTTCTTTAAGTCTATTATCATCTGCAATTTTCTCAAAAATTACTTCCGGTTCCAGATGCAAATATTGCTACTTGTTTCTTCATATTATTTCAATTCCACTTTCATTTACTACTTCACCTAGAACAAACGCATCATCTAACAATGATAAAGTTTTTTCTACATCTTCTTTATTAACAACAAGTGCCATTCCTACACCCATGTTAAAGATATTGTACATTTCTGCTTCATCAATATTTCCTTTTTCTTGTAAGTACTTAAATATTTCTGGTACTTCATATGAATCTTTATTAATTTTCATGCCTAAACCTTCTTTTTAGACAACGTGGTAAGTTTTCATGGAATCCTCCACCAGTTATATGAGCAATTCCCGCAACTTTCACTTCTTTTAGCACTTTTAATACTTCTTTAACATAAATTTTTGTCGGTGTTAATAAAGTCTTTTCCTATTGTACTATCACCAAACTTTTCATCAAGACTAATATTATTATCACGAATAATTTTTCTTACTAATGAGAATCCATTTGAATGAACACCAGTCGAAGAAGTCCGATAACTACTTGTCCAGCTTTAGTATTTTCTGGACTTAATAAATCTTCTTTTTCAGCTGCTCCAACACTAAATCCTGCAATATCATATTCTCCATCATCATAAAAATCCAGCCATCTCTGCTGTCTCTCCACCAACAATGGCACATCCTGCTTGAACACAACCTTCTGCTACACCCTCAACAATCTGTTCTACTTGTTCAGGATAATTTTTTTCCAACAGCTAAATAATCTAAGAAAAAAATAGTGGTTGAGCTCCTTGAGCAAGAATATCGTTAACGCACATTGCTACTACATCAATCCCAATTGTGTTATGAATATCAAGCTCAAAAAGCTAGTTTTAATTTAGTTCCTACACCATCAGTACCGCTAATTAAAAACAGGATTTTTAAAGTTATAACTGCTTAAGTCAAATACACCACCGAAATCCTCCAATTGCAGACATCATCCCTAAATTTTTAGTACGTGCTACATGTTTTTTTAATAAGTTCTACTGATTTATATCCAGCCTCTAAACTTACTCCACTTTCTTCGTATTTTTTTACTCATTATTTTTACCCCTTTCTTGCAAAAAAATTTCTTTTTGGATATTCGTCATTGATTTTTAAATAATCTTCTTCATAGTCATATAGTCCAGCAGAATAATCACCATTGAAACAATCCATGCAAAGGCCAGTGTAAGGTGCATCATAATCTAAACCTATAGATTCAATTAAACCATCTTCACTCAAATACCCTAATGAATCTGCACCAATTATTTCACAAATCTCATCTTGTGTCTTATTAGCAGCGATTAATTCCTCTGTTGTGGAAATATCTATACCATAAAAACTTGGGAAAATCAAAGGTGGTGCCGAAATTCTCACATGAACTTCACGTGCCCCAGCTTCTTTCAAAAGTTGAACTATACGCTTACTAGTCGTTCCACGAACGATAGAATCATCAACTAGAACAATACTTTTACCACTAACAACACCTTTAACAGCAGATAATTTCATTCTTACACCTTGTTCACGCAACTCTTGCGTAGGTTGAATAAATGTACGTGCAACATACTGATTTTTTATAAGTCCCATTTCGTATGGCAATCCACTTTCTTCTGCATATCCACTTGCAGCTGATAGTGATGAGTTAGGTACACCAATTACCATATCTGCATCAGGTGCTGGTTGTTCAATAGCAAGACGACGTCCTGTTCTTTTACGCGCAGTATGGACGTTAACTCCAGCAATATTAGAGTCAGGTCGTGCAAAATATACGTATTCCATAGCTGCTATTGCAACTTTTGTGTCCTCTGTATATTTTTCAATACGAATACCTTTATCATCTATAATAACTAGCTCTCCTGCACCAACATTACATACAAACTCCGCTCCTACTACATCAATAGCGCATGTTTCACTAGCAGCAACGTATGCACCATTTTTCATTTTACCAATAGCAAGTGGACGCAAGCTATTCGGATCAACAGCACCATACATAGTATCTTTTGTTAATACTAAGTAGGTAAAACCACCTTTAATTTTACAAAGGGCATCTTTAAGTTGTGCTTTAAATCCCTTTTCCTTACTTCGTCGAATTAGATGAATAAGTACCTCTGTATCAGATGAAGAATGGAAAAATCGCTCCATCTTGTTCTAATTCACGACGTAGTGTTTTTGCATTAATAAGGTTACCGTTATGACATATCCCAACACTCATATCATAAAAATGAAATAAAAATGGCTGAATGTTTTGGATATTATTGCTACCTGACGTCGCGATAACGAACATGCCCAATGGCACTACTCCCTAGTAGATTTTTCTAACTTTTTCTTATCACGGAAAAACCTCAGATATTAATCCAAGATCTCTATGCCCACGTAAAACTTCTTTATCGTTAGAAACGATTCCTCCACCTTCTTGACCACGGTGTTGTAAGCTGTGCAAACCCAAAAATATGTAACATTACTTGCTTCTGGATGTCCCCAAATTCCAAACACTCCACATTCTTCGTTAAGCCTCGCATCTTCTAATCTCCTTAAAACTTCTTCGTAAGCTTCCATTACAGAACCTAAATCACGTCTAAATCTATCTTTATCTAATTTCTCATTTGTATCTTTTATCCCAAAGTCGGCATGTATCTGGAGAAATTTCATCAGCTAAAAATGATTTTACCGTTTTTATCTTTTTCCAAATTCAATTTTGAAATCTACTAATACTAAGTTTGCTTTTTAAATATAATTTTTGAAGTAAAGAATTAATTTTTAATAGCTTGCTCACGTATATTCGCAAGTTCTTCTTCTGTTACTATTTCTAATGCCACAGCGTGGTCATCATTAATAAGAGGATCATTCAAATCATCATTTTTTATAGCTAAGTTCAAAAACAGGTTTTTGCTAATTTTTTTCCTTCTTCTATACCATACTTTTTAGCCATTGAACCTGCTACTATGTTTCTTACAATAACTTCTAACGGAATTATCGTAACATGTTTACAAAAGTTGGTCTGTTTCATTAATTTTTATAAAAATGTGTTTCAACACCTTCTTTTTCTAAATACTCAAAGATTAAAGAAGTAATTGTATTGTTAAAAATTCCTTTTATGTTCAAATTCTTCTTTTTTTCACTCCATTAAATGCTGTCGCACTATTTTTATAATGAACATAAATTTCATCTTTATTTTCACATTCGAATAATTGTTTTGCTTTTTCCTTCGTATAGTAATTTCATTTTATTTTTTTCCCTTTGAAATAATTTACACCATTTTTTTAAATATATCTTGTTTGACTTTTTATTGTATTTGTTTTATATAAACTTTCTCCAAAAACGTTCACTGTGTCCCATCTTACCAAGGATAAGTCCATCTTCACTTATTAAACCTTCTGTTGCTAAGTAAGATCCATTAGGGATTAAATCTACCATTTAATGTTGCATTTCCATTAAAAATCACAGTATTGGAAAGCAATTAAGTGTTTGAATTTGTCTATATTAAGACCAACTACTTTTCCTTCTCCATGACTAAATACAACTTCATGTTCAGTTCCGATTGTAAAAATCTTGTAACCAAGGTGAATTTGCATTTGCTACACGAGTAAATGCTGTTGTTGAAATATGTTCATAACTATCATTTCGGTATAACGTAAGGTCATCCTCATTCAATTCACGTATTTCTCCATAAGGAAGTAATCCTGATTTAAGCAATGCCTGGAATCCATTACAGATTCCTAATATAAGTTTTTTTCTCAGCTAAATGTTTGTGAATAGCATTTTTTTACCTTTTCATTTTTTTAAGAAGTTAACAATATACTTAGCACTTCCGTCTGGTTCATCGCCACTAGAAAAATCCACCTGGAAACATAATGATGTGAGATTCTTTTACTGTATTTACAAACTCTTCTATTGATTCATTAATATCATTTTTCTCGAGTATTTCTGATTACTACTGTCGTAGGAGTTGCTCCTGCTTCAATAAATGCTTTCTCACTATCATACTCACAGTTCGTACCAGGGAAGACAGGTATAACTACTTTTTACATCCTCTACATATTCTGGATAATATTCTCGTCCTTTATTTTTCTATGTGAAGATTTTTCTACAGTTCCTTTATCTTCGTTTTGATACATCGGATAAATATCATTTAGAGTAGCTGTATAAGCTTCATATATATCGTTATGTGTAAATAATTCATTATTAATAATGATTCTGCTGCTTACTTTACCAATAAGTTCAAATGGTAATTTTTCTTTTGCTTCTACTACTAGTGATGCTGGATCAAAGTTTAAAAATATTTTCTTTTTCTACTTCAAATCCCAAATCATTACCTAACGACATTTTTACTAGAGAAGCGGCTAAGCTACCTTCTTCTTGAACATATGCTGAAACTACTTTTACCTTCTTTAATATATTTATGAACAAGTTCATAATTTTCTAAAAAGTAGCTGCAATATCTGGATATCCTTTTTCATCTTTTACTACTGGCACATAGTAAAAGTTTGTTTCAACTTCTTTTAAATCTGGAGTTATAACATCATTTATTTTTTACAGGCACGCAGGCAAATGAAATTAGTGTTTCTACAACATTAAGATCATTGAACGTTCCTGACATACTATCTTTTTCCGCCAATACTTGGGCGACCAATTTCACGTTGAGCATAAATACTTCCTAATAAACTTTGAGTAACTTTACCCCATTTAGAGCTATCTTTACCAAGTTTTTCGAAATACTCTTGGAATGAGAAGTAAAGACTTTCTCGTGTACCACCGACTGCATAAACTTTAGCTACTGATTCTAACACTGCGTAGATAGAAGATAAAAATGGTGAATAGTATGAAATTTTCGGAATAAATCCATATGTAAGGATCGTTGCCGTATCGCTTGTTGAGTGCAATGTTGGTAATGCTTGAACACTTGCTTGAACAGGTGTAAGTTTATGACGACCTGCAAATGGCATAAGAACTGTTGAAGCTCCAATTGAAGAGTCGAATTTTGAAGCTAATCCTTTTTGGCAAGTTACATTTAATTCTCCAAGTTCTTTTAACACAGCTTCTCTAGAAAATTCTTTATCTGTAAATGGATTTTCAGCTTTTATTATCTACTAATGTTGCTTTTAGTATGTTGTCTTACCCCACTTGTTTCAAGAAATCTGCACTCATGTCTACTACTTTTTCATCATTGTAGTACATTTCTAAGCGGCGACGGTCTGTTACAGTCGCAACATGTGCATACTCAATATTTTTCTTTTTCACATTCACGAACAAATGCATCATAATCTTTTTGTCAATCGCAACAGACATTCTCTCTTGCGATTCACTAGTAACAAGTTCCGTTGCATTAAGTCCTTTATATTTTGTTAGAACTTTATCAAGGTGAATTTCAATACCGTCTGATAACTCTCCGATAGAAACACAAACTCCACCAGCACCAAAGTCGTTACATTTTTTAATAAGTCTAGTAACTTCTGGTTTTCTAAACAACCTTTGTAATTTTCTTTCTTCAGGAGCATTACCTTTCTGTACTTGACTAGACATAGTTTCTAAAGAATCGTTAGTGTGCTCAACACTTGAACCACTTGCGCCTTGGATACCATCACGACCAGTGCGACCACCAATCATTACAACAATATCACCAGCAACTAAATGTCTCACGTTTATAATCTCCTTCTTTTACAGCTCCTACAACAGCTCCAACTTCCATATGTTTAGCAACATAACTATCATCATAAATTTCACGAACAAACGTTGTTGCTAAACCCAATTTGATTTCCATACGATGAATTACCGTGCGCTGTTCCTTTTGCTATCTCTACCTGTGGAAGTTTATGTGCTAAAGTATCTTCACGTTTTTGGAGAATATTTCCACTTCCAGAGATACGCATAGCTTGATATACATAACTACGTCCTGATAGTGGATCTCGAATAGCTCCTCCTATACAAGTACTTGCTCCACCAAATGGTTCAATTTCACTTGGATGATTATGTGTTTCGTTTTTTTAAACTGAATTAACCAACGTTCTTCTTTACCTTTATTTTGAATAGTTGTAAAGAATGAACATGCATTAATTTCTTCACTTACTTCGATATTTTCATCATTTAATATACCAACATGATATTTACCAATAATGCTTGCCATATCCATAAGTGTTAATGGCTTTATCTTCACGATTAAGCTCTCCACGAACTTTTAGATAGTAATCAAACGCATCTTGCATTTCCTTTTTGAAAAAGTTCAGACTCAATATTAATTTTATCAAGAACTGTTTCAAATGTTGTATGACGGCAGTGATCACTCAATAACAATCAAGAACATAAAATCTCAGTTTCAGTTGGAACACGTCCTTCTGTTTTAAAAATAACTTTGAATAAATTCTAAATCTTCTATATTCATCGCTAGAGAAAAACTCTTTTTTGACAGCTTCTAACTGCAAGTGAGAATATTCCAAAAATCCATCCAGTTTTTTTAAGAGGTTTAGGTTCAGAATTTAGTGAAAATTCTAATACTGATAAATCCTTAACTCGTGCTTCAATTGGATTTACTAGATAATTTTCCACTAATTTCAATTCATCAGAATTTAATTTTTTTATCAAAAAAATAACTAGCTTACCACTTCTAACAGTTGCTTCGCTTTTTCGCATTAAGCAACTTTATACACTGAGTCGCACTATCAGCTCTTTGATCGTATTGAGCAGGGAGCACTTCATAAGCGAAATATTTTCCTTCTTCTAAATCAATACTCTCAAAAACTTCATCAACAACGACTTCAGAAAAATACCGAAGTTTTTAGCTAGTTTATAAGTTTCTTCATCAATATTGTAAATATCATAAATAACATACACCTGAACATTATCTAAATCTAGATTATACTCTAGATTTAGCGTATTTTTCAGCTGTAATTCTTCCTTATTATATCCTTGACGCTTTTTAATAAAAAATTCTTTTGTTACTCATCGTATCCTCCTAAATGTACATCACCATAAAAGTTAATATGACCTATTTTTTTCTATTTTTCACGAGCTTCCTTTTTCATAAAAAAATGTAAGTAGCCTTGTTTTTAGTAATTAGATTTTTTTAAAAATAATCTTCATCCTGACCTAGTATATTGTATAAAGTCGTCTCACGGTTTTTCAATCTTACCAACTCTTAAGCCACATATAGCTTCCACATGTGCTCTAAACTGACTTTTAGTTGCACTTTGCATCGTTATATGTCCAGAGTTATGAACACGAGGAGCAATTTCGTTGAAAAATCACTTTCCCATTACTTATAAAAATTCAACAGTAAGTACACCGTAATATTCGATATTATCCAGTATTTTTGTGTATTCTATTGCAAGACTTTCTTTGTTCTGTTGTGGCTGACGTTGGAACTTTCGAACGATATAAAATATTATTACGATGTTCATTTTTCAACAACAGCAATAATTTGAACTTCGTACTTATCTTTAACGGCAACAACCGATATTTCTTTATCAAGCTCTATAAGTTCTTCTAATATAGTTTGTTTTTTTCTATTTCTTCCTTCTTAGAAATTTTTTTCTGTCCCTTACCGTCATAACCAAAGCGTAAAGTTTTTCATCAAATACACTTTATCTATCTCAACATCAGTATTATCTTCTATATGAATATAATCAACAGTTGGTATTTCCAAACTTCTGCAAATTCTTTTTCATAATACCTATGTTGAGTAATACGCAATACTTCCGAACTTTGAACGAAATTATATTTTTTTCTAATTTACTTAGTGCATCAGCATCAATGTTTCTCGAACTCAAAAGTAATAACATCACTATGCTTACATAGTTCCTCTACTTTTTTTCGAAATCATCAAAATTTTGCTTTTTAATAAATACATCGCTAAAAAAATTTTTGGCGCAACACATATCACTTGGATCTAAAATAGCAATCTTGTACCCCCATCTCTTTTGCACTCATAGCAAGCATTCGCCCAAGTTGTCCACCACCAATTATTCCTATTGTTTTCCCTGGTAAAATTGTTTTTATCATATCTTCATCTCTTCCAATACTATACGTTCTTGTTCTTTTTGAAATCTAAATATTTTTGTTCATAATTTTCATTTCGTCATTCCTAAAATTGATAGTGCGCTAATTGCTGCATTTTTAGCACCAGCAACTCCTATTGCCATAGTAAGAACAGGAACTCCTGCAGGCATCTGTACTATTGAATATAGAGAATCTACTCCACTAAGAGTACTAGACTTAATAGGTACTCCTATTACAGGCAATGTCGTCATTGAAGCTACCATTCCTGGTAGATGAGCCGCACCTCCTGCTGCAGCTATTATAAGAGAATAACCATTTTTTTCTAGCATTTTTGAAAAACTCTACTAAAAGATCGGGTGTTCTATGAGCACTAACTACTTTTTTTGTCATAAGGGATTTCAAATTGCTCTAAAAGATTACACGTTTTCCACCATAGTAGTATAATCCGAATTTGAACCCATTATTACCGCTACTTTTCATACATTTAACTCCTTTTTAAAATTGAAAGTTCGTCTTTTTAAAACTAATTATTTATTTAATTTTTATTTTAACGTCCGTTTATAATTTCCATTATACTCCTTAACCAGTATTTAATCAAGTATTTATATGATATTATTTTTTTGTTATATACTCTTCGGTGAAAATAAGAGTAAATAAAAAAACAGTAAACTTTTTAAAATTTACTGTTTTTGATTACTTCTGGTTTAAATATATATTATTGTTTTTTTCCTTAATAAATTTATTTGCTAACATATATACTTGATTAATTTCTTTATTTTCCAACTTCCAAGTATTTCAATTCATCTTTAATTAATTCTGGGAAACTTTTTTTACTTATGTCCCTTAGCGCATTTCCCCACTGATTTTCTTACATATTCACTCTTATCATCTTTTTAAATTCGCTATTCTTCTGATAGCCTCATTTGGGATTTTTCTTTTAAAAGTATGGTCTACTTGTCCATATTCTTAAACCCTTCCGTTACTGCTCTTCTTGTATTAGGGATTATCATGATTTAGCCATTCATCAATAACAGTAAGTGTTTCTTTCATACCCTATTGATTTACAAAAATTCGTCAAACGACTTAGCTAATACTTCCTGAACCCTCCAATTATCATCTTTAGAAACTTCATCTCTCATAAATGTCAAAAAATTTCTATTATCTGTAGACAAATAACCAAAAAGGAATACACCGTACATTCTCACTTGATAAACTTCAGAATGATATGCTAGAAAAAGCTAATTCTTTTATATATTCAATACCATTTAATTTATAATCATTTATCGCTTTTTCTTGCACTTTGAAGCCACTTTTTATTATAGAAAAATTCTTTTTCTAAGTTTTTTTAATGTACTTATTCATTTTAGTCCTCCACTATCTACGTCATACTAAATATTTTTATATACTTATCAATCGCATATGCAACTCCATCATCATTATTAGATTTAGTAATAAAGTCCGCATATTTTTTTCACATCATCTGTAGCATTTTTCCATAACTACTATATGCCCAACACTTTCAAACATTGGTATATCATTTTTGACCCATCTCCAAAAGCTGCCAGTTCATTCTTCTCCAATTTTTCAAGTTTTTGTATGTATTCAATACCCTTTGATTTCTTTGCATTAATATGAGTAATTTCTAAATAACCACTTAAAGATTTTTGAATAGTTAATTGTTCTTTAGAATAGTTTTTCTTCTACATAATCTATCAATTTTTTTAAAAACTTCTTCGTCATGCTCAATAAATGATACTTTATAAATTGTTTTTATTTGTATTTTCAAAATAATTTTTAAAATTTACAATCTTGTAACCTACTTTTTACTATATTATATTCTCTTTTTATGCCCATAGTTTCTAAATCTGTATTCCAATATGATTCATCATAGAGACTAATACCAATATTTTCAAACTTATTTCTTATATCTAATACCAATCTTCTTGCTAAATTATACTCCAACGGTACACTATGTAATATTGTATTTTTTTATTATTTTTTTCTCAAAAAAATCAAGCCACCATTAAATGCAACATGAATTCCATCAATACCAAGATTATTTATTATTTCTTCCATTTTTTCGGAGAACGAGCTGATACTAAAGTAAATGGCAATCCACTTTCCTTTATTGTTTTTATCGTAAATTCGCTCATTTGTCCGTTACTATTCAAAACAGTCCCATCCATATCAGAAAACAAATGTTTAATCATACAAATACCTCCATAACTACTTACAATTATATTTTTAATATTATATTAATATTTTTCCAAGTTTTTTTAATAATATTCAAAAATATTATTCTTATTTCTATATTCAGCCAAAATATACTTATATCAAAAAGAACCATAATCTAATAGATTATGATTCCTCTTCTAAATTTTATTTTTTTCTGTAATTCTTGTTGCAAATATCGTTCCTACTAGCGCGATTCCTGCAGATACATAAAAACACTAAGGATGAATTTATATCCCATATTGCCCCCATAATATAAAGGCCAATGGTCATGCTAAGTTGGTAGCATATCGCTGTATATAAGATTTGCATATCAATTATTTTTTTCTGTATTAAATCTATTATTTAAAAATTAAAAATAAAAAGCTATATGACCAACAGCAAAAAGTTATTGCATGAAAAGTTTGCATTACAACAAATACATATATATTATGAAATATCGCTAACATAAGCCATCTTATTATTGCTCCAATCCCGCAAAAACTAACAGTTGAGTTGGTTTTATCTTCCCTATTATTTTTGAAAAATAAAAACAAAAATTTCAGCTATTACTGATATATTTAGTATTAGTCCTGACATCCATTTAGCGCTAATATTCATACTCTCTAAATATAAAGCATTATAATTATTATACGCAGTATGTGATAACTGATATAAAAATATAACTAGAATAAGTAATATTGCATTTTTATCTTTTAGTACCCAACTATATAATTTACCTGTATTATTGTTATCACTTTTTATTAACAGTAAGAGTACGAACTAGCTTAGGTTGAGGCAGAAACATAAAAAAACCACATATAAAACTAATAATATAATAAGTATATAATACAGTGCGACACTTCCTACATATCCTATAATACCACCTGCAGCTATTCCAACCAATGTAAAACTTACAGATCCCCATGTCCTTGCTTTTCCGTAATCAATGCCTTCTTCTTTTTAAAAAATAAAGATGCCAAACTTTCTATAAATGGTGCAACTGTATAATAAACTAGACCAAACATAAATGTTATAAGAGTCAAGATTATTTTGTTATTTGTAATTCCATAGCTCAGTGCAAGTAAGATACCAGCTATCACTGATATCTTTAAAGATAAACTTATATTATATCTCTTCAATAAAGTATGGACTTAGAAAAATTCCACCCTAAAGAATCTCGCAAGATATAACATCGAAAATATTGAACTCGCCTCTAGTACAGTTAAGATTTCTTTACACCAGTGAGATATAAAATCCAAAATGGTAAAAATACTCCATTAACTGCGAAATTGTAAAAAGTAATTCGTCGATAACCAATTTTTTTGATGACATAATGCCTCCTCTACTGTATTGCGAGTTGAACTATTACTACCATCATATTCATAGCAATATGCGCTATCATCGGCGTAATGATACTTTTTAGTTTTTTTAAATATAAAAAGCTAAAAACAAACGACATCATTATATATAATACCATGATTGGAGAAAAATCCATCATGTGGAATAGCAAATAATATCCCCGTTATTAGTGCAGGAATAGTAAATCTAATCCATTGCTTACTACCTAACATAACATCATAAAAAAATATCCAAAAACTGCTTTTCTAAAGAATAATTCTTCCATTATCGGTCCTAAAAACAACATATCCTATAAATAACGGATTTAATTTTATTATTTGAACAACATTACTTGTATTTTTACTACTTGCTTGAAACTCAAAAAAATTTTTAGCTAAGTATTGTAATAATCCATTTATAATACCTTGCACTAGCATCATCGCTACAAACCCTGCTAATCCTATTGCTATGATTATTAAAAATATTTGATTCTCTTTTTTCCTCGATCAATATCATTATGTGATTTAGATGCTATGAAAAACATAATGACAGTTGCTAATGTTGATAATCCTAAAGCAATATTTAATCGCAAATGCACACTTAATGTTTGTGGTAATAGTGTTGGTAGAAAAATACTGCTGCAAAATAGATAACACCAGTTGTTATAAGGTTTTTTTATATCGCCTCTTTGAAATGAAATTCTCATATAACCTCCTCAATAATTTAATATTAGTTTATTATAACACTTATACTTTATACTTACAATAAATCACGAACAATTAAAAATATTTTTTTAGTATTATCCTTGAAAGTTTTTTTAAATAAGATGTTAGAATAAATATATAAACATAGTAGCGAGCTGTTGTTGGTGAAAGTTCAGCAAAATATTTGGCATGATATATATTATATATAAATATTAAAGATGAGTTTTTTACTAATCAGGGTGGAACCATGGAATTTATTTCGTCCCTAGGTATACTTTAGAGTATATCTAGGGATATTTTATTTTCAAAGGAGGAATTTAATCATGGAGAAAAATTTTTATCTCTTGCAAAAAAACAGAGGATTTGTATTTCAAGGATCTGAAATTTATGGTGGATTAGCTAATACTTGGGATTACGGTCCATTAGGGTATCGAACTAAAAACAATATAAAAAGAGCATGGTGGAAAAAATTCATTCAAGAGTCACCATATAACGTTGGATTAGATGCTGCTATCTTTATGAATCCGCGTACTTGGGAAGCATCAGGGCACGTTGGAAACTTTTCTGATCCAATGATGGACTGTAAATCATGTAAATCACGTCTTCGCGCTGACAAACTTATTGAAGAATATTACTTCAAAAGAAAAATGAAGATGTCGTTGTTGATGGACTACCATTTGAAGAATTAGAAAATATTATCGAACGAGAAAAATATTAAATGTCCAGAATGTGGTAAACATGATTTTACTAATATTAGACAATTTAACCTTATGTTCAAAAACAAATCAAGGTGTTGTAGAAAATTCTACAAGCCAAATTTATCTACGTCCAGAAACTGCACAAGGTATTTTTGTTAACTTCAAAAATGTTCAACGTAGTATGCGTAAAAAACTACCATTCGGTATAGGTCAAATTGGTAAATCATTCCGTAATGAAATTACACCCGGTAACTTTATTTTCCGTACTCGTGAGTTTGAACAAATGGAACTTGAGTTCTTCTGTGTGCCAGGGACTGAATTAGACTGGCATAAAACATGGAAAGATACATGTGAAAACTGGCTATTAGATTTAGGGTATGACAAAAGAAAATATTCGTCTTCGTGATCATGATCCAGAAGAGCTTTCTCACTACTCTAATGCAACAACTGATATTGAGTTTAAATTCCCATTTGGATGGGGAGAACTTTGGGGAGTTGCTTCAAGAACAGATTACGATTTAAAACAACATATGGAGCACTCAGGGCAAGATATGACTTATCAAGATCTTCTTACTAATGAAAAAAATATTCCATATTGTATAGAGCCGTCTGTTGGTGTTGACCGTGTTCTACTAGCATTCTTATGTGACGCATACAATGAAGAAGAAGTAGGAGAAAAACGATACTCGTACAGTTCTTAAATTCCATCCAGTACTAGCACCATATAAAGCAGCTATTCTACCACTTTCTAAAAATTAAGTGACAAAGCTAGTGAGGTTTATTCACAACTTGCAGCTGATTTTATGGTAGATTTTGATGAAACTGGTTCTATCGGTAAACGCTATCGTCGCCAAGATGAAATTGGTACTCCATTCTGTATCACTTATGACTTTGAATCTGAAAATGATGGCATGGTAACTGTCCGTGAACGTGATACAATGGAACAAACTCGTATCGCTATTTCAGAATTAAAACAATATATTGAAGAACGAGTTAAATTCTAATACTAAAACTAAAACCTCTAACTAATAAACTAGTTAGAGGTTTTTTCACATTTAACATCCCTGCTTGAAGCTGGTACATTTTATAATATGTTCCTTTTTTTGTTGTAACAACTTAGTGTGTGTACCACTTTCAATTATCTCACCTTTATCAAGTACATAAATACAGTTTGCATCTTGAATAGTGGATAACCTATGAGCAATTGCAATCGTCGTACGTCCCTTTCTCATTTTCTTTAATGAGTTTTGTATTATTTCTTCTGTTTCAGAATCAATATTTGCTGTAGCTTCATCCAAAATTAAAATCTTAGGTTGTGCTGCTATAGTTCTTGCAAAAGTAAGTAGCTGACGTTGTCCACTTGAAAAAGTTGAACCACGTTCTGTAACTGGACTTTTATATTTTTCAGGTAGCTGCATAATAAACTCATCAGCATCGACAAATTCAGCCGCCGCTTTGATATCACTTTCAGTTAAAGACTTATTATACATTTTTATATTAGATTCGATAGTGCCATGATATAAAAAAATGGATCTTGTAATACTAAACCTATTTTTATTTCGTAATTCTTTCATTGAATAATCTTTTTATATCCCGTCTATCAACCAGAATTTCCCCACGATCAAATTCATAAAATCTTAAAAAAATAGATTTATTATTGATGATTTCCCAGAACCAGTTGATCCCACAAATGCAATAGTTTCTCCTTTATTTACCTTAAACGAAATATTTTTCAAAAACATCATTCTTTCCCATCATAAGAAAAAAACTCACATTTTTAAAATTCAATATTTCCTTCTTCAATTTTATAATTACTATCCTTTTGAGCAGGTTCATATTCCTTATTATCAATAAGTTCAAAAACACGCCCTGCAGCTATCATAGATGTCTGTAAAACAGAAAAAAATTTTTGCATAAGCTCTATAAGTGGATTGAACAGCTGATTTGTATATTGAATAAATGCGTAAATTATCCCAGCTGTAAAAACCTGCAGTTTGCCAACTAAGCCCAAAAATAAGTCAATATTACTCCATAGGCCAAAATTTTTTTAACAATGCCATGGCTGGGCGAAGTAATAAACTATCCACCGATAAAGAACGACTCATGTAATGTAGATGTTCTTTATTTACTTCTTCAAAACCTTTTATTAAGCGTTCTTCTTGATTAAAAGCTTGAATAATTCGCATACCTTCTATCGATTCCGATAATTTTTGTATTTAAATCACTAAGTTTAGCACGAGTAATTTTTTTACTAGCTTACTAGATAATCTTTGGTACAAATAAACCGAGCCTATCATTATTGGAAGAAACAATATCATTAAAACTGTTAATCCAGGGCTAGAGAAATCATCGCTCCTATCGTTACAACAAACATCAAAAATAGAGTTAAGAAAACTAGAAAAAAATTGTTCCAAACATATCAGCAACTGCTTGTGTATCATTTGTTAATCTTGAAACAATCGAACCTACTGGTGTTCTATCAAAAATAAGACATTCTTAATTTTTTTGAAGATTTGTAAAAGCTCTCCTCACGCAAATCGCTGACTATACTATACGCAACTTTTGAAAAGTAATATTCACCTATAAAGGTAGAAATAACTCTAAATAAAAACAACCCATAATAGATGATTAATAAACCAAGCCCTGCACTTGCAATACCTTTTGTTATATAGTTATCAATATAATATTGAGCTAAAGAGGAATTGCAGTAGCTACAATACTTGTTAAAAAGGATAAATGTTAATGCGACTGCTGTAAAAAGTTTTATATCTTAGCATATAATTAAGCAATCTTAGAAAAAGTATTATTTTTTCAACTTATTCTCCTCCTTTTAACTTTTTCTTCTAACTGTTGGTTACTGTATGTTTCTTTATACCAACCATCTTGGGCTAACAACTCATCATGCGTTCCACGTTCAATAATTTTTCCATTATCCATAACGATAATTAAATCAGCATGAACAATAGCTGATAATCTATGGGCAGTAATAATCGTTGTCTTCCCTTTTTCTCTTCTTTTTAGATTTTTCTAAAATAATATTTTTCCGTTTTTGCATCAACTGCTGATAGAGAATCATCAAGTATTAAAATATCCGGGTTCATAATTAATGCACGGCTCATCGCTATACGTTGCTTTTGACCTCCAGATAATGAAACACCTCTTTCTCCAATAATAGTATCAATTCCATCTGGCATACTTTTTTTATATCATTATATAAGCCACAAAGTTTTGTAACCTCTTCTACTCTTTCATCCGAATATGCTGGATCAGCAAATCGAATATTTTCTTTTATAGACATTGCAAATAATACTTGATCCTGTGGAACATATCCCTATTAAACTACGCAAATCTTTTTAATTTATAGTTTTTAATATTTTCACCGTTTAAAAGAATTTCTCCATCTACTACATCATATTCTCGTAGTAATAACTTCAACAATGTTGTTTTCCCAGAACCTGTAACTCCAACAATACCTAATGTCTGACCCTGTTCTATTGAAAAATTTGATTTCTGACAATACTGATTTATCTAAATATGAAAAAAATTAGAAATATTATATTCTAATCGGCCATTGACTGCTACTAATCCTTCTTTTGCCGTTTCTTTTTACAGAACTTTCTTCAGCTAGTAATTTTTTTCAATACGTCCATAAGAAACATCACCACGTTGACCTATATTATACAACCATCCTATTGCTTGAAGTGGCCAAACTAACATATCCAAGTATGTAACAAAGGTTACTAATTCTCCAACGGTCATCTCTCCATTAGAAATAAAGATTCCTCCAAAAATTAAAGTCAAAGTATACGAAAGTCCAATAAAAACAAGCACCATAGGATTAAATAGCGCATTATATTTTGAGGCGAGTAATATTTTTTTAATAAAAAAACTTCCTTATTAATTTCTTTAAAACTTTCTATTTCATCATTACCGTAACCAAACGACTTAGTAACACGAACACCCGAGGCATTTTTCTTGAACCTTACTATTTAAATCTGAAAACGACTCCTGCGCCTCTTTAAAACTTTCATAGTTTTTTTATCACCTAATTTATTAACTGCATATGCCATAAACGGCAATGGTAATATCGCTATAAAACTTAACTTTGGACTTATTAATAACACCATTGTTCCTAAAGTTACCAATGCTGTAATAGACGCATCAACTGCCGACATTACACCTCCACCTGCAACCATTACGACAGAGTTAATATCATTTTGTAGCGTGCGCCATCAAATCACCTGTACGATATTTTTTTGATAAAACGATGGAGACATCTTTTGTAAAATGTTGAAATAGTCTAAAACGTAATAATCTTCCAAGATTATACAGCTGCACCAAAGATATACACTCGCCAAACATACCTTAACCCATACATTATTAAAAGCTGCTGATACTAAGTAAGCTAGATTTATAAATAAATACTTATTTGTTAACTCTCCTGACGCAATATTATCAACAACATTTCCTATCACTCTTGGCGGTATTAAATTAAAAAAACACTTACTAACGATAATGCAAGTATTCCTACTATATATCGCTTTTTCAAGTTTTAAAAACCATCCAATTTTTCTGATAATATTCATAAAATCTCCTTTCTCGTTTAGTTAATTATATTTCACTACTTATACATTATTTATCTTTTCGAAAAACTTCCCTATTTTTTTCCACTAATAACTAATGTCGCCATTCTGTCTTGAGAAGTTGAAGTTTTGTTTATAACTACCAAATGCTTTCCTCTAAAAATGTCTTATTAAATTTGCTGCTGGATATACACTAAGTAGATGTTCCTCCTATTATTAATACCTCTGCCTGCTCTATATACTTAATCGCAGAACTAAATACCATCATATCCAATTCTTCTTCATATAACGTAACATATGGTTTTATAATACCACCATACTCACATAGAGGAATAATACTCTCTTTTGATAAAAAAACTCCTCTAAGTTATAATGCTTTCCACACTTACGACAGTAGTTACTATCTACCGTACCGTGAAGTTTTAAAAATGTTTTTGCTTCCTGCTATTTCATATAAAGTATCAATATTTTTGAGTAATAACAGCACGAAGTTTTCCTTTATTCTCAAGTTTCTGCCAAAAAATAATGTGCTTTATTGAGGCAGCATCTGGATATATCAAATGTTCTTTATAAAATTTAAAAAAATCTTCTGGGTACTTCTCGAACATCGTACGTGATACCAGTTGTTCTGGAGTAAAAATGTCGTCCTAATTCTACACTAAATATACCATTAGCACTACGAAAATCTGGTATATTTGACTCGGTAGAAAACTCCAGCACCACCAAAAGAATACTATATTATTACTTTCTTGAATAATTCTTTTTTTAATTCCTCTATTTTTTTCATAAAAATCACTCCATTTGTATTACATAATTTAAGATAAAGGAAACCTATACTATAAGTTTCCTTATCTGTTAAAATACTATTTCTCTTCTTTTTGCTTTTTGAGCTTTTAACTCTTTGATACGTTGTTTTTCTCTCTGCAATACGCGCTTTTTTTCTCTTCACGAGATGCACTTTCTTTACTGGACCACGAGAAATATGCTCTTTACTGTCATTAGTAACAAGATTTGTTTTTCTTCTTTAAGCTCTATTTCTTCATGACGTTCAACCTTTGATACGTAATAAGTTAGCAACTACTTCGCATTCTATCTCGTCTATCATATATTCAAACATTTCATGTCCTTCGTTTTTATATTCACGAAGCGGATCTATTTGACCATATGAACGTAAGAAAATACCTTTGCGCAGTTGATCCATTTTGGTCGATATGGTCTGTCCAACGATCATCTATTACATTTAAAAGAATATATCTTTCAAATGAATTCATAGTCTCATCGCCAAGAAGCTCGCGTTTTTGTTCATATTCATTATTAATTTTTCAAAGAGCAAGTTGTTTAATTTCTTCATCAGACATAACTTCACTATACTCATCTTCTTTTATAGGACATTGTCCTAAAATTTTTCATTTAGTGATTTTTACAATTTCTTCTGTTTCTTCTTTTTCACTATGTGCTTCTAATGTTTGAGTTGCATATTCGATAGTTTTCTCAACTGCTTCTTCTGTCATTTCTATCAATAATATCAGTAACTACTTCATTTTCTAAAACTTCATTTCTTTCAGCATACATAATTTCACGTTGTTTACGTAAAAACATCATCATACTGAAGAACTTGTTTACGTGCATCGTAGTTGTTACCTTCTACACGTTTTTTTGAGCACTTTCTACAGAGCGGCTGACCATTTTACTTTCAAGAGGTGTATCATCTGTTTTTACCCATAAGTCTTTTGTAATCTGTCAGCACCGAAACGAACCATAAGCTCATCTTCTAATGATAGATAGAATCTACTATATCCTGGGTCACCCTGACGTCCAGAACGCCCACGTAACTGGTTATCTATACGACGTGATTCATGACGTTCTGTACCAATTACAGCTAAACCACCTAGTTCACGAACACCTTCACCTAGTTTTATATCTGTACCACGCCCAGCCATGTTAGTAGCGATTGTTATAGAACCTTTTTGTCCCGCTTGTTTGATAATTTCTGCTTCACTTTCATTTTGTTTAGCATTTAGCACTTTATGAGGAACTCCATATTTATACAGAAGTCTAGAAACCAATTCACTGGTTTCGATAGATACTAGTACCTAAAAAGGACTGGTTGTCCTCTATCGTAACATTCTTTAACCTCACGAGCAACCGCATTAAATTTGGCTTCCATAGTAGAGTAAATAAAATCCGGAGCGTCTATTCTCATAATAGGTTTTGTTCGTTGGTATTGTCGTTACATACATATTATAAATATTTCTAAATTCTTCTTCTTCTGTTTTTAGCTGTACCCGTCATACCGCTAAGTTTTTTTATACATTCTAAAGAGTTTTGGAATGTAATAGTCGCCATTGTTTTACTTTCTTTTTGAATAGCTACACCTTCTTTAGCCTCAATAGCTTGGTGCAATCCTTCAGAAAAAAACGACAGCCTGGCATTGTACGCCCTGTAAATTGGTCAACGATTAGAATTTCTCCATCTTCTGCAACCACATAATCTACATCAAGTGCCATAGTATAGTTCGCTTTTTAACGCTTGGTTTATGTGGTGTGTTAAATCAACATTTTTCAAATCATAAAGATTTTTTTAGTCCGAAGTAACTTTCTGCTTTATCGATACCATTTTTCAGAAAGTTGAATAGCTTTAGTTTTTACATCTAAAGTATAATCTCCATCGCTACCATCTTCTTCCTCAGCACGTTTCAAAGTTTTAACAAAAGCATTGGCTACTTGATATAGTGATGTAGACTCTTGTCCTTCTCCTGAAATGATAAGCGGTGTTCTCGCTTCGTCAATCAAAACAGAGTCGACCTCATCGATGATTGCATAGTTTAGTGGACGTTGAACACGAGCTTCTACAGATTTCACCATATTATCACGTAAATAATCAAAACCTAACTCATTATTTCGTCGAGTAAGTAATATCTGCATTATACGCAGCTCTTTTTTCTTCAGAATTCATTGAATTTAGATTTAAGCCTACTGATAATCCTAAATAATTATATAAAACCCCCATCTCTTCTGCGTCACGTTTAGATAAGTATTCATTGACTGTTACTACATGAACACCCTCTCCTGATAAACGCGTTTTAAATATACAGGCATTGTAGCCGTAAAGAGTTTTCCCTTCCCCTGTTCTCATCTCTGCAATATCACCACGGTGTAGTGCAATACCACCCATAACTTGAACTTTGTAAGGTTTCATACCTAATGCACGGAAAGCTCCTTCACGTGCAGTTGCAAATGCATCTACCAATATATCATCTAATATATCAGCAACTGCTCTGCCTTTTCTTTTTTTCTTCTTCAATATATTCTTTAAATTCTTCAGCTTTGTTTTTGTAACTGTTCATCACTAAAACTAGCATATTCTTCTTCTTTAGCTAATACTTTATCAGCTAATTTTGCTAAACTTTTTACTTCTCTTTTTATTAGCATCAAATAATTTTCCTAAAAATAGCCATTAAAATTTTCCTTCCGACATATTTTTCTGTGAAAATGATATTATATCATTTTTATTCATCATTTAATTATAACACTCATTTCATGGTAACGCAACAACAAAGTAACGATTTTAAGTTAGTATTAAGTACACTTTCAATACCTTAAAATATACCAAATGAATTTATATATTTTCAATTTTTATTATCAAAAAAATAGGAGTAACTATAAAAATTTAATTCATATGAGAATCAAATTTTTAAAAATCACTCCTAATAATCTAAATTTCATTAAAAAAATTATTACAAAAATATATATACTTCTTAGGCTGTTAACACTAAAATTTTTACAACCGTTCTTTTAGTTAAATTCTCTATTCTACTGTCTGTAGTTTTTTTAGTAAACCTTCTATTTCTTTTCACATACAAATTCCTTACATTTTGAGGGGCAATTATTTCAATATCACTACCTAAAGAAAAATCCATCCTAGAAAATGCCTACTACACATCACTTCAACAGAAGTTTGATAAACATCATTTTTTTCTATGAATAATAATATCTTTTCCAAATCTATCGACAACAACCCCAATTAATGATTCTTTAAACTCTAAAGTTACTTTTTCCAAAAATTCCACCGTACATACCGAATATTTTCTTTGAATAACTAGATATATCTTCTTTTTAGAAAAATTTTTCATGACCAACTCTATCATTTTCATCAATAATAACATGACGCATTTTTGTCAACACGATAATGCTTAATCAAATCTTTTTATTATCATAAGCAACCATATAATAATTTTTCATCATTCCACACTAATGCAAATGGACTAACATTATAAACCTCACCATTTTTTTCCTGTCTATCATCTCTTTTTTTATAATTCCATTGCCAATAATTAAAATTAATCTGCTTATTTTCTGCAATCGCATTATGAATTGCATCTACATTATAATAAATATTTTTCATTAATATATTTATTTTCTTCAAACGAATATACCTGTCTTTGAATTTTTTTGTGCTTGCTTTTTACTTGCTAATTTCTTAAGTTTTATAATTAAATCACGAGACTTTTTAGCAGTTAAAAACTTACTAGCCTGAATAACATCTATTAACATCTTCACCTCTGCAAGTTCAAACTCCCTCTCCACTAGAGCGTAAATGTTCTCCCTACCATTTTTTTCGACTATAATATTAAATCCATAGTCTTGTAATAATTCTAAATCTTTATATAGCGTTTTCCTCTCTACAACTATTTCATTTTTAAGAGTAAATCCGTTAACTCCCTAACACTTAAATAAGTATTTTCATCACTATAATCTCTTAATATTTCTAATAAATATAATAACTTTAATTTTTGATATTTTCCTTTTTCCATAAAAATTTACTCCTTATATACACTTATGTATATAATAACAATTATTTATGAATTTTTTTCTATTATTTTTGTCATTATTTTCATCTCTTTTTAATACTTCAACTATTACAGAAGTACCAGTAACAAAAACATACTTTCGCATAGAACTTATCTCCTACTTTATCATAAATTCTTCCTGCACTTTTTCGTACCTTTTAGCTACTGTACGACTTGAATTAGCTACATATCCAACTTTACCAAAAGTTTTTATCATAACTTTTTATCGCTTCTTCATCATAGTCGTTATCAAATTCTTTTTCACAACTAATAACATCTCCTACTTTAAAAACTATATTCCCGAAGTAGTATTCCGTCCCTGTAATAGTAATATAATCTTTTTCCATTTTTAAATCACCTCTTTGTTTTGTGATTTAATAATAACAAACTATCTGTACATTTTTTTGGACTCTTTTAAAAATATAAAAAGAACTTAGATCGAAAATTTCAATCTAAGTTCATTAAAAATATAATCTATTATTTATTTAAAAATACCGTGACATCTGTGACAAAGACTTTCTTCAGTCACTTCTTCCACAATGTTCCAACAACGTTCACAACGGTGTCCTTGGGCTTTTGTTACTTTTTACAGTAGCTAAATCATAAGTTGCTCCGTCATTTTCTTTTACCTCTACACTACTTACGATAAATAATTGATGTAAGTTATCAACAGAGTTCAATAGTTCCACTACTTCACTATCGTTACTGTAAATTTCCACAGCAGCTTCTAATGATTTACCGATAACTTTTTCATTACGACTTTCTTCTAACGCTTTGTTAACATCATCACGTACTTCTAAAAGTTTGTCCCATTTTGCTTCTAATACAGCATCTTCAATTACATTTTTCTCAGGGAAGTCTAATAAATGTACAGACTCAGCATCTTCGTATGGCATATTGTCATAAATTTCTTCTGCAGTAAATGACAAGATTGGTGCGAATAATCTAACAGACTTGCTTAAGATAGCATAAAGAACTGTCAGCATACTACGACGTTTAGGTGAATCTTCACCTTCGATATAAAGAATATCTTTACCGTAGTCTAAGTAGAATGAAGATAATTCCACGTTGAAGAAGTTTGTAAGTTCACTAGTAATACTATTGAATTGGTAGTTTTCATAGTAATCAAGAACATTTGCTACAACTTTTTCAAACTTAATCATCATGTACTTATCTAATTCTTCTAAATCAGCATATTCTACTAAGTCTTTTCTGTTATCAAAACTTCCGTTAAATAAGTTTCCTAATAAGAAACGATAAGTATTTCTGATTTTCTATAAGTTTCTGATACTTGTTTCAAGATATCATTAGAAATACGAACGTCTTGTGTATAGTCTACACTTGCAGACCATAGATCGAATAATCTCTGCTCCTAATTGTTTACCAACATCATTAGGGTGAAATAACATTACCTAGAGATTTACTCATCTTGTTACCATTACCATCCATAACAAATCCTGCAGATACTAACTCTTTATAAGGAGCAGCACCAGAAACCGCTACTGATGTAATTAACGAAGAGTTAAACCAACCACGATATTGGTCACTTCCTTCTAAGTAAAGGTCAGCTGGGTAAGTTAAATCATCACGAACTGCACAACATCCTTGGTGAGATGTTCCAGAGTCAAACCATACGTCCATGATATCCATTTCTTTAGTGAATTCACCATTTGGACTTCCTGGATGAGTATACCCTTCAGGTAATAATTCTTTAGCTTCTTTGTAGAACCAAACATTTGAACCTTCTACTTCGAAGATTTTCGCTACATGTTCGATTAATTCGTTATCAAGGATAGCTTTCACCATTTTCAGCATAGAATACAGGAATTGGCACCCCTAAACACGTTGACGACTGATTACCCAGTCACCACGGTCACGAATCATGTTATATAATCTTGGTTTACCCCATTCACTGTAGAATTTAGTGTTATCTACAGCTTCTAATAATTCAGAACGGAATGCATCAACAGAACAGAACCATTGTGGTGTCGATCTGAAGATAATTGGCTTTTTACTACGCCAGTCATGTGGGTATGAGTGTGTAATATTTTCTTGTTTTTAATAATGCTCCTGTTTCAGCTAAGTAAGCAATAATATCTTTGTTTGCATCAAATACGAATTTACCAGCAAATTGTCCAGCTTCTTCTGTAAGTACACCTTGGTTATCAACTGGTGATAATACTCCAAGTTTGTATTTCCCTTGACCAACAAGATAGTCATCAACCCCGTGTCCAGGCGCTGTATGAACTAATCCAGTCCCTGAGTCAAGTGTTACATAATCAGCTAAGATTAATGTAGATGTTCTATCTAAAAAAATGGGTGTTGACATAAAAGATATTCAAGTTCTTTACCAAAAATTACTTTACCTTCTTCATAATTTTCCCAACCAAATTGTTCAGTTAAGAAGTTTACTCTCTCTTTTGCTAATAAATAGCTCTCTCCGTTATATTTAACTACTTGATATTCAAAATCAGGATGAACCGCAATACCTAAGTTAGCTGGTAATGTCCAAGGAGTAGTTGTCCAAATAACAAACTTAGTTCCTTTTTCTACGACTCCATCTTCACTTACTAAATCAAATGCAACATAAATAGATGGCGAAGTATGATCGCGGTATTCAATTTCTGCTTCTGCAAAACTGATTCAGAAGATGGTGACCAATAAATCGGTTTTAATCCTTTGTAGATATATCCTTTGTCTACCATTTTTCCAAATACACGGATTTGTTCTGCCTCAAATTTCGGGTCAAGTGTTAAATATGGGTTATCCCAATCACCAATAACTCCAAGTTTTTTGAAGTCTTCACGTTGTTTATCAACTTGTTTAAGTGCATAGTCTTTACATTTATTTCTAAACTTAGTAGCTGGCATAGATTTTCTATCTACTCCATTGTTTACTAATACTTGCTCGATTGGAAGACCGTGTGTATCCCAACCTGGAACATAATTAGAAACAAAACCATTCATGTTTTTTATATTTAACGATAAAGTCTTTTTAAAATTTTATTTAATGCATGTCCGATGTGGATGTTCCCATTTGCATATGGAGGTCCATCATGAAGAACATATGTGGTTTCCCCGCATTTTTCTCTAATACTTTTCTGTATAAATCCATCTCTTCCCAACGTTTTAAAAAGTTAGGTTCTTTATTTGGAAGATTTCCACGCATTGGAAAATCAGTTTTTGGCATTAATAATGTATCTTTTAATTCTACCATTGTTTCTCCTTTCAATATAAAAAGCTCCTAGTAAAAAGTTATAGAGGGCGAACGATGTCCACGGTACCACCTCTGTTAACTCTTACTAAGAGCACTCGTTAAGTCATATTTTATTTTTTTAAGTAAAGTGATAACTATCTATGCTTTTATGAAGCTTTTCACCTACCAGCTTCTCTCTAAATAATCCACATATTAGCTTTTGTCTTTACTCACGATAGACTTATTATATTACATTAGCAATAAACTTTCAAGTGTTTTATGTGAATTTTATAGCAAATTATCAGAAAATAATTTATATAACTATAAATAATATTACGCTAACTAAATTTTTCATCTTCCAAAAACGCCTTTTTATCCTATAAACTACAACTGGCTTATTAAGTATTACCTATCGCTAACAACTGAGCATTATAAGAAGCAGTGACAGTTATCTTTCCGCCGACTGTTTCTATTCCTTCAACTTTTTAAAGGTAGTCCCAGTGATTTGATAGTAATTGTATTTCCGTTTATACTTACTCCTGTTCCTGTTAATACTTCTTTTAAATATTTTTTCTAAAAGCAAAATCAGGTATCGGAACCTTACCAATTTTCGCATCTTCTAAAAATTAGTTCTACCTTATTATTAGCTCCTAGCACTCTTATTTTTAGTAGATATTTGAGTGTCCCATAAACCTAATTTAACTGGCAATTTAGCTTCGATTCCATTACCAACCAATTTAAAACTTCCTTCTAGTAATTGGGAATCTTTTCCCAACAGAGTTTTGTAGAATTGATGCCAATAAATCATCATCAATTTTGGCAGTCGCTAATGCCTTTGAATTTTTTTGTAACTAACATTTCTCGCGAACTCACTATTCAAATCATTTATAGTTTTTCGTTGATTTTATATTTTCTAGTTTTTCTGATTTTTTTATATCTACACTTGGCGTTAAAGCATAAGTTACCCCTCCACCTATAAGTGCCAATACTATCACCAGAGGATAGTAATTTTTCTCAATGCTTTTCATTTTTAGACATCTCCTTATTTCCATTACACTCTACACTATACTAAAAGAAGTTAAAACATGGTTAATAAATACAAAAAAATAAACCTAAAGTATTAGATAGAACTAACACTCTAGGTATTTTTCGCTATTAATATTTTTAATCTTAAAAGTCATTATTTAGAATGGTAGAAATGCAAAGATTACCGCTATTATTATTGCTGGTAACATGTTTAGCTATTCTTATTTTCAATTTCCAAATAATATTAGCACCTACACAAAAATATTAAAAACTGAACCAACTAATGACAAATTAGTTAATGCTGCTGAGTGTCATAATAGGCTCTATAAACTTCGCAAGAATAGTTATTCCTCCTTGGAATATAACTAACGGAACTACGAGAAAATACTTCCACGACCATTTGCAGCAGTAAATATTAAGATTGTTATCCCATCTAAAAACCGTTTTTGCCATAAGAACGGAATAATCATGAAATAGCGCATCTTGAATAGCTCCCAATATAGACATTGCACCGATACAAATGGTTAGTGAGGCCATAATAAATGAATCTACAAATCTATTATCTTTATCACTCTTTGTAATTTTTTTCAAATAAATTCCTAAATTTTCAAAAAGGCGCTCAATGTTTAGTAGCTCGCCTATCAAAGTGCCTAATGTTAAACTTACAACTAACATCATCGCCCCTTGAGAAACAACCTTATTTTCACTAATTCTAAGAGCATGTTCACACGCACCAATTATTCCTAAAAATATAACCGAAATAGCCAGCTTTCATAATAGCTTCTTGCATATTTTTTTGATATTCTATGCCCTATAAGCATACCGACGAAACCACCTGCTAGCACACCTAATGCATTAATTAGAGTCCCTAATCCCATCAAATTATCCTCTTTTTCTTAGTTTTATAATAAATATAAAATCATACTTTCCTAAAACTAACTATATCTTGCTTTGACAACTAATGTTTTATTTGTTATACAAGACATCCCTTATTTTCTATACACTATAATTTTATCATGCTTGGCATTTTCTCGCAATATTTTTTTGAAAATTGAAAAAAACTTTTTATATAATTTATTACTAAAAACTAACTAAAAATGTATTTCTAGTTAGTTTTTTTAGCTATTTACTTTTTAAGCTTTCTATCATAAAAAAATACCAACATCAATTATTGATAATTTTGTAATTTTTTTCCAGTTCTTCTTTTTATATATGGGAAATGTGTGCAACCTAGAAACTACAGCCTCTACTTCTGTTTGTTCAAAATATTTAAATAGAGTTTTTAAAATCAAAAATCAGCAACTATTTTATCTGGACTATTTTTCTCCTCGATAGCTTTTTACCAATTCTAACATCGACAGGCCAAAAAACTTTTAACTCTGGATTAGATAAATATAAATTATTTTTCTACACCAGTTAGACCATGAGAATTGCATGACCATAACAGCTAAATATTTATACTCTAAACCAAGATTTCTATACATCTGCATCGGTGTAATAATATTTATCTCATTTTCAAATAGCTAGTCTGTCAAAATCGACAACAGAACTCAAATGAATTACAATAAACAAAAATTACACTACATTGTTGCTCTTTTTATTTTATTTATAATTTCTACTATTATATCTTCTCGCTCACTGTCATCTAAGGCTTGAAACGTAGTTTGTTCTACAGGATTTTTCTCGAAATAGGTATTTTTACTATATCTTTATAACCATATTTTTTTAGCAAATCTTCACCAAGTTGCGAATCAATTGGCGTTCCAGCCATAACTGCTATTTTTCATCAACATTCCTCCACATAACCAAAAATTCAATTACATTTAATTATACTACAAACAAATCTAATAAAAAGAGAATTCTATACAACATTATTATAAACCTGATAAAAGTAAACCTCGAACACTTTGATTTACTCATACTATATACCAAAGAATTCGAGGTTTATCTTAAAAACTATTTTATTTCAATTTTTTTAATTCATCATCTTGATAATCAAGGTTGACTTCCATTCCGTCTTCTATACCATGACGGATAAGTTCTACAGAAAGTTTGTTTTCTATATGACTTTGAATAAATCGTTTAAGCGGACGTGCACCAAACTTCATATCAAATCCAGCTGTCGCTACCCAAGTGAAACTTTGTCAGTCATATGTTAATTCAATATTTCTACTTGCAACACGTCTTACTAATTCATCAAGAAGTTTATTAGCAATCCCTTTAATATTATCTTCTGTCAATGGTTTAAAGATAATTATATCATCCATACGATTAAAGTATCTCTGGTTTGAAGTAACCGTAAAGTTGGTTAGTAACATTTCTTTACGAGTTTCTTCAGAAATAACACCGTCTTTTACTTCTTCTAATAATTCTAATGAACCAATGTTAGAAGTCATAATGATAATTGTATTTTTTTGAAGTCTACTACTACACCTTTAGAGTCAGTTAAAGTACCTTCATCTAATAGTTGTAATAAGATGTTAAATACATCTGGGTGAGCTTTTTCTATTTCGTCCATTAAGATAATACTATATGGATTACGTCTTACACTTTCAGTAAGTTGTCCACCTTCTTCATAACCGATGTATCCTGGAGGGCACCGATTAATCTACTAACTGAATGTTTTTCCATATATTCACTCATATCTATTCTAACGATATTGCGTTCATCATCAAACAAGTTAAGTGCTAAAGCTTTTGGCAAGCTCTGTTTTACCAACACCAGTAGGTCCTAAGAATAGGAAAGCTACCGATTGGTCTATTTTGGATCGGCAATACCAGCACGAGAACGTAATATCGCATTAGTTACACTCTCAACAGCTTCATCTTGACCTATCACTTTTTCATGAATAGTATCAGCTAAGTTAGAAGTTTTTTTCTTTTTCTGTTTCTACTAATCTTGTCACTGGGAATACCAGTCATTTGACTTACGATAAAGCCAATTTCATCTTCAGTTACTTCTTGTTTTAGTAATTTATAATCTTCATGTTTAGATTTTTTTCTTCTAATTCTTCCAACTCACGTTTTAATTTTGGTAAAGTTGAGTATTGTAATTCTGAAGCTTTTTCTAAGTTATAGTTATTTTGAGCTTGTTCTAATTCTAATTTAACTCTATCGATTTTTTCACGAAGATCTTTTACCGCAGATAATTTTTCTTTTTCACTATCTACTTGCAATTGAAGTTTATTTTGTTCTTCTTTTTAAGTTTGCAAGCTCTTCTTTTTAAGTTTTCTAAACGACGTTGTGATACTTCGTCATCTTCGCTACTTAAAGCTTTTTTTCCTCGATTTCAAGTTGCATTACTTTACGATTGATTGTATCTAACTCTGCGGGGTTAGATGAGTTTTCAGTTTTAATAGTAGCACAAGCTTGGTCGATTAAGTCTATAGCTTTATCTGGTAAGAATCTGTCAGTGATATATCTGTTAGATAATTCTGCAGCTTCTACGATAGCACGGTCGGATATTTTAACACCGTGATAAACTTCGAATCTTTCTTTAAGACCACGCAGGATAGATATTGTGTCTTCTACAGTTGGTTCTTTAACTAGAACTTTTTGGAAACGACGTTCTAACGCAGAGTCTTTTTCGATATATTGACGATATTCATTAAGAGTTGTAGCTCCAATACAGTGAAGCTCACCACGAGCAAGCATTGGTTTTAAGATATTACCTGCATCCATTGCACCATCAGTTTTACCTGCACCAACTAACATGTGGATTTCGTCAATAAATAGGATTATTTTACCTTCTTGTTCTTTAACTTCTTTTTAATACAGCTTTTAATCTTTCTTCGAATTCACCACGATATTTAGCACCTGCGACTAAACTAGTAAGGTCTAATTCAAATACTGTTTTGTCTTTTAAGCTTTCTGGTACGTCACCACGAACGATTCGTTGAGCTAATGCTTCAACAATAGCAGTTTTACCTACACCAGGTTCGCCGATTAATACTGGGATTGTTTTTTTGTTTTTTTCGTGATAAATATTCTAATTACATTTCTTATTTCTTCATCACGACCAATTACTGGATCGATTTTACCGCTACGTGCAGCTTCTACTAAGTCACGTCCGTATTTTTTTCTAATACTTCGTAGTTGTTTTCTGGATTTTTCATTCATAACTTTCTTACCTCCTCTTATACCATCGATAACTTCAGTTACGTGTTTAAGTGTAGTAACTTTATCGACATATTTTTTTCACTATACTATTTTTACATAACTTGCAAGAACAATATGCTCGCAAGAAATAAATTTATCTTCATATTTATCTTTATACTTATTAGCTTCTATTAATAAAAGCATTTAAATCGTTACTCAAGTAACTGGCATAATTGATATTATCTCCTTCTACTCCACTTACTTTGTTGATTTCATTGTCTAACTCAGCTAGCAATGCAGCTTTATCAATATTTATTCTTCCCTAATATATCACTATATAAATTACTACCAGTAAGAGCCGCTTTTATAAACATCTCACTAGTAATATTTTTGACTTTTTTTCTCAGTTGCAAATTCGGAAGATTTCGCTAAGATTTCTTTCACACTGTTTGTAAAACTATTAATATCCATTGTAAATCTCCTTTGTCTTTTTTTGTAGGGTCTATGCCCGTCTAATTAGTATTTTTAACGTCAAATTTTCTTTGACCTTTTTGACCTTAAATAAATTATAACATGTTTGACCTTTTTGACAATAGTTTTTTTGAAAAAATTTTTAGAATATAATTTATCTTTTAAAAATAAAAGAAAAAGCATCTAGAATTAGATACTTAATACTATGATTTTCTTAATTGACTAATAAATTTTTTTCTTTTTGAAATTGAAATACCCAATTCAGAATGGAAATTTCTAAGCGTACTATATTGATATGGCTGCAAAGTTCGTTTTCGTTATTGGTTTCTCCAATTCAATCTTAGAACAAATGTTTATATATGTTTTTGAACATAATTTTTACCCTTGTGAAAATACGATTTGAATTTTTTTAAATAAAATTTCTTCTCCTCTATATCACTAAAGTGATAAATTCTTAAATAATCTATATGTTTTTCTATGATAGTTAGCTTACTAAAGTCTAATGCTTTTTAAACACTGTCTACCATCATTCCTTTCATACGTAACATAAGGAAATATATGCCTAGCATTTTCTTAAATTTGCAGAAATTCCCGATCGTAGTAGTATGGCAATCAATAAATTCTTGATATCTAAAAATCATAACTCCATGACCTCTCGCTACATCTTCTTGAAATTCATCTAAATTTTTATATGTATTAAAAATAATCCTCTGTTAACAGATGAAAATATAAGCTGTTTTTATTTATATTTGCCATAATATATCCCCATTATTATATGAAAAAAAGAGTCTTTATTTTTAGAGTCGCGACTCCTACGACTACATCAACTTTAGAGTATTTTTCTTTTTAGAGTCGGTATTACTCCGACTTCCTCTACTATTATTATATAGAAAAATAATTTATGTCAAATATCTCTTTACTGATACTTGTTGCTATTTCTTGCTCACAAAACCATTTTTCTAATAGTTTCTCTTAGTTACAGTTTTCTATTCCTGAAGGTTGTGCATAGAAGTCTGCAAATTTCTTAGTCCATGTCTTTGTTTCACGAGCTTCTGCAAAGTCAATCATAGTTTGACGATATTGTTTTAATACCTCTTCATTTGATTTTGGAAACTCATTATACCCAACATTAGCTTCATGCGGTAATCTTGGTTTAACTTTTTTTCTGTAGATTTTTCTTCATCTATTACACCAATACTTAGTCCACATAAGAATAATGCATTTTCTGGAATATTTAAAAGTTCAGAAATACCCTTAGCAAAAACCTCGCACTCCACCACAGTAGACTATACCATATCCTAAAGACTCAGCAGCCAAAGCAGCATTTTGCATCGCAATACCAACATCCATAGAACCTATTAACAATGGTTCGTATTGATTAGAAATATCAAAATCTCCACCTTCAATATCAAATGACAACTTAATATTGCTAAAGTCAATACAATATATCAAAAATGCTGCAGAACTTTCGATATGAGCCGCATTACCTGGTGCTTTATCTTTAATTAAATCAGCAATCTTTTTGTTTTGTATCCCTGTTGCTACTATAATACTGTAGTGTTGTCCATTCATCCAACTTGAGTCCTTGCTTAGAACATGCGATAATTTGTTCTAGATATCTTTTAGGAAGTTCTTTCCCTTTTACAAAACTTCTTCTTGTACGGTGTTGCATCATTGTTTCTATTACTTTATTCATAATTGACCTCCGAATCTAATTAGTAATTATATTATATCGCGA